>Ga0182744_1003906_pt1 | contig 11439 bp, 12 predicted proteins | sample eDN3rd30CKraftMG_FD_128525 | JGI IMG/M metagenome (GOLD analysis project Ga0182744, IMG submission 128525) | Enriched Miracle-Growth compost microbial communities from Emeryville, California, USA - eDNA 3rd pass 30_C Kraft MG (version 2) (version 2) ...
AATTTTGAGGAACTACTTGCTTGTTCTTCTGACCCCATTGCAATTTCCTGCATAGTTGTGGCTATTTGATCACTACCCTCATTTATTTCTATGCATGCCTCTTTCATTACAGTAGATTGCTGTAAAACTGTTGTAGATAGGGTAGAAATCTTTTGTAACATCTCCCTCATACTAGACTGTGTCACAACAACTGAGTGGGAAAGTTGTCCAATTTCATCTGTTCTCTTTTTATTTTTCAATGTACTATTCAGGTTACCTTTGGCAAGCTCACCCATAAAGTTCGTTATATCTTTAATTGGTTCAGAAAAGCTTCGACTCAATAACATTGCTATGAATATCACAATAATAAGAGTAATTATCGCAGTAATAACAAGGAATAATAAAGCTTGATTATTCATCTGATGGATCATACCGGTGTCTTGGACGATTTGGATAACCCCGATAACTTCCGTTTTTGTAGGGTCAAAAAGCGGCATATAGTATTCTAAGCTTTCTTTATCTTCACTTGAAACTTGCTCGCCATTCAAAACTTTATTAAGGGTGGAAGAATCATCTATCTTTTCACCTACATATTTTTTATGAGAGGCTACTAAAATCTCACCTTCAATATTTGAAATGGATAATCTAATACCCTTCATGGATTGTGTGATTTCTTCGATTACTTTTTCATCTAATCCTGTTTGCAATGTACCTATTACTTCGTTGTTATCCATAATAGGAACAAATGCTCTCACTCCTAAACCACTTGTTCCAAATTCAAAACCAGCTAATTCCTTTCCTTCCAATGATGCTTGTATGACCGGTTTATCACTTTTGTCATCTCCATACTTTTCCGGGTTATGACCTCTAAAAAACACAGAGCCATTTGTATCTCCAACCTTCGAAGACATCTAACTGATGTTCTCGTTGCAGCCGCTCAAATGTAGATTTAATTAACACTGCCATCTTTTCTCGGTCACCTTGTTTAAAGACCTCAATTACGTCTGGCTGATTAGCATAGTATTTTGTTAACTCAAGAAGTTCTGTTGAAGATGTGTTCAACCGATCTGAAATCGATTCCACATTAACGGCTTGTTCATTTTTTAGTACAGTATCATATCCCTGATTTGTCTTTATATAAAGCACAATACTAACAATTAGTAATGGGACGATTGATACTAATAGCAGAGAAAGAAATAATTTTGCTTTTAATGTCTTGATCATGTTTCCATTTAAACCTCCAACGTCAAATAATTAATATGAGAAAATATACCTATTAATTTTATCAACGAATATAACATAAGTCTATAGAACAGAAATCATTAGTAACGTATACTTGTATCAAAGTAAGGAACCTTTTGATAGGTTCCTTTTCATAATTCCATCGAATTTAATAAATCTCTCAATTTAATCAGCTCATCCTTTGACAGTGTTAGCCCTTTCCCCATTTTTTCATGTAGTTCATCCCAATCTCTTAGATCATATTTGGGATCCCTGTTGTTCCAACTTATTAAATTTAATTCTTTTTTCCATCCTTTTACACCTTCAGAAATGACTCCAAAACTTTGCTGAATTTCATATTTTATGTTTGCCAAAATGCTCACCCCTTCGATTTGTCTAAGAACATTGTTGTAGATATTTTATCATACTCTGTGAGAGGAAATGTTGTGGTTTATGTAGTTATAAATTTGCAATGTTACATAATGACCTTTATCTGATTCTCCATAAATTCTCCATACATTTCATTGGAACAGACTGGATAGACTTTTTCAATTTTTAAAACTTGTATAGCTTTTATATTTCGGCTAGGCCTTTAAATAGTTCTACTGCTGTCTCGATAATCCCATCATGAAAATCATACTGAACTGTATGTATATGAGGGTAGTCTTCCCCATTGCCAATATAGCAGATAGCTCCTTTAGTTATCTTTAAATAATGACCAAAATCTTCTGATGCACGGAATGCTTCCTTCATTTCAACGAGGTGTATGTCTTTCTTTTTACAGATTGATCTGATTTTATCTGAGCTTACTTTATGATTTACCGTTTCAGGAAATATATCATTGTATGAGAAACTAGGTTTTAGTCCAAATTGTTTGGCTAGAGAAAGTGTTAACTTTTCAATGTTTTTTTCTAGTTGTACAAGTTCTTCTTCATAATAAGCGCGTAAAGTAAGCATTAAGATCCCTTTACTTGCTGCAATACCAAAGGCTTTTTCTCCAATATTTACATGCACGACTGTACATAATACCATTCCTTGATAGGTTTTGGAGGAAGTAAAATCTTGAATCGATTCAATCATTCTTGCTATAGCATAAGCGGGATTTACTCCTTCTTCAGGCTGGCTTGCATGTGCCGGTGCTCCTTCCATTTGAATGGTCATTCCCTTTGATGCACAATGTGCCGTTCCGTCTATAACATAAACTGAGTTTAAAGTCATTCCACTCATATTGTGAAAGGCATAGATTTCCTCTATGTTGTTCTCTTTTAAAAATGGGGCACATTGAATGGCACCATCTCCAGTTTCTTCTGCATGCTGAAAGAGAAAAAAGATATTTTTATCTGCTCCTTTTTGGTCAACCTCAAGAGCGAAGCCAACTAGGCATGCAGTATGACCATCATGTCCACATTTATGTGAGATACCGGGATATTTGGAAGCATGTGGAATGTCTATCGTTTCTTCAATCGGCAGAGCATCAAAATCTGCTCGGAATGCGATATTTCTTCTCTTTTCACCAGCTCTATACACCGCATAAAACCATTGACCTTTGTCGACAATTTCTAACGACGTATATGTTTTTAAGAATAAGATTATATGATTTTTCGTCCATCCCTCATGATTTGAGAGTTCCGGATGCTGATGAAGTTCATGACGTAAATTTTTAGCCAATTCCAGGTTTTTTGTTTCCACTGTCTCATCCCCTTTTTAGATATGAATTTACAAAAGTATACGTTTCATGGAGACGATTATCCAAAAAGATTACATGAAATTTCCTATTTCTTCCTATATTAAGATGTTTCGAGCTTCTTGTAATGTCTATGTAAACAAATTGTAACACTATTCGAATTTTTTATCACATAGGTATGGAATGAGACAAGAGTTCAAAAAAGAAATCGTCTAGGAGGACAAATTTTGAAAAAACTAATTTTTTTACTAACATTACTTTTCACTCTTTTATCGGCTGAACCTATTTTCGCTTATACTGTGCAAAAAGGGGATACAATGTCAAAAATAGCAAGAGATAATGGTATGTCACTTTCCGCATTAGCTTCAGCAAATCCACAGGTAAAAAACCTCGATCTCATTTATGTGGGACAAGAGATTTCAATAGATAAAGATAAAAAAAGTCGACCAGCTGTTGCAAGTCGTGGGGAAACTATTTCAAGCAAAGTAAATATTTCAGAAGCTGACATAGATTTACTAGCAAGAATTGTACGAGCTGAGGCTCAATCAGAACCTTTTGAAGGAAAAGTAGCAGTTGCCAGTGTTGTATTAAATCGTGTAGATAGTCCGAAATTCCCGGATACAATTCGAGATGTTATCTATCAAAGTGGACAATTCCAACCTGTCTCAAATGGTGAAATTAACAAACCGGCTGACAAGGAATCTAGAAGAGCTGCCTTCGCAGCATTATCTGATATGAGGAAAATTGCGAAAGACTCGTTATTCTTCTATAACCCTGATATTGCTACAAATCGCTGGCTAGATTCTAGAGAAACGGCTGTAGTTATTGGACAACATGTATTTAAAAATTAAGGCAGTAAGAGGAAATTCAGGTTAATTTATCAGGGTTCTATATGATACCCTGTTCACATACAGTATCTATCTTTCTAAGTTTTTAATAAATTACATAACGTTAAAATAATTAGTTATTATCTTTTATACGAAACAAATGTGGAACCATTTCAAGTCAGTTGGTTCCACATTTGTTACCTTTTCTAAATTGACAATACGATCTTTCCGCGAGCATGCCCTTCAGCAAAATAGTTAAAGGCTTCCGTTGTTTCATTGAGCTTATAGCAACGATCAATTACAGGTTTTACATGACCTGCTTCAATAAGTTCTTTCACATTATGCAAGTCTGACTGATTAGCTTTCTGTAAAAATGTACTAAACTTTTTTCCTGCCCTCATTGAGATCCATGGACCTTGAAACATCGCTTGAAACATTTGAGCCTCCGAACCTCCTACATGGACAAATACCCCATTGGTAGATAGTGCTCGATTATAGATAGATAAAGGCTGATGACCATTTACTCCTAAAATTACATCATAACGAGTTGTTGCTTTTTCAAATTCTCCCTTTTTATAATCTAAAACAAAGTCTGCACCCAGAGTTTTTGCTGTTTGAATATTTTGCGTGCTGCAAACGGCAGTAACATCGGCACCAAGTGACTTAGCAATTTGAATCGCAAACGTTCCAACACCACCTGATGCTCCATAGATCAATATTTTTTTCCCTTGTTTTACATTTGCCTTATCTCTCAAACTTTGAAGAGCAGTCACTGCCGCCATTGGAACTGCCGCAGCTTCCTCAAACGTCAAATTCGACGGCTTACTCACTAGTACATTTTCCGGAACGGATACATATTCTGCAAACCCACCCCAACCAGCACTCGATAAATCTGCAAACACTTCATCACCAGGTTTAAATTTTTTTACAAGTGGTCCTACCTCTTCAACGATCCCTGCTATGTCTCCCCCAGGTATAGAATATTTAGGTTTGAATAGTCCGTATACAAGACGCGCAAGTTTAGGTTCTCCCTTAAGTAACACCAGATTTCCATAATTTATTGAGGCTGCATGGACTTTCACTAAAACTTGATGATCATTCACACTTGGTTTTGGTACTTCCTTTACTTCCAGGATTTCAGGTGGACCGTAATTGCTGGAAAAGATCGCTTTTATATAAATTCCTCCCTAAATGAAAAACTCGGCTTACAATATACTATTTTTGAAAAAGGGAATTAAGCCCATAAAAATAAGAATTTCTATAGATTAAGCATCTTTTTGATATATCCTTGTTTTTTATTCTCAATCATTGCTGGTCTATGCTGAAATTTTTTAAGGGAAGAATTGGAAGTTTTATTGGGGAAAAGGGCATTTTATTCGCCGGTGTAGTAACAATTTTTTCTTATATATTTTGAATTTAATTAGAACTTGGTTTTTTTCAAACTTATACAATAATAAGGGGTTGGAATTTTCAGCTTCCAACCCCAATCTGTTAATATGGTTTTTCTGTATTTATCTTTAGATTTTCATAATTCCGCCAGTACTTGCAGAAGTAACTAACTTAGAATAACGGGCTAAGTACCCTTTTTTCACTTTAGGTTCAAAGCCTTTCCAGTTTGCTTTACGTTCTGCCCATACGTCTTCATCAACTTGAACATCCATTGTACGGTTTTCAATGTCAATCACGATATGATCACCATTTTCAACGAACGCAAGTGGACCACCTTCAGCTGCTTCAGGTGAAGCATGCCCGATTGAAAGACCACGAGATGCACCTGAGAAACGTCCGTCAGTAACAAGCGCTACCTTTGGTCCAAGCCCCATCCCAACGATCATCGAAGTTGGAGATAACATTTCCGGCATTCCCGGACCGCCTTTTGGTCCTTCATAACGGATAATCACGACATGGCCTTCTTTTACTTTTCCATTGGCAATTCCGTTGATTGCTTCTTCTTGTGATTCGAATACGATTGCAGGACCTTCATGACTAGTAATTCCGTTTTGTACGCCACCTGTCTTAATGATCGCACCATCAGGAGCAAGGTTTCCGAATAATACAGCAAGTCCGCCTTTTTCTGTATGAGGATTGTCAATTGGTCGGATGACTTCATGATCCTGTACCTCACAGCCGGCAATATTTTCACCTAATGTTTTACCGGTTACTGTTAGTGTGTCAAGATGAAGCGCTCCTTCTTTTTTCGATAGCTCATATAATGCTGCTGAAACTCCGCCAGCTTCATGCAAATCTTCAATATGATGATCTGATGCTGGAGCCAATTTTGATAAGTGAGGAACACGAGCTGCCACTTCATTAATACGTTGAATTGGGTACTCAATTTCTGCCTCGTGCGCTAAAGCTAACGTGTGTAATACTGTATTTGTAGAACCACCAAGCGCCATATCAAGTGCAAAAGCATTATCAATTGCTTTTTCTGTTACGATATCTCTTGGTTTTATATCATCTTTAATTAAATTCATTAATTGTTTAGCAGATTCTTTAACAAACTCTTTACGTCTTGGATCAACAGCTAAAATTGTTCCGTTACCCGGCATTGCTAGTCCAAGTGCTTCAGCTAAACAGTTCATTGAGTTGGCTGTGAACATTCCTGAGCAAGATCCGCATGTTGGACAACCGAATTGCTCTAGTTCTGTTAAGCCTTTTTCGTCAAGTTTACCAGATTGAAAGGCACCTACTCCTTCAAAAACAGAAGATAGAGAGATTTTCTTACCATCACTTGTTACACCGGCCTTCATTGGACCTCCACTAACAAAGAGTGTAGGTATGTTGATACGTAATGCCGCCATCATCATACCTGGAGTGATTTTATCACAGTTTGGAATACAAACCATTCCGTCAAACCAGTGTGCAGATACTACTGTTTCTACAGAATCCGCAATAATTTCACGGCTTGGTAATGAATAACGCATTCCGATGTGGCCCATTGCAATTCCATCGTCTACACCGATCGTATTAAATTCAAACGGAACTCCGCCAGCTTCACGAATTGCTTCTTTAACAATTTTTCCAAACTCTTGTAAATGTACGTGACCAGGTACAATATCAATATATGAATTACAAACCGCAATAAACGGTTTATCAAAATCCTCTTCTTTTACCCCTGCAGCACGAAGTAAGCTGCGATGTGGGGCGCGGTCAAAGCCCTTTTTAATCATATTGCTACGTAAATTCATCATTCAAAACTCCCTTCACTAAACATAATTCAAGAATGATATTATAAGGGTACTTCTAATTGACTAAATAATCAATATATTTCTTCTTATTTGAATAATATTATACTAATTTATCTTTCTGAAAAGCTAGAATATAAGTTTATATTATGAAAATTCTTTCTTTTTCATAAGTTTTACACTTAAAATAGAGAAATATTATTATTTCCAAATTGCAAATATCGGTTAAACTTACATATGAATTATGTTTAATGAGGATATCGACAGGCTCATCTGCTACAATAATTTATAAATAGCTGAAACGAAGGAGCCTTTTGCTAATGACAGACTCTAAAAAGACAAAACGAACATGTGAAAATGGACATGTGTTCGAGAAAAGCAGTGATTGCCCTACATGCCCTATTTGTGAAAATGAACGAAAGCCTGCAACAGGATTTTTGTCCCTTCTATCTGCACCAGCACGACGAGCACTAGAGAGCAAAGAAATCTTAACCGTCGAGAAGCTTGCAAAATATAGTGAAAAGGAAATCCTATCATTGCATGGCATAGGTCCCTCCTCTTTACCAAAACTTCGTTCAGCATTGCAGGAATTTGGACTGACATTTAAAAATAACTAGAACACATAAAAAACGCCTTTTGGCGTTTTTTATGTGTTCCTACTATCTAAAACCCTTTTTTCTAAAATTAAAATATACTTATAATACCCTAGTAAGATGATGAAGAGAACTGGGGCAACAAAAATATCATACCAAACATGCCACCAGCCTAAATGAAAGAACCCTATCGGCTCCGGTAATATAGTAGTGTATTCATAAATGAGCACAAAGCAAGTCCATAAGGCAATATATACTAACTGCCTCAGTGGAGTTGATTTAGATGGGAACCCGTTCAGAAAAATGATATTTACTGGAGGTATTAAGAAGAGATGTGCCAACAATCCCAGCCAATCCACACCTTTATCAAAATACCAGTAAGCCATATATTTATATTCCATAAATAGATCAAATAACACTTGAAAGGAAATGGTGAAAAGCCAAATATGGCAGATTTGATTTTGAGTTAGCCTCTTAGAATATTTATAGGCAATTAAGTTAAATAAAATAATGGAAGAAAAAAGTAAAATCATGTTTGTTTCCTTTTTATTTTTACTATGCCCTCAATATGATCAATTGATACAAGTACGTACAGTTTTTAGAAATTGAGAGAAACATCACCTTTCTTACTGTTAAAAAGAAAAACAATCTTTCTATGTATATGTACAAAAAGATTGTTTTTCTTCATTTTTACATTTTTTTAACAGGAGTAACTACAGCATATAAACTATCGGTCGAATTGGATACATTTACTTCAATAACCTTATATCCATTACTACCATCTTTATATTCTTCCTTTTTTGGTACCTTTATTTGATAATTGCTCATGATCACGTTTCCTTTCAGCTTAAAAATTCTCACAGAAGCTAATATATGTCGGAGGAAAGAAAATGTGTCATGAAATGTACCAATCTTTTGAAAAAAATTATTATCTTTTCATCTTAATAAACTCAGATATTATTTCGTTCAATTCGGTCCTTCTTTGCTTTTTTAACCATTCTACCTGATCAATAGGAAGTTTTAATTTTAGAGTAATCGGTTCAATTGGCATGTCAACTTTTCTTATATCTTCCAGAGTCACTCCCTCTTCTATGTTTGGAAATCTTGTATCATTTTCGTTTACCCGATCAAAATCCTTATATTCTTCAGTGTCATCTATATCGCAGCATAAATGTATTTGTGGCAAACCACCATGTATTGTATTCACCATCATAATTGAATTGATTATTCTTCCATCTTCTAATTCTATTTCTACAATAACATTTTCTTCTCGTTGATATTTTTTCACGACAACTTCAGTCACAATCAGATTACATTCTAAAGTCATTCCAGTACTGGCCTCAAAAATAAAGATAGCGCTATTAAATACGTGAATTTCTTCACCATCAATTTTCACTGTTTTCACCTTAAACATAAGTCTTCCCCCATTGAAAAATGTACAATTACCAACCGTATCTATCCTTATTTATAAATATACCATTAAGCAGCTTTTGTGTTGAAAATATATTGATCAAAGAAATAAAGTTTCTAATTTTAAAAATAGTGAAACTATTATGTGATTTATTGCGTAAAATTATATGGTTGCAAAATTCACGAAAAGGAGGAGAAAACGTGACTGTATTAGAGGTAAAGCATTTAAAAAAGTCATTTGGCTCAATTCGTGCGGTTCAGGATATTAATTTTTCAGTCAACTCAGGAGAAATATTCACCATTATCGGTCCTAATGGTGCTGGAAAGACTACAACACTGGAAATGGTTGAAGGATTAGTGACTCCTGATGCCGGTGAAATTACCTTCGGTAATTTATCATGGGAAAAGAACGGAAATGAAATTAAAAAGAAAATAGGGGTTCAGCCTCAATCAGGTGCCATGTTCGATTTATTAACTCCTGAAGAAAATCTTAACCTCTTTGCAAGCTTCTATGACAAAGCACGGTCTACACATGAAATATTAGAACTTGTTAATCTTGTTGATCACAGGAAAAATCAAGTTAAGAAGCTGTCAGGTGGTCAACGTCAGCGACTTGCGATCGGTCTTGCGATGATAAGTGATCCTGACATCATCTTCCTTGATGAACCAACAACAGGTTTAGATCCGCAAGCTAGACGCAATATATGGGATATTATTTTGCAGCTTAAGGAATTAGGGAAAACAACGATATTAACCACTCATTATATGGAAGAAGCAGAAAAATTAAGTGATCGGGTTTGTATTGTTGATCAAGGTAAAGTTGTCACATTAGATACTCCCTCTTCGCTAATAGAAAAGCTAACAAAAGAAAGAGAAGTTCGTCTCACCTTTCTTGATGGTGATCAAGCATCTGGGGAAGCAGATGCGTTTGTGAAAACCCTCAAATCAGTAACTAAAACTGAGCGCGAAGGTAGTTCATTAAAGTTGTGGACAACAAAGCCTGAGGATACGTTGGTTGAGTTATTTGGATTTACAAAAGAAAAAAACTATCAGGTAGAACAGGTGTCCATTCGTGAAATGAGTCTGGAGGATGTGTTTATTGCATATACGGGCAAGGAATGGAGGGATTAACATGAACCAATTTAAGCAAATGTTTATGGCCCAACTTAAATTAACGTTTCGAGAAAAGCAATCATGGTTTTGGGGTATCTTTTTTCCAGTTATATTAATGGTTATTTTTATGTCAATTTTTAGCGGGCGAAGTGATACAGACTTTTCAGCAAGTGTGACCATCGTTGATGAAAATCCGAATCCTACCTCTACGATGCTCCTTGAGCAAATTAAGCATATTCCAGTATTTGAATTTGAGAACGAAGGTCGTGTTTCAAGAGAAAAGGCTGAACAATTGGTCAGAGATCAGGAAGTGGATGCTGCTATCATCCTACCTGAATCAATTGATGCTTCGGCCCTTCAGTTGGTTGTAAACAAAGAAGATGAGCAAGGAGTGACTGCTCAAGCCCTTTTAGGTATGCTGAATCAATTTGTTCAACAAGCAAACCTTTCTGCTGCAGGTGTAACACCAACATATGAATTACAAATTGAAGCAATCTCTTCAGGTAATACGGAATTACAATATACTGATTTTCTATTAACAGGTATGATTGCTCTTTCCATTGCGCAAGGTGGTATGTTTGGGATGGTAGGTTTGGTTGAGATGGGCAGAAAGGGCTTGATCAAACGGCTTCGGATGACGCCTGCCAATATGAATTATTTTGGTTTAAGCGATATGATTATGCGTGTGTTATTTAGTGTTGTTCAAATCCTGTTATTATCGTTAATAGGCGTATTTATCTTTGGTGCCAACTTATTTATCAATCTTCCAAGCCTTCTGATTGTCTTTTTACTTGGTATCCTTTCATTTACAGCGATGGGATATTTTATTTCTTCCTTTAGTAATACCACTGAAGCATATATGGGTGTAGCCAATATTTCAAACTTTCTTATGATGTTTCTAAGCGGTGTATTTTTCCCTGTTGAAACGATGCCGGAATGGCTACAACCAATTTCGAATGTTCTTCCTCTCACCTATTTTGTTGAAGGCTTGAGAGAAAGTATGGTCTATGAAACAAGTATACTTTCTTCAGACCTATGGATTGGTATTGGAATAATGGTTCTATGGGGAGTATGTACATTTGTATTGGGATCTTTGTTATATAAAAGAAAATCGATCGTTGCTGTTAGATAAAAAATAGTAAATTGAACAGAAATTAGAGATGTGCCTTATTTTGATTTAAAGGGGCACATCTCTATATTTATTTGAATATATTTTGATTTTGAAAAGCAGGGCATCCTGATGGAATATTGATTTGTGGGCAGTTACGTTCTATTTTCGTTAATCGCGGTTGACAAATATCTGCATCCAGCTCTATTGTAACAGTGCTCTCTACCTGTAGACTATTACAAATCGTAATTGAAACATCAATCTGTTGAAATTGTTGATTACCTTCTTCATCTAAACTACATGAGTTGCAAGAAAA
>Ga0182744_1003908_pt1 | contig 11436 bp, 13 predicted proteins | sample eDN3rd30CKraftMG_FD_128525 | JGI IMG/M metagenome (GOLD analysis project Ga0182744, IMG submission 128525) | Enriched Miracle-Growth compost microbial communities from Emeryville, California, USA - eDNA 3rd pass 30_C Kraft MG (version 2) (version 2) ...
GACATCGACGAGATCATGCGCGTGAACGTGAAGTCCGCGCTCTACGGGATGCAGGAGGTCCTGCCGCACTTCAGGGAGCGCGGGACGGGACAGGTGGTCAACATCTCGTCCATGCTGGGACGCATGCCGCTCGCGGTGAACCGGTCGGCCTACAACGGGGCCAAGCACTTCCTGAACGCGCTGACGACGAACTTCCGCCAAGAGGTGCAGCAGACCCACCCGGACATCCAGTTCACGCTCGTCTCGCCCGGCGTGGTGCGCACCGACTTCGGACGGAACGCTCGTCACGGCGGCCCCGATTCGCGGGAGCTTCCGAACTCGCAGAGCGTCGAGGAGGTCGCGTCGGTGATCGTCGATGCGATCGAGGCGCGCCGCCCCGACGTCTACACCCGTCGTGGTGCTCGCCAGCGAGTCATCGAGTACTACTCCTCGCTCGGGTCGGAGCCCTAGCCGCGTCTGGCCGCGGGAACGGGGGCCGATGTTCGCTAGCCTCCCCTCACGACGCCTGCTGCAGCCGAAATGGATCGGGTATCCCTCCGCGTTGAATTCGCTCCGGCGCATGGCCGATCCGGCGGAGATCGGGACCGTGGCAGCCTTTCTCGCGTCGCGGGACAGCAGCTTCATGACCGCCAGCGAGATCGCCGTCGACGGCGGCATAGCGCAGATCTGACGCGCCACGCTCGGCGAGTCACTCCATTCACTCTTCCTGCACCTTCGCCCGCTCCACATCCCACAACTGCACGAAGCGCTCGAAGACATCGCAGATCGTCTCCAGCTCGCTCTCCGAGTAGCGGGCCAGCAGCTTCGTCTGCGCGCGCCTCGCCGATGCGAACCACGACCTCACGCGCTGCGCTGCGGTGGGGGATGGCGTGATCAGTGTTCCGCGCCGATCATCCGGATTCGGTTTCCGCTCGATGAGCCCCGCCCGCTCGAGGCGATCGAGCATCGCGGTGGTCGCTCCGGAAGTGAGGCCGGTGTGCCGCGCCAACTCGGACGGCGTGGCGACCCCCTGCTGGAAGAGCAGCCTGAGGCCTTCCATGGCCGTGGGGTCGAGGCCCGACCACTCGCTGATCGCGTCCCTGAAGAGCGTCAGGTGGACTCCGTAGTCCCTGACCGCTGCCTGCGCCCGCTCCAGCAATTCGCTCTTTCTGGATCGCCTCATCGGTCAGCCTTGAAGTATCTTCATGATCAAGTATCTTGAATATCGACCTATAGCCGGAAAGATGCAAGCCGACCGACTTCACCAGGAGGTTACATGAGTCCCAGGAAAGCAGCCGGAACCACGAGTGCGAAGAGCGCGTCCTTCACGGCCGAGGAGAAGGCCGCGATGAAGGCCCGCGCCCAGGAGCTGAAGGCGGAAGCTCGCGCGGGCAGGAACCGGGAGGAAGGGGAGACGGCCGTTCGTGCGGCAATCAGGCAGATGAAGGCGCCCGACCGAGCGCTCGCACAGCGCCTGCACGACATCATCGCGGCGAACGCGCCCGAGCTCGTCCCGAAAACCTGGTACGGCATGCCCGCCTACGCCGACGCTAACGGCAAGGTGATCTGCTTCTTCCAGGCCGCTGGAAAGTTCAAGGTGAGATACGCGACGTTCGGATTTCAGCCCGACGCGAAGCTCGACGACGGCAGCATGTGGCCCACCGCCTTCGCTCTGCTCGAGTTGACGGCCGCCGAGGAAAAGAAGATCATCGCCCTCCTTCGGCGAGCCGTGTGACCGGTCGTCCGACCTTCGGCGTCTGGATGCGCCGGTGATGTCCCGAATCACGTACGGGTGGTGAAGCGCTCCCTGGAGCTGGTCCGGGATCGCCGGCTCTTGCGACTCTCGCGGGTTGCACTCACTTTCGAGTGGCCGTGAATTCTCGTCGGCGCCAGAACCATCCGCCCGTCAGGCGCATCCCTTCGCCTTTCACATCATGAGATTCGGCACCGCGCTCGCCCTCCTGGCCACAATCGCCGTATTGCCGTGGGGCCGCGCGTCGATCGGCGCGCAGACTCCATCGCTCGGCGAGATTCTCTCCGCATCGCCCGCGGCCGACTGGCGCCCGCTCGATCCGGAGAACACGCTGTACATCCAGCTTCCAGCCGGTCGCGTCATCATCGAGCTCTCTCCCGATTTCTCGCCGCGCCACGTCGCGAACGTCCGCGCGCTCGCGCGTGCGCACTACTGGGACGGCGTCCAGGTCACGCGCGTGCAGGATGACTACGTCGCTCAGTGGGGATGGTCCGACTCGGTAGCTCACCCAAAGGGCGATGCAGTCGACGCGGTCGACCAGGCCGAGTACGAACGCGCGGCGGGATCGCTCCCGTTCACGCCGCTCCCCGATCCGGACAGCTACGCGCCGTTCACTGGCTTCACCAACGGCTTCCCCGCTGCACGCGACAGCGCCGGCACGACGTGGATGCTGCACTGCTACGGAGCGGTGGGTGTGGCTCGCGGATCGGCTCCCGACAACGGCAGCGGACGCGATCTGTACGTGGTGATCGGCCAGTCGCCGCGCCACCTCGATCGCAACGTCGCGATGATCGGGCGGGTCGTGAGCGGGATCGAGCTGCTCTCCGCGCTGCCGCGCGGTACGGGTGCACTCGGCTTCTACGCCACGCCCGCCGAGCGTACGCCGATCACGAGCATCCGGACAGGCTCCGATCTCCCGGCTGCCGAGCGCGCGCCGCTGGAAGCGCTGCGCACCGGCAGCGGCACGTTCAAGAAAGTGATCGAGTCACGGCGATTTCGGCGCGAGGAGTGGTTCGTACAACCGACCGGACGCATCAACGTGTGCAACGTGCCGCTGCCGGTGCGCGCGAAGACAGCGCGCTGAGAACGTGCCGGCCGCGAGCAGGTGGAGGTCGTCCTCTCGCTACGAGGATGGCGTGGGCCATGGACTCACGAACTCGAACTTCAGCCCGCGCGCAATCCGGGTGAAATCGCGGACGTTCTCCGTCACCAGCGTCACACCCGCTTCCCGGCATGTGACTGCCAACAGTACGTCATTCACAAAACCGCGCGAGACGGCCCGGAGCTGAAGACCCTCGGCATCGACGAGTCGCGCCAGAACGGCGCCTGCCTCCTTCCACGCCGCATAGCTGGGCGTCAGCACTCTGCCGCGACGCTCGAATGGCGCGAAGACGTTCTCCTGAAGTCGCTCCGCCTGCCTGGACGTCGCCCCGGCGCGCAGCTCCTGGACGACGACGGCGGTGAGGTACTCGAACGGCGCGAACACCGAATGAAACGCCTCCAGCGCCGCATTCGCGTCGTGATCCCGGAAGGCGCGGATGAATAGCTGCGTGTCCAGCGTGTACTTCCGTTCCCGCCGCGGCGTCACTCGTGCGGCGGCCGCAGCTCGGTGCCGAGCATGGCACGCGTGCCGTCGATCAGCTCCTGCCGGAAGACGACCATGTCCAGCGCCGTCTCGATGGCTTCGGTAGCGGTCGCGGCGCCGAGGATCTCCTGCGCAGCCGCGATGGTGCGCTCGTCGAGGCGGTATGTCTTGGGGGTCTTTGTGCCTCGCCGCTTGTGAGCGTTCCGTGGTGCGGCAGTCTTCGAACTGCCAGGTTTGGTCGCCATGACTCCTCCTGTATGTACACACGCAATATATGTACATACATAGCTGGAGAGCAAGAGTGCCGCTTTTCGGACATGTCCCCGCGTGCCGTCCGTACGCGGCCGTGGCGGGCCATGGCTCATTGCGCGATCGCCAGCTTCCGCGCGGCACACTGCGCGAAGTGCGGGTGTACATCGGCTTCGGCATTGGATATCCGCAGAAGGCCGTGATGATCCGTGAGGACTCGATCGGCGTTCACGGATGGCTCGGTCTCTGGTGGCCCGGCGCTATCGCTGAGGCACCGATGCCGGCCCCGATGAGCGCGCCCAGGTAGTGCGGATGCGGCGCGACTCGCACACGATTACCAGCGGAAGTAAAAGGAGAGACAATGCTCTGCCAGAAATGTGGGCTGCGCGAGGCGACTGATCATCTCCTCACGATTCGCCTGGTGGAAAATGGGGAAGTGCCGCCACCGCCGCCCGACCTCCCGGTGGAGTTCGAGGAGCCGCGCGCTCCGGCGCACGCCGCGCCGAACGTATGCGCCGAGTGTCTGGCCGTTGCTGCTCCGGCCAGAGAATTCCTGATGACGGTTCTGCGCGAACGTGAAGAGGCGGTCGCAGCCCGGCTGCGGGGTGTTCCCATGGGACCGCCCTCGCCCACGGCGCTCGAGCTCACCGAGGCCGTCATGGTTGCGAGCACTGCTGAACCTCTCGATCTCGCAGATGTGAAGGCGAGTATGATAGCGCTGTCCGAGTTCCTCGCGACCGCGGCGGGTCGCACGCACGCCAACTGCGTGGCGGTGTCGCAGCTACTTGGCCGGGTGGATGGCTGGCGGCGGGTGAATCGCAATCGAGCGCGTTGCCAGTATCTGCCAGAGGAGTACCGGGAGACGCTGGCCGGATTCGAGGGTCTCGACATGACGTTCGCAGATCCGGAACTCGCCACTGACATGGAGACGACGCCGGAGCAGCTCCTCGCGGCAGCGCGGGAGCTGCGGGTAGATGACGAGTCGGCTGCGAGATCATGATGAAGTGGCGAATTCTCCTTCTGCTCTGTGCTTGCGTTCTCGCGTGCGCATCCGACGACTCCAGTTCCAACGTCGGCTACTTCGCCAGCGACGATCCCGAGATGCATGCCGCGATCGACAGCGCTCGCGCCACCGTCGGGTTCTTCCTGGAACGGATCGCGGATCCTCCGCCTTCGCAGACGCACGCATCGATCAAGGTTCGGTTCGGAAACGACATCCGCGGCGAGCATATCTGGCTGCACAGCGTTCGCTTCGACGGGGGACGGCTTCATGGCGTCGTCGACGAAGACGCGGTCGACTTCCCCGATGTGAAGCGGGGGGATACCGTGTCACGGGCCCCGGACGAGATCTCCGACTGGATGATCGTCGACAATGGTATGGTGTGCGGCGGCTTCACGTCGCGCGTCGCGATGAGTCACATGTCGGACGAGATCCGGGCGGAGACGGACTCGGAGCTCGCGTGGACGGGGATGATCTCCTGGGCACCGACGGACAGTTGTATCGGCGCAGGGACTAATCGATGACTACCGTAAGGATCGCACTCGCCAACATCAGACGCGCCACGACGCCCGATGAATCGGTCGCGCTAGCTCGCGCCGCGATAGAGCAGGCGGCTGCCGAAAAGGCGGCGATCGTCTGCTTTCCGGAGTGCTACGTTCCGGGCTACCGCTCGCCCGGAAAGACGATGCCGCCTCCCGATGCCGCCTTTCTCGAGCGCGCGTGGGGAGACATATCGGCGACAGCAGCCGCGACGGGCGTGGTCGTGGTGCTGGGAACCGAACGGCTCGTAGAGGGACGAGCGATGATCACGGCGCTCGTCATCGACGGTAAAGGCGAGATCGTTGGTACACAGGACAAGGTGCAGCTCGATCCCTCGGAGGAGAGCACCTATTCTCCCGGCAGCGAGCGACGCTGCTTTCAGGTGGGGGCGCTGAAGTTCGGTGTGGCGATCTGCCACGAAGGGTGGCGCTATCCGGAAACAGTGCGTTGGGCCGCACGTCGCGGCGCGCACGTGGTCTTTCATCCGCATTACCACGAAGCCGAAGCCGACGGCTTCCGTCCCACGACCTTTGCCGATCCGCTCAACACCTTCCACGAGAAAGCGATGCTGTGCCGTGCGGCGGAGAACGGCTGCTACTTCGCGAGCGTGAACTGCGCGGTGGCCGGCTCACCGACTACGTCGGCGGTGGTGCGACCCGACGGCACGGTGCAGGCGTGGCAGCCGTACGGTAAGGAAGGACTGCTGGTGGCGGACATCGACACGTCATTGGCTACCGGATATCTGGCTGCACGGCTCAAGGAGTCGGTGGTGGACGGCGTCGGCTGAACACCGGACTGGCTACGCCAGCATCACCCCGAATGATCGTTGATCATTCGCCATCCATCGCTGGTGCGCGCCCATACCGTGGAGAAGAGTCCCGTGCGCTCCGGACGATCGCCGCCCGTCAGCACGAACTCGCCGTTCACGAGCGCGTAGTCCTCACCGAGCATCCGCACGCGGATATTTCTGTACGCGAGCGTCTGCGCCGGGCGACCGCTCCGCCAGAACCCGGCCCGCATCGTCTGCTCGATCGCGGCCTTCCCCTGATCGAAGCCGCCGGCGCCGTTGCCGACTGCGGAATCGACGTAGGCCGACATGTAGGTCGCCAGATCGCCTCTGTTCCAGCCCGCCGCCGTGGAGTCGAAGATCGCACGGATCGCGGCATCATCGGCGGCTGATGCGTTCTGCCAGGGGACTTCGTTCACACTGGGCAACTCGCGTGGCGTCTCGCGCGGCGACTGGCCGCATGCGGGCATGAGCACGATCATCGCGATGATCGCCGTGGCACCCGGCACTCTCGCAGCCAGCGTTCTCGTCATGGTACGCACTCATCCTTCTCCTGTCCGGAGCTCGTCCGTGGCGCTCGTCCGGGCGAATGGTGATGCCACCGATGCCACTCCTTAATGCGGCCGCAAACGCGCCGAGCCCGTCGGCGCGCGTGGAGTGGTCGTGCCAGAGTTAATCGCCGTCCAGACACATTGCTACCCTCGGCGCCGGAAACACTCGCCCCGACCCATTGCGCTGGCGGCCCCGCGGTTGCACTATATGCATATTACATATAGCTGTTCCGGCCCAGCTCATGGAGCAAGTATGCCGCGTGTCCCCGAACGCTCTCATCCGGAATCCCGCATCCCACTCACGCCGGTCGAGTTGCTCGTGCTGACGATGCTCACGGCGGGCGACCGCCACGGCTACGGCATCAGGCAGGATGTGCTCGACCATACGAACGGCGAGATCGCGTTGGAAGCGGGGAATCTCTATCGCACCGTGCGGCGCCTCGAGAACGACGGGTTGATAGAACCCGGCCAACCGCCGAACTCCGATCCGCATGCCGATCCGCGACGAATCTACTACCACCTGACTGCCGATGGCCGCCGTGTGCTGGCCGCCGAGATGCGCCGGCTGCGCTCGCTGGTGCGACTCGCCGAAGAGCGGCGGGTCATAGCGCCGGTTCCCAGATGACCGCCGTGGCGGAGCGCGTCTTCGCGGTCCTGCTGCGGCTGTACCCGAAGGAGTTCCGTGCCCGCTACGGACCGGCCATGGCGGACTTCTTTCGCGAACGGCGGCTGGCCGCTCTCGAGTCGGGAGAGAGCCGGTTCGGGTTCTGGCTCCGCGTGTTGCGCGACGCGCTCGTGTCTGCGGCGGCGGAGCGAGCCACGGCCGTCGCCCGGCGAGCGCGGGCGCGATCGCACATGAGCGCGCATGCACGCTCGACTACACGCAGAGACGTGCGCGCTTCCGGCCGCGCATCCCACAACGACGGTGATAGTCCCATGAGCATCCTGCTTCAGGATCTTCGATCGGCCGCGCGCGGCATCGTGCGGCATCCCGGATTCAGCGCCGTCATCCTTGGCACGCTCGCGCTGGGGATAGGCGCCAACGTCGCGATCTTCTCGGTGGTGAACGGAGTGCTCCTCCGCCCGCTTCCATTCCGCGATGCCGCGCGCGTGGTGTCGCTTACACAGGCGGCTCCGTACTACTCGGTGTCGGAGCCGGAATTCCGTGACTATCGAAATGGACTGAAAGGGCTGGACGGACTTGCCGCGTACACGAACGGCATCGGCATCCTCCTGCGCGGTGGCGAGTCGCAGCAGGTTCGCGCGGCCCGCGTCTCCGACGGTTTCTTCTCCGTGCTCGGTACCACCCCCGTCGCGGGTCGCACGTTCACGCCCGATGAGGAAGTGCGCGGTGGGGCGAGCGTGGTCGTGATCAGCTACCAGCTCTGGCAGCGCAGCTATGGAGGCGATCGGTCGGTCGTCGGCAGCGAGCAGCAGATGGCATCGGGCAAGGCGACGATTATCGGTGTGATGCCGCCGCACTTCGACTTTCCGTCGGCCGAGGTGGATATCTGGGTTCCGCTGCGTCTCGACTACGACAGTCTCTGGACGCGGAACAACCACTACCTCCAACTGGTGGGTCGGTTGGCGCGCGGAGCCTCGCTGGACGGCGTTCGGTCGGCGGCGTTGGCGCTCGACCGCCAGTGGATGCGCGACTACCCGGAGACTTACTCCGGAACCGAGCCGATGCTGCCGACGCTCGAGCCGGTCGCGGACACGATCGTCGGCGAGAGTCGTCCCTATCTTCTCGCTCTCCTAGGCTCGATCGGTTTCGTGCTGCTCATCGCCTGCGTGAACGTGGCGAATCTTCTGCTGGCGCGCGGCGAGGTGCGGCGCAAGGAGCTGGCCGTTCGCGCGGCGCTCGGCGCATCGGGCGCGCGGATCGCGGGCCAGCTCCTCACCGAGAGCGCACTCCTCGCGATACTTGGTGGCGCGATCGGACTCGCGCTCGCGGTGGGCGGAAGCAGACTGCTCGTGGCGCTCGCGCCCGCGTCGATCCCGCGGCTCGATCAGGTCACGGTCGACTGGCGCGTCGCACTGTTCGCGCTCGGAGTTTCCGTCGCCACCGGACTGCTTTTCGGCATGGTACCCGCGGCCAGGGCAGCGCGGCGACGCTCGGCGCATCCGCTCAAGGATGGCGGCCGTGCGGGCGTGGCCACCTCGAGCGTGAAGCGGGTGCGAACACTGTTGGTGGCATCCGAGGTCGCGCTAGCCGTCGTCATGCTCACCGGCGCCGGCCTCTTCCTGCGCAGTCTGCGGGAGCTGCAACAGACCGACCTCGGCTTCGATCCATCGCGTCTGCTGACGATGCAGGTGACGTTGGCACCGCGTCCATACAACGATGAGGAAGCGGCGCTCTTCTTCGATCAGGCCACAAGGCGGATCGACGCGCTGCCGGGAGTGGAGGGATCCACGGCGATGGGGTGGCTCCCGATCGCGGATGGCGGCGGCGCCTGGTCGATTCTCGTGGACGGGCGGGTGGTGAAGAACATCAGCGAGACGCCGGCGTCGCAGCCAACCCAGGTGACGCCCGGCTACTTCGCCACGATGAAGATGCGCATCCTGCGCGGGCGCGGATTCACCGACACCGACGCTGCCGATGCGCAGCCGGTGGTCGTGGTGAACGAGAGCATGGCGCGCCAGCTCTGGCCGGGCCTGAATCCGCTGGGTCATACGATACGGATGATGAACCCGGAGTCACCCTGGGTGACGGTGGTGGGCGTCGTGCAGAACATGCGCTCGAGCGGGATCACGGCGGATGTGCCGCCAACGATGTTCTTTCCATATGCGCAGGCGGCGAAGAGCGCGTACTACGCGCCGCGCACGATGACGCTGGCGGTACGCACGACGGGCGACCCGTTGCGGCTCGCACCGGCCGTGCGCAGAGTGCTGCACGACCTCGATGCCACCGCGCCGGTTTCCAGCATACGCACCATGGAGAGCGTCCTCGGAGCGTCGATGGCGAGTCGCCACTTCACCACCGACCTGCTCCTGGGCTTCGCGGCGCTCGCGTTGACGTTGGCCGGGATCGGCATCTACGGTGTCGTGTCGTACGCCGTCACGCAGCGGACCTTCGAGATAGGCATCCGCATGGCGCTCGGCGCCGCGCCGGCCGGAGTACTGGCGCTGGTACTGCGGGAAGTTCTGCGCATGGCGGTGATCGGTGCGGCGGTCGGCATGGCCGGCGCCGTGGTGATGGCGCGGCTGCTGCGCTCGATGCTGGTGGGAGTGTCGTACTTCGATGTCGGAACAACCGTCACTGCGGTAGTGTTACTGGCCGGCGTGGCGCTCATCGCCGGGACGGTGCCGGCGCGACGGGCGATGATGGTGGAGCCGACGGAAGCGTTGCGCGGAGGGTAGTTCCTGGGGACGACGGGTGTGGCGCGGTCCTCACTCCGCCCGCAGCGCCTCGGTCGGATCCACTCCCAACGCGCGCCGCGTGGGCAGATACGCCGACAGCAGCGCCACGCCGGCGAGCAGCAGCGCGATCACAATGAATGTCGCTGGGTCGCCGGGCTCCACGCCGAAGAGGAGCCCGCGGAGTGCACCGGTAGTGGCGATCGCGCCCGCGAAGCCGAGCGCGACGCCGATGGCCGCGAGGCGAACCGCATCCACGAGCACGAGCCGCGCGACGTCGGCGGCCTGCGCACCGAGCGCGACGCGCACGCCGATCTCGCGCGTGCGCTGCGCGACGCTGTAGGCGATGACTCCGTACAGCCCCACAGCCGCGAGTACCAGCGCGATCGCGGCGAAGGCGGTGAGCAGCGCCATGGCGAAGCGTGTGGGCGCGAGGCCGTCGCGGAGATACGTGTCGCCGGAGAGCATCGGGCGTACGAATAAACCCGGGTCGACGGATGCAATGGTGTGCTTGACCGCCGGTGCGGTCATGTCTCCCGACTTCGCGGTGCGAACGATCAAGGGGACGTCGCCGAGCCGCTGCGGGATCACGCTGTAGAGCTGAAACTCCGCCACGTCGCCCCGAACGTCCGGCATGCGAGTGTCATCGACGACGCCGACGATGATCGACCAAACCACCGGCCGTCCCGGCGGCTGCTGCGCCGGGCGCACGCGTGTGCCGAGTGCCCGTCCGTCCGGCGAGAGACGACGCGCGAGCGATCGGTTCACCACTACTTCCGGTGCCAGGCTGATATAGGGAGCCGTTCGCGCCCATGCCAGCACCGAAGAATCCGGCAGGCGACCCGCTACGAGCGCGATACGCGCGACGCGGAAATAGTCGGGCGAGATGAAGACCGTGCCGTAGGCCGGTATCTCCGTAGCCTGTCCGGCGCGATCGGTCTCCGCCAGAAGGCCGGCGCCGATGTAACCCTTGCCGGGCATCGTACCGATCGCGACGCCGGTGACCTCCGGAAGCGCGCGAAGCCGCTCGACGATCTGATCGCGAACCACGAGCTTGCGATCGCGGTTGCGCGACCAGCCGATCAGCACGTCGGTGTACAGGAGACCGCGCGGTTCGAAGCCGAGTGGCATCCGCTGAAGCTCCACGAACGAGCGCACCAGCAGTCCAGAACTCACCAGCAGAACGAGCGACGCCGCGACCTCGAGCACGATGAGCGCCGACCGCATGTGGCGCGATGCGACTCCCGCCGATCCGCCCCGAGTCTCCCGGCGCAACACGTCGCCAACCTTCCGCGCTCCCGCCACCATTGCCGGCGCGAAGCCGAACAGGATGCCGGTGGCGATCGATATGCCCAGCGTCCAGAGCAGAACGGCCGGCTCCAGGCGTACATCGGCGAGCGGCTCGAGCGCCGGCGGACGGAGCGCGACGATGATGTGCAGGGTGAGCCACGCGACTCCGACGCCGAGTAACCCGCCGGCGAGTGCGATGGAGATGCTCTCCGTGAGCAGTTGCCGCGCGAGCCGTCGCCGGCCGGCGCCCAGCGCGGCGCGGACGGCGAACTCGCGCTGCCGCGTCCACGCCCGCGCGAGCAGGAGGTTGGCAACGTTCGCGCACGCGATGAGCAGCAGCGCGCC
>Ga0182744_1003909_pt1 | contig 11436 bp, 7 predicted proteins | sample eDN3rd30CKraftMG_FD_128525 | JGI IMG/M metagenome (GOLD analysis project Ga0182744, IMG submission 128525) | Enriched Miracle-Growth compost microbial communities from Emeryville, California, USA - eDNA 3rd pass 30_C Kraft MG (version 2) (version 2) ...
ATGGTACAGCAGCGGTTGACGTCATTCCATTTTCCCGGCTTGGTGAAGGCATGGGTTATTTTGGGCTGTCAAATACAATTGCCTATATTATTGCTCCTAGTCTAGGAATCTTCTTATACAATGTCACTACATTTACAAATCTAATTGTTATTTCTAGCATCTTAGGTTTTATATCTGTAGTGCTACTTGCACTCGTCCACTATCGAACGCCTGAAGCAGTTTTAAAAGTAAAAAAAGAGGACCTTAAATTCTCCTACCTTGGTTCATTAGTGGAGAAATCAAGCTGGTATCCATCCTTTATTACCTTAATTATTTGTCTAGGTTATGGGTCAGTCTCAACCTTTATCGTGATCTATGGAGAAGAAAGAGGCATTGAACAAATATTTTTATTCTATATTCTGAATGCCATTGTTGCTACGGTCGCTAGACCAATTACAGGAAAGTGGTTTGATGAAAAGGGACCTATTGCAATGGTATTTATCTGTATCTTTGCTACCTTTATTGGGCTGTGGGTCCTTTCTTATGCACAAACCAACTTAATGCTTGCCGCAGCGGGTGGATTGTTTGGAATCGGTTTTGGCTGTGCATTGCCTATCTTGCAATCCTGGACATTATCCATTACACCCGAACATCGCAGAGGCGTGGCTAATGGAATGTTCTTTTCAGCTATTGATTTAGGAATTGGCCTAAGCGGATTGATTTTCGGTGCAATAGCACAATTCACAGATACTGCTAATCTCTTCCGAATAAGCAGTATATTTTTAATTATTGCCGTAGTTTTAACTATGATGGAAGTCAGGAAAAAGAGAGTTGCTCCGAAGGAAAGAATTGTATCGTAAAAAAAGGTCAGGACCTCAAAAGGGAGAGGTTCTGACCTTTTTAATTAATTAAAACTCCCGATTACGTCTACTTAAAATATCATCTTATGAATTTAGGAAAGTAGGATACAATTAGTAATTAATTCCTAATAAAATATTCTAAATATTCATTAATTTTGTTACAATAGGTTAAGGTGAATTTCTTTTAAAAAAGGGAGGAACGATCATGAATATTGGTAGTCTTTTATCTCAAAATGCTAGAAAGTTCCCGGAAGTTTTAGCCATTTATTGTGAAGGCCGTAGTTACACCTACCGGCAATTCAATGAGGAAGTAAACAGACTTGCCCATGGCTTCCTGAAGATGGGAGTACAAAAGGGCGATAAAATAGCCTTGATGATGAAAAACTCAGACCATTTTGTTTTTACTTTTTTTGCAGTTGCTAAAATAGGTGCTGTTGCTGTACCTATAAACTTTCGCTTAACCTCAACTGAAGTTCACTACATACTGCAGCAATCAGAGGCCAATCTAGTAGTTTGTGACTTAGAATTTGAAGAGATCATAACAGATGCTAAAGAGAAAAGTGATGTTAGGACTGTCATTACCATAGGAGAACCTCAGACATTAGGCTATCAATCTTATGAAAGCGCTTTATCTAATGAAAGGAAGGAACCTGATATTGTGGTCTCTGATGAAGATGATTTGGAAATCCTTTATACATCAGGGACAACAGGAAGACCGAAAGGCGCATTGTTTGATCATAAAAGAATTTTTAATGTAGGAATCTCAGTTACCATTAATATGGGATTGCGTCCACACGAACGTATCCTTCATGTAGCACCACTCTTCCACTCTGCACAGTTAAATCTTTTCTTAGTTTCAGGTGTTGCACTCGGAGCAACGCACATCATCCATCGTGATTTTCATCCTGTCAAAACACTTCAAACCATTCAAGAACATAAAATTACTCACTTCTTTGGTGTACCAGCCATGTTTAATTTCATTCTTCAAGTTCCTAATGCAGCAGAATATGATTTATCCTCCATCCGCAGGTGCGGGTATGGTGCAGCACCAATGGCACCTGAGCTAGTGAAAAAGAGTATCCAATTATTTCAAACCGATCAATTTTATAATCTTTGCGGCTTGACCGAAGGCGGACCAGGTGGAATTCTACTTGATCCAGAGGGTCATAAACTCCACCTTGGCAAGGGTGGAAAACCTATTTTTCTAACAGAGACGCGTGTTGTAGACGAACAGGGTAATGATGTTAAACCGGGTATGGTGGGTGAATTCATTATTAAAAGCCCTATGGTGATGAAGGAGTACTATAAAAAGCCGGAAGAAACGAAAAGTACGATAAAGAATGGCTGGCTTTATACAGGGGATCTGGCCAGCATTGATGAGGAAGGCTACATTACCCTTGTTGACCGGAAAAAGGACATGATCATTACTGGCGGCGAAAATGTTTATTCTGTTGAGGTAGAAGGAGTTCTTTTTGAGCACCCTGAGGTACTTGACGCAGCGATTATTGGACTCCCTGATGACACATGGGGTGAGGCTGTTTGCGCTATCATTGTGCCAAAAGAAGGAGCTGTCATAAATGAGGAGGAACTAAAAAGCTTTTGTCGTCAAAAGCTTGCGGGCTACAAAGTTCCAAGAAGAATCTTTATAGAACAACAGCTGCCAAGGAATGCGTCTGGGAAAATACTAAAATATCAACTCCGTCAAAAACTGAATCAAGTCAACGCTTAGCTGATAAGCGGGGAAAATAGAAAGTGAGGCGTTGTAAAATGAAACACCCTTATTTAACTGAAGACCATGAGATTTTTCGTAAATCATTAAGGAGATTTTTAGAGAAGGAGGCTGTCCCATTTTATGAACAATGGGAAGAAGATAGAATGATTCCTCGCTCCTTATGGAGGAAGATGGGAGAACAGGGTTTCCTTTGTCCGGATTTAGATGAGAAATATGGCGGTAGTGGTGTGGATTGGGGCTTTTCTGTTGTCATAAATGAAGAGTTAGAGAGAGTTGGTTCTAGTATGGTGGGATTGGGACTGCATAATGATATCGTAGTTCCTTATATCAATACCTTCGGCACAGAGGAGCAAAAACAGCGGTGGCTTCCCCGCTGTGTAACAGGGGAACTTATTACAGCCATTGCCATGACCGAACCTGGTACGGGGTCTGACCTTGCGAATATTAAAACAACAGCAAAACTTGATGGAGACCACTATATAGTGAATGGACAAAAAACCTTTATTACCAATGGAATTCAATCTGATTTAATCCTCGTTGCTTGTAAAACAGACCCTAATGCAGTGCCGAAACATAAAGGGGTGAGCCTGCTCCTAGTGGAACGGAACTCTCCCGGTTTTTCAAGAGGAAGAAAGCTGAACAAAGTGGGTCTTCATAGTCAGGATACTGCTGAGTTAATCTTTGAGGATTGCAGGGTGCCTAAGGAAAACCTTCTTGGAGAAGAAGGGAAAGGCTTCTTGTATATGATGGATAAACTCCAGCAGGAACGGCTGCTTGTTGCCATTGCAGCCCAAACAGCAGCAGAAGTCATGCTTAAGGGTACGATTGACTATGTGAAAAGTCGTGAAGCATTCGGAAAACCTGTCAGTCAATTTCAAAATACGCAGTTTAAAATTGCTGAAATAGCTACTGAGGTGGAGATGGGGAGAGCTTTCTTAGATCAATTAATAGCTGAACATATAGACGGCCAAAACGTGGTAACGAAGGTTTCGATGGCTAAATGGAGACTTACGGATACCGCTAAGAAAATTGCAGGAGAATGCCTGCAGCTTCATGGCGGCTATGGATATATGGAAGAATACGAGATTGCGAGAAGATTCCGTGATATACAGGTTTCAAGCATTTATGCTGGTACAAATGAAATAATGAAAACAATTATCGCGAAAAACCTAGGTTTGTAAATTGGAGGAGATTAGATGACAACCACTATTGGAAAGATTTTTGAATTAACGGCAAAAAGATATCCGAACAAAGAAGCTATATATGACGTCAGAAAAAACGTCCGTTTTACGTATAAAGAGTGGAATGAGCAGGTAAACCGGCTCGCCAATGCATTGTTGAGTGAAGGAGTAAAAAAAGGAGATCGTGTTTCCACATTCACATTTAATACAGAAGAATTAGGAACTGCCTTCTTTGCTTGTGCTAAGATTGGTGCCATTTTCAATCCAATAAATTTCCGTTTAATGCCTGAAGAAGTGGCTTTTATTCTATCAGATGCAGCTCCAAAGGTTGTTCTTTTTGAAAAGGCGTTGGAGCCTGTTATAGCTGGTATTGAAAACCGTTTTGACTCAACTGCCTTTTGGTTTATTGATGAAGAAACACCAGCTTATGCAGAAAGTTATCATGCAAAACTTGCTGGTTCATCGATTGAAGAAATTCAGGCTGATGTAAATGAAAATGATATTTATGCGTTTATTTATACAAGCGGTACAACGGGAAGGCCAAAAGGAGTTATGCATACTCATCGAAATATGGTTGACCAAAGTATGCTTTGTATTGCAGCACAAAAGCTTGAATCTGAGGATGTTGGTCTTGTTACGGCTCCTATGTTCCATTGTGCCGAACTGCACTGTGCCTTTTTGCCAAGAATTCAGGCCGGAGCACGAAACGTTATCCTGCATCAATTTAATCCAAAGGTTATCCTAGAATTAATTCAGCAAGAAAAAATTACGAAGTTTTTTGCGGCGCCGACTATGTGGAACATGCTGCTTCAAGAAGATTTAAGTCAGTATAACACGGAAAGCCTAAAGCTTGGTTTATATGGTGCTGCTCCAATGGCGCCGTCCCTTGTTCATGCACTTCACGACCGATTCGGTATCGGATTAGTTCAGGCATATGGGATGACAGAAATGGGTCCTGCTATCACCTTCTTATCCGAGAAGGATCAGCTTAGAAAGGCGGGATCAGCGGGGCAGGCTGCTTTTAATCATGATATTCGCGTGGTACGTACCAGAGAGGATGGACCATCTGATCCAGATGATATCGTTCCAGTGGGTGAAACAGGTGAGATTATTGTAAAAGGGCCATGCATGATGGCAGGCTACTATAATCGAGATGAAGCAACTGAAAAGTCTATGTACAAAGGCTGGTATCATTCAGGTGATATCGGTTATCTTGACGCAGAAGGCTATCTATTCGTCAATGACCGGGTAGACGATATGATTATCAGCGGAGGAGAGAATATTTACCCTCGTGAAGTTGAGGATGTTTTGCATGCACATGAAGGGGTACTGGATGTAGCCATCGTCGGCCAGCCTGATGACCGCTGGGGAGAAACGGTTACAGCTTTTGTTGTAAAAAAGGACTCTGCGCTGACAGAGCAAGACCTTGAAGACTATTGTAAAAACAGCATTAGTCTAGCAAACTACAAACGCCCGCGTAAATACATCTTCTGTGAAGCATTGCCACGGAATGCAAGCGGGAAAATTCAAAAATTTGTGCTGCGTAAACAGTTAGAAGAGCTATTTACACAGGGATGATTATAGGAAAGACCGCTGAGTGGGTTACCTCAGCGGTCTTTTACTGGCAAATGGTAGGATTTAGGTTGTGGATAGTCTGGATTTAATAGCGGATAGCAAAATTAAGTTGCGGATAACGAAATAGTATCTCGGGTCATCTTAAAAAAAGGTATAATAAGAGAAGATTAAATAGTAGAAGGGGGAGACGTTTTGTTATTTGAAAAAGCTCAGCGATTATTAGAAACTCATTTTGGTTACTCATCTTTTCGAAATGGGCAGGAGCTGGCAATCCAATCCGTTTTAGCTGGAGAAAATACAATTTGTGTTATGCCAACTGGCGGAGGAAAATCAATTTGTTATCAAATTCCTGCACTTGTTTTACCTGGTACCACGGTTGTAATATCCCCGTTAATCTCACTTATGAAGGATCAAGTCGATGCCCTCGTACAGGTAGGAATTCCTGCAACTTTTATCAATAGCTCACTAAGTTACAATGAAGCCAATGAACGAATCAGGGAAGCGAAGCAAGGAATGTACAAACTCCTTTACATAGCCCCCGAGCGCTTAGAATCTCGTGAATTTATCGAGGAATTGCAGCAAATGGAGATTCCGCTAGTTGCAGTAGATGAGGCGCATTGTATCTCGCAATGGGGTCATGATTTCCGGCCGAGCTATCGTCATATTAAGCAAATGGTCTACAGTCTTCCGCAGAAACCCAATGTATTGGCACTAACTGCAACAGCGACGCCAAGGGTTCGCGAAGATATCTGTGAAACACTTGATATTGATGAGGAGAATTCAATTATTACGGGATTTGAACGAGAAAATCTCTCTTTTGCTGTGATAAAAGGTCAAGATAGACTAAACTTTCTTAAAGATTATTTAAAACAGAATGAAAAGGAAGCTGGTATTATCTATGCGGCAACAAGGAAAAACGTTGACCAGCTTTACGAGAGATTGAAGAAAGCAAATATTAATGTCGCCCGATATCATGCGGGAATGGGAGACGCAGAGCGCATACGTGAGCAGGATCGATTTTTAAAAGATGAAGCCTCTGTTATGGTCGCCACTTCAGCCTTTGGAATGGGTATTGACAAATCCAACATTCGGTATGTCCTTCATTTTCAACTTCCGAAAAATATGGAGAGCTATTATCAAGAGGCGGGGCGTGCAGGGCGTGACGGACTAGCGAGTGAATGTATCCTGCTTTACTCCTCACAGGATGTCCAAGTTCAGCGCTTTTTAATTGACCAATCCAGTGACCGGTCACGAATCACGCAGGAGCTGGAAAAGCTGCAGCAAATGGTTGATTATTGCCATACAGAAAACTGCCTGCAGGAATTTATTCTAAAATATTTTGGGGAAATAGAAACTGATTCCTGTGGAAGGTGCGGTAATTGTCTCGATTCCCGTTCAAGCAACGACGTGACGAAGGAAGCGCAAATGGTACTGTCTTGTTTAATACGAATGGGACAGAGATTCGGTAAAACCCTGACAGCACAAGTATTAACAGGTTCAAGAAATAAAAAGGTAACCGAGATGGGTTTTGACAAGTTAACAACCTATGGAATTATAAAGGAAAAAGGTTTGAAAGAAGTCACTGATTTTATCGAGTTCTTGATCTCTCAGGAATTAATCGCGATAGAACAGGGGCAATTTCCGACTCTGTATGTATCGTCTAAAGGGAAAGATATCCTGTTAGGGAAAGAACAAGTCTATAGGAGAGAAAGTGTTAAAGTAAAAGAAATTTCAAAAGATGATCCATTATTTGAAACCTTACGGGAAGTTAGGAGAACAATTGCTGAGAGTGAAAATGTTCCGCCATTTGTCATTTTTTCTGATGCAACCCTAAAGGATATGTGTGCTAAACTGCCAAAAACAAATGAAGAATTCCTAATGGTGAGTGGAGTCGGGGAGCATAAACTGCAGAAATACGGACTGGATTTTATTCAAGCCATCCGAGCATTTTGTGAAGCACACCCAGAACGTAAAGCTGAATCCGTTGTCGGAACAGCACAAAAAAAGCCAGCCAAAAAAAAGGCAGTAGGTGATTCCAACCTAGAGACATTCCAGTTACATCAGCAAAACTTATCCATTGATGAAATAGCTAAAAGTAGAGATTTGGCTATTAGTACTGTAGAAAGCCACTTAATTCAATGTGCTCAACAAGGTATGGAAGTTGATTTTACACGACTGATTCCTAGTGAATACATCCAATTATTAGAGAAAGCAGTTCAAGAGGCTGGCAGGGATCGACTAAAGCCGATTAAGGAACTATTACCTGAAGAGGTTAGTTATTTTATGATAAAGGGTTATCTATACTTTTTAAGCAGAAAGAATAAGGTATAGTTTTGTTTTTAGAAAATTCAAATTTATTTTGTCATCTGCTCTGTTAATTTGTTGATATTTCCCGGGAATTTGTCGATTATAGTAAGAATAGCCGTATGCACCATACGGCTATTGTTATTCCTTATAATCATCCAAAAATGGTTTATTTACAAAGTGATACATCCACGCCATTAAAATACCGCCGCCAATCAAGTTGCCAAGTGTTACTGGGATTAAGTTATGAAAAACTCCGGCCCATGAAATTGTTCCTGGATGGTTCAACACTAAAGCAATGGCAAAAGTACACATATTGGCAATACTGTGTTCATAGCCGGAAATAAAAAAGCAAAACACGAAGAGCATCATCGAAAACATTTTTGGTCCGTCACCTTTAAGTCCCATAGGAATAAAAAATGCTAGGCAGACGAGCCAATTACAAAGAATACCTCGGAAAAAAAGTTCCATTGTGGGTACTTGCATTTTCTTTTCTACAACACTTAATAAAAAGCCATTAACTGAGGATTCTGAGTATAATCCAGTTGTGAAAATCATGAAGGCGAAAACCGCTGCTCCTAATATATTCCCAATGTAGCTGCTGACCCATAACTGAGTAACCTCAAGCCAAGCCATTTTTCCACGTAATGCTGCATAGGTATAATAGAAGGTATTACCGGTAAATAAATCACCACCGCCATATGCAATCAGAATGATGGCTGAACCAAAGGTAAGTGCTGCCATTGGATAGGCAAAGGGGGAGTGTTCTAGGTAGAAATAGTTACCTGTTTTAAAAGCAACAATAACACCAAACCCGATAAACATACTTGCAAGCATGGCTCGTAAAATATATCGTAACAGGCTTTGTCTGAAAATTTTTACTTTCTTTAACGCCAGCTTTTCAACTTCACTTAAGAGTGGCATTTCCATTATGTACTTCACCATCCACTGTTGAACAAATTCTATCTTGTTAGTTTTAATCGAGAAACATAAAATTATGCATGTATAGAATAATAGATTAAATAATAACATAGGTTTAAAATTAAAACTTATTGTAACAAAAAATACTATAATTCAGCTATAATGAAGTGGTTTTTTAATACTGATTTTAAGGAGTTTACTATGTCCTACTTGAAAAAAATTACCCCGGAATATGACCCGTGGGAGGCTTATAATGATATAAAGCAATACGGAAAGCCTCAGCTTACCAATATTGAATTCACGACCACTACCTTATGTAATATGCGCTGCGAGCATTGTGCAGTAGGGTACACCCTCCAACCAAAAGACCCGGATGCGCTTCCGCTTGATTTACTATTGAGCAGGTTAGATGAAATTCATACACTAAACGCACTTAGTATTACAGGTGGAGAACCCATGCTTTCGCTTTCCTCTATCAAAAATTATGTGGTTCCTTTATTAAAATATGCTCATGAACGAGGAGTCCGGACGCAAATCAATTCGAACTTAACACTTGATTTAGCACGTTACGAGTTAATTGTTCCTTATTTAGATGTGTTACATATCTCGCATAACTGGGGGACAATAGATGATTTCGTCGAGGGCGGGTTTGCAAGAATGGAGCGCAAGCCTGATTACAAACAGCGAGAAAAGTATTTTCAGAGGATGATAGAAAATAGCAGAGAGCTAGTGAAGGCGGGGGTAATGGTCTCTGCTGAAACAATGCTTAACAAGCGGACACTCCCTTATTTAGAAAAAATTCATCGGCAAATTGTTGATGAAATGCACTGTCAGCGGCATGAGGTTCACCCTATGTATCCAAGTGATTTCGCGAGCAATCTTGAAACTTTATCACTAAATGAAATAAGAGATGCTATTCATCATTTACTAGATGTTCGTGATGAAAATGTATGGATGCTGTTTGGAACTCTTCCCTTTTATGCATGCAGCCATAAGTTCGAGGATTTAGAGCTTCTAAATCGGCTCTTTCAAAGTAAAAATGTAACCGTAAGAAATGATCCTGATGGCCGGTCTCGCTTAAATGTTAATATCTTTAATGGAGATATTATCGTAACTGATTTTGGTGATACCCCGCCGCTGGGAAATGTTTTAGATACTAAGCTGACAGATGCATACGAGAACTGGCAATCCTCTGCTATTGCAAAGGAATTGAGCTGCCATTGTCCAGCTGCTGCCTGTCTAGGACCAAATATTTTAGTGAAAAATAGTTATTACCAAGATATAGACTTTTCTATGCAAAAAAACAAAATAAGCAAATGAAGAGGCAGGGGATTCCTGCTTTTTTCATTTGCTACGCTGTATGTTTAACCAACTTCGGATGACGATGCATCGAGATAAATAAGATAATCCCGCTAACTATTAATAATGCACTAGTACTAATAAACACAGCAGAGAATCCTAAATAACCTGAAATAAACCCGCCTAGCACTGGTCCTATGATATTTCCGAGGAACCGTAAACTTGTATTGTAGCCTAGGACTTCACCTTGCATAGCAATGGGTGCCTCTTGTCGAATGTAGGCAATGCGGACAGGGATGATTCCTCCTATTGCTATACCCAGGGCAAAGCGGACGATAACCAATTGCCAGTACTCAGTAACTGCTGCACCTGGAAGGTATATGATCCCTGAAACAAAAAGCAGTATGACGAGGATTTTAATATAACCATGTTTATCCGCTATCTTCCCCCAATTTCGCGACATCAGCAGGTTTCCTAAACCAGCTGCGGAGAAGGCGATTCCGGAGTAAAATGCAATGTTTGTGTGACCATGCAGCTCACTGACAAATAAAGATAAAATTGGCTGTATGCTAAAATGTGCAATTTGTACGAGTGCTGAAATCAATAAAACTGTTAACAATACTGGATTCCTAACTATATGTGCTAAAACTTCCTTACTGGAATAGTGTGATTTTGTTCCTTTTTTTGCTTCCATTACATATTCTTTCGTTGCAAAAACGAGCAGTCCAGAAACGGTAATCACAATAGATGTCCATTTAAAGGTCAAGGCGTAACCCAGTGAATCCGCTAAAACCCCGCCAAGCATCGGACCAAGCAGTGATCCTGTGATACTGCCTGTTTGCAATGTTCCAAGAACACGGCCAGCTATTTCCTTCGGTGTTTGTGTGGAAATAAACGCTTGTGACATTGGAATAAATCCTGTGAAAAATCCCATCAAAAGCCGCAAGAGGAAAAGCTGCCAAACGGATTGAACAAACCCCATAAGGAATATTGAGCATCCCATTCCTATTGCACAAATAATCAGTATTTTTTTTCTACCATAGCGGTCTCCAATTCTTCCCCAAATGGGTGAGAAGATAAAAGCTGATATGAAGGTTACAGCAAAGGTTATACCAGACCAATGCTGTACATACTTTTCTGAAAAGTCACCAAAGGTTTCTATGTACAAGGAAATAAATGGAAGAACCATCGTCATACTTCCAGCAACAAAGAAATTTGCGAACCACATGATTAAGACATTTCTTTTCGCCATTTCCGATTTAGTCAGGTTAACTCACCTCAATTCACCTATATTTCGGTTTACTAAATATTATAATACCGAAGTTTTGAGAAAATGAAAGTTATATACGTTTCTATTAGTTTCTGGTCATAGTTCCGTTATTATGTGAGATTGTGAAAGTAGAGGATTTATTTAAAATATTAAGAAAATACTATTGACAAAATGTTAATAGAAGATTAAATTTAGTTTAATACTTTAAACAAGTAAAATAATACGTTCTCTTATCAAGAGTGGCAGAGGGACTGGCCCTATGACGCCCAGCAACCGTTCCGTTTGGAATTGGTGCTAAATACTGCAAAACAAGTA
>Ga0182744_1003913_pt1 | contig 11434 bp, 8 predicted proteins | sample eDN3rd30CKraftMG_FD_128525 | JGI IMG/M metagenome (GOLD analysis project Ga0182744, IMG submission 128525) | Enriched Miracle-Growth compost microbial communities from Emeryville, California, USA - eDNA 3rd pass 30_C Kraft MG (version 2) (version 2) ...
AGGCCGATGGCTGTTGGTGGCCAGGTGGTCATCAGACCCATGATGTATGTAGCCTTAAGCTATGATCACCGGATCATCGACGGTAAAGAGTCTGTCAACTTTCTGGTAAGGGTAAAAGAGCTTCTGGAAAACCCAGAACTCTTGCTGTATAGCAAAAATCCTGTGAAGGCGTTGCTAGAATTATAACGAGCGCATAATCATTCCCTAATAAAAATCAAAAGCTACTTAAAAAAGCAGGTCAGAACCGGCTGTTCAATTTAAAGATTGAACAGCCGGTTTTTTTTCTGGTAATAAGAATGGCTTGTAAACAAACTGCGGTGTTCTTGTTGTTGCGGATCAAATACCGGTTAAAGGCTCAATAATAGTTTCAGTTTGCCTAACTTCTCGCTGGGTCGGTTGATCATACAATTTAATTTTTTGTATGTGGAAGATATTCACTGCCATTGGCATGAATAAAACCCTAAAAAAAAAGAGCCATTTAACCGAGACAAATACCACAATAAAACGGATCTCAATGAGTAGCCAGTTTAATTTACCCACTTTAACCCATAAACAGCAATCCCCATTCGGTCACATAACTGAATGGGGATTACTGTTTTATTATCTGTGTGCGCCCGGGAATTGAAACCGGGCTGGCATATTTTATTATTTGACCTCCTTAGGGTGCAATTTCTCATGGTGTTTGCGCTCCATGACTGAATGGTCTTTTACTTTTCCAAGGGGCTTGTCTTTCGCAAAATCGATCAGGATCGGTGCCGCAACAAAAATGGAAGAGTAGGTACCAGTGAGTACACCAATCAGCATGGCGAAGGCAAAGCCTCTGACCACTTCACCACCGAAGATAAACAGGATCAGGATACTTAAGAACACGGTCAGAGAGGTCATGATCGTACGGCTTAAGGTTTCATTGATCGCTTTATTGATGATGGTTTCTTTATCAAGGGTATGCAGGATACCGGCATCTTCACGGATACGGTCATAAACAATTACCGTGTCATTCATGGAGAAACCTATCACCGTCAGAACCGCCGCAATAAAGTGCTGGTCGATTTCAAGCGGGAATGGTACAATGTTCCTGAAGAAACTAAATACAATCAGGGTGACTAGTACGTCGTGCAACAAGGAAACAATGGTTCCTAAAGAGAAACGCCAGTCTCTGAAGCGTATAAAGATATACAGACAGATCACGATGATCGCAAAAACCGTGGCTTTTGTAGCGCCCGCTTTCAGATCTTTAGAGATCGTCGGAAGCACGGTCTGGGAACTCTGAATATAAGTATTCTTGAAACTTGCAAAGGTGGTTGCCGGTGGCAGGTAAGATTGCAAGCCTTTATAGAGGACTTGTTCTACCTTGGCATCTACATCTTTGCCAGTTTCATGGATCAGATAAGAGGTGGTGATATTCAACTGTTCCGGTACATTAACGGTTTTAATGATCGGAGACTCTTTGAACAGGGCTTTTAAATCATCTCTTACCTTATCCTGGTTAGGTGCTTTTTCAAACTTGATGGTATAGCTACGGCCACCGGAGAATTCTACTCCTTCGTTAAACCCGTTGAAGAAGGAGCCTACACCCAATACGACCACAAATATGGAAATGATGTACGCAACCTTGCGATATTTTACAAATGGAATCGCACGATGTGAGAAGACAATTTTGGATATTTTAGTAAAATACTGGAAGTGTCTTTGTTTATTGGTATAAATATCGGACACCAGGCGGGAAACCAGGATACCACAGAATAAGGATAACAAAATACCGATGATCTGGGTCGTGGCAAATCCGAGAACAGGCCCTAATCCAAAATAGAACAAGATACAAGCCGTAAGTAAGGTGGTCACGTGGGCATCCAGAACTGGCGCGTAGGAACGCTTATACCCGTCATCTACCGCTTGCAAATAGCCTTTACCCCGCACAATCTCCTCTTTGATACGTTCAAAGATAATTACGTTGGTATCCACGGCCATACCGACCGTCAGAACCAAGGCCGCAATTCCCGGTGCCGTTAAGGTGAAGCCCAACGAACAAAGAACGCCAATAGTAAACAACAAGTTCAGTGTAAGGGCGATATTAGCGATCCAGCCGGCTGTATTAAAATACAACAGCATTAAAGCAAAGATCACCACAAAGGACAATCCAAAGGAAATCATACCGCCTGTTACGGCTGCCTGGCCCAGGGTAGGTCCGACAATCTGTTCCTGAACGATTTTAGCAGGTGCCGGTAATTTACCCGATTCCAGGATATTGGCCATATCCTGCGCTTCCTCTACAGTGTAATTACCTGAGATCTGGGAATTACCACCGGTAATTTCATCATTAACGTTAGGTGCACTATATACGATATTATCCAGGACAATGGCAATAGGTTTATTGATATTCTTTTTGGTCATGTCTGCCCAGATACGGGAACCGGATTCATCCATTTTCATATTCACCACTACATTCCCCATCTGATCGTTACCCTGGCTGGCATCCGTTACGTGGTCACCCTCCAGTCTGGCCTGACCATTATCCAATGTTTTAATCGCGAATAACTGCAAAATACCGTTCATTCTTGGATCCTTCTCATCTGGTTTTCCGTACATAAAGACCAGGTTTGAAGGGAAGGCGGCTTTAACAATCTCGCTTTGCAATAATTTATTCAGTTTAGCTGTGTCTGATTTGCTGACCATGCCAATATAGGAAGGATAGCGAACATGTCCTTGCTCATCCTGGTAAGGGCGTGCAATATCCAGGAACATGGAACTCAATGGATATTTTTCGCGCAGCAGTTTTGCACTGTCAACAGTCCCACTTGCGGTCTTATCAGCGTCAGCAAAAGTGGCATTTGTATCTTTAGCGGTCTGCTCAAGAGCAGATAAAGTAGTATTACCCGTATCTGTTTTAGCGGTATCGGCACCGGCGGCTGCTGGCTTCGTGGTAGCGGCCTTTTGCGTAGCAGCTACTGCCGCTGTGGTGTCTTCCTGTGTTGTGTTGACACCTGCTTTAGAGAGCAAGCCATCTACTTTTTGAATATCCTGACTGATATCAGCGATGTTGTATACTTCAAAGAATTGCAGATTGGCAGTGGATTGCAGGTAGTGACGTACACGTTCTGCATCGTTTACACCGGCCAGTTCGATAGTAATAATCCCTTTGGCCTCATCCGGGTTAATGGTCGGAGAAGAGAGACCAAAGCGGTCAATACGCGTTCTTAAGATCTTATATGTATTGGTAAAAGCGGCTTTTGCCTGTTTACGTAAATAAAGCAGGACCTGATCATCTGTGGATTCATAGGTCAGTTCTTTATTACTTTTTTGCGCAAAGAAGGGAGCCAGTTTCTTTCCATTACTGACTTTTTTCCACTGTTCAGCGAACAGGGAGATGTAATCAGTATTGTCATTAGCTTTGATCGCTTTTGCCTGATCAATCGCAGCATTGATAGAAGGGTCTTTGGTATAGTTGGACAAGGCATGTACCAAGCCGTCTAAACCTACTTCCATGGTGACACTCATACCACCTTGCAGATCCAGTCCCAGCATTAATTCGCTGTTTTTTGCCTTCTGGTAAGTTGTCATGCCAAACGGTCCGATCTTGGCGTTGCGGGTGCTGTCCAGTAAATGCCTTAATTGGTTTTTCTCAATGACTTCCAATGAATCAGCATATAATTTTTGCTGTTCCAGGTTCCCGGCATATTTTTGTTCAGGCGTAGCATAACTAGCTTTTACCCAGGCACTTGCCCTCTTTTCCATTTTGTTCTCATGGCTATGCACCATCCAGGTGAAAGAGAGCTGATAGATACAAATCAGCACCAAAGCCACAGTGAAGAAACGTACTAATCCTTTTAATTGCATAAAATTCGAAGGGTAATTTGTTTTACTAAATTTGCGCAAAGATAGGGTTTGCGATTGAATTGTGTTAAATAAAAATTATAAGCCATATTTCGCAGGAAATTGCCATTTTTAGCGGCTTTCAGCATCAGTCCCATACCTCCGACCCGTATCCTGTTCCCATCACTTAACCGCAACAAGTATTGAAAGATGCTTTCAGCGGTTAGTTTTTCCGGCACGCTAAGCTAAGGGTTTTCATGCAAAGGATTGTATTTATTCTCCAAAATATTGAAAATATAAGGATGCCTTAAAGAGAATGGCCGGTTCATTTACTGACCGGCCATTACCTGTTCATAAAAGTACTTAATTATTTACCGTAGGTCGTTTTCACAAAGCCTACTATTTTGATATCAAAATAAAGCGGTGAATTAGCTGGTATGCCCTGTTTTGCTACATTACTGTAACCGTAGGCTGATGGAGCTAAAATACGTATTTCTCCACCTTTACCTACTTTATTCATTGATAAATACCAGGCTGCCACCAAATTGGGAACCGGCAATAAAACGGGCTTATCCTGTTTATCAAATACGGTACCGTCCAGCAATGTACCAACATAGGTAACTGAGGCATATAAAGTGGAGTCAGTATAAGTATTATAGATTGCCGTTGTGCCGCCGATTGATCCGCCGATCGCTGCATCAGATGTATCAACATGGCCCTGAGTAAGATTGCCAGGCGTCACTATTTCATAATAAAGATATGGAGCGGAAACTGTGGCTAATTTAAAGCTTTGTGATGCATTGTCAAAACTATAATAAGAATAATCACTTGACTGAGTCGCAAGATTATAGCCTGTTGAATCTATAAACGCCTGTAATGCAGGCACCTCTGCTGCAGGGTCTACCGGAGCCACATAATCAGGGGTGTCGTTTTTCAGACAAGAACTCATTACTAAACACATTGCGGCCACCATGCTGACCGACATTAGGAATTTTTTCATTGAAGATATTTTTTGAATTTAACACGTATAACGTGTACTGTTAAACAAACGCTACAATATTTTGGTGAAAAGGTAAAAAGAATTCATATAAAGTGGTTTCATTGGAGGTCATCTTTTTTTCCTTTAAGCGTATTCTATTCATTTTCAAGGATACTATTATTAAGGCTGGTGTTCTCCGGGCTACTTTTCGGATCAGTGTCTTTTTTATTTTCCCTCTTTAGTTTTGCCAGGAGTTCCAAATAGGACTGCTCGTTCATTTCCCATTTCTGCTTCTGTGAAAAAATGGAATACATAACAGCGATCAGCAACACGGTTATAATCAGTAGAACCGGGCTCACATCCGTGGATAACTCCATCATCGCCCTTTTATACCAGCCGCTGAAAACGCAGATTAGGATGGCAGCAGAAAAAGAGAGCCCAAGGGGAAGGCCTGCCCTGGCCTGACGCAGGAGTTTCTTTTCTTTATCCCTGTTGGCCGCCCAATAATGTAAAAACTTTTCCTGTTCCGGCGTTAACATGAGGCAAAGTTATCCAATCTTTCGTTGGGAAAACCGCAATGTTATATAAATATTACGCAAATAATTTTAGTAGAATTTTACTTTTCTACTGAAAAATGAACTAAACTTGCAAACCATAATGATCGAAATTGAATACAGGAACCTAAAATTAGGCAAATTTTGAGCTTATCTACGCGCTATATCAGAGAATATCTGGAACTGCATAAAACTGTTACACTGGAAAAGATTGGTACACTTACCTTACCTGATGCCATTACCAAGGATGAGGAAGGCAATATTATCAGTGCACCGACTTTTGTGTATGACAAAAAAGCGGTAACGACTCCTGAATTTGTAGATTATCTGGCCGAAGTAACCCAAAAGTCGCATTCTATAGCCGCTTCCGATCTGGAATATTTCCTGGATCAGACCAGACAGCTCATGAATATCGGCTCCACTCCTTTCGTGATCGATGGTATGGGCTATATTTACGCGGATAAAAGCGGCTCCTATCAATTTAGTACAGAAAGGCTGGATGTAAGTAAGGAGAGAGAAAAGAAACATTATGAGGATAATTACAGTAACTCCCCGCTGACTTCCGCGACCAATTATGCCAGCCGTAAAGTAAATAAAAGGGCCATCGGCAGATGGGTGCTGATACTGCTCATTATAGGCGTGATCGTTTATGGCGCTTATTTTATACCTAAATCTTCCTTTAGTTTCCTTAAAGATAATCCGGCTGATACAGCAGTAGCTATGGATACGGTGGCCAGAACGAAAGAACCTGTCCCGGCGCCGCCGGTCCAGCAGGCGCGTAAAGATGGCAGCTATCATTTTATTTTCCAGTCCTATACGACCAGAGCGCATGCAGAAAAACGCATTGGACAGCTAAGAAGCTATGGCAATGTCGTATCTATGGATTCCGTAAAGACAGCAACCGGGTATGAATACCGTTTGTATGTGACTATTGACAACGTGAAGGCGGGCGATACAACGCGCATGAAAGACAGCCTGCGCTCCTATTACGGTCATCCTGTAACAATTGATTAAACGCTGATCAGTAAGGATTTACAATAAAGGGGTAAATTTCAAGTTCTCTTTGCCTGCTGTGTATTGTATGGGTCTTCCTCTTGCACTGTGCCGCCTTGCTTTCCTACTCAGCTATTATTTGCTAAACCTGTATTTGCTAAATCTGTTACTGTCTTAATTATTGACGGACTACAGTCCAAGATCCCCTGCCTTTTCTGGCTCAATCAGCTTTTATAGATCCCGTTATCTATTTATATCAGTTGGCTCCTATTTCGTGCGTGGCAGAAAGGTTAATATGCAATTTTGTCACTTCAGCGCGGTCATTTCATGCAATCTGACAATTTTTTACCGCCAAATCGGTCGCTTATCTGCCTTTCTTTCCTTTTAAATGAAATTTTGACCCATTCAGTACCGGTGGCAATAAAATTGCTAACCACTAGTTGTTTGAAACAAATTCATATTCTAATCACAAACCGTTAAATACGTAATTCTATGGCAAAAAAATTAAATGTAACACCGCTGCATGACAGGGTGCTGATCCAGCCAGCAGTAGCCGAGACTAAAAGTGCCGGTGGAATCATTATTCCGGACACTGCAAAAGAAAAACCTCAGCGTGGAACTGTTGTCGCTGTAGGTACCGGCAAAAAAGATGAACCAATGACCGTTAAAGCCGGTGATACTGTTTTATATGGTAAATACGCGGGGCAGGAACTCGAGTTCGAAGGCAAGCAATATCTAATTATGCGGGAAAACGACATCGTTGCCATCCTCTAAATCGGTCTCTTATTTAATTTTCGTAAACAATAAAGTTTAATTATAGTATTATGGCAAAACAGATCTTTTTTGATATAGACGCCAGGAACAAAATGAAAAAAGGCGTGGACACCCTGGCCAACGCAGTTAAAGTAACCCTGGGGCCTAAAGGTCGTAATGTGGTTATTGAAAAGAAATTTGGTGCACCTTCTGTTACTAAGGATGGTGTTTCCGTTGCAAAAGAAGTTGAATTAGAAGACGCTATCGAGAATATGGGCGCTCAGATGGTAAAAGAAGTTGCTTCCAAAACCGCAGATATTGCAGGTGATGGTACAACTACGGCTACTGTTCTGGCACAGGCCATTATCGGTGAAGGACTTAAAAACGTAGCTGCAGGTGCAAATCCAATGGATTTGAAACGCGGTATCGACAAGGCAGTTGTGAAAATCGTTGATAATCTGCGCTTACAGTCACAGGCTGTCGGAAATGATGGCAAAAAAATTGAACAAGTCGCAGCCATTTCTGCCAATAACGATAATGAAATCGGTAAATTGATAGCCCAGGCTTTCTCCAAAGTAGGTAAAGAAGGCGTTATCACTGTAGAAGAGGCAAAAGGCACTGAAACAACCGTAGATGTTGTGGAAGGTATGCAATTTGACCGTGGATATATCTCCGCTTACTTTGTGACCAATACAGAGAAAATGGAAGTAGAGCTGGAAAACCCATATATCCTGATCTTTGACAAGAAAATCGCTAATTTAAAGGAAATCCTGCCTTTACTGGAAAAAGTTGTTCAGTCTTCTTCCTCTCTTTTGATCATTGCCGAAGATCTGGAAGGCGAAGCGCTTTCTACATTGGTGGTGAACAAATTGCGTGGACAGCTGAAGGTTGCTGCCGTTAAAGCACCTGGATTTGGTGACCGCAGAAAAGAAATGCTGCAGGATATCGCCGTATTGACCGGTGGTACCGTTATCAGCGAAGAACAGGGCTTCACCCTTGAAAATGCTGATTTACCAGCCATGGGACGTGCTGCTTCCGTTACCATCAACAAAGACAATACAACCATTGTCAATGGTAAAGGTAAAAAAGCAGACATTCAGGCAAGGGTCGCTCAGATTAAAGCCCAACTGGAAAGTTCCACTTCTGACTATGATAAAGAAAAATTACAGGAACGTCTGGCTAAACTGGCCGGTGGTGTAGCTGTTCTGTATGTTGGTGCTGCTACAGAAGTAGAAATGAAAGAAAAGAAAGACCGCGTTGATGATGCCCTGCACGCTACCCGTGCTGCTGTTCAGGAAGGCATTGTTCCTGGTGGTGGTGTCGCTTATATCCGCGCAACAGCTGTGCTGGATAAATTAAAAGGCGTGAATGCCGATGAAACAACCGGTATTGCGATCGTTAAACGCGCCATTGAAGAACCACTGCGTCAGATCGTTATGAACTGCGGTGTGGAAGGTTCCATCGTTGTACAGACCATTAAGGAAGGCAAGGCGGATTATGGCTTTAACGCCCGTACCGAGGTTTTCGAACCACTGCTGAAGGCAGGGGTAATCGATCCGACCAAAGTAACCCGTATCGCGCTTGAAAACGCCGCTTCCATTGCAGGTATGTTACTGACGACAGAATGCGTAATCGCTGACAAGCCAGAACCTAAGTCTGCTGCTCCGGCAATGCCAGATCCTTCTATGGGTATGGGTTATTAATATTACAGCATAAGTTAATATTTTAAATAGATGAGGCCGCTCTTATTTTATATAAGAGCGGCTTTTTTATTGCGGGTTAACGCCTCCCTTTGCCTGTTATCGCTGAACTGCTTGTCCGATAAATCTGCTAAGCGTGCTCCTGCGGCTGTACGATCAAAAAAGGCACACAATAAACAAATTACAATCAGCGTTTTTATAATCGACAGTCAGCACATGGACATTCCTTATCTCGTGCTTCCATCCAGTCGCTTAATGATGATAAAGAGGCTTTAAATGGAACCGAACGGTAAAAAAAAGGGAGGATGTGCTGTTATTGGCATTATTAAACATTATTAATAGGCTTTATTTAAAAAAACACGGTCGGCCTGTAGTCGGCAGTTTTAGACCTATATGACTGAAAATAAGACGAATTTTCTATTTCCTCTCCTGGCGGCACTGATCATCCTGGGCGGTTGTAAATCTAATAAAATCAGTGCTTCAGCTTCAGATGACGGTGTGGTGCATGGAATTAAATATGACAAGGCGCCAAAAGGCATGGATTTACCCTCCAATATGGTGTATATTCCTACCGGCTCTTTTACGCTTGGATCGAATGAGACCGGCGGCGCCGGAACGGCCAGCGTGTCTGTCAACGGGTTCTGGATGGATAAATATGAAGTCACTAATGCGCAATACCATCAGTTCGTTAACTGGGTCCGAGACTCAACGGCCGCTACTATCTTGGGATATGTGCATGTTTCCAAAGAAGGAGACACCGCCGTTGACTGGTCCAAGGCTAAGAAAATCAATTACGCAGATGATGATATACAGCAAAGACTAAGCAGTATGATGCTGCCTTCCCAGGACTTGCTTAACGACCAGCCAGAGCTGGACCCTTCCAAATTAATCTACAGGGCCAAGGGCTATGATTACAATGCAGCGGCGCATCATCCCGACCAGCCCAGAAAGAATTTTATCTATAGTTATGATGTGCCCATTTATCCGGATACACTGGTATGGATCAAAGATTTTGATTACTCCTATAATGTCTCTATGGCAAGGGATTATTTTGAGAACGCGGCCTATGCACAGTACCCTGTAGTAGGCGTGAACTGGCGACAGGCGACTGCCTTTGCCCACTGGCGCACTTATTATCTGAACCAGTATTTAGGGCGCAAAAAACTGGCGGTGCAGAATGCCTACCGGCTGCCGACGGAAGCTGAGTTTGAATATGCAGCCAGGGGAGGGCATAACAATTTTCTTTATCCCTGGGGTAATTACCTGAAAAACGCTGAAGGCTGTATGATGGCCAACTTTAAAAATGGCAAAGGCAACTATACGGATGATGGCGCCCTGTATCCTGCCAGGGTGGACAGTTACCTGCCCAATGATTTTGGTCTCTACAATATAGCCGGGAATGTGGCAGAGTGGACGGCCACGAGTTTTATCAATGGGTATCAGGCCTATGACAATGATTTTAATCCGAATATTTATATTAATGCAACGGACGCGGACAGTCAGGATAAAAAAAGAAAGACTGTCCGGGGCGGTAGCTGGAAGGATCCTGCTGTCGGCATCCAGGTCAGTGCCAGAAGCTATGAATATATGGATTCAGCCAGGTCCTATATCGGATTTAGGTGTGTGATTGATATTCCGCCTGGCACTCCGAAAAAATAATATACTTTGTCAAAGCACTGGCGGTTATAATAATAGATGAAAATTAATCATAAATAATTTGCCCTTGCGCCAATCAAAGACCATGAAAAGAAGCACATTTAGCACCACATACAGCGTTGGCCATAAATATCGCACCGGGTTTTCACTGACCGGCATTCTCGGCGGTTTTTTGCTGCTGACGGGACTGGCACTGGGCGTAAACAAAACTTTGGCCCAGCCTTCCGGTGCCAGCGCTTATGAAAACAAAAAGGCCGACACTACCCGCACGCCACCGAATTTTTTCTCTCAGGGGGCCGGCGACAGCCTGCCTGTTCAGGTAATCAGTAACGGGCCCGAACTGCCGCAGGGGAAAATGCCGCTGCGCAACGATTTTCCCTATCAGCAGGCGCCCTATCAACAAAGCAATGCCCTGCCCTACCCGACCGTCAGACAGGAAAACATTTCTTTTAATGTGCGTGTCTGGGAAAATATTGATACCCGGAAGCCGGGCAACCGGCACTTAATGTATGCACTGGACGATTTTGGCGCCCATCAGCTGATAACCCTTATGCTCAAAGCCATTAATGATGGTCAGATCACAGCCTTTAACGCCGAGGATGATCGTTTCACGACGCCCATGACACCCGATCAGGTAAGGGAATCCATGGGCAACGGGCTGGATACCTCTGCGGTGTATGACTTGGAGGGTAACATAACCGGTTATCAGGTACGCTCTAAAAGTATTGACCTGGATTCTGTCTTCACTTTTTGTCTGAAAGAAGACTGGTTCTATGATAAAAGTTACGGGAAGATGATGGTCCGGATCCTGGGCATAGCTCCCATTGTACCTTATAAGCTCTCTACAGGCGAGCTCATCCCAAATAGTGAACATGCTTTGTTCTGGCTTTATTTTCCCGATCTGCGATCCCTTATGACCAAGTATAAGGCCTACGATAATGGTGCTACCGGCACGAAAATACCTTTTAATGAAGTATTTGACCTGCGTG
>Ga0182744_1003915_pt1 | contig 11433 bp, 10 predicted proteins | sample eDN3rd30CKraftMG_FD_128525 | JGI IMG/M metagenome (GOLD analysis project Ga0182744, IMG submission 128525) | Enriched Miracle-Growth compost microbial communities from Emeryville, California, USA - eDNA 3rd pass 30_C Kraft MG (version 2) (version 2) ...
CGTCGCCGAAGAAGTCCGGCAGCCTCTCCTGCACCCGCGTGGCGTCCGCGCTCGTGGGCAGGTAGGCGGTCGGCTCGTTGGACGAGACCTCGTCGACGCGACCGAAGTACGGCCCGCCGGTGGCCGCGACCGTGAGCCATGCGAGCACGAGGAGCACGGGGACGGCGACGCGAAGGATCCGGCGGAGCATCATCGGCACCTCCTATCCGCTAGCCAAGCTAGCGTCGTGGAGCCCGGCGTGCGAGGACGAGAGCGGTACGCTCCTCCACAGGTCCGCCGCCCGCGAACGTCGGGTGATCCTGGGAGCACCGCGGACCTCCCTCCTGCCACCGGTGTGTATGGTGTGCTTCGAAGAAAGGACGCCAGTGGCACAGGGCAAGAAGCTCGTCATCGTCGAGTCCCCGACGAAGATGACGTCGATCCAGGGGTACCTCGGCGACGACTACGAGGTGCTCAGCTCCGTGGGTCACATCCGCGACCTCGCGAGCAAGAAGGACATCCCGGCCGACAAGAAGGCGGCCTACGGGAAGTACTCGATCGACATCGACAACGGCTTCGACCCCTACTACGTCGTCAACGAGCGCAAGTCGAAGACCGTGGCCGAGCTCAAGCGCGCCCTCAGGAGCGCCGACGAGGTCTACCTCGCGACGGATGAGGACCGCGAGGGCGAGGCGATCGCCTGGCACCTGCTCCAGGTGCTGAACCCCAAGGTGCCCGTCAAGCGCATGGTGTTCCACGAGATCACGAAGGACGCCATCCGCACGGCGGCGGAGAACACGCGCGAGCTCGACCTCGCGCTCGTCGACGCGCAGGAGACCCGTCGTGTCCTCGACCGGCTCTACGGGTGGGACGTCTCGCCCGTCCTGTGGCGCAAGGTCGGCAGCGGCCGCGAGGGCGCGGCGCTCAGCGCGGGTCGTGTGCAGTCCGCGGCGACCCGGCTCGTCGTCGACCGCGAGCGCGAGCGGATGGCGTTCGTCTCCGCTCAGTACTGGGACATCGAGACGCTCGCCGTGCGCGGAGCCGACTCCTTCACGGCGCGCCTCGCGCGGCTCGACGGTCAGGGGCTCGCCCGTGGCGCGGACTTCGACGACCGCGGTCAGCTCAAGAAGACGGCGCTCGTGCTCGACGAGGCGGCCGCCCGCGCGCTCGCGGAGGCGGTCGAGGCCGCCGGCGAGGCGTCCGTCTCGAACCTCGAGTCCAAGCCCGGCACGCGCAGCCCCAAGGCGCCGTTCACGACCTCGACCCTTCAGCAGGAGGCGGGGCGCAAGCTCTCGATGAGCGCGAAGCTCACGATGAGCGTCGCCCAGCGCCTCTACGAGAAGGGGTACATCACCTACATGCGCACCGACTCGACGGCGCTCAGCGCGCAGGCCGTCGAGGCCGCGCGCTCGCAGGCCGTCGCGCTGTACGGCAGGGCCTCGGTGCCGGCGGAGCCGCGTCGGTACCGCAACGCGTCGAAGAACGCGCAGGAGGCGCACGAGGCCATCCGCCCGTCCGGCGAGCGCTTCCGCACGCCCTCCGAGGTGTCGGGCTCGCTCGACCGCGACGAGCAGCGCATGTACGACCTCATCTGGAAGCGCACGCTCGCGAGCCAGATGTCCGACGCGAAGTACGAGACGACGACCGTCACCCTCGAGGTGAAGGCGGGCGACCGGCTCGCCGAGTTCACGGCGTCCGGCACCGTCTACACCTTCAAGGGCTTCCTCGAGGCGTACGAGGAGGGGCGTGACGAGAAGCGCTCCGACGCCGACAGGGCCGACGACCAGTCGCTCCCGCAGCTCGTGGTCGGCGACGTCCTGAAGGTGGGGGACGCCGAGGCGAAGGGCCACGCGACCACGCCCAAGCCGCGCTACACGGAGGCGAGCCTCGTCAAGGCGCTCGAGGAGAAGGGCATCGGCCGCCCCTCGACGTTCGCGAGCATCATCGACGTCATCCTCGACCGCGGCTACGTCACCAAGCGCGGCCAGGCGCTCGTGCCGAGCTGGCTCGCGTTCAGCGTCGTGCGGCTCCTCGAGCAGCACTTCTCCGACCTCGTCGACTACGACTTCACGGCGGCGCTGGAGGACGACCTCGACGCGATCGCCCGCGGCGAGCAGCGCCGCGAGCAGTGGCTGCGCGACTTCTACTTCGGCTCCGACTCGCACGTGGGGCTCCACAACATCGTCGAGAACCTGGGTGAGATCGACGCGCGCGAGTTGAACGCGACGCGGATCAGCGACGTCGCCACGCTGCGGTTCGGCAAGTACGGCCCGTACCTGGAGGTCGCGAACACCGCCGACCCCGAGGCGAAGCCCCGCATCGTCAACGTCCCGGAGGATCTGGCGCCCGACGAGCTGACCGCCGAGAAGGCGCAGGAGCTCATCGACGCGCCCGTCGCGGGCGATCGCGTGCTGGGGGAGAACCCGGAGAACGGCAAGCTCGTCGTCGTGAAGGACGGCCGCTTCGGCCCCTACGTCCAGGAGCTGGAGCCGGAGGAGCCCGAGGTCGTCGACGAGGCGACCGGCGAGGTCGTGGAGGCCGCGAGGAAGAAGCCCGCGAAGGACGCGCCCAAGCCGCGCACCGCGTCTCTCTTCAAGAGCATGTCGGTCGAGACGATCGACCTCGAGACGGCGCTGAAGCTCCTCGACCTCCCGCGCACGGTCGGCACCGACCCGGAGTCGGGAGAGGTCATCACGGCGCAGAACGGCCGCTACGGCCCGTATCTCAAGAAGGGCGCCGACTCGCGGTCGCTCGACGCCGAGCAGCAGATCTTCGACGTCACGCTCGAGCAGGCGCTCGAGATCTACGCGCAGCCGAAGTACGGCGCCCGTCGTGCGTCGAGCGCGCTGAAGGAGTTCGAGGCGGACCCCGTGAGCGGCAAGCCGATCCGCGTCCGCGACGGCCGCTTCGGCCCGTACGTGACGGACGGCGAGACGAACGCGACGATCCCGCGCGGCGAGTCGGTCGACGACGTCGACTTCGCGCGCGCCGTGCAGCTCCTGGCCGACAAGCGCGCGAAGGGCCCCGCCCCGAAGCGCACGGCGCGGCGCACGACGGCCCGCAAGGCCCCCGCGGCGAAGTGACGGTCAGCGCGCCGCGATGAACCGCTGCGGTCCTTCGAGCCGCGCGATCGACACCTTCACCTCGGTGAGGTCCCTCTTCGCGTCAGTCAGGTCCTTCTTGACCTCGCCGAGCACCGCGACCAGGATCGTCACGCCGAGACCGAGGACGGCGACGAGCTCGGGCGACATGTACACATTCTCCTTCTGACCGCATCGGCCGCGGACTCGCCAGCGAAGCTACGGGCGCGGGTCCGTCGCGGCGGACCTCTCGCCGTGGCTGTGCACGCGAAGTCGCGCGGGCGCGGCTGGGGAGGGCGCGCTCTCCCCAGCCCCAGCCGGGACGTAGGAAGGCCCGGTTAGGCTGTCCCGCATGGATGGCGTCGAGGTGCCGTGGGGCTCCGTGTGGAGTCAGCCCGATGCGGTGGCGGCGCTCCGGGCCGCGGCCGCCGATCCCGCGGCCCTCTCGCACGCGTGGCTCATCACGGGCCCCCCGGGGTCGGGGCGCTCGAACCTCGCGTACGCGTTCGCGGCGGCGCTGATCGCGGAGGAGGGGGACGAGGCGGCGATGCGCCAGGTCATCGCCCGCACGCACCCCGACCTCACGGCGCTGCGCACGGAGCAGGTCGTGATCCGCATCGACGAGGCACGGCGCCTCGTCGAGCGCGCCTACTTCGCACCGTCCGTCGGGCGCCATCGCGTGATCGTCGTGGAAGACGCCGACCGGATGGCCGAGCGCACGTCGAACGTGCTGCTGAAGGCGCTCGAGGAGCCGCCGGAGCGGACGGTGTGGATTCTCTGCGCCCCGAGCGACGCCGACCTCCTGCCGACGATCCGCTCGCGGGTGCGGACGCTTCGGCTGCGCGAGCCGGAGCTCGCGGACGTCGCCCGGCTCATCGCGGAGCGCACGGGCGTGGACGCCGTGCTCGCGGAGGAGTCGGCGCGGCACGCGCAGCGCCACATCGGCATGGCGCAGCGGCTCGCGACGGACGCCGCGGCGCGCGCCCGCCGCGGCGAGACGCTGCGCGCGGTGCTCGCGGTGCGCGGCGTCGGGGACGCCGTCGAGGTCGCGGCGCGCGTCGTGCAGGCCGCGACGGACGACGCGAGGGCCCTCACGGCGGAGCGCGACGAGGCGGAGCGCGCGAGCCTCCTGCGCACGGTCGGCATCGCGGAGGGCGCGGCGATCCCGCCCGCCGTCCGCTCGCAGGTGTCCGCCCTGGAGGAGGAGCAGAAGCGGCGCGCGACGCGGAGCCTCCGCGACGGGATCGACCGCGCCCTGACCGACCTGCAGTCGATGTTCCGCGACGTCGTCATGCTGCAGTTCGGGCGCGACGCGGGGCTCGTGAACGTCGAGCTCGAGCCCGATCTCCGCTCCGTCGCAGGCGCATGGCCGCCCGCTCGCACCCTGACCGTGCTCGACCACCTCGCCGAGACACGACGCAATCTGGAGCAGAACGTCGCCCCGGCGCTCGCGCTCGAGAGCCTCTTCGTGACGGTCGCGACAGGAAGGACCCCATGACCCCGACGCGCCGGATCGCCGCGACGATCGCGAGCCTCGCCGCGGCCGCGGTGCTCCTCTCGGGATGCCTCTTCGCCCCGCGGGACGACGCGGGCTCCCCGGCGCCCAGCCGCACCCCGGACGCGACGGGGGTCTCCGCCGACCTCGCGCGGTACTACACGCAGGCCCTCGACTGGACCTCGTGCGACGGCGACTTCCAGTGCACGACCGTCACGGCGCCGCTGGACTGGGCCGATCCGTCGAGAGGCGACATCGAGCTCGCGGTCATCCGGCACCCCGCGAACGACGGCGCGCCGCTCGGCTCGCTCCTCGTCAACCCCGGCGGTCCCGGCGCGAGCGGCGTCGACATCGTCCGCGACGCGCTCGGTTTCGCGGTCGGCACCGCCCTGCAGGACGCCTACGACGTCGTCGGCTTCGACCCCCGCGGCGTCGGCCGGTCCACGGCCGTGCACTGCTACGACGCAGCCGACATGGACGCCTACCTCTTCGACGTCCCGCCGGATCCGCGGGGCTCGGACGCCTGGACCGCCGACGTGGACGCCGCCAACGCGGGCTTCGCCGCGGCATGCGACGCGAACAGCGCGGGCCTCCTGCCGTACGTCTCCACGGTCGATGCGGCACGCGACATGGATCTCCTGCGCGGCGTGCTGGGCGACGAGAGGCTCGACTACCTCGGGTACTCGTACGGCACGTTCCTCGGCGCCACCTACGCGGGCCTGTTCCCCGACCGCGTCGGCCGGATGGTGCTGGACGGCGCGATCGACCCGACCCTGTCCTCGATCGACATCGGCGTCGGGCAGGCGGGCGGCTTCGAGTCCGCGCTCCGCGCCTACCTCGGGTCGTGCCTCCAGGGCCGCGACTGCCCGTTCCGCGGAACGGTCGACGACGCGCTCGCCGACCTCTCGACCCTGCTCGCGAGTGTGGATCGCTCCCCCCTGACGAATGCGGACGGCCGGCGGTTCGACGCCGACGCGCTCATGATGGCGATCATCACGCCCCTCTACTCGCAGGCCAGCTGGCCCGCGCTCACCTCGGCGCTCAACCAGGCCCTGGAGGGCGATCCCGCGGCGGCGTTCCAGCTCGTCGACCAGTACTACGGCCGCAGCGGGGGCCAGTACCTCGACAACTCGACGGAGGCCTTCTCCGCCTACAACTGCATGGACTACCCCCGCACGACGCCGGAGGAGGAGGCGGCGGGCGAGGCGCAGCTGCAGGCGGACGCCCCCGTCATCGCGCCGTACTGGTTCGGTCCGGACGTCTGCGACCAGTGGCCGTACCCGCCCACCGGCACGCGGGCTCCGATCGCGGCGGACGGCGCGCCGCCGATCCTCGTGATCGGCACGACGAACGACCCGGCGACGCCCTACGCGTGGGCCGAGGCGCTGGCGAGCCAGCTGTCCTCCGGCGTGCTGATCACGCGCGTGGGGGAGGGGCACACGGGGTACAACAAGGGCAACGCGTGCGTCGACGACGTCGTCGACCGGTACTTCGTCGACGGCACGGTGCCGGAGGACGGTCTCCGCTGCGGCTGAGTTCATGGGCGCGTCCACGACCATGTAGAATCGTTGATCGTGCGTCGCCCCCGGTGACGGCGCGCCGCCTTAGCTCAGTCGGCAGAGCGGTTCACTCGTAATGAACAGGTCTGGGGTTCGATTCCCCAAGGCGGCTCCACACGGATTCGAGGTCACGTCCTCTTCCCCCGACCCCGCGACGCGGGTCCTACCGCCGCCTCGGCGTGCGCGTGAGGAGCGCGACGACGCCGCCGCCGAGGAACGCGAGGCCCATGATCAGGACGCCCGGGTACCCGTCGCGCGCCAGGATGCCGACGCCGAGGATCACGAACGGGATGCCGGTGACGAGGCCGACGACCGCGAGGACGATGTGGAAGACGTTCCGGTACCGCGCGTACGGGCTGTCCTGGGTCATGACCTCACTGTAGTGCTCGGACGTGGGGCGGGCCGCGCTCCCCATGTGCGCCGTGACCGGGCTCCGCGGCCTCAGCCGCTCTCGTCGCGGAGGGTGAGGATGAACGCCGCGGCGGCGACGACCTCCACGACCACGGGGATCAGGACACCCGGCCCCGCGAGGCCCGCCGCGAGCGATCCGACCGCGGCGATCGCGAGGGCGGCGCACACGACGGCGGATCCGACCGCGAGCGCCCGCCGCGCGGGCGAGGGCGGCTGCCCCCGCGCGAGGAACAGGATGACGCCGAGCCCGAGGTAGAGCGCCGCCGTGCGCAGCGCCATGACGCGGGCGGCGGGGTCCAGCGGGAGGTCCCACGTCGCGAGCAGCAGCCTCGGCGCCGCGAGCCATCCGGCCGCGAGCACCCCGCAGAAGACGGCGAGGACCAGGGCGACCGCGCGGAAGCGGAGGCGCACGGTCACGCCGCCTCGGAGGGGCGCGCGGTCGCCCCCAGAAGGTGGGCGATCGCCCGATCCACCCCCGTGAGCCCCGCCGACGCCGCGATCTCCGCGCCGATCCGCGCGCTCGCCTCGCGATAGGACGGGCGCACGAGGACGGCGCGCACGGCGTCGCGGATCGCCTCCGGCTTCGGACGCGCGGTCCGCAGGTTGATCCCGGCGCCGGACCATCCGACGCGGGCGGTCGTCTCGAGCTTGTCCTCGCCCGTCCCCGCGGCGACGACGGGGACGCCGTGCTCGAGCGCGAAGTGCAGGCCCTGGTACCCGCCGTTGGTCACGAACGCCGACAGCCTCGGGAAGAGCCGGTCGTAGGGCAGGTAGGCGGCGGCGCGCGCGTTCGCGGGCAGCGGTCCGAGCGCGTCGACGGGCTGGCCGCCGCCCGTCGCGACGACGAGCACGTCCTCGTCCGCCAGCGCGTCGATCGTGGGGCGCACGAGGTGGGAGAAGTCGCGGTTGGAGATCGTGCCCTGCGTCACGTGGACGACGGGGCGTCCGCCGTCCAGATCCCCCCACCAGTCCGGCACGGGCTGGTCGCTCGCCGCGGTGCGCGACATCGGGCCGATGAACCGCACGTTGTCCGCGAGGGTCGACCGGGGGTACTCGAACCCCGGGACCGTGAACTGCAGCAGCAGGTCGGTGTTGCCGGGCACGTCGAAGATGCTGAACCGCTCCGGCGTGGACCCGTTGATCGCGCGGAAGGCGTCGACGGCGGCGCGCGTGACGGGGGCGAAGATCCGGCCCGCGACGGCGCCGAGCACGCGGTTGCGCAGACGCCCGAACGGCGCGCGCGAGGGAGGGATGCCGAGCCCGTACGGCGCGACGTCGGGGTCCCTCGCGGCCAGCGGCGCGATGCCGAGGGTCAGGACCGCGGGCCGCTCCGCCCGGGGGCGCCGCACGAGCGCGGCGGCGCCGATGAACATCATCTCCGTCACGACGACGTCGACCGGCCGCTCCGCGTGCGCCGCCTCGATCGCGCGCACCTGCGCGAGGGCCGGGCGGATGAACAGCTCGGTCAGGGAGAACCGCAGCTGGGGGATCGGCTTCAGCGCCGCGCGCTCGGGGAAGGCCTCGTCGACGTCGTCGAGGTCGAGGTCCGCCTCCTCCGGGAGGGGCAGGAACTCGATGCCCGCCGCCCGCACGCGGTCTGCGTAGCGGCGGCCCGTGAGGAACCGCACGTCGTGCCCCGCTCCGTGGAGGTGGCGCGCCACGGGCAGCACGGCGGCGATGTGCCCGTGGGCGGGCGTGGCGCAGACGAGGATCGAGGCCATGGCGTCCTCCCGGTCGAAATCTAATACCCGAATGAAGTATTGACCACCCTGATAAGTTAGTCAATATGACGGGCGTGACCACGAGGACGTATCGCTCCGAGCTGCGCGACGCGCAGGCCGCTCAGACACGGCTGCGCGTGCTCGCCGCCGCCGCCGACGAGTTCGCGGCGCACGGCTACGCGGGCACGACGATCGCGGCGATCGCCGCCGCGGCGCGCGTGTCGGCGGAGACCGTGAAGGCGCAGGGCGCCAAGCACGAGCTGCTGGCGGCGTCGTACGAGGTCGCCTTCGCCGGGCGCGAGAGCCGCGACCAGATCATGGACGGCGACGCGATGCGCGCGCTCGTGGCGGCCACGCCGGGCGGCGGCCTGCCGGAGCTGCTCGCCTCGCACGCCGCGGACATGAACGCCCGCGCCGGACGCCTCTGGCTCGCGTTCACGGGGGCCGCGCAGTCGGACCCCGCCGTGGGCGCCGCGCTCGCGGACCTGCTCGCGCGGCGCCGGCGCGACTTCGCGCTCGTCGTCGAGGCGCTCGACGCGGCCGGGCTGGTGTCCTCGCCCGCCCCGCGCGAGGAGCTCGCGGCGGAGCTGTCGTTCCTCGGCTCGCCGGAGGGCTACCAGCAGCTCGTCGTGGAGTCGGGGTGGGCCCCGGAGCGCTATGCGGACTGGCTCGCGCGGTCGATCCGGCGCGTCGCGGCGGGGGAGTGAGAGGTCAGGGGCCGACGAGCGCGAGCGTCGCGCCGGACGCGCGCGCGAGACCCCCGCGCGTGCTCAGCCGCGCGCATCCGTCGCGCTCGACGACGATCGGCAGCCCGACGTTCGCGTCGGCGGCGTCGATCGCGAACAGGAGCGCGAACGCGCGGGCGGGAGCGTCGCAGGCGGTCGGGGGAGAGCCCTCGGCGTCGGACTCGGCGAGGATCGCGAGCGCCGCGTCGCGGCCCAGCCTCCCCGTGCCGGCGAACGCGCCGGATGTCGGCAGGCCGACGTCGCCGCTCACCGGGACGTCCACGACGGCGTCGGCGTAGCGGCACACCCGCATGCCCGCCACGAGGGACCCGTCGGGGAACGGGTCGTACGGGACGAGCGCCATGCCCTCGGGCGTGGTCGTCGGCGCGCCGTCCCGGTCCAGCCTCGCTCCCGCCGGGAGGCGCAGGGTCTCGTCCCATGTCGGGCAGCCGGCGGCGATCGCGTCGCTCCGCTCGAGGAGCCGCGCGTCGCGCCGCTCCTCGCCGACGACCGTCAGCCCCGCGAGCGCGTCGCCGACGCGGTCCCCCTTCGGGAGCCGGCATCCGTCCCGCGGCTGGGCGACGCGGATCGCGGTGCCGTCCTCGCCCTCGAGCCACAGCTCCGGGACGATGACCATGACGGCCGAGCACGGACCCGGCCAGTCGGGGTCGCTCGGCTCCGCGAGCGCGTCGAGGAGCGGGGCGAGGTCGCCCTCGCGGCGCTCGATCGTCCTCGCGCTCCACCGGCCCTCGGCGTCCTCGAAGCCCCCGTGCTCGTCGCACACGTAGACGGCGCGCGGCACGAAGCCATCCGGGACGCTGCCGGCCGGGGCGTCCGAGAAGCAGTCGACCGCGGCGACGGGCTCGGCGGGCGGCGGGAGCGACCCGCAGGCGGCGAGCGCGAGCGCCGCAGCGGCGAGCACACCCACGATCCCCGTGCGCCGTCGTCCCGTCGTCATGACCCCATCCTCGGCCGGGCGCCCGCGCGGGCCGGGAACCGTGTCCGGATCGTGATCCGCGCCGCCCCCTCCCCGCCCCGCCGTCTCCTCCCACCCTCCCGACCCTCCCGAACCGTCGTGAACGGGGCATCCAGTCCCGTTCCTCGACGTCTCGGCGTCGTCGTGTGGGCGCTCGGACTCGTTCAGACGTCGAAGACGGGGAATCCCTGCCCGTTCTGCGACGTCTCGCGCGGCGGGGGGCGGCAGGAGGCGAGGCTGGGAGGAGAGGAGGGGAGGGGAGGGCGAGAGGGGAGGGCGGGAGGGAGGAGGGCGGGAGGGAGGTGTCGCGGGCGAGGGCGCGCGCGTACCCTCGGAGCATGAGCAAGGCGCTGTTCATCGTCGACGTCCAGAACGACTTCACGGAACGCGGCGCCCTCGGCGTCGAGGGTGGCGACGCCGTCGCCGAGCGCATCTCGCGCTTCCTCGCGGCGCACGCGGACGACTACGAGATCGTCGTCGCCTCGCGCGACTGGCACGACGGCGCAGGCGACAACGGCGGGCACTTCGCGGCCGGCGAGCCCGACTTCGTCGACACCTGGCCGGTGCATTGCGTCGCCGGCACGTACGGCGCCGACTACGACGAGGCCTTCGACACCTCGCGCGTCACGCACCACCTGAAGAAGGGGCAGGGCAAGCCCGCGTACTCGCTCTTCGAGGGCGTGAGCGACGACGGCGAGACCGCGATGCAGCTCCTCGACGCGCACGGCATCCTCGACATCGAGGTCGTCGGCCTCGCGACGGACTACTGCGTCCGCGCCTCGACGCTCGACGCGATCGCCGCCGGACGCCATGTGCGCGTCTACACCGATCTCGTCGCGGGCGTGCATCCCGGGTCGAGCGAGCGGGCGCTGGCCGAGATCGCGCACGCGGGAGCGGAGCTCGCGGAATCCGGCGTCTGAAGGCGACTCCCGCGATACGAAGGGGCGGGCGGGGATCCGATCCCCGCCCGCCCCTTCGCCCGTCGATCAGCGCGCCATGCGACGGCGGATCGTCAGCAGACCCACGCCGACGAGGAGCAGCAGGGCGCCGCCGGCGATGAGGCCGACCGGCACGGTCCCGCCGGTCACGGGGAGGGCGGCCACGGGCACGCGGACGAAGCCGAAGTCCAGCGTCAGGTCCTGGTCGCCGTCGACCGTCAGGCTCGCGCTCGTCGCCGTCCACTGCGACGAGTCCGTGCCGCGGTCGCCGGAGCCCTCGATCGTCGGGACGAGCCCCCTCAGCGCATCCTCCGAGGCGGCGCGGTCGATCGAGACCGTGTACCGCTGGCCGTCCTCGAGCACCGGCAGGCCGGAGAAGAGATAGCGCCCGTCCCCGTCGGTGGTCCGCGGGCCGACCCGCTCGCCGTGGACGTCCGTCACGGGGCCGCCGTCCGGCCCGGTGAGGACGAGCACGACGCCGGGGATCGGGGGCTCTCCGGGATCCTGCACGCCGTCGCCGTCCTCGTCGATCTTCACCAACGCCGACGA
>Ga0182744_1003921_pt1 | contig 11420 bp, 9 predicted proteins | sample eDN3rd30CKraftMG_FD_128525 | JGI IMG/M metagenome (GOLD analysis project Ga0182744, IMG submission 128525) | Enriched Miracle-Growth compost microbial communities from Emeryville, California, USA - eDNA 3rd pass 30_C Kraft MG (version 2) (version 2) ...
CGCAGGCGTGGATCGACGTGCGCACCATGGCGGACCTCGATGACGTGGCGACCGCGTTCCGCCTCAAGCACAATCGCCGCATGCGCGTCGCCACCAAGTATCTCAACCTGACGCGCGCGTTCTTCTCCGCGAACGGCATCACCGATTACCGCATCGTCGAAAGCGCGGGCGCGACCGAAGGCACGCCGGCCGCCGGCACCGCCGAGCTGATCGTGGACATCACCACCACCGGCTCGACGCTCGCCGCCAACGCGCTCAAGACCATCGACGACGGCACCATGCTGCGCTCGCAGGCCAACCTGGTGGCCGCGCGCACCGCGGACTGGAACGAGGAAGCGCGCGCCGCCGCGCGCATGCTGCTCGACCGCCTCGCGGCCGCAGCGCGCGCCCGCACTTTCAAGGAGGTGCGCACGCGCTTTCCCGGCTGCAACGACGCGATGCTGGCCGCCGCGAAGGAAAGATTCGGCATCGCCACGCCGTTCGGCGGGCCGACGTCCTCGGGCATGCTGACCCTGCACTGTCCGCCGAGGGAAGTGCACGCGCTCGCGGGCTTCCTGCGCGACAACGGCGCGGAGAATATCTCGGTCGCCGATCTCGACTATATCTTCACGCGCGAGAATGCGCTGTTCACGCGGCTCGAGGCGGCGATCTAGGGGCCGGACTCACAACCGGCGGGTAATGGTCATTTGCCCCTGACCTTCGCAACGTGGCGGGCCAGCTTCTCCAGCGTTTGCCCTCCATATTCGACCGCGCCGAAGCCGATCGCCCATTCTCGCCGCTCCTTCGACGGATGCATTTGACGGAGCGTGAGGACGGTCTTGCCGGCGCCTTGTTCATCGAAGGTGACGAGCATTCTGAATCTATCGGGATCGTTTTCCCGATCCGAACCGTGCTCGACCTCGATGAGCGCCGGAGCCTCCATGCGAAGAAAAGCCATTCGGTTGCCGTAGCGGATGCCGCCGGCGGCGACCATGTCAAATCGCCAGACCCCGCCCGGACGGAGGTCGATCTCCCTGGTTTCGATCGCCATCCCCGCGGGTCCGAACCACGTCTGTATTTGATCCGGGTCCGCCCAGGCCGAGTAAACGAGGCTCCGGGGAGCATCGATGATCCGACTCAAGACAATTTCACGATCGAGGGGCCAGCCTCGCCAGGGGGATTCGGAGTTTTTGAAAGGATCGCTCACCATCCTAACTCTTCCTCTTCATGCGTTCGATGTGGGCCTCCATGCGATCGAGCCGCTTCTCCCAGGCAGCAATATGCCGGTGTATCCACACTTCGGTCGCATGAAGGGCGCGCGGCTCGATCTTGCAGGTTCGAACGCGTCCGATTTTCTCGGAACTGACGAGCCCACTCCGCTCGAGAACGCGCACATGCTTGAGCAGCGATGGCAGAGCCAAATCGAACGGCTCGGAAAGTTCGCTTACGGATTTCGGTCCGTCGCACAAACGGCTGACGATCGCCCGCCGGGTCGGATCTGCCAGCGCGGAAAACGTTCGATCCAGGTCGGTTGAATACTTATCCATAAAGGAAAGTATTGACCCGTGCAGGGTACCAGTCAAGAAATACTTTCATCATTGGCTAACTTTTTAGATTTCGGCCGCTTTCGACATCATCGTCGCCAGCGCCCGGCGGTCGTTGAGCACGGCACGCACCTCGCTATCGCTCAGCGCGTCCGATGCCTCGCGGATCGAATCGAAGTCCGCCATCCTGGCAATGGCGATGACCAGGTTCTCGTTCGGACGACCCTTGACCCGGCCGGTCTCGGGCTTGAGCGCCGCATAGTGCTGATCGAGAATCCTCGGCTCGCGCGCCAGCGCCACAAAGGGGTTTTCCGCGGGCGGCGCGGCCTCGGCGGCGGCGATCTCGTTGGCCCGCAGCAGGATCGCCGGCGGGCGCCGCTCGTCCTGGGTCCACAGCAGGCCGGCGGCGCGCAGCCTGCGGCCGACCGAAGGCGACCCCGTCAGCGCGGCCAATGGAATCGCGAGCAGCAGACCAGCGATCACCGGCGACATCCACAGCAGCAGCGGCCATGAAATCGCGTAGGCGGCGATGCTCATCAAAACGCCGAGCAGCGTCGGCCCCTTGTAACGCCAGGCAAGCTGCGCGAACGGCACGCTGCCGTCGGAGCGCGTCTGCGGCTGCCAGCCGGCGTCGCGCCCCGCAAGAATCTCGAGAATGGCCTTGGCCTGCTCGACCATCATGACCGGCGCCACCAAAGCCGACAGCAGCACCTCGAACACGACGCTGCAGAAGCCGCGCAACGCGCCGCCCATGCCGAAACGGCTGCTGCGGCCGACGGCGGCGGCGATGAAGCCCAGCAGCTTCGGGATCAGCAGCAGCGCCATGGTGCCGGCGAAAACCCACGCGGCGCGCACGGGGTCCTGCGCCGGCCACTGGGGGAACAGCGTCGCGCCCGACGGAAAATATTCGGGGCGCACGAACCGCGCCTGCAGCGAGATCACGATACCGAGGAGCAGGAACGAGAGCCACAGCGGCGCGGTGATGTACGAGCCGATGCCGACCATAAGATGCATCCGGGACATCCAATGCAGCCCGCGGGCGAACAGCACCGACGCATGCTGGAGATTGCCCTGGCACCAGCGGCGGTCGCGCAGCGCGTAATCCAGCACGGTCGGCGGCGACTCTTCAAAGCTGCCTTCCAGGCTCGGCGCCATGTAGACGCCCCATCCGCCGCGCCGCAGCAGCGCCGCCTCGACAAAATCGTGGCTGAGGATGTCGCCGCCGAACGGCTTGCGCCCTCGCAGGGTCGGAAGCCCCGCCTGCGATGCGAATGCCTCGACGCGGATGACCGCGTTGTGGCCCCAGTAGTTGCCTTCCGAGCCGTGCCACCAGGCGATGCCGCGGGCCACGAGGGGGCCGTAGAGCCTGCCGGCAAACTGCTGCATGCGGGCAAACAGCGTGTTGCCGTTGACCAGCACCGGCAGCGTCTGGATCAATCCGGCGGCCGGATTATGCTCCATCGCGCCGGCGAGCCGCACGATGGCATCGCCGGTCATCAGGCTGTCGGCGTCGAGGATGATCATGTGGTCGTAAGCGGCGCCGAAGTTCGTCACCCAATCGGCGATGTTCCCCGCCTTGCGGGCGGTGTTCTCCTTGCGGTGGCGATAGAAGATGTTGTCCGCGCGCAGCTTCTCGCGCAGGCGGCAGAACGCGATCTCTTCGGCGATCCAGATTCGCGGATCCGTGCTGTCGCTCAGAATGAAGAAATCGAAACAGTGCGACTGGCCGGTGGCGGCGACGGATTCGCAGATCGCCTGCAGGCGGGCGAAAACGTGATTCACATTCTCGTTGTAGGTCGGCAGCAGCAGCGCCGTGCGCGACCGGAGCGAAGGGAGCGCCGAATCGGCATCGATCCCAAGCGCCTTGTTCGCGCCGCCGAGCACCGCGGCAAACCCGATGACGTTGCTGACGAAGGCCATCGCCACCCAGGCGAACAGCAGCACGAAGATCGCCAGCACGAGGGATTCCGGGACGGTCAGGCCGCCGACTTCGAGCACCTCGTACATTTCCCGCGCGGCGACGACCGTCATCACCGCCGTCGCGCCGATCACCGCTATCCGCCGCAGCAGCAGCCTGCGAGGGCGCTCCTTCAATGCAAGCGCCCTGCCCCGCCTGTCCCACAGCGATTGCTGCGGCATCGCGATGGGCGCCGCGGCAGGCAGGAAGGACGTCCCGCCATCGTGCAGGCCAATGGTCCGCTCCTGCAGCATCACGGGTTCCAGCGATAGATCCAGACTTCCGACAGCACATCGTTCTGCCGGAACATCTGCACCCGCAGCTCGATCGCCGTCTCCTTCTGGGTTGCAAGCTCGAAACTCACGCGCCAGCCGTCAATCGCCGGGTTGGGCGTCGCGACGACATTGCGGACCTCGCCCTTGTCGTTGGTCACGTCCGCGCGGATCGTTGCCGGATCGACATTCTTGAGGCCGTCGCCGACCACATCGAGCACGAACCTGCGCGTGCCGTCCGGGCCGGCGCCCTCGCGCGTCTTCACGAACCGCGCCAGCGGCGGCCGGTTCACCTCGGCGGGGCCCCAGTGCAGCCGGTAGGTGACGATGTATTCCCCCTTCGCCTTGAACACGGTCTTGGGCCGCCAGAACGCGACGATGTTGTCGTGGATTTCCTCCTTGGTCGGAATCTCGAACAGCACCACCGCCCCCTCGCCCCAGTCGCCGATGGGCTCGACCCACAGACTTGGGCGCTTTTCGAAATGCGATTCGAGATCCTGGTAGGCGCTGAAATTCCGCTCGCGCTGCAAGAGGCCGAATCCGCGCGGATTGACGTCGCTGAAAACGCTGGTCTGCAGATCGCGCGGATTGTTGAGCGGGCGCCAGATTTCCTCGCCGCGCCCGTTGCGCACGGCAAGGCCGTCGGAATCGTGCACCGCGGAGCGGAAGTCGTCGACGCCCGCCCGGTCGTTGGTATCGAACAGGAACATGCTGGTGTTCGCGCCGACGCCGACATCGTCGAGGTCCACGCGCGGATAGAGCGCCATCTCCACGTCGTAAACCGTCGGGCTGCCCGGCTTGATCGTAAAGCGATAGGCCGCCGCCGCGCTTTTGCTGTCCACCAGCGCGTGGACGACGATCGAGTTCGCCTGTTTTCCCGGCTTCTCGATCCAGAATTTCCTGAACGCGGGAAACTCCTCGCCGCGGCTGTCGCCGGTATGCAGCGCCAGCGCGCGCGACGAAAGGCCATAGACCTCGCCCCTGGCGACCGCGCGGAAATAGGTGGCGCCGAGAAAGACGCCGACTTCGTCGTAATAGTCCCGCCGGTTGAGCGGATAATGCAGGCGGAAACCGGCAAATCCGACGTCGGTGCCCTCCGCGATCGGCTTCACCTTGCCGAAATCGAAAAGCTGCGGCGAATAGAGGATCGGCCGGGCCTTTCCGTCCGCGACTTCATAGATATCGACGCGGTCGACGAAGATGAACCCGCGGTGAAAAAACTGAACCTCGAACGGCAAACCCTCGCCGCGCCAGAGACTGCGGCCCGGCAGGAACCGGATCGTCCGATAGGCATCGTAATCGATATCCTGGAGTTCCTTGGGCAGCGACCGGTCCGCGTCCTTGTACGGAGCCGCGGCAAGGCTGCGCGCCATCGCGCGCACCGTCTGCGGATCGAATGCGGTCGCTTGCGGCTTGGGCGGCTCAGCCGCGAGAAGCGAGCCCGGTCGCAACATCAGTGCGGCGCATGATCCGGCGACAAAACTGCGGCGATCCAAGCGGAAACTCCCGATATGCGGCGCGAAGGCGCAGAACACCTGATAACCGTGAAGGAGCGCCACAGTTCCACGGCAGGATGCCGCGCAGGCAGGACGGCACGCTGAAGCGATGCCGACGTCGTCAGCGGTCCGCCGGACGGGCGCGGAACACGACGAAATGCGACATCGAGAAATTGACGATGAAGCTCGCGCCGATGGCGCCGATCTTGGCGAGCGCAAGCCGCAGGTTGTCGCCGGGAATGAAGAACCCCAGCAGCCAGTCGCCGATCAGCAGCGCGGCGGTATTGGCGACCAGCCCGGCGATGCCGCTCGCCGCGAAGGTGAAATACGACTTCCAGCGCAGCTTGCGGCCTGATTCCGCCGCGAAGGTGAAGTAGGAATTCATCACGTAGGAGCAGGTCACCGCCACCGACCACGACAGCACGTTGGCGACGACGACTTCGAGACCGAGCGCATGGACGCCGATCCAGAACACCCCGAAGTCGATCGCGGCGTTGACGAAGCCGATGGCGGCGAAGCTGCCGGCCTTGCGGGCCACGGGGAGCCAGGCGCGCAGCGCGCCTGAGAGATCGCGGGACGTGTCGGGCGGAGCATCCATGCCGCAGGGCTTAGCACGGCCCGCGCCGCGCGCCGACCCCCGACGAAAGGCCGTCCCCGGAACGGTTGCAGCAAGGCCGGGTTGCCTATTAGGTTTGCACGATGACGGTATCGCCGGACCAACGACGGGAATGGGCGCACGCGGGCGCGGCGGCGCGCGGGCGCGCCGACGGGCTGTCGATCGTCATTCCCGTCTACAACGAAGGCGCCAGCCTGGCGCGGCTGCACCGCGATCTGACGGAAGTCATCGCCGGGCTGCGCGCGGCGCGCCGGATCGCCTTCGAGATCGTCTATGTCGACGACGGCTCGCGCGACAATTCCCTCGCGGTCGCCAAGACGCTCCCCGCCGACGGCTTCGACGTGCAGGTCGTCTCGCTGTCGCGCAACTTCGGCAAGGAGGCGGCGCTGCTCGCGGGGCTCGACCACGCCCGGCGCGGCGCGGTGCTGTTCATGGACGCCGACGGCCAGCATCCGCCGGAGCTGATCGGGAAGCTCGTCGGCCACTGGCTCGACGACGGCTACGACGTGGTGTTCACTGCCAAGGCGCACCGCGCGGACGAGTCGGTCATCAAGCGGCTGGCGGTCCGCGGCTTCTACTCGCTCATCAACTGGGGCGCGAAGCAGAAGATCCCGCCCGACGCCGGCGACTTCCGGCTGCTCTCCCCGCGCGCGGCCGACGCGCTGCGGCAGTTGCCGGAGCGCAACCGGTTCTTCAAGGGGCTGGCGAGCTGGATCGGCTTCCGCCAGTTGCGCGTCGACTACAATCCGGCCGCGCGCCAGCACGGACAGACCTCGTGGGGCATGCGCTCGCTCATCGGCCTGTCGGTCGAGGGGCTGACCTCGTTCTCAGTCGCACCGCTGCGCATCGCGAGCCTGCTCGGCTTCCTGCTGGCGGCCAGCTCGCTGATCTTCGGCGGCTACATGCTGTTCGACGCCTTCGTCAACGGTGTCTCGGTGCCGGGCTATCCCTCGCTGATCGTCGGCGTGATGACCATCGGCGGCGTGCAGCTCCTGATGATCGGCATCATGGGCGAGTACATCGGCAAGATCCTGTCGGAGATCAAGGGGCGGCCGGTCTATTTCATCGCCGAGCACGTCACCAAGCACGCGGACGGCGCGCAGGACTCCTCGCCCTCCTCCCGCAGCGCCGCGGAATGAAACGCATCTGGCTCGTCGCCGACGACTACGGCATCACGCCCGCGGTGAACGGCGCGATCCGCGACCTCGTCGCGCGCGGGCGGCTGAGCGCGACCTCGGTGATGGTCGTCGCTCCAGGTTTCAACGCGGACGAGGCGCGGCAACTGCGCGGCGCGGCACGCGAGGCGCGCGCCGCCATCGGCCTTCACCTGACGCTTACCGCGCCGTTCGCGCCGCTGACGCGCGACTATGCGCCGCTCGCCGGCGGGAAATTCCTGCCGCTCGGCAAGACGATGGCGTTCGCTTTCCTCGGACGGCTCGACCGCTTGAAGCTGAAAGCGGAGATTCGCGCGCAGATCGACGCCTTCGCCGCCGCCTTCGGATGCTCGCCGGATTACATCGACGGCCACCAGCACGCGCACCTGCTGCCGCCCGTCACCGATGCGCTGCTCGATGCCGTCAAGGAAGCCGCGCCGGGCGCCTGGATGCGGCAATGCGGGCGCGCGGCGGGCGCGCCGGGCGACCGCAAGGCATGGGTGCTCGATTTCCTCAGCCGCCGGTTCCGTGCCCGGGCGGCCGCCGCGGGGGTCGCGACCAACCCGGCGTTCGCCGGTACCTACGGGTTTGCGCCGGGTGCCGACTTCGCCGCGCTATTCCCGGCCTTCCTTGAAGGACTGCCTGACGGCGGCCTCGTCATGTGCCACCCGGGTATCGCCGACGACGCGCTGCGCGCGCTCGACCCGCTCACGACGCTGCGCGAGCACGAATATGCCTATTTCAGGGGCGAGGCGTTTCCCGCCGCCCTCGCCGCCGCGGACGCGACCCTGATGCGGCCAGATGCCGCTGAGGCGTGAGCCACCCGGACCGGTCGCACCCTTCGAAATTCATCTTGCCGCCACGGCGTCGCCACAAGGCATGCCCCATATTTTCTGCGCGGCCGATGTTGGCCGCTGGGAGACGACAGATGACCCCGCAGGAACGTCAGTTGGTTGCCGACTTGTTCGACCGGCTGTCTTCGCTCGAGAGCACGCCGCGCGACCCCGAGGCCGAACGCCTGATCGCCGACGGCGCGGCACGCGCGCCGCACGCGCTCTATGCGCTGGTGCAGACCGTGCTGGTACAGGACGAGGCGCTCAAGCGCGCCGAAGCGCATATCCGCCAGCTCGAGGGCGAGGCGGAGCCGCAGGGCGGCAGTTTCCTCGATTCCATGCGCAGCGCGATCTTCGGCGGCGCGGGCCAGCCCGCTTCGCGCGGCTCGGTGCCGTCGGTCCCGTCGGCAGGGAAATGGAACGCGGGCCAGGCGGCCGGCGGCTATCAGGCCAATGCCGCCCCTTCCTACGGCCAGCAATCCAATGGTCAGCCCTACGAGCAGCCTTCGCGCGGCGGCTCCTTCCTCGGCACCGCGGCGGCGGCCGCCGCCGGCGTCATCGGCGGCAGCATGCTGTTCAATGGACTTAGCTCCATGATGGGCGGCAATCGCGGCCAGGCGTTCGCCTCGCCCGCCGAACGCGGCAGCCCGTGGGGCGGCGAGGATTCCAGTGGCAGCCTCGCGCGCGATGCCGGCGTGAACGACATCGGCGATCGCGGCGGCGCGCGCGGAGATGCCCAGCCGGCCGGCCTGTTCGGCAATGACGACGGCAACGGCGATGATGACAGCGATTACGACGACGGCGATTTCGACAGCGGCTTTGGCGACGATATCAGCGACGCGTAACCGCTTCCCGATCAGCGACGCGTAACCGCTTCCCGATCAGCGACGCGTAACCGCTTCCCGCGTGCTTTCACGCGGCGTCACGACGTCCGGCGCATGCGCCGGACGTTTTTTTTATGGGGCAGCGGACTTCACCGATTATCTGACGGGGCCGCGTCCGCGCTCTTGCGCAGCGATGGATGCGCGGATTCGGCCGGCCTCCTCGCCGCAGGCTTCTTGCCCTGCGCCGCGGCGGCGACCTTGACCGGATGCTTCGGCAGCACCGCGACATGCACGCGGCTCACGCCGCGATGACCCATGCCGAGCGCGCGGGCCGCGGCGCGCGACAGATCGATGATGCGGCCCTTCTTGAACGGTCCGCGGTCATTGATGGTAACCACGACCTTGCGACCGCTATGCTTGTCCGTCACCTGGACCTTCGTGCCGAACGGCAGCGAACGGTGCGCTGCCGTCATCGCGTTCGGATTGAACCGGCCGCCCGAGGCGACGCGCTGGCCTTCGCCATAGAACGAGGCGATACCGTCGTAATGCTGCCGGACCGGCGGCGGCGGACCGGCGGCGCGGATGACGCGGGCAACCCGCGCGGCCTCCTTCCGGCGCGCGGCGACGGCGGCTTTCTTGCGCGCGGCGGCGGTGAGCGGCTTTTTCGATTCGGCTTTTCCGGACGGCGCTTTCGCCGCAGCCGACGCACCGGCCGGCGCGGCCGTGGCGGCCAAGCCCAGAGCCGCTGCCGCGGCAACGGCGATGACAAGACGGATACCCGGAACGCCGCGCGAAGCCCGCTCCGCTTCCCCACCCAAGATACGCATACGCACACACCCGATTAAACCGACGGTCTGTGTGGCCCCAGACGATTTGCGGGGCGGCCGCTGGACGGCCGTACGCATCTCCCCCGCTGGCAAGCAGACCACGCGGCCGCGGCGCGCGCAACGCGGCACGCCGGCGGACGCGCCGGAAATGGCGGCTTTTTCCGGGCTTGGTTACCGCCGGCGACCTCCAAATCGCCGGTCCACGGCCGGGACCGGCCGCCTGCCACAATACCGGGTGCTGGCCTTCGCCGGCCGGCGGTGGAAAATAACGAAAAAGCACGGCCGCGACCGCGCACAACAACACCGCGGACGACAGCAACGATCGGGAGGAAGCCATGAGCCAAGACCGTATCCTGACCACCCATGTCGGGAGCCTGATCCGTCCGACCGAGCTGACCGACTTCCTGCTCAAGCAACAGAACGGCGAGGCGATCGACACGGCGGCCTACGAGGACTGCCTGCGCAGATCCGTCACCGAAATCGTGCGCAAGCAGGCCGAGACCGGCATCGACATCGTCAGCGACGGCGAATTCGGCAAGAACCTGAGCTGGTCGCGCTACGTGCTCGAGCGCATGGCTGGCTTCGAGGAGCGCCACGGCAGCGGCGTCGGCTCGGTGCGCGCGACCGCCGGCAAGGACCGCCGCGACTTCGCGGAGTTCTACGAGGAATACGAGAAGGCCAACGGCTTCGTCGGCATGGGCCGCTCGTTCGCCAAGCTCGGCCTGTGGTACGTCACCGGACCGATCAGCTACACCGGCCAGAAGGCCATCGCCCGCGACATCGCGGACTTCAAGGCCGCGCTCAAGAACGTGAAGGTCGAGGGCGCGTTCCTGCCGGTCGTCGCGCCGGCGAGCGTCGCGCCCGAGCGCGGCGAGGAATACTACAAGAGCGCGGACGAATCGCTGCTCGCCATCGCCCGCGCGCTGCGCGAGGAATACAAGGCGATCCTCGATGCCGGTCTCACCGTGCAGATCGACGACGCCTATATGGCGAGCTACTACGACATCATGGTGCCGCCAGGCACGATGGCCGACTTCCGCAAATGGGCGCAGGTGCGCATCGACGCCACCAACGAGGCGATCAAGTGCCTGCCCGCCGAACGCATCCGCTATCATGTCTGCTGGGGAAGCTGGAACGGGCCGCACACCAACGACATCGCCGCGCGCGACATCATGGACCTCGTGCTGCAGCTCAACGTCGGCCAGATCTCGCTCGAGATGGCGAACCCGCGCCATGAGCACGAATGGCAGATCTGGAAGGACATCAAGCTGCCGGCCGGCAAGAAGCTGCTGCCGGGCGTCGTCACCCACGCGACCAACATCGTCGAGCATCCCGAACTGGTGGCCGAGCGCATCGTGCGGCTGGCGAAACTGGTCGGCCGCGAGAACGTCATCGCCTCGACCGACTGCGGCTTCGCGCAGGGGCCGTTCACGCGGCGCGTGCATCCCTCGATCCAGTGGGCGAAGCTCGGCGCGCTGGTGAAAGGCGCGGAGATCGCCAGCCGCGAATTGTGGGGGCGCGGCGCGAGAAGCGCGGCGTAGGTTGAATCCGACTCAGGAGATTTCGCGCAGGCTCGCGGCGCACTCCCTCCATCTCTCCCCATGGGAGAGGTGACCGAGATTGTCGCGGCGGCGGTGCTCTCGCCCTCCCCTGGTGGGGAGAGTGAAGACGCTGCCGCGTTCGACCGGCGATCAGATCACCACCACCTTCGTCCCGACCGGCACGCGCTTGTAGAGATCGATCACGTCCTCGTTGCGCATGCGGATGCAGCCGGAGGAGACGTTGGTGCCGATGGTCCACGGCTCGTTGGAGCCGTGGATGCGATAGAGCGACGAACCGAGATAGAGCGCGCGCGCCCCGAGCGGATTTTCCATGCCGCCTTCCATGTGGCGCGGCAGGGCCGGCCGGCGCTTGAGCA
>Ga0182744_1003922_pt1 | contig 11416 bp, 10 predicted proteins | sample eDN3rd30CKraftMG_FD_128525 | JGI IMG/M metagenome (GOLD analysis project Ga0182744, IMG submission 128525) | Enriched Miracle-Growth compost microbial communities from Emeryville, California, USA - eDNA 3rd pass 30_C Kraft MG (version 2) (version 2) ...
CAGAAGACGTTTGGGGAACGGGTTTCTGTCTCATCTTTGCGTCCTTTGATAAAGCTATGATGAGCCGAAAACCCTCTCTTCTCAATTAATACAATTTGGTCTCATGGGCGTTGATGTCGGACACTCTGGGCGAGATGTCAAACCTCTCGCGGAATGTGGTGCTGAAATGGCTCATGTTACGAAAGCCAGCACAATAAGCGATATCGGCGATCTGACGTTGCCGCATTCCGGGATCGGCGAGATCCTTCGCTGCTTTGTCTATCCTCTCATTCCAAATGAACCGGGACAGAGACGTGCCTTCCCGTTCCAGCAGGCGATTGAGATAACGGACTGAAAGGCTGGAAACCTCCGAGACTCGCGCTGGTGAAAGTTCATGATCGCCAAGGTTATTTCGTATAAAAGCCTTCACCCGTTCCAGGGTAGCCAATCGCCGGTCAAAGTTCTGAGGCATAACCCTCGGAGACAGGGTATCAGCCGCAACTGCAACAAGATCAGCCAGGTTTGTGACCAGTCTTTCAAGCTGCCAATTCGATGCAGTTCCGGCCTGCGCCGTCAACTGGCAAACAAAAGCGTACAGGATAGGCCCAATATGTTTCGCTTCAGACAAATTCCGACCGGTTATTGCTGATAGGTTCATGGGCAACATGAGTGCTTTGCGCGGAATTTTCACAATCGCAACCTCATGCCGTGTCGGAATAGTAAAAGCAGAAGATCGTTCTGCGGAATGCACAACAGTGTCACCGGGGTTAAGTATTGCCACATTTCCACCCTGCTCAACATGCACTTCGCCTGCTATAATACTTTGTATGAGCACGCTGTCGTTTGTATCTACAGCGTCCTCAACTGATCGTTTAACGATGCAAGGCGCTGACCGGAGCCTGAGCGCACTCAATTCCCCAAGGACGGCTCCAGACATTTCAAGGTCGTAGTTGTCCACATCCATCGGGCGGATATCGAAACCCACCAGAGCTTGACGACATATGTCGTGCAAATGGTTCATCTTCTCGAAAAATGGTACGTCCAACGTAGACATGCGGAACATAGACGCGCTCCTCTTATGGAACTGACTTCATGAACCCAGGACGGCTTTGAATGTGGATTGAAAATCGCAATCTTCACGATTGCTCTCACAACACGAAGCTATGGCATTCTGAAATTCGTAAGTTTAAAGTTGAGCAACAGAATTTCTTCATCGCAACATGGCCCTCTTGCGATCCTGCCCTCACGAATTGAAGAAAACTGCGTCATCTACTTCGCCGGCTAGTTTCTACCGCCGCGCGACAAGATTGCGAAACATGCACTCCATATACTCGTCCGGAATTTTCGATCCGGACATAACCTAAATGCCGGTATCATCATTGTTTGGGACAAAATAATTTTCTGAGATCACATTGTGTAGCCGGTAAATTAAAATCATACCTATCGGTTTTCCCGATAGTACGTCGGTAGAGGCTGCAGCGAAGCCAGGTTATTGTGCCATCGAACGATTGGCGAACAGTTGCAACAGCTTCTACCCGCTCAGAGCAAAACTAGATGAGTTTGACCCATCGAGTTTTGGTTAAGCCTGTGCGGCGATTCAGCATCTTCAGGGGGTGGTGCATCAGCATCTCAGCGCCTTGGTATTAGAGCACAGATCGACCGGAGATCACGCCAAAGAAGTCAAATTCATCGAAATATCCAATAACTGCTAGTGGTTTTTTCCCACTACTCAGCGTTCGAAGATTGGTAGACCATGAGGCCAACAGTTTTTTCTCTACTTCAATGAAGCACGCGACCGAAGCATCAACTTATGAAACACATGCGACTTTATATGTGCCAGACTGGCATACAGGTTTGTCAGGTACATAATATCAAAATGAATCAGGGACTTGGTGAGGAAATGGAAATTCCCATTCCGTGGTTCATCTTCGAACACCCGGAAGGCCTTGTCGTCGTCGATGGTGGTCTTGCAGCAGAAGGTCTTGCTCATCCGCTCGATTACTGGGGACCATCGGTCAATGTATTTCGCCCCGTAATGTTGGAGCACGAGGGCTGCGTGAGACAGCTGAGCGCGCTTGGCTTTAAATCGGAGGATGTGCGCTATGTTGTCCTCTCTCACCTCCACTCCGATCACACGGGAGCGGCGGGACGCTTTCCGAACGCCACACACATCGTGCAACGACGGGAATATGACTATGCTTTCGCGCCGGATTGGTTTGCAGCGGGAGCCTATGTACGCTGCGACTTTGACCGACCCGACATAAAATGGCAGTTCCTTGAAGGCGAAGCCACAGATGATTTTGATCTCTTCGGCGATGGCAGCTTCAGAGTCGTATTCACTCCGGGACATAGTGTCGGCCATCAGTCGTTTCTGGTCAAAATTCCCCATTGTAGGCCCATGTTGCTGGCAATTGACGCGGTCTATACGATGGATCACTGGAACGAAAAAGCACTACCCGGATTTCTCACATCAACCGTGGACACGGTGCGATCCGTTCGCAAGCTGAAAGCCGTTGCCGAGCGTGAAAACGCGATGCTGGTGCCCGGTCACGATCCCGATACCTGGTCGAGCTTCAAGCACGTTCCGGATTTCTATGGATGAAGCCAGCGCAGAAAGTTCATCTTTTTGAGCGTAAATCTTATTTTGATATGCAGAAAATTATCATGTGTGACAGCATAATTCAGTGGGGGAAGCCGCCCAACAACGCAACATGAACGGTTTAGAAAACCAAGCCGCCATTACGGAAGCTGACCGCTACTAGCGATCTCCAGACTGACAATCAAATGACAACATCCACTCCATTTTATCGTTTTGCTTTATGACTGGAGTTTTATAGGCTTATTATACTAAATTAAGACCTTTCATGACTTTGCGCAGTGATGAAACGCTTTGATAACCTGCTTCCGTACTCGCCACCACCAGTGGGACACCTTCGGCTTGCCGGCGCATGGCGTGAGATGCCCGCAGGCGTTGACGCCACTCGATAAAGCTCATGCCTGTTTCCCGGCGAAATTTGCGCGTCATCGTCCGTCGGCTCATCCCCACCTCGTCGGCCCAATCGTCAATTGTAAGGTCCAGACTCGGATTTTCGAGAAGACTACGACAAAGCTTTCGCAGTTGTTTTTCTGTGGGAAGCGGTACTGTCAACGGCTGCCTGTCCGCGCAGCGGATTTCGTCGAGAATAAGGGCGGAGAGATGCCGACCGCGTCCAGCTTCGTCATAAAGCAAGGGTTCTTTCGCCAACGCCTGAATGGTAGCGTCCAACAATGCGGAGACTTTGAGTACTCGCGTCTCGTCCCATAAGTCTCGCGATATGTTCTCTTCAATATAGACCGAGCACATTTCCGTTTCGCCGAACGTTTCCACCGCGTGCGGCAGGTCCGGCCCCAGTAATACCGCATATCCGCTAGGCAACATAAACGCGCCCTCTTCGGTGCGCGCCGTCATATAACCAGTATTCCCATAGAGCAATTGTCCACGTCGATGACTATGCCAGCCAAAATTCATGCCGGTTTTGTATTCGCGTCGCATGACCGCTAGGGGGCGCGGTAAATCCTGATAGTCAATAGCGTGTTTCGGTCGCATGCAAATTTCCATTTGGCCCAATTTGACTGAAATTGTCATATTTAGTGGAAATTGCAGAATTTCGACCCGATTGCAACGGAGTTTGGCCTGACTCCATCAGGCTTACCGAATATATTGAGCTGCATAACGCGTTCATTGATAAGCACAAATTAGAATTATTCTGAAATTCAAGTTTGCGCAACGCCAAAATCATTGCTTAGCCCGCAGCCATAATAGCCAGCGGGGAAAAGTGCCGTCTGGCTGATCGGGCGGCAAGGAGACCTAAATTGAATATGAGTGACGCCGCGCGCAAACAGGACACAAAGAACCCGCGACGTATAAGTGTCAAATTTCTGATGGAAACCGCAATTCTTGGTGGCGCAGCCTCCATCGCAATCGCGACGCCATCCACAGCACAGGAAACCGAAGTCCTCCAGCTCAATACCATCGAGATCCGGACATCGGAAGGGAAAGGCCCCCGTGCTCCTGTAGAAGGTTATGTTGCCGAATATAGTCGTGCCGCAACCAAAAGTGACGTGCCTATCCGTGAGACCCCACAGTCGATCTCTGTCGTCACCCGCGATAATATGAACGACCGCGCGGTTCAGTCGGTCAGCGAAGCGATGCTTTATAGTGCTAACGTGAACGCGCAGCGCTATGGTGCCGATGTCCGTTCCGACTATTTTACTGTACGAGGTTTCCCGGCCGATCTCTATCTGGATGGCCTGCGCATTCCGCAGATCGCCAGCCAATCCGGCGGTTATTCCGGCTTCGTCGTCGAGCCCTATTCTCTGGAAAGTGTGGAAATCCTGCGCGGCCCGAGTTCCGCCTTGTTTGGTCAGAGCAATGTCGGTGGCATCGTCAATATGGTCAGCAAGCAACCGCAAGCCGAAGCTTCGCGTGAGATTTATCTACGCGGCGGAAGCTTTGAACGGAAAGAGTTCGGCATCGATATTACCGGCCCGATCAACAACGATCCCCGTTTCACCTATCGTCTGAACGGCATTTTCCGCGATGCCAACACGTCTTACGACCTGGGTAAGAACGACCGGATTGCGATCAATCCAAGTTTTGCTTGGCGACCGGATGCGGATACCAGCCTCGTGGTTTCTGGAGGTTACCTGAAGGACAATATGGGGCAGGCCGGCGTCATAATCCCGGCCTATGGCAGCGTATTGCCAAACCCGACAGGACAGACAATTTCACGCGACTTTTCCGATGGCGACCCGCGCAATGCGATCTACAAGAAAGAGATCGGTTATGCGGGCTATGATTTCGAACATCGCTTCAACGATACATTCACCCTTCGGCAGAATTTTCGCTACTCACATATGAAGACAGATTACCGCAATCTGTTCACCGGCGTCATCCCGGCCAGTGGGTGGGATGGGCATACGATCCCCCGCACCAACTATCTCGCTCAGCCGGAACTTGATGCGATAGCTTTCGATACACAATTGGAATCGCGTTTTGATACTGGGCCTCTGGCTCACGCGCTCCTTGTAGGCGTCGATCAGCAGTGGCAACGCCTCGACAACTATACCGCTTCGGCAAGCGGCCCATCGCAGGATCTTTTCAACCCAACCTACGACAAGCCTCTCACCGAACTGTCGCCAACAACACGGCTTTTGCAAAAGCAATACCAGACCGGTATTTATGTTCAGGACCAGATCGAAGCGGGCAAGCTGCGCGTCACCCTGGGCGGTCGCAAGGATTTTGTCCGCATTCGTTCCGAACAGACCGCGCTTTCATCGGGAAAAACCACTGACTATGAGCAGGACCCCGACAAGTTTACAGGCCGCGTCGGTGTAGCTTATCTGTTTGATTCAGGTTTCGTGCCATATGCCCTGTACTCGACCTCCTTCTTGCCTACGCTGACACTTGCCGATACGCCGCTCAAACCCACGACCGGCACGTTGAAAGAAGTGGGTTTGAAATATGCACCGGAGGGAGAGAATTACACCGTCACGCTTTCGGCCTTCGAGGCTGAGCAGCAAAATGTCGTGAACCGTATCTCCGGCATCTATTATCAGACCGACGAAGTACGGGTTCGCGGGGTTGAACTCGAAGGAACCGCACGTCTTTGGGACAGACTGAACCTCACCGGGGCATTGAGCTTCCAGGACCCGGAAGTCAGCGAAAGCCAGAACCCTGCCCAAATCGGAAAATTGCCTTATACGGTGCCAAAGAACCAGCAATCCGTGTTCCTGAGCTACGACATGCCACTGCCGGGCAATATCGAAGGTAACCTTGTCATTGGAGGTGGTGTGCGTCGCATCGGTAAGACGGCAGGCGACACACTCAATACCTTCTATGTGCCTTCCTATACGCTGGTCGATGCGTTTCTTCGCTACGACATCGGCAGCTATCGTCTACAGGTCAATGCCTATAATCTCGGCGACAAGAAGTATGTGGCAGGCTGCAATTCCACCAGCCAGTGCTACTATGGTCAGGGTCGTTCTATCGTGGCGACGACGAGCGTTCGATGGTAGCCGTTTTTTCGCGACGTGATATTCTTGTTGGGGCGGTCTTGGCTGCCCTAACAACTGTCGCCCGTGCAGAGTCATCAAGAATAGTAACGCTCGAATGGGCAGCAACGGAAATTCTTCTCTCTCTCGGTATTGTCCCCGCGGGCATGGCCGACCTGGCGGGATATCGTCAATGGGTGAACATCGAGAACGATAAGCTTGCCGCCGTGGTCGATGTTGGAGGACGTCAGCTGCCAAGCCTTGAAGCACTAATGCGGCTGAAGCCCGACCTTATTATCACATCCGCATTGCGCCATAGCGCCATTGCTGCCCGCTTGAATGAAATTGCACCCACCTTGATGCTCGATACTGGATCTGAGAAATCCGACTTCTACAGTAATATGGAATCCGGACTCTCGACCATAGGCAAAGCAAGCGGTCGGGAGCAGGAGGCAGGTATGGAGTGGGCCTCTTTTGAAGAGCGTCTTGCCGACGCCAAGGCGAAGTACTCTTCACTGGAAGCAAAGATCGTCATCGCACAGCCATTGCCGGGCATCGCCCGCCTGCGCATCTTTACATCCAACTCCGCTGTGATGACGACTCTGTCGAAAGCCGGATTTTCCCAAGCTGTCGATCTCGGCATGCAATCCTTCGGCTTCACGACCGTGGGGCTGGAAGATCTCGCTGTGCTTAGCCCCGACGCGCATCTTTGCCTTATCGATGACGAACTCCCACGGGAATTGACGGCAAGTGCTCTCTGGCCTGTATTGCCGGTGGTCTCAAGCAATAAGGTGCACACAATCGGCCCCGATATTTGGCCCTTCGGTTCCACTCGGTCGATGTTGCGTCTGCTTGGCCGCGTAGAAGGCGCTTTGCTCCTCTGACCAGGGAAGCTAACGCGATTGACGGCGCATCAATAGAATGAACAACGGCGCTCCGATGAAGGCAGTGACGATCCCTGCCGGAATTTCGTGCGGTGCGATAAGCGTCCTTCCAAACATATCCGCGAAGACTGTGAGAATGGCACCTATAAGCGCTGCAACGGGTACGAGCTGACGATAGCGCGCACCAGTGCAGAACCGCGCAGCATGCGGAGCAATCAACCCCACGAAGCCTATTGCACCGACCGCCGCTACTGCGCCGGCAACCGCCATTGAAGCCAAAAGCATCGTCCAGATTCGAGTGGACATCGTATTGAGACCGATGGATTCCGCTTCATCTCGCCCCATCGCCAGAATATCGAACCGCCTTACAAACATCATCATCAAGGGAATGAGAGTGAGCCAAGGCACTAGCGCCAACACATCTTGCCAGCTGCGTCCGTGCGTGGACCCCGCTAACCAGGAAAGCGCTTCCGCAACCTGTAATTTGGCTTCAATGACGATAACGGTGCTTAATGCAGAGAGGCTGGCGGCAACGGCAATACCGGTCAGTGCAGTGCGCTGCGGCGACCTGCTCGCCGAGAACAGCGAAATGAATAGGACAACCAGACAAACACCCAGCGCTGCGAGCAGGGCGAATGACGCGCTTCCGGGCACAACACCGATCAAAAGTCCTGTAAGCCCGGCAAGAGTGGCCCCCTGTGACAGCCCCAGCGTTTCAGGACCGGAAAGCGGATTGCGTGTAACGAGCTGAAGCAGCAGGCCGGCGCAGGCAAGCAACGCTCCCGCTCCCATGGCGATCAACACACGCGGCAAACGTAGTGTATAGACAGTATACCAATCGGTCTGCCAGCCGGCGACTCCGTCGCCGAAGAACAGGCCAAGCAATAAAGTTATCATCATTAACCCAGCAAGAACTGGATAAAGTACCGCCTTTCGCTGAAAAAGAACTTTTCCCGCGACGACATTTGCGCGGGGGCGTGTTTCACCTCTGATCGTGCGAAGAACCAAAATTAAGACAGGGGCAGCGAAACAGGCGACAAGGACTCCTGTGGGAATGATCGTACCATTGCTGCTCAGCAACTGTGCTGCCACATCCGCCGCGAGAAGTGTGACCGCGCCCAAAATGCTTGCTGATGGCAATAAAATACGGTGTTTACTGAAACCCAGAACCCGCAGGAAATTTGGAACGGCGAGACCAATAAATCCTATAGGTCCCGCGATAGAAACAGCCGCACCGGAAAGAACGACCGTAGCCAACAAACCGACTATGGCTGGTGCCCTTCCCAGCCCGAGTCCCGAAGCCATATCATTTCCAAGTGCTAACGCATCGAATTGCCGCCCAAAAAGGATAAGCAGCAATATTCCGCCAATTATCGCGGGCGCCAGCGGCACAATCTTGGTCCAGCCGGACTGCTCCAGAAGACCTGAGGACCATAGAAGAACACCCGATGCCCGGTCATCGGCCATCAGCACAATCGCTGATGAAAGTGCCGAGAAGGCCAGAGAGATGGCCACCCCTGCGAGCGCAAGCCGGACCGGCTGCGCGCGCAAACCACCACCGGCAAGAAGGCAGAGACTTCCACCAATAACCCCACCGAGGATGGTTGCGAGAAAGCTCGGAAATGCGAACGGAAGCAAGAGACTGACAACAACGAGAGCCAGTTGCGCGCCACTGGTCACAGCCAATATGTCAGGCGCTGCAAGTGGATTGCGCAGTACGGTCTGCATAACCGCGCCTGAAGTCGCAAGCGCGGCACCAACCAGAACGGCAGCTATTGCTCTGGGGAGGCGGATGGTTTCAATAATGATCTGCGCCAGTGATTGCGGTCGGAATGGTGCTTGCGAGACGTCATACAGCGCGATGTTACCACTGCCGACAATGAGTTCCGCGATAATCAATCCCAACAGAAGCACGGCCGAAAATATAAACAGGCCAAAAACATGGGTTTTGGGCCTTACGGCTTCCGCGACGATATCCTGTGACATCATCTGGTGGCCTGATCGTAATCATTAACAATCCAGCGCGGCAGACAAAAGGAGATGGGCAAAACAGGATGTGCGATAACGTCCATGTCGAACTCAAAAGCCTCCTTAAGATGCGGCTTGGTCAGGACACTTCGCGGGCTACCCGAGGCCATAAGCTGCCCCTTGCGCATCAAAATTACATCGTCAGCCAGTTCCATTACCTGATTGAGATCGTGGAGCACGGCTATGATGGTCAGATTACGCTCTGTGTTGAGCTTTTTCAGAAGTGAAAGCAGCTCGGACTGATGTCTGATGTCGAGAAAGTTCGTCGGTTCGTCAAGAAAGAGTACGGAAGGGTCCTGTGCAAGCGCCAAAGCAACCCACGCTCGCTGCCGTTCGCCGCCAGACAACGAAGAAACCTGCCGATGTCGGAGATGTTCCAAGCCGACCTGCGCAAGCGACTGTGCAATTATAGCCCGATCCGCCTGCCCGAGACGCGAGAGCAGCCCTCGATGGGGATGGCGACCATTTTCAACAAGCTCTTCGACCGTCAGCCCTGCAGGAACTTCGGGCATCTGCCCGAGTACCGCGACTTTTTTGGCAAGTTCGTTGCGGCGCATGCGACTTATGTCACATCCTCCAAAAAATACTTGGCCTCGCGAGGGTTTTTGCAGTCGTGCCATGCAACGCAACAATGTGCTCTTGCCGGAACCATTGGCACCGCAGATCGCCGTTATCCGACCGGATATGACGGAGACGTTAACAGATTTCAGCGCAGGCGAGCCGTCATAGTTGACAGATAAATCGGTCACCTGAATGACCGTCGCTTTCGTCTCCATTCTAGAACTCTGTTTCCGACAAGTTTTACGCAACTTTCATTGTGGCGGAGGATGGCCTGTACCGATAACACTGTTTTAACTGAGGCAAGCGGGATTAGAAACCCCTATTGCGGGTGGAAATCGACAGTCATAAAATGGTCCTGCCGTTCTAGGGAGGACGACTTGAAGCATCCAGTTCTTAAGTTTCGTGGCTCCCGGTTTGATGAAGTGTGTGATGATCTCGTAAATTAGGCTTTCGGAGACGAGTGGTCCGTATAGGCTCGGTTAGCGCTTTCCTTAAGGCACATCCGACCACTTTCACGTATGGGACGTTTTGTTTCTCGGAATATGTCCGTTTGCTTCATGCTCGGTCCGTGACACACTGTGGACTGGACGAGCGTGGACACTGGAACATCGGGAGATATCCTGAGCGACAGACCAAGGCTCGCCCTTAAGCATCCACCTGATCTTCCGATTGATGAACTGAAAAGTTTCTGTCAGCGCTTATGTGCTCTTGGTGATCGCGTCTGCTGAGGTCGTTTGCCTAGCCATCTTACCAGTCTTCGTGCAACCTATCATTGCCCATACAAACTTGCACCTGTCGTTGCACCCATTCGCAACTGAATATTTCGATTTGGTCGTCGTCCGTCGTACTCAAGGTGATAGCCTTGTCTGTACGTCGCCGAACTATTGCCAGCCGCCAGGGCCGCCATGTGAAAGTCGAACTAATCGAATGAGCAGAGGCGGCCTTTACACAGACAAATTTCAATATCAACAAAGCGTTTTGACCGCCTTACCAAAACGTCAGTCGTTTGGTTCAGATATGTCCTCACCACTTCAAAAACGGATAGCTAAGGATCAGTACGATTATTCAAGAAATACGAGGCGTGATCGCAAACGCACTCCAGATGGGTTCTCGCGACCGCACAATTTTCCTATTCCAAGTCGCCTCTTTCGTAGATGAACTCTCGATTGAGTACAATGCCCCTGGGAATATTGCCGATCATATGGCATTGGCTATAAGCAATGACTTCGTAAAGCAATCACGACAACTGCGCCACATTGAGATTGGGCGTAGCGCGGCACTTTATTTCCTATCTTTGTATCTTAAGGCGCTGACCACAGAGGGCGACGAAGCTTTTGCCGCACAGTCAATGTGTGAGATGATCTTTGCTCGGACGGTTGCAGAAGTAGCCGCTATCATTCGGGACATGGATGATGGTCATTCCTAGCAAACGCTGTGGGCCTGCCAGCAGAGCGCTGATGTTCTCGTTGTCCAAGGGAGCAAGTGGGAGGCGAGATAGCAAAGCCGCGTCAATGGCCCTGATCAGGTATCTGTCAGCTATCCTTCGTTACCTTTCTCGGGCAAGATGCGCGTTAAAACAAACAGTTAGAGCGCCGATCTGATTCAATCAGATCGAAACGCGCTCTAAGATGCCGGTTCAGTTTCCGCAGCCTGTGTGTGAGGCAGATCTTGTTCTGATCCCTAATAAAAGGAATTCCCTTTAGTCTTGATGAGAGCACCACCACACCATAGGCGTTAATTGCTCATTTGCCCCTTTTGCCGATGCATGCGCCTAATCCGTGAAAACCAGAAGCCTAACGATGCACGACTACTTCTCGCTGTGAACAATCCAGAATTTATGTAAGTCGCTCGGATTGTCCCATGCCGCTACAGCGCCAGGGCGAATAATGAAAATGTCGCCTGCCACAAACGTCACGCTTCCTTCGTCAGGG
>Ga0182744_1003934_pt1 | contig 11396 bp, 9 predicted proteins | sample eDN3rd30CKraftMG_FD_128525 | JGI IMG/M metagenome (GOLD analysis project Ga0182744, IMG submission 128525) | Enriched Miracle-Growth compost microbial communities from Emeryville, California, USA - eDNA 3rd pass 30_C Kraft MG (version 2) (version 2) ...
CGGCCTGCCCGACCGTTTCGCCTCGCCCATCGAGCGGCAGCCCGCGCCACAGCCCTTCCAGGCAAACGGCCCGCAGCAGCCCCAGGGCAATTATCCCAACCAGCCGCAGCCCTATGGCGACCGACAGCCGCAAGGTGATCGCCAGGGCGAGCGCCAATATCAGGACCGCAATCAGGGTGACCGCCAGTATCAGGATCGCGGCCCGCGCCAAGATCGCAATCAGGACCGCCAGTTCAACAATCGCAACCGCAACAATCGCGACTACAACAACCGCGATAACAACCAGAACCGCAACAACGGTCCGCGCGACTTCCAGCCGGAGGTTCCGCGCTTCGACGCCCAGCCGGAACCGCAGCAGCAGATGAGCCGCACCCCCGCGATCGAGCCGGATGTTCCCGTCGGCCTGCCCTCGTTCATCACCGCGCCGCCCCGCACCGTGATGCCCGATACGCCGCAGCCGCAGGTCGAGGCCGTCCCGAATGCGTCGATCGAGACCGGCGCCGAACACGAGGAAGCCTCGTTCCATCTGCGCAACCGCCGCCGGCGCCGCCCCAAGGCGGCAGCAAGCGGCGACGGCGAGATCGCCGGCCCGCTGCCCGACGAAATGCCTGCCGGCGAATAGCCGCCGCGTTAACCTTCTTAATATTGCGCCGGCCGCCCCTCGGGCGGCCGGTTTGCTTTCCGGCGGACTTGATCTGGAACAAGGCAAACCACCACTGTGCGCATAAAATTAGCAAATTGGCGGTCGTGCTCCTTTTACTTCCAAAGACTATCCTTACATCTGAGCCAACGGTCGCCTTCGGGGACTGAATCCATATGTAGTGACGCGTGCAGCCGCTTCGGGACTGGGCGCGGGCCAGGAGGTTGGTATGAATTTGGAAAAATACACGGAGCGGGCGCGGGGCTTCATTCAATCCGCCCAATCGCTGGCCTTGCGCGAAGGCCATCAACAATTCGCGCCGGAACATCTGCTCAAAGTCCTTCTCGATGATGAAGAAGGTCTTGCCGGCGGCCTGATCGACAAGGCCGGCGGCCGCTCGCGCGACGCGCTCGTACAGACCGAAATGGCGCTGGCAAAATTCCCCAAGGTCCAGGGCTCCGGCGCCGGCCAGCTCTATCTTGCGCCGACCACCGCCCGCATCTTCGATTCGGCGGAAAAGATCGCCCAGAAGGCGGGCGATTCCTATGTCACCGTCGAACGGCTGCTGCTGGCGCTCGCCATGGAGAAGTCCAGCGACGTCGCCAAGATTCTGGCGAATGCCGGCGTCACGGCGCAATCGCTGAATGCCGCGATCGAGGATCTGCGCAAGGGCCGCACCGCCGACAATGCGACGGCGGAGAACGCCTACGACGCGCTGAAGAAATATGCCCGCGACCTCACCGACGCGGCACGCAACGGCAAGCTCGATCCGGTCATTGGCCGCGACGAGGAAATCCGCCGCACCATTCAGGTGCTGTCACGCCGCACCAAGAACAATCCGGTGCTGATCGGCGAACCCGGCGTCGGCAAGACCGCCATCGTCGAAGGCCTGGCGCTGCGTATCGTCAACGGCGACGTGCCCGAGAGCCTGAAGGACAAGAAGCTGCTGGCCCTCGACATGGGCTCGCTGATCGCCGGCGCGAAATTCCGCGGCGAATTCGAGGAGCGGCTGAAAGCCGTGCTCAACGAGGTCACGGCGGCCGAAGGCGATATCATTCTCTTCATCGACGAAATGCACACGCTGGTCGGAGCCGGCAAGGCCGATGGCGCGATGGACGCGTCCAATCTGCTGAAGCCCGCCCTGGCGCGCGGCGAACTGCATTGCGTCGGCGCGACGACACTCGACGAATACCGTAAATACGTCGAGAAGGACGCCGCTTTGGCGCGGCGCTTCCAGCCCGTGTTCGTCAACGAGCCGACGGTCGAGGATACGATCTCGATCCTGCGCGGCCTCAAGGAGAAGTACGAGCTGCATCACGGCGTCCGCATCACCGATGCGGCCATCGTCGCCGCCGCCACTCTGTCGAACCGCTATATCGCCGATCGCTTCCTGCCCGATAAGGCCATCGACCTTGTCGACGAGGCCGCGTCGCGCCTGCGCATGCAGGTTGATTCCAAGCCGGAAGAGCTCGACGAATACGATCGCCGCATCATCCAGCTCAAGATCGAGCAGGAAGCCCTGAAGAAGGAAACCGACCGGGCATCGCGTGACCGTCTCGACAAGCTCGAGAAGGAAATCCAGGAGCTTGAGGAAAAATCCGCCGTGCTGACGACGCGCTGGAAGGCCGAGAAGAACAAGCTCGGCGACGCGCAGAAGCTGAAGGAGCGTCTGGAAACGGCGCGCACGGATCTTGCCAACGCGCAGCGCAAGGGCGACTTCGCCGAAGCCGGCCGGCTTGCCTATGGCGTGATCCCCGAGCTCGAGAAGACGCTGGCCGAGAACGAGAACGCTGCCGCCGGCGTGCTCGTCGAGGAAGCCGTGACTCCCAACCACGTGGCGCAGGTCGTGTCGCGCTGGACCGGCGTGCCCGTCGACAAGATGCTCGAAGGCGAACGCGACAAGCTCCTCAAGATGGAAGAGGAACTCTCGCAGCGCGTCATCGGCCAGAAGGAAGCCGTGCATGCGGTGTCGACCGCGGTGCGTCGCGCCAGGGCAGGCCTGCAGGATCCGAACCGGCCGATCGGCTCGTTCATGTTCCTTGGCCCTACCGGCGTCGGCAAGACCGAGCTGACCAAGGCGCTGGCCTCGTTCCTCTTCGACGACGAGACCGCCATGGTGCGTATCGACATGTCCGAATATATGGAGAAGCACTCGGTCTCCCGTCTGATCGGCGCCCCTCCGGGCTATGTCGGCTATGACGAAGGCGGCGCGCTGACCGAAGCCGTCCGGCGCCGGCCCTATCAGGTCGTGCTCTTCGACGAGATCGAGAAGGCGCATCCGGATGTCTTCAACGTTCTGCTGCAGGTGCTCGATGAGGGCCGCCTGACGGACGGACAGGGACGCACGGTCGACTTCCGCAACGTGCTCATCATCATGACGTCGAACCTCGGCGCCGAATATCTCGTCATGCAGAAGGATGGCGAGGATTCCAGCGCGGTGCAGCACGAGGTGATGAACGTCGTGCGCGGACACTTCCGTCCGGAGTTCCTCAACCGTGTCGATGAGATCGTGCTGTTCCACCGGCTGCGCCGCGAGGACATGGGCGCCATCGTCGACATCCAGTTCAAGCGCCTGGCGCGCCTGCTGGAGGACCGCAAGATCACGATCGATCTCGACAGCAAGGCCCGCGCCCTGCTGGCCGAGAAGGGTTACGATCCGTCCTACGGCGCCAGGCCCCTGAAGCGGGTGATCCAGAAGAACGTTCAGGATCCGCTCGCGGAGGCGATCCTTGGCGGCGATATCCACGACAACGAAGTCGTGAAAATCTCGGCCGACAAGGGCAACATCCTCATCAACGGGAAGGCCCACGGCGATGCCGATGACCAGCCGGTCAATTCGAGCGGCGCCACCGTGGTGAACTTCCCCAAGGGGGCGTGATCGGCCTTGGTTGCAATCCCTCCGACGTCATGGCCGGCCTTGTGCCGGCCATCCACGCCGAGACATTGCAACCATGCTTTGCAACAATACCGCAGCGTTACCGCGTGGATGCCCGCGACAAGCGCGGGCATGACGGAAGCGCTGCGGAATAAATATTATCCCGCCAGCGCCGCATCCAGATCGCCGATAAGATCGCCTGGATCTTCGATCCCTACAGACAACCGGAGCAGATCATCAGGGCAGGGCGAACTTGGCCCCTCGACGCTGGCCCTGTGTTCGATCAGACTCTCGACCGAGCCCAGCGAAGTCGCACGTTTCCAGATTTTGACATTGGCCGCCGTGCGGATCGCTGCCTCGGCACCGCCGACGCAGCGGATCGACAGCATGCCGCCAAATCCGCCCTGCATCTGCGCCGCCGCAACCTGATGCTGCGGATGGCTGGCGAGCCCCGGATAGAGCACCGCGCGCACGCGCGGATGACGACTGAAGGTTTCCGCGATCAGCAAAGCCGATTGCGCACTGGCGCGCACGCGCAGGTCGAGCGTGCGCATGCCGCGGATCAGTTGATGCGCTTCGAACGGGCCGAGAATCATGCCGTGCGAACTGCGGATGTTGACGATGCGCGTCCACATCTCGCTGTGCTGCCTGACCACCAGCGCGCCGGCGATCACATCCGTATGGCCGTTGAGATATTTCGTCGCCGAATGCATGACGATATCAGCGCCAAGCTCCAGCGGCCGCGTGAAGATCGGCGTCGCCACCGTCGAATCGACAGCAAGCAGCGCGCCATGCGCATGCGCCAGGTTCGCCACCGCCGCGATGTCAGTAACAGACCATAGCGGATTGGCCGGTGTCTCGACCCAGACGATTTTCGTTGGCGCCTGCGACAATGCCTCTTCGAGCGCGCGATGATCGCACATGTCGACAAGCTGCACGTCGAGGCCCCAGCGCGTCGCTTCCGCCATCAGCCATTTGCGCAGGGCCCAGTACATCACGGTCGGCGCGACGATCCTGTCGCCCGGCTGCAACGACAGGAAAACGGCAAGCGCCGCCGACATGCCCGACGAGAAGATGCAGGCCTCCGTGCCGCCTTCAAGTGCGCAGACGATGTCCTCGGCGTCGCGCACGGTCGCATTGTCGGAGCGGCCGTAGGAATAGCCGCTGCTGTACCCGTTGTCCGCATCGCGTTCGAACGTGGTCGTCACATGCAAGGGTCGCACGATCGCCTTCGTCGCCGCATCGATACGCCCCAGCGCCTGCGCCGCAAGCGTTCGTCGGCTGGGCTGGCGTATGCGGTCTTCGTTCATTTTCCGTCTCCCAAACACCCTCAACCGACCCTTGCTGCGCAAGGGCCACGTTCTCCCGCAGAGCGGGCGAAAGAAGGACGCGCTGAATCCTTCGCCCGTTTCTTTAACGGGAGAAGGTGGCCCTCGCATCGCGAGGGTCGATGAGGGCGAAAATTCTCTACCCGCGCTCGCCGAAGCGCACCAGCACATCCTGCGCCTCGCGCGGCGGCGACGCCAGCCGCGTCTTGAATGCCAGCGTGCGCCCCGCGCCGACGCGCGGCTCCGGCGGCGGTGCCGACCAGGTGTAGATTTCCCGTCCCGACGGATCGCGCAGTGACAGCCGCAATGGGGCGAGCCTCGAAGGCTCGTTGCGCAGATTGGCGATCTCGCCTTCGACAACGAGATAGCTCTGGCCGTGGTCCTCAAACACCGTCGAGCGCACGTCGCGAATGTCGAGCCCTCGCGCATTGGCCGGAATGCCCATCGCCGCATAGAGCGGCGCAATCGCCGGCAGCGCGTTTGCGATTGGAACGCGGCCGGCAATCGCCAGGCTGCAGACGACGGTCAATCCGACAAGGGACAGAGCCGGCGCGAAACGATGCAGCCGTCCGCTTTGCCTGCGACCGACAGTCTCGATGCTCCTGGATTGGCGATCGCGCGGCCTGGCTGGCATCGCTCCCCGCCGGTCTTGCCGAATCGGCGCAGGCTCATACGAATCATGGCGGTCGAGGCCAGCCAGCGCGCTGACCGGAATGGGCGACGCCGACGCCCGCGGCACGAAGGATTCCTCCTCCAGAATAAGCACATCGAAGGATGACAGCTCGCGCGCCGGTAAATCATCGTACGCAAACGCCGGCTCGAACGTCGGCTCGATCCGATGCAGGGACACGTCTTCAAACCCTGCATCGTTCGCTTCGTGCAGCCCGCCATGGGCCGCCTTCCTGGTTTTGCCGTTGCCGAAAATCGAATACATTGGACCTGGTTCGGTTTGTGCGGGACCCCGCCTCGAGGACGTTGTCATGATCCGGACTTATGGTTAATTCGCTTTAAAGATTCGCCGTGGAAACTGGCAGAAATGCTCAGGCTGATGCGGCATCCACGCCCATCCAGCGCGATTTGGCAGAAACTATCGGTGGGACTTGCGGTTCGCGCGTTGGGTAAGCGAGGTTTTGATTGGTCCGCTTTGAGAATGTCGGTTTGCGATACGGCATGGGGACGGAAGTCCTCAGGGACATCAGTTTTGCCATCGAGCCGCAATCGTTTCAGTTCCTCACCGGACCGTCCGGCGCCGGCAAGACCACGCTGCTGCGGCTGATTCTCATGTCGCTGCGCCCGACGCGTGGTTTCATCTCCTTGTTCGGGCAGGATGTTTCACAGCTCGGCAAGGACGAGATCTCGGCCATCCGCCGCCGCGTCGGCGTCGTGTTCCAGGATTTTCGCCTGCTCGATCATCTCACCACCTATGAGAATGTGGCGCTGCCGCTGTTCGTCCAGGGCCAGGAAGATCGCACCTACCGGCCGCAGGTGATCGAACTGCTGCGCTGGGTCGGCCTCGGCGATCATATTCATGCCTATCCGCCCGTCCTGTCGGGCGGCGAAAAGCAGCGCGCCGCCATCGCCAGGGCGCTCATCGTCCAGCCCGAACTGCTGCTTGCCGACGAGCCGACCGGCAACGTCGATCCCACCCTGGCGCGCCGGCTGCTGAGGCTGTTCATGGAGCTCAACAAATCCGGCACGTCGGTGATCATCGCCACCCACGATCTGGCCCTGATGGACCAGTTCGACAGCGCCAAGCGCTTCGTTCTGGGGGAAGGGCGGCTGCATGTCTATGACTGACCACACCGATCAGGACGCCGATCTCGGGTTTGACGACGACCAGCCCGCTGGCCGCCGTGCGGGCGCGAAATCGCGCCTCGCCCGAGCGGCGCAGAAGCGCGGCCCGTCGCGCCTCGCGCTCATTCCCGCCGATACCACCGCCAGCCGCGCGCTTGTGACCGTGATCGCCATCATGACCTTTCTGGCGACCCTGACAGGCGGCGGCGCGGTGCTCGTCTACGATGCCTCGAAGGGCTGGGATTCGTCGATCTCCCAGGAGATGACGATCCAGGTCAAACCGGTGCTCGGCCGCGACGTCGAGGCCGATGTGCGCAAATCGGCCGAACTCGCCAGAAACATGCCAGGCTTTTCCGAAGTCCGGACGTTCAGCAACGACGAATCGACCAAATTGCTGGAGCCCTGGCTCGGCGCCGGTCTCGACCTCAGCGGCTTGCCGATCCCCCGGCTGATCGTCCTCAAACTCGCAGGCAGCCCACGGCCGAACCTCGACGAACTGCGCCGGCAATTGCATCAGCAGGTGCCGAGCGCCGTCCTCGACGATCACCGGCTCTGGCTCGAACGGCTCGGCACCATGTCGCGGGCGCTGGTGCTGGTAGCACTGGTGGTACTCGGCCTGGTGCTCACCGCCATGGCGCTGGCCGTGGCCTTCGCGACGCAGGGCGCCATGGCCGGCAGCCGCGAAATCGTCGATGTGCTGCATTTCGTCGGTGCCGAGGATCGCTTCATCGCCAACGAATTCCAGCGTCACTTCCTCAAGCTCGGCCTCAAGGGCGGATTCATCGGCGGCGGCGGTGCGCTGATCGTGTTTTTCCTCGCCGGCATCGCCACCTCCTGGTGGGTGACAAGCCTGGAAGGAAACCAGGTCGAGGCGCTGTTCGGCAATTTCGCCCTCGGCTCGGCGGGATATGTGACGATCGTCGTGATCGCCTGCGCCATCGCGGCGCTGACGGCGCTGATGTCCCGCTCGGTCGTCCTGCGTCGCCTACGCAAGGTCAATTGACACATAAATTGATCACGATGGCGCACAACTGCTAAACACCGGCGATCTTGCTGCGCGATACGCCTCCAATCTGTGAAGCCTCATGCTCTATGTCCGGTCGGCCATCTTCAATGTCCTGTTCTATCTGAACCTCATCGTCCTGATGATCCTCGGCCTGCCCGTGTTGCTGACGAACCGCAAGGGCGTGTTCTGGCTATGCGCAATCTGGGGCAAGAGCTCGCTCTGGCTACTCGACAAGATCTGCAATCTGAAAGCTGAATTCCGCGGCCTCGAAAACATTCCCGAGGGCGCGCTCATCGTCGCGCCCAAGCACCAGTCGATCTGGGAGACCTTCGCGCTGGAGATGTTCTTCAAGGATTACACGATCATCCTGAAGCGCGAGCTGACCCTGATCCCGCTATTCGGATGGTATCTCTGGCGCGCCGATCTCATCGCCATCAACCGAGCCAACGGCCGCTCCGCGCTCGATCAGATCATCGAGCGCACCAAGATGCTGCGGGCGCAGGGCCGCCAGCTCTTCTTCTTTCCGGAAGGAACGCGGCGGCCGCCGGGCGCGCCGCCGAAATACAAAATCGGCGTCGCCCAGGTCTATGCCGAAAGCGGCATGCCATGTCTGCCCGTCGCCATGAACTCGGGGCTGTTCTGGCCGCGCCGCAGCTTCGTCCGCCGCCCCGGCACGATCGTCGTCGAATTCCTGCCGGTCATTCCAGCCGGTCTGCCCAAGGACGAGTTTTTCCCGCGGCTGCAGAACGCCATCGAGACCCATTCCAACAAGCTGATGGCGGAAGCGATTGCGAAAGACCCTTCGCTCGCTGCGCATCTCGAGCAGCCGTTGCCGGTGGCGAAGTAGCGGGCAGCGCTCCTTGCGCGACACGCCGCCGCCTCTCCGTCATGCCCGCGCTTGTCGCGGGTATCCACGCGGTGACGCTGCGTTGCTGTCCCAGAATGCCGAGAAATGTCTTTTCTGAAGAGGTCCAGCGCACCCCGGCGTGGGTGCCCGCAACAAGCGCGGGCATGACGCGGTTGGTTGGCTGCGGTTACGTTCTAACAAGAATCCCTAGCGCACCTACCTCAACCCCTCGATCAGCCACTTCAGCGTCTTGTCGTCGACGCCGATGCTGCGCAGGTGGTCGTAGGTGTTGATGACATAGGCCGGGTTGTCACCCGACATGCCCTTGCCCTGACGCACCAGCCGCAGCAGGTCTTCGCGGTCCAGCCGGCCGGCATATTGATGATGCTTGCGGTCGGCGACATAGGCCACGGCCACCACCTCGTCGCCGCCGGCCAGTTTCGCCTTCAGCAGGATTTCGAGGTAGATCGACGTCACCTGCTCGCGTTCGCGCAGATAGTCGATCACCTCGTTCCAGTTCTCGGCGCGCACGCGAAACGCCACGCCCTGGCAGGAGCCGCCGCGATCGAGGCCGAGCACAAGGCCCGGCGCTTCCTGCGTGCCGCGATGCACATGGGAATAGACGCAGAGCGATCTGTGATAGCCATGGATGGTGGCGATTTGCTTCTCTTCGAACGCGAAGCCCGGCCGCCACATCAGCGATCCATAGCCAAAAACCCACCGGTCTCCGTCCCGTTGCATTTCGAGGTCCCAGGAATCAGTATCGAGAATCAGTATCGAGAATCAGACTTGAGAATCGGTATCGGCGACTGCAAATCTGCCGCTTTTTGCCCGTTCTCTAACCCGGTTTTATACAGGAGCGCATCTGATGAACAGACGCGGCGCATGCAGACTCTCCCCACGGCTCTTGGCCAGGGAAAACCCTCGTTCATGAGCGGAAGAAAGCTTGTTTATCTGCCCCTGGCCTTGCTTGGCGCGATCGCAGTTCTCGGTGCGGCCGGCTGGTACGGCGGTGCCATGTTCGTCGAGCACCGCTTCGCCCAATGGATCGACAACGAGCACGGCAAGGGCCGCGACTGGTCATGCGGCAGCCAGAAGACCTACGGATTTCCCTTCACCCTGGGCGTCGATTGCACCGATGTCGTGCTCAGCGGCACCCAGGCCGGCAAGTCCTTCCGCGGGACCATGCCGCGCCTGACCGGCCATGCGCAGATCAGCGACCCGCAATTGTTCATCCTCGAGGCAACCGCGCCGCTCATCGTCAGCCTGCCCGACCAAGGCGAGGAAATGGGCGCCACCTGGAACACATTGCGCAGCGAATTGCGCTTCAGCGCCGGCAAGCCCGTCGCGGCGAAAGTCTTCGGCGACAAGCTGGCCCTGTCGGGAAAATTCGGCATGCCGGACGACGGCACGGAAACCGCGGACCGGATCGACATCAACCTCAGCGTGCCGGCCGATGCGCCGCGCGGCGAGGAGATCTACGATCTGTCCTTCGCCATGACAGGATTGAAAATCCGCGAGCTCGACATGCAGACGCGTACGAGCGAGCCCGCCAGTCTGAATGGCACCGCGCGGCTGTCGCAGTTCGAACTGCTGGCGCCTAAGAGCCTGGAAGACCGTCTCGACGACTGGCGCAACCACGGCGGCGCGCTCAAATTGTCATCCGTTCAATTCATCAAGGGCACGATCAGCGCCGAAGTCTCGGGCCGCCTGATCCTCGACGACTCCCATCGCCTCGCCGGAGAACTCGATACGCAGATCGCCGGCATCGAACCCATCCTCCAGCGCTTCGGCATTCCCGTCGGACTGACCGCGATCGAGAATCTGCTCAGGCGTTCGGGCAGCGGAAACCAGCCGCCGCCAAAGGGCCTGCGGCTGCCCGTTTCACTGCGCAACGGCAGCGTCTATGTCGGACCGCTCAGGACGCCGGTGCGACTGATCCCGCTGTATTGAGGGCCTGTCATCCCCGACGCGCCGCAGGCGCGAGCGGGGATCCAGGAGTCAAGGGCTGCCACGCGAGCCGTTTGCACTGGATTCCCGCTCTGCGCTTCGCTTGGCGGGAATGACACTCCAAAGCTACGGCCCTTCAAGCCCTCGCATTCCCTTTCGCGCCATGCGCGGCAAACTCGCGCAGCGCATCAGCGACAAGACGTGTCGCTTCCTCGGTGCCGATGGTGATGCGGATCGCATCGGGCAGATGGTAGGAGCCGACCCCGCGCACGATGAGGCCGCGCTGCGCCAGAAACTCTTCCGCCTCGGCAGCCGTGAATCCCGGCTTGCGGGAAAAATGCACGAGAATGAAATTGGCCACGCTCGGCGTCACTTCCAGACCCGCGGCGCGCACTTCCCCGCTCAGCCAGTTCAGCCATTTGTCGTTGTGCGCCACCGACATCTCGACATGCTTCGTATCGTTGATCGCCGCGATGCCTGCCGCAATGCCGGGACCGCTGACATTGAAAGGCCCGCGAATCCGGTTGACGATGTCGCAGATCTCTTCGGGCGCATACATCCAGCCGATGCGCAGGCTGGCGAGCCCGTAGATCTTCGAGAAGGTGCGCGTCATCACCACATTGTCATAGGTGGAAACCATTTCGAGGCCCGACGTGTAATCGTTCTTGAGCACATACTCCGCATAGGCCGCATCGAGCACCAGCAGCACATGCGGCGGCAGGCCGGCGTGCAGGCGCTTGATCTCGTCGAACGGCAGATAGGTGCCGGTCGGATTGTTGGGATTGGCGATGAACACCGCCTTGGTGCGCGGCGTCACGCGGGAGAGGATATCGTCCACGTCCGCCGTATGATTCTTCTCTTACGTGATCACCGGCAAGCAGCCCGACGTATGGATGCCGATGTATTCGATCTGGCAGCAATGCTTGGTCATGATGCCTTCGTACCCCGGCCCGCTC
>Ga0182744_1003935_pt1 | contig 11394 bp, 8 predicted proteins | sample eDN3rd30CKraftMG_FD_128525 | JGI IMG/M metagenome (GOLD analysis project Ga0182744, IMG submission 128525) | Enriched Miracle-Growth compost microbial communities from Emeryville, California, USA - eDNA 3rd pass 30_C Kraft MG (version 2) (version 2) ...
CGGCAATTTGCCCGTGAAGAACGCGGCGAGCTCGTCCTCGTCACGCACGAGTCCGGCGCGGCGGCGCTTGGCCTCGGTCTCGCGCGCCTGCGCAAGCACGCGCGCGTTGGCGCGCACGAAGTCGGCGCGCGCATCGATCTCGCCGCGCGCAAGCGCCTCGCGCAAGAAGATCGCATGCGCTTCCTCGATGTCCTGCTTGCCGAACTGCACGGGCCGCTGCTCGACAAGCGCGAGGCCGAACAGCGTGACCTGCTCGTAGGCCATGACCGCGCCGCGCTTGCGCGACCAGTGCGCGTCGCGCCACGACTTCTTCACCAGATGCGCAGCTTGCTGCTCGATCCATTGCGGCTCGACCTTTGCGCAGAGCATCGCGTAGATTTTCTGCAGGTCGATGATCTGGCCCGCGAGCAGCCATTGCGGCGCGGCTTTGGCGACGGACGAGCCGGGAAAAATCGCGAACCTGCGCTCGCGCGTGCCGCGATATTGCCCGCGCTCGTCCTTGCGGCCGACTTGCGTGGGCCAGCCGGACAAAAGACAGCGATGCACGGCTTCGTACGCGTCTGCTTTGAAACCCTCCCCTTCAAGGGAAGGGTTGGGTGGGGAGGGTGTCGATACAGACCTCCGAACGCGGTGGGCAACGCCATCTCCCTCCAGCCTACCCCTTGAAGGGGAAGGCTTGGGGGTTTCTTCCAGCGACCAGCGCAATTCCTCGGTCGCCAACACCAGCAGTTGCCGATGCAATTCGCGCCACTCGCGCATGCGCAGGAACGACAGGTAATGCGCCTGGCACCAGTCGCGCAGCTTCGACTGCGTGAATTCCTCGTGCGCCGCGCCGTACGCGGCCCACAATCGCAGCACGCCGATGAAGTCCGACTTCGGATCGGCGAACTGCGCATGCGCGGCATCGGCCTGGGCGCGCGCATCGGCCGGGCGTTCGCGCGGATCCTGGATGCTGAGGAACGCGGCGAGCACGAGCAGTTCGCGCAGCGCGCCGCGATCCTTCGCTTCGATCAGCATGCGCGACAGCGCAACGTCGATCGGCAGCTTCGCCATGACGCGGCCAGCCGCGGTCAGGCGCTTCGCGTCATCCACTGCGCCGAGTTCGGCGAGGCGCCGGTAGCCGTCGCCGATCGCGCGTTCGTTGGGCGCTTCGACGAACGGGAAATCGGCCGGATCGCCGAGCTTGAGCGCGAGCATGCGCAGGATGACGCCGGCGAGCGATGTGCGCAGGATTTCCGGATCGGTGTAGCGCGGCCGCTGCGCGTAGTCGTCCTCGGCATACAAGCGATAACAGACGCCCGGACCGATGCGGCCGCAGCGCCCCTTGCGCTGGTCGGCGGCGGCCTGCGAGATCGGCTCGATGTGCAGGCGTTCGAGCTGGTTGCGCGGGTTGTAGCGCTTGACGCGCGCGCTGCCGGTGTCGATGACGTAGCGGATGCGCGGCACCGTGAGCGAGGTCTCGGCGACATTCGTCGCCAGCACGATGCGCCGCTGCGGGCCGGGCTTGAACACGCGATCCTGTTCGGCGTTGGAGAGGCGCGCATACAGCGCGAGCACTTCGGTCTCGCGGTACTTGCGCCGCGACAGCGCGAGATGCGCGTCGCGGATCTCGCGCTCGCCGGGCAGGAACACGAGCACGTCGCCGCGCGGATCCTCGCGCGTGATCTCGTCGGCGGCGGCGACGATCTGCTCGGCAAGCGAAATGGGGTCAGAGTCATTTTTCCGCTTGCGCGCATCGGCGATTCCATCGTCTCCGCCGGAAAATTGACTCTGACCCCATTTCCAGCGGACCTCGACGGGCCAAGTGCGGCCTTCGACCTCGACCACCGGCGCGCCGCCGAAATGCTCGGCGAAGCGTGCGGTGTCGATCGTTGCCGAGGTCACGATGAGCTTGAGATCGCGACGCTTCGCGAGCAGGCGCTTGAGGTAGCCGAGCAGGAAGTCGATGTTGAGGCTGCGCTCGTGCGCCTCGTCGAGGATGATCGTGTCGTAGGCCGACAGCCATGGATCGCCCTGCGTTTCCGCGAGCAGGATGCCGTCGGTCATGAACTTGACCAGCGCGCTGTCGCCACTCTGGTCGGAAAAACGCACTTGGAAACCAACGAGGTCGCCGACCTGCGTGCCCAATTCCTCGGCGACGCGGCGCGCGACCGTGCGCGCGGCGATGCGGCGCGGCTGCGTGCAACCGATCATGCCGGCCGAGCCGCGGCCGGCGGCGAGGCAGAGTTTGGGCAACTGCGTGGTCTTGCCCGAACCCGTTTCGCCGGCGAGCACGACGACCTGGTGCTTGCGGATCAGTTCGACGATCTCGTCGCTGCGCGCGGCGATCGGCAGCGATTCGTCGAGGCGGATGTCCGGCACGCGCTGCGCACGCGCGGCGACGCGCGCGCGCGAGGCGTCGATCGCGACGCGCAGCGCGGCGACGTCTTCTTCGCGCGGTTTTTCCTTGCCCGAAGACAGCCGCCGCCAGCGGCCGAGCAAACGGCCGCGATCGCGCGAGAGCACGCCGTCGAGCGCGCGGGAAAGGTCGGTCAGGTCGGACATCGGCAGTGGGGAACGAGTGGAAAGCGCGCGCCAGCGGGTTCGGCCTTCGCGCGAACGGCGATAACTGCGGCCTATCGCCCCGATTCGCAAGTTCGATTTTCGCAGAGGCGGGCCGATTGCTAAAGTCGGCGCATCCCTTTCAACCGGAGCGTCCCATGGCCATCGACATCGGCATCAACAAGAAAGACCGCGAGATGATCGCGAAGAACCTGTCCAAGCTGCTCGCCGACACCTATTCGCTGTACCTGAAGACGCACAGCTTCCACTGGAACGTCACCGGCACGATGTTCAACACACTGCACCTGATGTTCGAGACGCAGTACAACGAGCTTTGGCTGGCCGCCGACGTCATCGCCGAACGCATCCGCGCGCTCGACGTTTACGCGCCGGGTTCGTACACGCAGTTCGGCAAGCTCACCGCGATCGCCGAGGAAACCGGCGTGCCGGAGTGGCGCGACATGGTGCAGCAGCTCGTCGATGGCCACGAAACCGTCGCCCGCACCGCCCGCGAGGTATTCAAGGCCGCCGACAAGGCCGACGACCAGCCCACCGCCGACCTCGCCACACAGCGCATGCAGGAGCACGAAAAGACCGCATGGATGCTGCGTTCGCTGCTCAAGTAGGCCGCTGCCGTCAGCGCGGCTGCATGCGCCAGTGCTGGTAGATGCCATAGGCGGCGCCGGCGATGCCGGTGGCCGCCGCGGGCAGGTAGAGCGCGCGATAGCGCCAGACGCCGAACAGCACGGTGCCGACGACCGCGCCGATCGCGAAAGAAACCACGAGCGACGCGAGCAGGCGCACACGGCGGCCGTCGACCGGCAAGCCGCGCAGGCGGTGGCCGATGAAGATGCCGAGGTCGGTCAGCGTCCCCGAGAAATGCGTCGTGCGCAGCACGGCGCCGCTGTAGGTGCTCGCCATCGCGTTCTGCAGGCCGCATGCGGCCGAGGCGAGGTATTCGCCGGCGATGTTGCCGCCGTCGAGCAGCGGCACCGCGGCGAACAGCAGCAATGCTTCGATCGCCAGCACGACGCCGTAGCGGCGGCCCAGACGCAGCGTGGCGTCGCGGATGATCGCGCCGCTCGCCGCGCAGCCGCCCATGAACGCGCCGATGAGCAGCGCGAAATGGCCGATGTCGGCGAAGTCGCGTTCCGCGACGGCGATGCCGAGCATCGTCGTCGTGCCGGTCAGGTGCGTGATGCCCTGGTGCTGCACGCCGAGGAACCCCGTCGAATTGATGATGCCGGCGAGGAACGCGAGCAGCACGCCGCCGACCAGCACCCATGGTTGCAGCCGCGCGATCGGCATCAGAGCTTGCGCCGCGGCGGAATCAGGAAATCGCCGAAGAACAGGCCGGCGACGATCGCGATGAGCAGCGCCATCATCGTCACCGCGGTGTCGATGCCGAGCAGCACGTCGCGGTCGATCAATGAACTCAAGCTGCGGAAACCGACGCTGCCCGGCACGAGCAGGATGATGCCCGGCTCGCGGATCAGCGCGCCGGGACGATGCGCGAAGCGCGCGAACAGGTTGCTCAGCGCGCCGATGACGAGGCCGCCGAGGAAGGTGCCGAACACCGGCGAGACGTGCGCGCCGCCGATCTGCGTGCAGACGTAGCCGATCAGCGGCGCGGCGATCACCACCGGCGCGAAGCGGCGCGGGCTCTTGAACAGCACCGCGAACGACACCGCACCCGCAAAGATCGCGACCCACTCCGCCCAGAGCGGAATCGGTGTCGTGCTGGCCGGCGGCGGCACGAGGCCGAACAGCGCGCACCCCTGCAGCGCGGCGGCGGTGCCGAACAGGAGTTTGAGCAGCGTCGCCAGCGCGCCCATCATGCGTGCGGTACCGGAAATCAGGTGCTGGCTCGACAGCTCGCGCACCGCCGTCGTCAGCGTCATGCCCGGGATCAGCACGATCACGCTCGCGATGATGACCGCGCGCAGCTCCAGCGGCGTCATGAAGACGGCGATGAGCAAGGCCACCAATGTCGACAAGAAGGCCGCGACGGCTTCGAGCGCATTGCCGAATGCAGGCCAGCGCAGCGGCAGCAGGCTCAGGCCGCCGATCAGCAGGCCATTGGCGAAGGCGACGGCGACTTCGACCCAGCCCGTGTGCAGGATCGCCGCAATCGCCGCCGACGCCACGCCGTAGCCGAACACGGTCGCCGCATGCGTGACGCGACCCGGCCGGCGTGCGCCGATCTCGCGCAAGACGCGCCGGCCTTCGCCGAGATCCATGTCGCCGGCGATGACGCGGTCGGCGATCTCGTCGACGCGGCACAGGCACGTGAGGTTGACCTCGCCGGGCGGTACGCGCACGACGTGCGTGAATTCGGCAAGATCGTCGTCCGCGGACGGATCGGAGAACGACATCACGATCGAGGTCGGCGTCGACAACACATTGCAGGTCAGGCCGATCCGCGTGCTGATCTGGTTGACCACGTCCTCGAGGCGGGGCGCGGTGGTGCCGTACTCGTGCAGCCGTCGCGACAACTCGACGACGAAGCCGATGCGCGTCTTCAACGGATAGGCGGTGTCGGGCGGGCGAGCGGCGGCGGTCATTGCGCAATGATGCCTTGGCGCCGCCATCGCGCGCGAGAGGCGGCCACGCGATTTCCGATTTCGGCGAGGGCTGCTAGCCTTGCCCGATGCAGGCCACCGGCACAGCCAACCTGGAACGCAGCGGCGACGGCGTCGCCGCCAGCGGCGACTGGACGCTCGCCGCCGCGCCGCGGATCGCTGCGCTCATCGCGCGGATGCGGATCTCGCTGCCGGCGCAGGCGCGCGTCGACGCACGGGGCATCGGTCGCCTCGACACCGCCGGCGCCAGGCTGCTGCTCGACCTCGCCGGCGACGACCGCATCGACGGCCTCGACGCCAACCGCCGCGCCCTGCTCGATGCCGTCGCCAAGGCCGGCGCCGAACCCGAAACGGCATCAGCGCCGCGCGACAACAGCCTCGTCGCCCTGCTCGCGCGCACCGGCGCCGCGGTCGAGCAGATCGGTCGCAACGCCTTGCAGCTCGTCGGCTTCATCGGCCTCGTGCTCGCCACGCTCGCGCGCTGCGTGCCCGATCCGCGGCGCTGGCGGCCGACCTCGCTCGCGTTCCATCTCGAACAGACCGGCCTCGACGCCGTGCCGATCGTCGTTCTGCTCAACTTCCTCGTCGGCGCCGTCGTCGCCTTCCTCGGCGCCACCGTGCTCAAGGACTTCGGCGCGACCATCTACACGGTCGAACTCATCGGCTATTCGTTCCTGCGCGAATTCGGCGTGCTGCTCACCGCGATCCTCATCGCCGGCCGCAGCGGCAGCGCGTTCACCGCGCAGATCGGCTCGATGAAGTCGCGCGAGGAAATCGACGCGATCCGCACGCTCGGCCTCGACCCGGTCGAGGTGCTCGTGATGCCGCGCCTGCTCGCGCTGCTCATCGCGATGCCGCTGCTCACCGTCCTGGCGATGCTCGCCGGCATCGTCGGCGGCGGCATGGTCGCCGCGCTGAGCATGGACATCTCGCCGACGCTGTTCGTGACGCGCCTGCACGACCTCGGCGCGACCAAGCACTTCTGGGTCGGCATGAGCAAGGCGCCGCTGTTCGCGTTCCTCATCGCCTGCATCGGCTGCCTCGAAGGCTTCAAGGTGTCGGGCAGCGCCGAATCGGTCGGCACGCACACGACCTCGAGCGTGGTGCAGTCGATCTTCGTGGCGATCCTCGTCGATGCGATGGCGGCGATCTTCTTCATGGAGATCAATGTGTGAGCGGGCACGTTTTCCGTGATATTCCGGGCGCAGTGCAGCGCTTCGTAGCCATCCCCTTCAAGGAAAGGGTTGGGTGGGGATGGTGTTGTTCCTTGTGTTCGTCATTCCAGCGCAAGCTGGAATCCAGCTTTTGCTCTGGCTTTTCCGCTTTCGCGAAAACCGACTCGCATCCATGCGGGTTCGTCCCGCATCCCTGCGGGCCGGTTTCTTTCTCTTGCTTGTCCAAGTCGCTATCGACACGTTTTCGCAAGCAACCGTCCGTGGCATGTCGCACGGTCGGCATCCATGCCTCCCCCTCAGCCGCCAGTGGGCGGCTTCGACCCTCACGGCCACGGTCACGCGCGCATCCTGCGCGCGCGACTGCGCGAGCGCGCTCCGGGGTTTGCCGACAGCGCATCCCTGCGCTGACGGCAAACTCGGCGCGATCCATCGCGCCGACCCTCCGGGCCTTTTCTACGCGCGCTCGCCGCGGCCAAGAGGGAACCTGGAAAAGCCAAAGCGCGGCCTTCCTGGCCGCAGAAGCAAAAGCATTTCGTCTTGCCCGTAGGAGCGGCTTCAGCCGCGATGCTTCTGCTTTGCGTGGCATTGCGAAAAAGAGCATCGCGGCTGAAGCCGCTCCTACAACAGCAGCTTTGGCTTCTGCGCGCAGGAGCGCGCTGCTTTCTGCCTTTCCGGGCCCCTTCAGCGGCGGTGAACGGCGGACGACAAAGCCCGCAGGGGCGCGCGCACGATGCGCGCGCGTTCGCCGTCAGCGCACGGATGCGCTGTCGGCGAACCTCGGCCGCCGTTCACGGACCTTCCGCGCAGGATGCGCGGAAGGCGACGATGCTGGGCTGCCCTTTCTTTTGGTTCCTTTTCTTTGGGCAAGCAAAGAAAAGAAACCGGCCCACAGGGATGCGGGACGAACCCGCATGGACGCGAGTCGGTTTTCGCGAAAGCGGAAAAATCCGAAGCAAAAACTGGATTCCAGCTTGCGCTGGAATGACGAACACAAAGAACAACACCATCCCCACCCAACCCTCCCCTTGAAGGGGAGGGCTAAGGCGCACGGATACCAATGGTTTTTCGCAAGAACGCTGAAAAACACAATGGATTCCGGCCTTCGCTGGAATGACGACATAAAAACCCATCGCGGAGCCCCGCGATGACCCCAACCGAAAACATCATCGAAGTGCGTGGCCTGCGCAACCAGTTCGGCGCGCAGGTCGTGCACGAAAACCTCGACCTCGACATCCGCCGCGGCGAGATCGTCGGCGTGGTCGGTGGTTCGGGCAGCGGCAAGTCGGTGCTGCTGCGTTCGATCATCGGGCTGAATCGTCCGGCCGCGGGCAGCGTCAAGCTGCTCGGCGTGGAAATGACGACGGCCAGCGACGCGCAACGTGCGCAGGTCGAGCAGCGCTGCGGCGTGCTGTTCCAGAACGGCGCGCTGTTCTCGTCGCTGACGGTCGCGGACAACGTGATGGTGCCGATGCGCGAGCACTTTCGCATGCCGGCGGCGCTCATGCAGCGCTTCGCCGAGCTCAAGATCGCGCTGGCCGGGTTGCCCGCGAACGCAGGCGCGAAATTCCCGTCCGAATTGTCGGGCGGCATGGTCAAGCGCGCGGCGCTTGCCAGGGCCATCGCGCTCGACCCGGACATCCTGTTCCTCGACGAACCGACCGCCGGCCTCGATCCGATCGGCGCCGCCGCGTTCGACCAGCTCATCCTGACCCTGCGCGAAAGCCTCGGCCTCACCGTATTCCTGGTCACGCACGACCTCGACACGCTGTACACGATCTGCGATCGCGTCGCTGTGCTTTCGCAGAAACGAGTACTCGTCTGCGATACGCTGGACAAGGTCGAGCGCTACGACGATGCGTGGGTGCAGGAGTACTTCCAGGGCCCGCGCGGACGTTCGGCCGAACTCGCCGCGCACAAGGCGCAGACCGCGCACGCAGCCGCTCCCGGAGGAGCATGACCATGGAAACCCGCGCCCACCACGTCCTCATCGGCGCCTTCACGATCGGCGTGTTCCTGCTCGCGCTCGGCTTCGTGCTGTGGATGTCCAAATCCGGCGCCGACCGCCGCTACAACGAATACGAGGTGGTCTTCACCGAGGCCGTGACCGGCCTGTCGGTGGGCGGACTCGTGCAGTACAACGGCATCAAGGTCGGTGAAGTGTCCGCATTGCGCCTCGCGCCGGACGATCCGCGCAAGGTGATCGCACGCGTGCGCCTGGACGCGAGCGCGCCCGTGCGCGAGGACACGCGTGCCAAGCTCGGCCTGCAGGGCGTGACCGGGCTCGCCTTCATCCAGCTCTCCGGCGGCGCGCCGGGCAGCCCGCCGCTGCTGCCGACGCGCGAGCATCCGATACCGCAGATCCCTTCCGAGGAGTCGGCGCTGTCCAAGCTGCTCGCCTCCGGCAGCGACGTCGTCACCAGCGTCAACGACATCCTGCTGCGCATGAGCGAGATCCTCTCCGAGGAAAACGTGCAGCGCATCAGCCAGACGCTGCAGAACATCGACGCGTTCTCCTCGACGCTCGCCAACCAGCGCAACGACATCGGCACCGCCGTGCGCCAGCTCGCCGAGGCGACGACGCAGATCAAGCAGACGCTGACCGCGATCAACCGCATGGCCGACACCACCAACGGCCTCATGCGCGAAGACGTGCGCAACCTGCTGCAATCCACGCAGAAGGCGTTGACGACGATCGACAAGGTCGCCGGTTCCGCCGACGGCCTCATCGACGACAACCGCGGCGCGATCGACCGCTTCGCCAACCAGGGCCTGCGCCAACTCGGCCCGACGCTGTCGGAACTGCACGAAACCTTGCGCTCGCTCAAGCAGCTCAGCGACAAGCTCGGCGCCTCCGACAGCCTGCTGCTCGGCCGCGACCAGCCCAAGGAGTACAAACCGCGATGAAAGCGATCCGCCTTCCGCTCCTGTTCGCCGCCGCGCTGCTCGCCGGCTGCGGCTCGCTGCTCGGCGTGCAGCGCCAGCCGTTCACGATCTACGCGCCGAGCTACCACGCGCCGGAGCAGGCGACGGCCGGCCCGCGCGTCGACTGGCAGCTCGTCGTCGAAACGCCGCAGGCGAGCGACACGCTGAGCACCGCGCGCATCGTCGTCATGCCCAGCCCCGGCGTCATCGAGGTCTACCCCGGCGCGCGCTGGAGCGATCCGGCGCCGACGCTGCTGCGCAGCCTCGTCGTGCAGGGCTTCGAGCAGTCCGGCCGCATCGTCGGCGTCGGCAGTTCCACCAGCGGGCTGAGCGCCGACTACACGCTCGCCATCGACCTGCACGCGTTCCAGGCGGAAATCCGCGACGACGGCGCGCACGCGGCGATCCGTTTCCAGGCGCGCCTGCTCGACTACCGCACCAGCCGCGTGCTTGCGACGCAGGCGTTCGCGGCCGACGTGCCGTTCCCGTCCAAGGATCCGGCCGCGGCGTTCGCGGCGTTCGAGAACGCGGTCGGCCAAGTCGTTTCCGAAGTCGTCGACTGGACGCTGGGCTTCAAGAAGCCCTGAGCACGCCGCGCTCCGGGTTGGCCGGATCGCTCCAACACGAACGAAGCGCCCCGAAAACGGCAATAATGCGCGACCGTTGAACCGCCGACCGGCGGCCGCGCCCCGCCTGTCACGATCGCCTGCGACGCTTGCGCCGCGCGACCGCGATGCCGTCGCCGCCGCCCGCACTGCTGCCGCCAATGATCGAGACCGAGACCAGCACGCCGCACAGCCTCCTGCAAGCGCAGCTCGCGCGCGTGCACGAGCTGCTGCGTCGCCAGCATCTCGTCGAAGACCTCGCGCATCGCCAGCAGGGCGAGCATCACGACCTCGTCGAGAACCTCGTCCATCGCCAGCATCTCGCGGAATTGCAGCGCGGGATCGATGGCCTGCATCCGGCCGACATCGCCTACATCCTCGAAGCGCTGCCGCCCGAGGAACGCCGCGAAGTCTGGAACCTCGTCAAGGCCGACCGCGACGGCGAGATCCTGCTCGAAGTCTCCGATGCGGTGCGCGAGTCGCTGCTCGCCGACATGGACAAGCCCGAGCTGCTCGCCGCCGCCGAGCAACTCGATGCCGAGGAAATCGCCGACCTCGCCGAGGATTTGCCCGAGGACGTGCTGGCCGAACTCATGCATCGCCTCAACGCCGAACAGCGCGCGCGCGTGCAGGCGGCGATGTCCTGGGAAGACGACCAGGTCGGCGCGATCATGGATTTCGACATGGTCACGATCCGCGAGGACGTCACCCTCGAAACCGTGCTGCGCTACCTGCGCCGGCTCAAGGAACTGCCCGAGCACACCGACAAGCTCTTCGTCGTCAACACGGAAACCGTGCTCACCGGCGTGCTGCCGATCCGCTGGCTGCTCGTCAACGATCCGGCGAAAGACGTCAGCGAAGTGATGGCGCCCGACGCGAACACGTTCCACCCCGAAGACGACGTCGCCGAAACCGCGCAGGCGTTCGAGCGCTACGACCTCGTCACCGCGCCCGTCGTCGATGCGCACGGCAAGCTCATCGGCCGCCTCACCATCAACTCGATGGTCGACGTGATCCGCGAGGAAAGCGACGCCGAAGTGCGCGAACGCTTCGGCCTGCGCGAGGACGAAGACATCTTCGCCTCGGTGTGGAAATCGCTGCGCAACCGCTGGGCGTGGCTGGCGATCAACCTCGTCACCGCGTTCATCGCCTCGCGCGTGATCGGCGTGTTCGAAGGCTCGATCCAGAAACTCGTCGCGCTCGCCGCGCTCATGCCGATCGTCGCCGGCATCGGCGGCAACTCCGGCAACCAGACCATCACGATGATCGTGCGCGCGCTCGCGCTCGACCAGATCAGCCCGTCCAGCGCGAAACGCCTGCTGCGCAAGGAACTCGGCGTCGCCCTCGTCAACGGCCTGATCTGGGGCGGCGTGATCGGCATCGTGGCGTGGCTGCTCTACAAGAACCTCGCGCTCGGCCTGGTCATGACCGCGGCCATGACGCTCAACCTGCTGCTCGCCGCGTGCATGGGCGTCGGCATCCCGATGACCCTGCTCAAACTCGGACGCGACCCGGCGATGGGCTCGAGCGTGATGATCACCGCGATCACCGACAGTGGCGGATTCTTCA
>Ga0182744_1003942_pt1 | contig 11387 bp, 10 predicted proteins | sample eDN3rd30CKraftMG_FD_128525 | JGI IMG/M metagenome (GOLD analysis project Ga0182744, IMG submission 128525) | Enriched Miracle-Growth compost microbial communities from Emeryville, California, USA - eDNA 3rd pass 30_C Kraft MG (version 2) (version 2) ...
CAATTTTGTCCAGGCGGACGATATCGACTCCTCAAGCAAGTCGGCGTTCCTGCACACGGTCTTCCATATCACGGATCGTCTCAATGCATCGGCGGGCGTGCGCTATACAGACGAAAAGAAGACGTACGACTTCCGCCGGATCGATCCGGCAACCGGCGGTCTTCCTCCGCTCGTCGGCGGTCTCGACGGCGTTTCGGCCGACCCGCCCTACACGGACTCCCGTTGGGACTACCGCTTCAACGTCGACTATCGCTGGTCTCCGGAAATCCTGACCTACGCCACCATCTCGACGGTTTTCAAGGGAGGTGGCATCAATCCGCGACCCTATACGCCGGCACAAGCCGTCCCCTTTCAGCCGGAAGAACTGACGGCCTATGAGATTGGTGCCAAGACGGACTTCTTCGACCGCCGCTTGCGCATCAACCTGTCGGCGTTCTTCAACGACTACAAGAATATCCAGATCACCACGACAGGGCCTTTCGCGGATTTCCCTATCTCGGCACGGCCGGAGAATGCCGGCGCCGCTCACGTCAAGGGCCTGGAACTGGAGACTACCGTCTATCCGGTTGATGGCCTCATGATCGATGGGATGGTGAGTTATCTTGATTTCGACTATCAGTCATTGACGGCCAGCGCCGTGGCCTCCGGTTTCACCCTGGACATGGTGAATCCTTATACACCGGAATGGAATGCCAGCGTCGGTGTGCAATACGACATGGCCAGCAGCGCCGGCACCATAACGCCACGGCTGGATGTGAACTATCAGTCGAGCGCCTACACGCTGGGCCAGAACGCCGCCAGCAACCTGCTGGACGGATACACCCTCCTCAACGGCCGGATCACTTTCACACCACGCGACTCTGATTGGCGGCTCGCGGTATCCGTCACCAACCTCACCGACAAATACTATTACATCAATAAGTTCGACATCCTGTCGCAGCCGTCGAGCGTGGTGTTTGGAACGGTTGCCCGTCCGAGGGAGTGGTCTGTATCGTTGAAACGGAGTTTCTGAAGTCCATGGCAGAGGCTCACGAAACATACCGCAACAAGGGATGGATCGTTGCGAAGCCAGTGGTTGGCACCTACCAACCCGAGTGCCTGCAATGGCGGGAGACACCCATCCCCGAAATCTCGGATGGCGAAGTCCTGGTAAGGACACTGCTTCTGTCCCTTGATCCAACAAGCCGCAACTGGCTGACCCTGGACCCGCGGAAGCAGTACGTTCCCTTTGGCGTCGGGGATCCGATGTTTGGATCCGCCATCGGAATCGTCGAAACGTCCCAGGCGCCAGGCTTCGCTGAAGGAGATGTGGTGCGCGGCCTGTGGGGCTGGCAACTCTATTCCGCGGCAGACGCATGCTTGCTCGAACGGCTCAAGCCCGAGGACGGCATTCCGCTGGAAGCCGAACTGTCCGTTTTTTCCCATGTTGGCCGCGCGGCCATCATAGGATTAATGGCCGTTGGCGACTTGAAGTCATCCGACCTCGTAGTTGTATCTGGTGCGGCGGGAGCGACGGGCGCCATCGCGGCCCAGATTGCCAAGGCCCAGGGTTGCAGAGTGGTCGGTGTGGCCGGAGGTCCAGAAAAATGCGCCTTCCTGCGCAACACCTTAGGTCTCGACGCTACCATCGATTATAGGTCGGAGAATCCAACTGAGGCAATATCCCGCCTCTGCCCGGACGGGGTGGACCTCTTCTTCGACAATGTCGGCGGCCCCATACTGGACGCCGTGCTCGCCAATATGGCGATGGGCTGTCGCATCGTTATTTGTGGAGCGATGTCTCAATATGATCTGCCAGACCCGTCAGAAGCGTATGGTGTCAAGAATCTTCCTCTAATGCTGTACCGGGAGGCACGCATTCAGGGCTTTCTCGCGACGAAGTCCTGGGATCCCGACGACAAGCTTGACGGTATCCTCAGGACGCTGTTCCGCGAAGGCAAGATATTAAACCGCTCTCATATCGTGGAGTCACTGGAAGCGGCACCCGAGGCGCTGAACCTGCTCTTTCAAGGACGCAATGACGGCAAGCTGATGGTCCGTGTCTCATACTGACAGGCTCAGCTTCTTTGGCTGTAAGAACCTAGTCCGGATATCATCCATCCCGGACTCACGTATTTTCCGGCATTATTTGGGGGACTGACATGGACGTTCGGACCGCTGCAGACGACCGCCCACTGTGGGATCTGCACTTTACAGCATTTGTGGTTCCGGCCATCAGCGTGGCTCTGGAGTTGGGGCTTTTCGAATATCTCTCGAAAGAGCCCCGGATATCGGCAGCCGTCGCCGAACATTTCAGGCTGAACGAGCGCGGTACGCGGGCTCTTCTTGCGGTTCTCGCCTCCAACGGCCTGCTAACTCAAAAGGGCGGTGTCTATGCGCCGTCGGAGATTGCCAGCAGCTATCTCGTCCCGGACAGCGAGTATTACTGGGGGCCGGTGTTCGACGTCATGCGCATGGCGCCGATCTCACACGATGGCCTCAAGACCGCGCTGACTGCGCGGGAGGAAGAGATCGAGAAGGGCATGCCAACGGGCGGACCCGCCGACAACTGGGCCGGAGGCAACATCGACGAGGCGACGGCCCGCATGATCGCCACCTACATGCAGGCCAATTCCCTGACTGCCGCCAGTGTGGCCGCCGAGAGGCTGGATGCGGCCGGAATCACCAAGCTGCTGGACGTCGGCGGCGGGTCCGGCTGCTTCAGCATCGCCTTCGCCAGAGCGCATGCGACGATGCGTTGCGGGGTCATGGACCTGCAGGCCATGTGCGACGTGGCCATGGAATATGTGCGGGAGGCAGGGCTCGAGGATCGTGTGACGGCCGAGCCCTGCGACATGTTCCGCCAGGACTGGCCCAACGGTCATGATGCTGTCTTTATGTCCAATATCTTCCATGACTGGAATGTGGACACCTGCCGCACCCTGGCGCGCAAGGCCTTCGATATTCTCCCCTCGGGCGGCAAGATCGTCCTCCATGAGGCCCTATTCAACGACAGCTATGACGGTCCGGCAACCGTGGCCGCTTTCTCCCTCTACATGCTGATCGGTACCAAGGGACAGCAATTCACCTTTGACGAGTTGAAGTCCATCCTTGAGGACGCAGGGTTTGAATCCGTCATGGCCCGGCCGGCGCACGCATATCACTTCCTTATATCAGCAGAGAAACCGTAGGTCAGCGCAAGAGACAGCACTGGGGGAACCACACTTATGGGTCACCGACTGGACGGGAGGGTTGCGCTGGTAACAGGTGCAGCTGGCGGCATCGGCCTGGCAACGGCTACAACCATGGCCCGCGAAGGCGCTTGCGTTGTCCTTGCCGATATCCAAGGCGACCGAGTTGCGGAAGCGGCGGATGCCATTCGGACGGCCGGGGGCAGCGCCAGCAGCATCGCCGTGGACGTCACTGACTTTGCCGCCTGTCAGGCGATGGTGGCACACGCGATGGAAGCGTTTGGCGGTCTCCATATCGCCTTCAATAATGTGGGAATGCCGACGAATTTCGCGGCCGACTTTGAGGATTATGACCTCAGCGAGTGGGATAAGGTCATGTCCGTCAACACGAGCGGTGCTTTTAACGCAATGAAGGCCGAGGTGCCTGCGCTCAAGGCGTCGAATGGTGGCGCCATAGTCAATACAGGCTCCATTATGAGCTTTGTCGCGGCCCCGGGCATGGCCGCCTATGTCGCGAGCAAGCATGCGCTGGCAGGGCTCACCAAGGCGGCCGCCCTCGACCTGATTCCGCATGGCATCCGGGTCAATGCCGTATGTCCGGGATTCGTGGAGACGCCGATGCTGTCCCCTGCCCTCGAAAGCCACGAGGCCCGGTCGGCGATTGAAGCGCAGGCTCCCATTGGACGGATTGCCACGCCAGAAGAGGTGGCCAACACTGTCCTATTCTTGGTTTCGGACGAATCAAGTTACCTGGTCGGCGCCCTGCTACGTGTGGACGGGGGCATCACCGTCATTTGATCAGGCGTAGGAGGGCGAGAGCTCAGACTACTCTCTGGTCTCATCCAGGGCAGACTGAGGCACCCACCATCCATGAACCTGCGCACAGGACCGGTGCGGCACCTTCACCCTGGCCACCGGCTCTCTCTCAATGTGACCGGCATTGAGCACCCAGAGGGTGTGGCCGTAGCTATCCTCTCCGGCTTTTCTATCAACCATTGCAATGAGCCACCCTGGATGACCGGGCTCGCTAGCCGGCACATGGACCGGTTCGCTGATCGCGTGATCCGGTGGCAAGGTCAATGCCTCGGCGATTCCAACACCCGGATTGACGCGCAGCATCATGTTGAAACAAGCCCCCACAGGCCCGCCGATCAGAGGCGCGCCGCCTTCCGGGTTCACGGTGAGATACCAGCCTGTCCTGTAATTGCGCCCCTGATCGGCTTCGGCGATGCGCGGCATGTCGCCGCTCGGCCCGAATGCCTTTTGTCTGATGCCGGCTCGGGGATTGGCAGGATCGATGGTCCAGCGAATGAGGCTCCCCTTGATCTGGTGCTGGGGCCGATGGATGCCCGACGGCCTTCGGATGAATTCGAATGCGTTGGTATCGGCAATACACTGGTCGATATGGATACGCCCGAACGCATCCTCGAAGCCGTTCATCATGTGATAGACGGAAACGCCCTTTGGCCCCTCGATCCATTTCATGTCCTTCACGTCGCCGTAGCGCGGCATGATGCCGATCCAGCTTGAGCGATCGGGTTCATGAATCCAGTGGTCGCCTCCGTTCTTCAGCCTTTCCAGATCAGCCGTCGTCGGAAAGACGGGGAAGACCGCATAATTCTCTGTGATGACGAAGTCGTGCATCATGGAGCAGTAGGGTGCTTCAAACCACTGCTCACTTACGAGGGCCCCGTCCCTGTCGGCGATGCAGTAAGCGACGGTACATGATGCCAGGTCGTCGGCTTCATAGCCGAAGAAGAACATCTCCTGTGTGGTCGGATCCACCCGCACATGGGCGGTCATGGTCTTTGAGCGCAGAACACCGGAAAAATCGTATGAGCCCACGGTGTCGAGGGTATGCTGATCCACCTGGTAGGCGCGACCGTCCTCCTTGGTCATCAGCAATCGGCCGGCATGCCAGACGGGTGTGGTGTTTGAGACCGTGCGATCGACGTCGGCCACCGATGGGTCATCCGTGAAAGGATTGCGATATCGCCCGAACAGCCTGCGCCCCGCCTTCTTTTCAGCCTCGTACCGGGCTGTATGCACATAACGGATATCAGCATCGACAATGCCATCGGATTTGAACAGGATTCGCGATACCATGCCGTCACTGGACAGGGTCGTATCGTCTTCATTGAGTGGCGGAAACTGCGGGTCCGCCACGGCACGGAAAAAGGCGCCGCGAATATCCTGGGGGATTTCCCCCTCTACCTCCAGATTGCGTTCGCTCCACTCGATACCCACAGGTTCGTTCAGGCCCAGGAAATCGGGCGTTTGCGGAAAGTTCATCCTGTCCTCGATCAAAGTCATCCAAAGCTCTCTCTTCCAGTGACCCGTTCCGCCTGGGTCGAACCTTTATCAACGATGGCCTGGAGCGTTCGCGCCAGATGCTGAATGAAGGTTTCCTGTCGATCCGCCAGGCAGTCGGCGCCGGAGACGATGCCCCGCATGGCGGACACTCCCATCAGCACCGAGGCCACAAGCCACGCCTTCTCCGCCGCTCCCCGTTCGCCGAGCCAGGTCGAAAACGGTATAACAAACCGGCGTTCGATATGCTGCTGCACCTGCTCCCGGGCGAAGGACGACATGGTGGAGCGCATGGCGAGGTTAATGAAGTCCAGGCTCTCCTTGTGGGACCGATGTGACGGATCAAAGAGGGCCCGGGCTGCCCGCACCCCGAAATCCTCGCGAGTGCCCGAGAGGATCTCCATGGGCGCCCGCCCGCTCTCCGCCACCACGGTGGCGAACAGTTGTTCCTTCGACCCGAAATAACGGCAGATCAGCGCCGCATCGACACCGGCATCCGCCGCGATCTGCCGAACCCCCACCTGATCGTATATTTCATTGGTGAAACGGTCCTTCACGGCTGCCAGTATGGCCGCGCGGGTTCTGGCCGCGTTCCGTGGCCGGGCCATCTGCATTAGCTACCCCTTGTGCTAACCTCGCTGTTGCGCTCGGCCCTCAGATAGGGGAACCGGTCTACGGTGACCCGCACATCCTTGATGCGCTGACCATAGTCGCCCCATTGGACGATGAGTTCGGTCCCGGGCTCCGCCAGTTCTTCGTCGACACAACCCATCGAGAGGGATTCGCGGAAGTAATAGCTGTAGATATTCCCGGAGGATACGCCGACCAGTTCACCGTCCCTCAGCACACGGTCCGCATGCTCCAGCATGCCGTCCTTCCAGGACGGCGTGGTTGGCAACTCCATGGTTTTGTACTCTTCTCCGGATCGGAACAGCGATGCATAGATATCGACGACATCGTCCGCATTCCAACGCAAGGTCACAGTGCGGCGCTTGGGGGCCTCCGCCACCTGTTCAAGTGCCTTCCGCCCGATGAAATCGTGATCGAAGCGAACAGCGGATTCCCAGTTCACCTCGAACGGATTCCGCAGACGCGCCCGAATGTCCGCCGGATCGACGCTTCCGGAGCGGTTGCAATTGACGGCAAAGTGATCCGGGCCGACCATCTCCCGGAACCGCTGGTCATGGGCCATCGCCGTTCCGAAGGTCCACGTCATCTGTGGAAAGCCACCCTCGACATGGTTCTCGAGGTAGGTCCGCCAGCCCAGGCGCTGGATCCCGATCTCACGATTGGCCTGGTATATGGCATCATAGACGGCGGCGCCGTCCTCGATGGGACCACGGACCTCGTAGGCGAGATTGCCCGACATGCCGATCCGTCCGACTTCCACTATCTTTCCCGCGATCTTGGTGTTCCGATACCGTAGGAAGCTGATGTCGCTGAGATCATCCCCGCTGGCCCGCTGGAGGGCTTCCAGCGAACGCGGGCCGGCAACTTGGGTAAGATAGCAGTCTTCCATCCAGGTCTTGACGTTGAATTTGGTATCCATCGCATTGACAATGGCCCACGGACCCGCCGCGAAATGCTGGTAGAGACCGCTGTCATAACGCTGAAGTATCCCATGCGAAGCGATCAGGCCGTCCTCGTTGCACATCACCGCATGGCGCATCGTGCCTTCGGGAAATACCTTCAGACTGTTGGTACAAAGCTGAGAAACAAATTCATCCGCATCCGGACCTTCGATGCAAACCACCGGGCCGGACAGCCCGGTATGGATATAGCAGCTGTCTTTCCAGGAGAGGCTCTCCGGCTTCCACCCGTTATATTCCCAGGCGCGCAGCTGGTCTCCGAGCGTGATGTAAGTGATTGGCTCCGAATAATACGGGAATGCCAACACATTGGAGAACGGCGTACTCATGTCGCCTCTCCCATAAGCTGCGAGGCTCTTCCTGGATTCCTATAAGCCAGTGATCGCCGCATCAAAGGCGTCGATTGCCACTCGTGGGCTCGTGTGGCTATGGCTTTCCCCCCTGATCTTCCCATCTGGATAACTCCCCGTTTTGGGATCACCACCAGCCCAATTCCCTCTTCGGCTCAGGACAGCGATCGCTTGTCATTGATTATAAATTTATCATTGTTAAATTTGTATGGCAACACCTCGCCCATGCCACTTGTGGGCTAGCCATACACAAAAATCTGCCTTAAAGAGATTGAGAATTAATAGCAGAATGAGGTCGTGAGATAGGCCATTACCGCATGAGCATTTTGAGCGCCGCAACATCGAAGTTGACGTTAAAGGATCTCAATGAACGGCCAGTCGCCCTTCGGTATGCCCATGATTGAGATAACGCACATTCGATACGTTATTGCCGCTGCCTCTCACGGTAGTTTTCGCCGTGCTGCCGAGAATTTGGACATCCGGCAATCGAGCATCAGCCGAGGCATTCGCAGCCTGGAGGACCAACTGGGAGTTTCCTTGCTCGAGCGCAGTCATGCAGGCGTGAGGTTGACGGCTGCAGGGCAACGCTTTGTCACGGAAGTCGCTCCCGCGTTGGAGCGGCTTGAACTGGCGCAGAAGGCGGCCGCGACCGCCGGCCGTGCGGAGATAGGACTGGTCCGTATCGGTATCTTAACATCGCTAGCGGGAGGCGCTCTGCGTGATATCATTTCGCATTACATACAGCGTCATCCCAAAGTGAGGATTGATGTCCGGGACGGGAACCGGGCCGACCACTTGGCCGCAATTCACCAAGGCCGGCTCGACGTCGCGTTCCTGACCGGTGCTGATGATCTGCCGCAATGTGAAAGCGCTGCGCTTTGGCACGAACGGGTCTATGTGGCGCTCAACAAGTATCATCGTCTAGCAAGTCGTCGGAAGCTTGATTGGCCGGATCTAAGTGGCGAGCACTTCATCTTAAGCCGCCTCTTATCGGCCTCTGAGATCCATGATTACATCTCGCGCCGCGCGGCAAATTGTGGGGCATGTACGGAAATTGAGATTTTGGACGCCCGGCCGGAAACGTTAATGAATCTCGTCTCTCTCGGTCAAGGTGTGACGCTGGTGTTGGCTGCAGGGGCTACCATCAAACTACCTGGTCTCATCATACGCCCTCTTATTAGCGACGAAGATATTGTACCTATCAGCGCAATCTGGTCCGCAAAAAATGATAACCCTGCCTTGCGCCAGTTCTTAAGTGCCGCTCACGTCCTGGCGGGGCGAAAACGTCGTGGCACTTCGGACTGGTTTGGCCTTGCTTCAGCATCCTACCCCGCGAGCGGTTCAAGACCGCGTTTAGTTTAATGGCCGGCATGTGCGCGAGTTCTCATCTCCATTTTTGATCGAGAGCTCTAGGTGTTTGATCCCACAGTTTGCTGGCACTTCATCGTTAGCGAAGAGGCGCCCGGACCGGAGATCCGTGACTACCTGGTGCAGCGGCTCGCCGATTCTGGCCATCCATGTATTCGTCCCTGCAAACTGGGTCGTCACAACCTTCTATCCCTTGTCGCACTCGGATTTGACCGACATACCCCCAGTGAAGCAACAACAGCCTCCCGTGCCCGGCATCGTCTATCGTCCGATCACCAACGAGGTTCTGCCCTTCAGAGCGGTCTGGTCTCCACGGAACGACAATCCCGCACTCCGCCGTCTCCTGAGCATGGCGCGCGCGATGTCAAATGCCGCCAGTTCCTAATTGCTGCACGCCAGTTGCTGCTTTCGATCGATGCCCTGCCTTCCGCGCTTTCGCAAATCCTCGATCGGTCGCCATAAAGCGCGCGAGCATCGGCGCAATGAGCTTGACCGGCTCATTCCTCTGCCCCGTCTCGCGCGCGAGCAATTCGGCATAGGCGATAAGATCCCGGTGCACGTCGGCGGGCAGTTCGATGTTCAGTTTGACGGGTTTGTCGTCGGGAATTGCTCCGAGTTTCAGCTTGCTCATGCTTCAGCTCCGGTAGGGTTCGAGAACCAGGTCGCGGGTGACCATGACGCGCACCGGAAAGCCGGGACGGACGGTCAGAGTCGGCGGGATTGAAATCTGACGGCGAACAATTTCGTCGCCGGCGCGACCGACCGTATCCTGCGTCCCTTCGCGAATGGCGCGGGCGATGTCGTCGTTATCCTCGGCGCCCAGTTCAACGCCAATATTCAGGATGGTGGCGAGCCCGGCCGCCATGAACAGACGCCCCCAATGATGATCGACGTCATCTTCGAGCCCGGCGTAACCAGCTTCGTCGGCGCCGGGCTGGCGTTCAAGAGTAATGGAGCGGCCGTTGGGCAGAATCAGCCGGGTCCAGGCAAGAAGCACGCGGCTCTGCCCGAAGGCGACGCGACTGTCATATTCGCCGATGAGGCGCGATCCTTGCGGGATCAACAGGAAACGCCCGGTCGGGCTGTCATAGACATGGGATGTTACCTGGGCGGTGATCTGGCCGGGAAGATCAGAGCGAAGGCCGGTAACAAGCGCCGCCGGAATGACCGCGCCGGCCTGGACGACATATGGGCTTGGCGGATCGGTCAGCCGGTCGGCGTTTGTCGTGCGGCGATCGACAGGTTCGTCGAGGAAGGCTTCACGCCGTTCCGTCGCGTCCGGCGCAGCCGAAGCTGCATTGGCGGGAAAGAATGATTCAGCGGCGGACGGAGCGGCAGGCACTTGCGCAGCTTGCGGCTGTGCCCGAACGGTGGTGTTGGCCTCGGCGAAGAGTTGGCTGAGACGGGCCGCTTCCATTTCCTGCGCGCGGCGCTGTTCTTCCGGATTGGCGGCCGGGGTGGTGATAGCTGGCGGGGGTACCGGCACACCACGCTGCTGAGCCGACAGGATCGGCCGTCCGAGTTCGCCAGGCAGCGGCGGGCCGAGCTGCGGCACATCCGTGTAATCCGCCGGCAGGCGTGACAGGCCTTCGGCTTCCTGAATGTGCTCTGTGGAATAGAGCTCTGTCGGACTATCGACAGGTTCGCGGTCCTGCAGGGCAACGATCAGGATGGCCCCGAGCCCAAGACCGCCTACCGTTCCCAGAACCATGAGTGTCCGGCGTGAGAGCCGCATTACACGCGGCGGATCAGCGCGCAGTCTCAGTGACGCAGCGATGTCCTTACCGTCTTCGGGCTCCTGCCCTTTCTCGGTTTTCTCGCTCATTCGCGACCTCCACCGGAGGAATGGCGTACGGCTACGCTCTGCCGCACGCCATCGGTGCGGACGATGCGTACCCGTTTCTGTTCGTCGCCCAAGCGTAGCTCGGCGGCGGCGAAGAGCCGGTCGACGATCATGTAGTTGCGGCGGATGCGGTAGTTGACGAGTTGGCCTTCGCCTTCGGGCCCAATGACAAAAAGCGGCGGCATCTCGCCTTGACCGATCCCGCGCGGAAACTCGATGAAGACCTGCCGCCCGTCATCGAAGGCGCGCCGCGGCCGCCAGGGCGCGCGGTCGCCTTCGATCCGGTAGCGGAAGCGCAGAGAATCGAGCGCGACGTCGCGTTCGATCGGCAGAGCAGCTTCAGCCTTGGCGTTACGTCGCCTGAGCGCGATCAGCGCGTCCTCCGCATAGGTCCAGGAGACCGACGCCATATAGGCGGACGGGTTCGCCCTCAGTTCGAGATGATAGGTCCGCCGGTCTGTATTGATGACGAGATTGGTCTGAAGGTCGGGCCGTGTCGGTTTGACGAGGATATGGATGCGCTGGGAATCGCCCGAACCGCTCAGCGTGTCGCCGATGATCCAGCGGGCGGTGTCGCCGGCGGCGATCGGGCCGGAACCGACCAGCTTTTCGCCGGGCTGAAGTGCAATGTCGGTGATTTGGCCTGGCGAGGTATAGACCTGATAAAGCGCGCCTGCGCTATACGGGTAGAGCTGGACGGCGTTGATGAAACCATCGCGCACCGGCTCCATGCGGGCGGCGGCGTTCGCGGCGTTCA
>Ga0182744_1003943_pt1 | contig 11387 bp, 4 predicted proteins | sample eDN3rd30CKraftMG_FD_128525 | JGI IMG/M metagenome (GOLD analysis project Ga0182744, IMG submission 128525) | Enriched Miracle-Growth compost microbial communities from Emeryville, California, USA - eDNA 3rd pass 30_C Kraft MG (version 2) (version 2) ...
CCTCATTCTCGGTGCTGCCGGCGCCGCCCTTGGCTGTTCTATCGGCGGCGCAATCCTTGGTGTCAGCGCGGCGACCATCGGCGGTTTCATCGGGTCCACCATCGGCTCGGTCGTCGACAGCTGGATCGTGTCCTCGCTCGCGCCGACGCAGCGGATCGAAGGGGCGCGGCTCGACAGCTTGCGCATCACCTCCTCGACTGAGGGGGCCGTGATCCCGCGCCTCTACGGCCGGATGCGGATCGGTGGCAATATCATCTGGGCCACCGATTTCCGCGAGGAAACCAAGACCACCACGCAGGGTGGCGGCAAGGGCGGCGGGGGCGGCAAGGTCAAGACGACCGAGTATCTTTACTACGCCAGCTTCGCCGTCGCGCTCTGCGAGGGACCGATCACCGGGATCGGGCGCGTCTGGGCAGACGGGAAGCCGATGGACCTCTCAGGCGTCACCTGGCGCTGGTATCCCGGTGACGAGGCGCAAGCGGGCGATCCGTTCATCGCCGCCAAGATGGGCGGGGCGAACACGCCGGCCTATCGCGGCACCGCCTATGTCGTCTTCGAGGAACTGCCGCTGTCGAGCTACGGCAACCGCCTGCCGCAGCTCTCCTTCGAGGTGTTCCGGCCGCTCGCCGACCCCGACACCGCCGAGGGGCTGACCCGCGCCGTCACTCTGATCCCGGCCTCGGGCGAGTTCACCTATGCCACGCAGGCCGTCCGCAAGTCCTCCAGCGGCGCGACGCAGGCCGAAAACCTGAACGCTTTGCCGGATACCGCCGACATGGTCGTCGCGCTCGACCGGCTGCAGGCCATGGCGCCGGCCGTCGAGAGCGTCAGCCTCGTCGTCGCCTGGTTCGGTGATGACCTGCGCGCGGGAACCTGCAAGCTGCGCCCGGGCGTCGAGGTCGAGGCCAAATACACGACGCCGGTCGGCTGGTCGGTCAATGGCGTCAGCCGCGCCAGTGCCTTCCTCGTCAGCCGCGACGACCAAGACCGCCCGGTCTATGGCGGCACGCCCGCCGATTTCGCGGTGGTGCAGGCGATCCGGGAGATGAAGGCGCGCGGGCTGCGCGTGACCTTCTATCCGTTCCTCCTGATGGACGTGCCGCCCGGCAACACGCTGCCGAACCCGTATTCCGATAACGCCGCCGAGACCGGCCAGCCCACATTCCCTTGGCGCGGCCGGATCACCTGTTCGCCCGCGGAAGGCTATGCCGGGAGCGTGGACAAGACGGCCACGGCGTCGAGCCAGGTCGCAGCCTTTTTCGGCAGCGCGGCCCCCTCCGACTTCGCGATCTCGGGCGAGACCGTCTCCTGGACGGGCCCGTCCGGCGACTGGGGTCTGCGCCGCATGATGCTGCACTACGCCCATCTCTGCGCCGTGGCGGGCGGGGTCGACGCCTTCCTGATCGGCTCGGAAATGCGCGGCCTGACCACCATCCGCTCGGGCGCCAGCAGCTATCCCGCTGTTACCGCGTTCAAGGCGCTCGCCGCCGACGTGCGCGCCATTCTCGGGGCGGGCACGGAGATCGGCTATGCGGCCGACTGGTCGGAATACTTCGGCCATCATCCGGGCGACGGCAGCGGCGATGTCTATTTCCACCTCGACCCGCTCTGGTCGGACGCCAACATCGATTTCGTCGGCATCGACAACTACATGCCGCTGTCGGACTGGCGCGACGGATTCGAGCATGAAGATGCGACGGAGGGCTGGCCCGCGATCTACGACCGGGCCTATCTGCAGGCGAACATCGCGGGCCGCGAAGGCTTCGACTGGTTCTACGCATCGGCGGCGGATCGGTCGGCGCAAGTGCGCACGTTGATCACGGACGGGAGTGCCGGCAAGCCGTGGGTCTTCCGCTACAAGGATCTGCGCGCCTGGTGGTCGAACGCGCATTACGACCGCCCGGGCGGGGTGGAGAGCAGCACGCCGACCGCATGGGTGCCGCAATCGAAGCCCATCCGCTTCACCGAACTCGGCTGCCCGGCCATCGACCGCGGCACCAACCAGCCCAACGTCTTCTTCGATCCGAAATCGTCGGAGAGTTTCACGCCCTATTTCTCGCGGGGCTGGCGCGACGACACCATCCAGCGCGCCTATCTCGAGGCGACCTACCTGTTCTGGGGTGAGGCAGCGAACAACCCGCTGTCCTCGGTCTACGGCGGCCGGATGGTCCAAGTGCCGGAATGCGCGGCTTGGACCTGGGACGCGCGGCCGTACCCGTTCTTCCCCGAACTGACCGATGTCTGGACCGACGGACCGAACTGGCGGCTCGGCCATTGGCTGACCGGCCGCCTCGGGGCGGTGTCGCTCGCCGCGCTTGTGCGGCAACTCTGCCTGCGCGCTGGACTGCCGGGGACCCGCATCGACGTCAGCGGCCTCTGGGGCGCGGTCGAGGGCTTTGCCATCGGCGCGCTGGAAAGTCCGCGCGCGTCCATCACCACGCTGTCGCGCCACTTCGGCTTCGACGCCGTCGAGACCGAGGGCGTGATCCGCTTCGTCATGCGTGGGCGGGCGGCGGCGGCAAGCGTCACCCCCGACGATCTGGTGGCCGCGCGCGAAGGCGACGTCCTCGAACTCACCCGTGGCCAGGAGACAGAATTGCCGCAGGCCCTCAAATGGCAGGTGGCCCGCGCCGACGAGGATTACGAGGCGGCGCAGGTCGAGGCCCGGCGCATCACCGTCGACACGACGCGCATAGCCTCCGAAAGCTTCCCCATGGCGGTGCCGCCCGAGGAGGCGGAGCGCCGTTGTCGTCGCGCCCTGATGGAAGCCTGGACCGGCCGTGAGAGCGCGGTGTTCCGCCTGCCGCCCTCGCGCTTGGCACTCGATCCGGCCGATGTGGTGACGCTCGCCCATGACGGCCGGGCCATCCCGCTGCGGCTCATCTCGATTGCCGATGCCGACGCGCGCGGCATCGAGGCCGTGCGTCAGGATCGGGAGGCCTACGACCTGCCGCCCGGCGCACCGCGACCCTCGGCGCTGTCGCAGGCGGTGGTCTTCGGGGCACCTGAAACGGTCCTCCTCGACCTGCCGCAGCTCACCGAGGATCAGGCCGCGCACAGGCCCTTCGCTGCGGCGCATGCCGTGCCATGGCCAGGTGAGATCGCGGTCTATCGAAGCCCATCGACGGACGGCTTTGACCTGCTAACCACGTTTGGCAGCCGCGCCCGGATCGGCACGCTGGTCTCGGACTTCTACGCCGGACCCACGTCGCGCTTCGACCTCGGCAACGTGCTGATCGTCGATCTGCTGACCGGCACACTGGAAAGCGTCACCGACCTGACCCTTTTCGGCGGTGCCAATCCCATTGCCATCGAGAGCGCACCCGGTGTCTGGGAGATCGTGCAGGTAGGCGCGGCCGAATTGATTGCCCCCAACCGGTATCGCCTGACTCGGCTTCTGCGTGGCCAGCGCGGCACGGAGGGGGCCATGGGCAATCCGGTGCCTGCGGGCGCGCGGGTGGTGATGTTGGACACCGCGCTCACGTCCCTGCCGATCGCCGAGGCCGATCTCGGCATCCCGTGGAACTGGCGCATCGGCCCTGCCAGCCGCTCGGTCAGCGACGAGACTTACGTGGCGCAGGCCTTTACGCCCGAGGGCGTGGGGCTTCGCCCGTTCTCCGTTGCCCATGTCGAGCAGCCATGGCGCTCGCCGCGCACCCACGGTGACCTCACGCTCCACTGGACGCGCCGGTCCCGCGCGCTGGCGGCCGACAGCTGGGGCGGGCTGGAGGTGCCGCTGGCCGAGGAGCTCGAAGCCTACGAGATCGAGATCCTCGACGGTGCAGTTGTCAAGCGATCCTTGACAACTGCAACCACCAGCGCGGTCTACACCGCCGCCGCCCAGACCGCTGACTGGGGCGCGCTGCTCGGCCCCGGCGACACGCTCGACATCCGCATCTATCAGCTCTCCGCCCTCGTGGGGCGGGGCGCGCCGAAACTCGTCACGCTCACGTTCTGAGGCCCCCATGTCCGACGCCACCACCCATCTCCTGCTGCCCTACATCCTCGCGGCGCAGGCCCAGAAGCATGTCACCCATAACGAGGCGCTGCGGATCCTCGACGGGCTCGTCCAGCTATCGGTCCTCGACCGGGATCTGGCATCACCCCCAGCGAGCCCCGCCGACGGCGACCGCTACATCGTCGCCTCGGGCGCGACGGGCGACTGGGCAGGCTGGGATCTGAACATCGCGCTCTGGACCGACGGCGCCTGGCTGCGACTGCCGCCGCGCAGTGGCTGGCGGACATGGGTCGAGGACGAGGCTCTGCTGCTCGTCTGGACCGGCGCCGCCTGGGAGATCGTGGGCGAGCCGAGCGACATCTCAGACGCCGTCTTCAGCCTCGTCAACGACGCCGATCCCACGAAGAAGGCGGTCTTCTCGCTGTCCGGTATCTCCACCGGCACGACCCGCAGCTACACGCTGCCGAACACGTCTTCGGAACTGGCGATCCTGGCGGGCACCCAGACCTTCAGCGGCAACAAGAACTTCTCGGGCACGCTGACCGCGTCGGGCACTGTCACGGTCTCGGCCGCGACCGCGACCATCGGTACGGCGACGGGCACCGCGACCTACGGGATCGGCACCGGAGCGACGACCACTGGCCTCACCAAGACCGTGAACCTCGCCACCGACGGTGCGTCGGGGTCGACCACGGTCGTCAACATCGGCTCAGCAACGCTTGGCGCGGGTGGCACCACGGTGGTGAACACGCCCACGGTCACCTTCGCCAATGCCGTCACGCAGGTCGGCATGCCCCAGGCGAACCTGACCGCCCAGCTTCTGGGTCTCGGGGGCGCGACCGCCGACAGCTACAATCGGTTCTCAGTCAACACCCCCGCGGTCCTCTTGAACAACGCGGGCGGCGGGATCGAGGCGACGGTCAACAAGGCCGCGCCCGCCAATGACGCGAGCTTTGCCTTCAAGACCAACTGGTCGGCGCGCGCTCTGATCGGCCTACTGGGCAGCGATGATTTCAGCTTCAAGGTCAGCCCGGACGGCTCGGCCTTCCACGAGGCGATCCGGATCGACCGCAGCTCCGGTCGGGTCGAGATGCCCGAACCCGTGGTGCTCCCGGCGGTGAGCGCCGTGCCCACGCCGCCGCCGACCGGCAAGCTCGCCGTCTATGCGCGGGACCGCGCCGGGGCCGGATGGCTCGACGTCCAGCGTCCCTCGGGGCGGTTCTTCCCGCTGCAGCCGCATTTAGGGGTGAACCGGATCGCGACCTGGGCGCCGTCCACCGGCACGACCGTCAACACCAACGGCATGTCGCGAACCGCCGTCGGCACCGTCGCCACGCCGACGCTCGCCACCACCAACCTCTCGACCTCGATGCGCCGCTGGCGCGTGACCAGTGCCGCCACGGCCGATGCGGCGGCCGAGGAACGCTCGGCCGGCTGGGTCTGCTGGCGCGGCAATGCGGATGGGCTGGGCGGCTTCACCTATGTGAACCGACTTTCGCTGGTGACGCTGCAGGCGACTGGCATGGGGTTCTTCGGGCTCTATGGCTCGACGGCAGCGCTGGCCACGACCCTGACGTTGTCGGCCGTGGTCAACTGCATCGGCATCGGTTTCCAGCGCGGCTCCCACACGAACTGGCAGTTGGTGCAGAACGACGGCTCCGGCGCGCCGACGCTCACCGATCTCGGGGAGAGTTTCCCGGTCGCGAGCACGACCAACGTCCTGACGCTCACACTCCTCGCCGCCGCGAACAGCAGCGAGATCGGCGTCCGGGTGGTCGAGGAGGTCAGCGGGGCGGTGGTCGAGGCCGTGCTCGATAGCGACATCCCCGCCGCGACGCAACTCCTGAGCCCGCGCAATTACATGAACAACGGCGCAACGGCGGCGGCGGTCGCATACGATTGCTCGGGGGTGTATGTGGAGACGGATTACTAAGCGGGGAATGATGGAACTGGCACGGGCGAGCTCCGGGCCAGGCGACCCCAATACGGGATACGTCACACGCCTCGACCGTGGCGCATCGCCGAGCCCGGATCGCAGGTTCACGGTTTCAAAGAGCGGCAGGGGTTTGCTGCGCCGGAATGATGGCACGCCGCAGTGGCATCTGTCCCGTGCGGCGATGGGCACAAATGTGCCCCTGGATCAGTTCCTGCGTCGGCGTGGTGGCGTGGTTGTGTTGGGCCGGTGATGGCTGGAAGTTTGCCCTTCGAAATTTTTGATCTTCCGCCAGATGTGCGATAGGCAGTCCAGAGCAGACATCTGAAAAATTTCAGTGCATATTCTCCGGACCTATCGGGAGCAGGCAATTGGCATCAAAAGAAAAAAGATACTTTTTCGCTGTCGGGCAACGGAGCTTTGAGGCTGGAGCCAGCGCAAACCATTTTTCAACCGTAGTGCCGATCGCTGACACGAGCGGTGAAGTCATCGATAACCGCCAATCAGAATTTCCCAACCGCGGCCGAGCCTGGTGGATGCAGCGCGGCGAGGCCCGAGTAACTCATGCCCCGCCTGGCTGCCTTATCATGTCCGGGATTGAGGATGCGATCGATCTGTCGTCGTCGTCTGACAAGGACATCTTCCAGCTTCTGCAGCCCACGCTTCCCAGCCCGAAGGACCTGATCGAGATCCTCACGCCAGGCCCCGAGATCACCGATCCGAACGCTTTGCTCGACGATTTTCGGATGCGCTGTGACCACGAGCCGACGCGGCATGTTCTCGTACAGATCGGAGATCACCTCTACGGGCCGCTGAAGGTTGAACTTGATCGACCCGAGAACGACCGCCTGATTGAGCCGGAAATCCGCTTCACCAAGCCGGTCGCGCCGAATGTTATCTACCGAATCGCGGCTGGTGACGTGGAGGGACGAGACGGCCACATTCGGCACAAGGTTGTCGTGCAACGCGATGCCAGTAAGCCGAACGATCAGATCGGGCATACGGTTCGCTACCACGCGATCACCGGCGCGCTTTATGAGGATTTGCGGGAAGGAGCGCAGGAGGTCGACCTCGTTTCCTTGCAGGATGCTGTCCGGCAGGTTTCGAGGGATTTCCTTTCACGAAAGGAGCGGCGTGAGTTCCTGGATCGGCTCGGTAGATTTGCTGAGGATGCGCAGTCTTCCCCGATCGTGATCGCACGGGTGCGCGGATTTCTGGAAGGTCAGGGCAAAGAACTCGACGCGCTGGATCATATCTTCGACGCGTTACTCTCTGATGAAAGATTCAAGCCTAAGATAGATCAGGCAGCTGCGCTGGAGATCGAGAAACGCGTGGACGCGCAAGCGGCACAGATCGACGCCCGTGCCAAGGAGCGCATTAAGGAACTCAGCAACCAGTTGGAAAACCTCAGGGCGGAGCACGCGGCGGAGACGGAGAAGTTCGATGCCGAGAAGTCTCGCCGTTACACAGCGCTCCAAGTGGAACTGGATGCGAGGGAAAAGGCTTCGAAACAGGAACTTGATGCGAAATGGGAGGAACTGAGCCTTCAAGAAGCACTGATCAGCCAAAGCCTTGAAGCCGTTGCAGCACGACTATCAAGCGACCGTACGGGATTGCTCAACGACTTTCTTGCGATTGAACCCCTCTTGCGGCGCCTCGGCCTTGGGGGTTCACCAAAGGCCGAGGCTGACGCGTCGGATCGGACTGCATCCGCGAAAACGGCGGTACCCGCGCTGAACTTGCCTGAATTCCCGGCGCCCGCGCCCGATCGGGCGCAAATGTCTGAGCAAGCTTTCTTCGAGCGGTTCGTATCACATGTGGAAGCTTGCGGCTTCATCTTTGACCGAGAGGATCTTCTGGCCTTTCATCTTTCCGCGAAGGAGCGTGCTCCAGTCATTCTGGGCGGCGTGTCCGGATCGGGCAAATCGTCTCTACCTGTCCTTTATGCGGAAGCCCTTGCGGGACAAGACGTCGCCAAAAGCTATCTGGCTGTGGACGTGAGCCCGTCTTGGACCAGCCCTGCGGACCTGCTCGGCTACACCGACGCGCTTGAGCACCGTTTCGTGCCGGCGGCGTCAGGGTTGCTAAATCAAATGATTCTCGCCTCTCATGCGCGAAAGAGCCTCGGCTCCTCAGCGCCGGTGTTCTCTGTCTGCCTCGAAGAGCTGAACATTGCGCAGCCCGAACACTACCTTGCTGACGTCATTCAGGCGATATCGCGCTCGCCAGGAAGTCAGTTCATCAGTGTCTTCGATGCCAACGCAGTGCGACACGACGATCCTTACCGCCCATACGCACGTCTCGAACTCTCGCCGAACCTGATCATCGTAGGGACAGTGAATTTCGACGAAACGACGCGTCCCTTGTCGATGCGACTTCTGGATCGGTGCAACCTGATCGAGTTCGTCGTGGATGAACGTCTTCCCGTTCTGGGAATGAATGCTCAGACCGGGATTCGGGTCGTCGAGGGGCCGGCAGTGCTTCAGTCGGACCGTGACCGGTGGACACGGAACACCAACGTGCCGGCCAGCGCTATTGAGGTATTGAGCGAGATTCAACCAGACCTAAGTATGCTTGGCTGCGGGCTCACCCACAGGCGCCAGACTTCGATCTGCGGTTTCATCGCCAATGCTCCCGCAAGCATTTGCAGCTTTGATCAGGCGCTGGATATGCAATTGCGGCAACGCATCCTGCCGCAGATCCGGGGGCTGTACCGGCCTGGGGCGCTGGAAGCCTTGAGGCGACTCTCTGATAAGCTCGAAAAGATATGCGACGTTCCGCGGACCCTCAAATCGCTCGCCCGTTTGGAGGCTGACGCACGCGCTTCTGACGATATATTCCTCGGGGAAGAATGACACACTTCATTGTCTTTTCCGGTCGCTCGACACTGCTCGAAATCCCCATTGGCGGGGCTCAATCCGTGCAGAGTTTCGAGGTGCAGGAGACTACACGCATCGGTTTTGAGGTCGACGATTACGAGGAGGGCGTGGCCTACCAAGTAACTGTTGGGGACATTCCGATCACTGAACCACCACAGGAGCGCCGATCGCGTCTGGAGTGGCAGGCATCGCCCTGTCTGGATGGCGCATCCGGCGTGACCCCAATCAGCCTTCGCGATGCGGCAAACGGCGACATTCTTGCACGAACTCTCGCGCTGGTCGAGCCCAGCAAGCTGTCCGCAAACGCTTATGACGCCATGTTCGAAGACATGCGGCGCATAAGTGTCGAGTTGTTACTCGACCTGATCTCGAAATCCCGTCTGGCGCTTGCGCAGCTTCCCTCGTCCCGCGATGGCGGTGTGCAGCCCCTCACGGCACGTCTGGAACTGAATCAGATCCGGCGCTTCTGGAAACGCTTCTCTCCGATCCTAGCGGAAATTCTCGAGGATCCCCACACGGAACTGCGACCGCGCCAGGTGACCCGGCAGCTCAGACCGGGAGAACGGCTCACGCCCGATGTCTTGCGGCGGTTCGCCTACCGTGGGCTTGCCGCTCGCGACGCCGTGCGATCAGGCGGGCTCGTGGAACTTGCGACAGCGGTGCAGGACAGGAACACCCGAGAGAACCGGGTGATCGTCGCGTTCCTGAATCTTCTTCGGCAGCGAGTCGACCGTAGCCTCAGGCGTGCCCGGTCCGAACGCGAGATGCGCCTTGCGCGCAAACGCAGCTATGGAAGCTCTGACGCAGCATTGGCCCGGTTTATACAACTGCGCGAGGACCCCAAAATCGCGAGGTTGCAGGAAATCGTCGACGCCTGCGAAGGCACGATGTCCGAGATCCACAGGGCGATGCAGAGTTTTGCCGTGCCTGTCACACGAATGGGCCGGCAGGACTTTCTCGCCAGCTTCAACGGCCCCTTCTTCCGAAGCCATCCACAGTATGCGCGTGCGGCGCGATTGATGTTGGCTTTCCTGAACAACACCGCGATCGTTGTGGAGCAGGGAGACGCGGAAGGCGCCAAGTCGATCGAAACGATCTTTGAGCAGTGGGTTTTCTTCCAGGTTTCCGCGGCACTCCAAGCCGCCGGGCTGTCCTGCATTTCGCACAATTCAATATTCGAGCCAATAGCAAGAGATCGTTTCTCGGTCGATCTCGATCGGAATGCGGCGATCGATTTTGAAGCACCGGACAAGCGTATCGTGCGTCTACGTTATGAACCCACGATACTCCCGCGCGAAGCAGCGCAGGGCATAGATTCTCTGTACCGTGGCAATTCGGCGTCTCCATGGACACCGGACATAGTTTTGGAGATCTTGACGCCAAGCGCCGATCTGCGCGACTACCGGCTCGCATATGCCGCTGTGATCGACGCAAAATATACAACAGTCGGAAATGTGTGGGATCGTCTGCAGAGGATCGAAAAGTATCGCGAAATCAGAAGCATTGATACGGATAGCCAAATTGCTCGCCAAGTGTGGGTCGCGGCTCCAATCTCACCGTCGCTGCAACCACGCGACGAAGCCGTAACTTGGTCGAGCAGCGGTGACGTAGGTGCCAACGCCCTCGACGTAATTTTGGGGGTTATAGGGGCTGATCCCGCTGATCGAGATCAAACCGGAACCACCCTTAAAGCCTTCGTCTTAGGTTTGCTGACGCATTCAACTGAATATGCAAAGGCGACCAATCGTCAGGAGAACCATTCATAGGGTACGAATTGCGCGACTGTGTTGGGCCAAGTGCAACGGACTCAAATGTTTCCGCCAACGTGGAGAAGGTTGTCTTTCAGGCCCACCCCATCCGCCACTTGGCTTGGCAAAACTGTTCTCCCTCCAATGCGACAGCGACAATTTTCCATTGTTTTCGAGGGTTGTACGCGAGTGCCGTTTCACCGCCTGCGAATGGATAAGCCAGAAAGTCGTTCTCCGACCGTGTTTTTCTCTGCAGCTGTTGACTGAGCCAGTTTTGGTGAAGTTGCTCAATAATCTGAATTTAATTGATAAAAATGGCCGTACCGATCTTGTTCGATGCCAGTCTCGGCACAGGTCCCGGAACTGATTTCGAAACTTTCTTGCACTGCTGGCATATTCAAAGGCTGTCAGGACCACCATTTCTGCCGATCTGGCCTCGCGACGTCGGGAAATGGCAGGCCTCAACTGGTCGTGGATCACAAATTGTGCGCGCTGAAACAGGCGACTAGGTGAGACCTCGTTCGTCCCGCGCATCTCTGTAGCGAAGACGGGTGATTACAATTTTTCCGTGTTTCCGTGGGCACCGGAGACAAACCCAACACGAAAGCTGGTCTTTACCTGTTCCGGTGGCGATTGCAGATCGACACTTGCTCCGAACTGATCCGCAATCTGGCGAACGATGGCGAGGCCTAGGCCGGACCCATCGGCGCCCGCCGCGGCACCGCGCTGGAAGCGGCCGAAGATCTTCTCCCGCTCGTCCGGCGGGATGCCCGGACCGTCATCCGTCACCGTCAGGATCACCCGGTTTCCCTCTTGAGCGACGGCCACGTCGATGACGGCGCCTCCGTGGCGCATGGCATTGTCGACGA
>Ga0182744_1003946_pt1 | contig 11384 bp, 9 predicted proteins | sample eDN3rd30CKraftMG_FD_128525 | JGI IMG/M metagenome (GOLD analysis project Ga0182744, IMG submission 128525) | Enriched Miracle-Growth compost microbial communities from Emeryville, California, USA - eDNA 3rd pass 30_C Kraft MG (version 2) (version 2) ...
CGCAGCTTCTTGCCGCGGTCCTTGGCGGTGACCCTGTAGGTCTTCTTGGTGGCCTTGGCGATCGCCGTGCCGCCCCGCAGCCACCGGTAGGCGACCTTCGTGCCCGACGGCGTGAACGTGCCGGCCTTCACCGTCAGCCGCTTGCCCACCTTGACCCTGCTCTTGCCGACGACGCGCGGCTTGCGCCTGGTGGTGATGGTCCCCTTGACGACCTTGACCGTCCGTGCGCTCACCGCGGCGACCGGCGCGACGTCCGGCAGCGAGGCCGTGACCCGCACGCTGACCCGCGTGCCGCGGTCTTTCGCGGTGAGCACGTACGTCTTGCCGGTGGCCCTGGCGACAGCCTTGCCGTCCCGCAGCCACTGACGGCTGACGGAGACCCCGCTGCGCGACCAGGTGCCAGGGGTCGCGGTGAGCGTCGCACCGACCTTGGCCTTGCCCGACACGGTGGGCGGCGTCACGTTCTTGAGCGCCGGTGCGCCCGGGTCGGTACCCGGCCCCGTGCCGTCGTCACCCGTGTCGACGCTGAGCGTGTGCGTGGCCGAGTCGTACGAGAAGGTGACGGACGTGGTGGTCGCCCCCACCGTGAACGTGACGTCGGAGCCGCCGACGGTCCCGCCGGCTCCGTAGGTGGCGCTCGCGTCGAGGTTCTCGGCAGCGCGCACGTGGTACGTCCCCGCGGTGAGCGTCGACGTCGTGAGCGTCGCGGTGCCGTCGCGGTCCGTGTCGGCCAGCAGCGCCCCGAAGCAGGTCGTGGTGGTGTCCGCGGCGCAGCCGAGCCGGCTCAGCACGTCACCGGTCAGCGTGACGACCGGCCCGGTGGCGTCGTCCGCCCAGCGGTGCGTCGCGGGGTCGAAGTAGAACGTCACGGGCTTCTGCTTGGTCAGGGTGTAGGCGATGTTGCCACCGTCTCGCGCCGGCGCGTCGATCCCGTAGTTCTCGTCCCAGCTGCCGCCGACGGCGTACTTGTACTCGTACGACCCCGCGGGGATCGTGAACGTGCGCGCGACGAGCCCGGTGCCCGCCCCGTCGATCGACAGCGGCTGCAGCGCGGACTCGGTGCAGGCCGGGTCCCAGCCGGCCGCGCAGCCCAGGGCGGTGCCGTGGCTGCCGGGCACCGAGACCACGCCGGTCCAGTCGAAGGTCTCGGCGGGAACGCCGTACCCGGAGCCGACGGCCTGCGTCGTGTAGGACGTCGTCAGGTCGCCCGCGAGGTCCTTGACGACGGCGCGGTACTCGACGAGGGTGCCGTCGGCGAGACCGGAGGTGTCGTGGAAGACGCGCGGCGAGCCGTCGTCGGTGGTGCCCAGCGTGGTCCAGGTGCTGTCGCCGGCGACCCGGTAGGCGAAGGTCACCTCGGCGTAGTCCTCGCTCGACAGGTCGACCGCCACCGGGTTCAGCGCGTCCGCGACGGCACCAGGCACCGAGGTGAACGACGCCGTCACCGGGGCCGACGGTGCCGAGACGGGAGCCGCGGCCTTGAGCACGACGGCGCCGTACGCGGGCACGTCGAGCGTGACGGTCCCGTCGACCGCGGCCGTGACGGCATCGGTGGTCCCGTAGATGCCGGTGAAGGTCGTCGCACCGGTGAGCGCCGTGAAGGTCGCCGTCTGGGCCGTGCCGGCGCTGTTGACCGCGACGAGGTACTCCTGCGGGTTCGCCGCCGTGGCGTCGATCCGCGAGAACGCGTAGACGCCGGCGCCGTCTGCGACGTACTGCTCGATCTGCGCGCCGCGGGACAGCGCGGGGTTGTCCTTGCGCAGCGCGGACAGCGCCTTGATGCGTTCGTAGAGCGGCGACGACTCGTCGAGCAGCGTCCCGTCGTTCGCGGACTGGACCGCGCTCACGGTGCGCCCGTCGACGAGCGACTCGCCGTTGTACTGGTCGACCTGCGACGTGAACATGGTCTGACGGGCGTCCTTGTCGCCGCCGGTCCCTTCGAGGCCCTGCTCGTCGCCGTAGTAGACGATCGGCTGCCCGCGCGTGAGGTACATGAGCGAGTGCGCGAGCTCGTCGCGCCGCAGGACGTCTGTGGAGCCCTTGAGGAAGTAGCCGATGCGGCCCATGTCGTGGTTGCCCAGGAAGGTCGGCAGGTCGTAGGCGCTCGTGGTCGCCGTCGTGTAGTAGTCGTCTCCCGCGTACAGCGCCCGCAGCGCCCTCGCGCTGCCACCCTGCGCGTACGACGTCGCGGCGGACTGGAAGTCGAAGTCGAGCGTGGCATCCATCTGGGTGTCGCGCACGTAGGGCGACGTCACCTGCGGGTTGGAGTCGTAGACCTCTCCGAACATGAAGAAGTCGTCGTTGTCCGGGTTGGCGTCTGTGGCCACCTTCTGCTTGATCTTGGCCGTCCAGGCCTTCCAGAAGCCCATGTTGACGTGCTTGACGGTGTCGATCCGGAAGCCGTCGATGCCGGTGTCGATCCAGTTGTTGTAGATCGACGCCATGCCGTCGACGACGGTGGGGCTCTCCGTGAACAGGTCGTCGAGCCCACCGAAGTCGCCCATCGTGGCGTCCTCGCCGGTGTAGGTCGTGTTGCCACGGTTGTGATAGTTCACCGGGTCGTTGAGCCAGGCCGGCACCTTGACGTCGGCGTCCTCGGGCTTGATCACCGGCGTGTACGGGAACGATGTCGCGGCGTCGAGCGTCGGGAAGGCGCTCGTGTTCGCCACGCTGTCGAGGTCGAAGGCGTTGCCGTCCGCGTCCTTGTACGGAGCCGACGCCAGCGACTTGTACAGGTAGTTGTTGGCCGGGCCTTCGGCGTAGTCGATGACGTCTGCCGTGTGGTTGGTGATGATGTCGAAGTAGACCTTGATGCCCCGGGCGTGCGCCTGGGTGATCAGGTTCTCGAGGTCCGCGTTGGTGCCGAGGTGCGGATCGATCTGGGTGAAGTCCGTGATCCAGTACCCGTGGTACCCGGCAGAGACGTCGGCCGTCCCGGCACCCTGGACGTACTTGTTCTTGAACGACGGCGTCAGCCAGATGGCGGTGCTCCCGAGGTTCTCGATGTAGTCGAGGTTGTCCACGAGTCCCTTGAGGTCGCCACCCTGGTAGAAGCCCTTGTCGGAGGGGTCGTAGCCCGAGACGAGCCGGTCGCTCGAGCCGGTGCCGCCGTCGTCGTTGGTGGCGTCGCCGTCAGCGAAGCGGTCGGTCATGACGAAGTAGTACTGCTCGTCGGTCCCCTGGCGCACGGGTGACGGCGCGTCGGCGGCCGTGAGGGCCTCGGACGGCGCCGTGCTCGTGATGGTGATGCGACCGGTCGCCGGGTCGAAGACGAAGGTGAGCTCGGCCGTCCCCGCTGTGGTGAGCGAGATGTTCGCGGCGTCAGGTGCCGTGCTGCCACCCGCGCCGTAGGCCGTCGCGGTCCACGCGTCACCCGCGAGAACCTTGAAGGAGTAGCTGCCGCCCGCGGGCGCAGGCAACGTCGCGGTGAGCGAGTACGTGCCGGCCTGCTCCACGAGGACTCCGTCGGCGCAGGCCGGGTCCCAGTCGGCGGTGCAGCCGAGCTCGGTCTGAAGGTCACCGACGAGCCGGAAGCTCGGGGTCGCTTCTTCTGCGTGCGCTGGTACGGCGACCAGCGACAACGAGGCGAGTGCGGCGGCGGCGCCGAGCGCGGCCGGTCGCAGGCGTGCAAGACGAGAAGTCATCAGGGTCCACTTCGTCGGGGGCGATGGCTCGGTCCGGCATCGACGCCGGCACCCGCGACTGTAGGCACAACCTGCAACTCTCTGCAAGTATTTCCTGATATTTCAGAACGTTGCAGATTCTCGACGACGGGTTCGCGCGGCTGCGACCTCCCCCTTCGAAGGGCTACGTCCTCGCTGTGGCGCCCGCCGCACCCAGCCAAGCGTTCGCCACCGTGGCGTGCGCCGACTCGTCGTCTGAGGGGTGGAACAGCCCTGCGAGGACGTCGCGGTACAACCGCCCCAGCTCGTTCCCGTTCGTGTAGGAACCACCTCCAGCCACCCGGATCGCGTCGTCGACCACCTGGCGCGCCGTCTCGGTCGCCCGTACCTTGAGGCCCACCAGCTTGGGGAACCACAACGCACCGTGGTCCACCTGTTCGTCAAAGTCCCGCGCCAACCCGTACACCTGGCCGTACAACCCGTCCTGCGCGATGGCGGCACCGGCGACCCGCCAACGGATGTCTGGGTCGTCGGCATACGAGCGTCCGCCGTTCTTCAGGGAGGTCCGGCGGTGCGCGGCCGCGACAGCGAGCTCCACGGCGCGCGCTCCGATCCCGGTGTAGACCGCGGCGAGGAGCGTCTCGAACACGCCGAACAACGAGAAGATGAAGGGGTCAGGGCTAGGCCCTACCGGCAGCCGCCGGTACACGTTGCCCGACGACGCACGCGCGCCGTCCAGCACCGTGGTGCACGACTGCGTGGCGCGCATCCCCATGACGTCCCAGTCGTCACGCACGGTGATGCCCGGGTCGTCGCGGCGCACGACGCCGTGCACCAGGAGCGGGGCGTCGGGGTCCGAGTCGTCTCGGCCGAAGGTCGCCAGCCGCGTCCACACCGGCGAGAGCGTGGTGAAGATCTTGGTGCCCGTGTAGGCGTAGCCGCCGTCGGGCTGCGGCTCGGCGCGGGTGCGGGAGTCGAACATGACGAGGTCGTTGCCGCCCTCGGAGTTGCCGAAGGCGTAGACCTCCCCCGCCGCCGCGTCGTCGAGCACGAACTGCATGGCGTCGTCCCCTCGGGCGCGCAGCGCGGCGGCGACGCCGGTGACCACGAGGTGCATGTTGACGGCGAGCGCCGTCGGGCCCGAGGCCTTGGCCAGCTCGACCTGCAGCCGCGCCACCTGCTCGAGCGTGAGCCCCAGGCCGCCGTCCGCGACCGGCACGAACGCACGCAGGTACCCGGCATCGACGAGCTCGGCGAGGTCGTCGTACGGGAACGTCGAGTCACGGTCGTGCTCGGCCGCACGCGCGTGGATGCGCTCGAGGAGGTCGCTGGTGAGCAGGAGAGGAACGCTGTCAGTCATGGTCCCGAGCCTACGACCCCGCCCCCGCCGATCGAGTAGCGAGGAACGAGCGTATCGAGATCCCCCACCCCCCACGAGATACTTCTCCCATGCCCGCGACCGCTCCCTCCTCCAGATCGAGGGTTCTCGCTGCTCGACGCACCCAGCTCGTCCTCCTCGCCCTGTGGTGCGGCCTCATCGCGCGCATGACGCTGTGGCCTTCGCTGGGGGACGAGAAGCCCTTTGCGCTCCTCCAGAGCGTGCTCGGCTGGGCGCAGCGGACCGGTGTGCCGCTGACCTTCGACGCCGTGGAGGCGTTCGCCAACGTCGTGCTGTTCCTCCCCTTCGGGGCGCTGCTCGTCCTGGTCTGGCGCCCACGGCGGCCGTGGTGGGTGGTGGCGGTGGGGTGCGCGACGTCGTCCACGATCGAGCTCACCCAGCTGGTGCTGCTGCCGCACCGGGTGGCCACGGTGCAGGACGTCGTGCTGAACACGGCGGGGACGGCGGTCGGCGTCTGGCTGGGTCGGTGGCTGCGACGGCGCGCGACGACGGCGCACCGATATCGGTAAGCCCGCAGACTTTTCGGACGGCTCTCGTACTACCCCGAAAGCTTTTGGTGCATGACCTCGCAAGCCGGGCAGACGGGCAGCGCGTCAGGGTTGGAGGTCGGTACGAACCACCTCCCGCACAGCCCGCGCACCGCGTCACCCTCGACAGATGCGCTGACGATCTTCTCCTTGGGGATGTAGTGCGCCTGCACACCCAGCGTCAGGTTCGATTGCCGCAGCCGCTCGGGGACCTCGCCGTCCGATGCCGCTGATCTTGCGCTCTCCAGCGTCTCGCGCGACACGAGAACCGACCAGATCTGGTCGGTTCCGATCCCGGGGAGCACCTGCCACGCGTCACTGACCGGTTCGAGCAAGCCGCGTGCTGTCTCGATCGCGTCGGTCACGAGGTGAGGGCGTAGGTGGTCCTGGTCGCGGACCGTCATCAACAGTTCCACCAGCTCATCGTCCTCGTCCCCGACCCGGACCAGCTCCAGCACAAGATGGACGAGCGGTGCCTGAACTCCCGCCGGCGCGGGAGCGGGCACGTGGAACGAACGGCGCTCGCCCGTCACGTCGCACTCGGCCACACAGACGAGCACACCCAGCCTCAGCTGGTCATGCCAGGCCTCGAGGCGCGCGACCTTCTCTTCCACGGCCTGTAGCCGGCGGTCCTCGCCCTGAGGAAGAAATTGTGTCGAGCCATGGACATGGATGGACTCCATGAATGACGCGTAGAAGTCACGGGATTCTCCTGCAGCACGCAGCCCGCCCGCGCACAGCCATACCTGGCCGTCCCCGACTATCGCAGCGTCCGTTGCCGCGCCACGCCATCGTGCGACCTTCTGCTTCCACCAGTGCGGGTCGCTGAGACCGCTGATGCTCTCTCGACGAATCCCTGCATCGTCGCTCTCGAAGGACGAGAAAAAACTAGCGACGAGGGGGTGGTCCGCCCTGGCGGTCGTGGGAAGGCTGTCGAGCGCACGCGCAATATCGCTGTCCAGTCCACCGGAATTGACGATGGATCGCAGCGTCGAGAACGCGCGTTGCTGTCCCACGTTGCCCCAGCCGGACACCAGGTCCTCGCAGAGACATCGCAGCGTCACCCGACGTCGGAATGTCACGGAGCGAGGCTAGCAGGTCGAACCTCTACATCTCATCGATAGCGAGGGCGCGAGTGTCGCGTCCGTGCGCGACGCTCCGTGCGGTGGCGCTGCGCAGTTGCTCGCTCTTCGTGACGTAGTCGCGCAGGTCGGCCATCGCGATACGTCGGTCGCGTGAGCCTACGACCGTGAAGCGGAGCGCGCCCGCGTCGAGCACCTTGTACAGATGAGCACGACTCACGCCCAGGATCTTGGCCGCCTGGCTCGGCGTCACCGCATCGTCCGCACCTGCGATGATGATGTCCCGCCCAGACCGAAGAGTTTCCGCGATGGCTTCGACAGCTTCACGCGCGACGCCCTCCGGGAGCCTGCGCGCAATGTCGTCGAACGTCGAGAGCGTCTCCGTAGACGTCGAGGTGGCAGCAACAGTGAGCGTGGCCATGCAATGTCCCCTGTTTCTCAAAAGCAGCAGTCGCTGTGGACGAATCTGGTCGGAACCTGTTCCAGATGTCACAAGTGTCACACGTGTACTGGGGCCGGTCAACTTACGACCGGGGGGTGGCGTCCGTCCCGCGCCAGCAGCACACCGGCCCGCCACCCTGGTCCTCCCTCCCCCACAATGGACCCCATGCCCCTGCTCCCCCACGACCTCTACGCCACCATCGAGGCGAGCGTCCCCATCGTCTGCGTGGACTTCGTCCCCGTGCGCCGCGACGCGGCCGGCACCCTCACCCACCTGGGACTGATCCGCCGCAGCTCGCCCTTCGGCGAGGTCTGGTGCCACCTCGGCGGGCGCGTCTGGCGCGGCGAGACGCTCGCCCAGGCGATCGAACGCCACCTCGCGGACAGCCTCACCGGGCTCACCCTCGGCCTGGCACCGGACCCGCAGCCGGACTACGTCTACCAGTGGTTCCCGGACGACGTCGCACCGCGCGCCGCCACCGGGGCCGGTACTACCGCGCTCTCCTACGGCCGCGACCCCCGCAAGCACGCGATCGGCCTCACCTTCGTGCTCGACGCCGCGGGCGAGGCAGCGGTCAGGCCCGGCGGCGAGGCGCTCGACTTCGCCTTCCACCCCATCGACTCGCTGCCGAACCCGCTGTGGCCCGGGTGCGACCAGCTGTTCGACAAGCTCATTACGGCGCCGCGGCAGTAGCCGCGTTTCGCCCTTCGCCACAGACTGTCATAGAGCAGGCAGGTCCTCGCCTGTCGGACTCGCCCCGCCTCTCTGGCCACCGCCCCCCTCTACCTTGCTACGATGTGCTACATGGAGACGATCACTCACCGCGAGATGCGGAACCACAGCGCGGAAATACTGCGGCGCATCGCCGACGGCGAGTCGATCCTCGTGACCAACAACGGTGCGGACGTGGCCGTCATCAGCCCGGCATCGCCGACCGAGCTCGACAGGCTCACGGCGCAGGGGCGGGTCCGGCCCGCACGCAACAGCGCGACCGCGCTTCGGTCCATCGTCCGCAAGCCCGCCGACGTCACCTCCGCGGAGATCCTCCGCGATGCCCGGGGCGCGTGGTGACGCTCGCGTATCTCGACACCTCGGCAGCGATGAAGCTGCTCGTCGAGGAGGCCGAGTCGCACGTGCTCGTGGAGGCGCTCGCGGGCGGGACGCGTCGTGTCGTGAGCTCGTGGCTGCTGCACACCGAGCTGCACTGCGCTGCGGGGCGACGACCCGAGCACATCGATCTGGTCGACGTGTCGACCGTGCTCAGCACCGTGGACCTCGTCGACGTGAACCGTGGCGACTTCCTCGCGGCGGGCACCCTGGCCCCGCTGCGATCCAACGACGCACTCCATCTCGCCATAGCGATACGGCTCGGCGCGGACGAGATCCTCACCTACGACGCCGAGCTCCAGCAGGCAGCCGCACGGGCCGGCATCACCGTGCTGTCCCCGGCCTGAGCCCCCCATCAGCACGGTCTTCGCACGGTGGCGCCCGCCACCAATCGGAGACAACCGTGGTGCTATTTCTCGTTTGGGTGATCCAAAGTAGATCAAACGCGAGGAGGAGCCCGAGGTCTGGTGCCACCTCGGCGGGCGCCTCTGGCGCGGCGAGACCCTTGCCCAGGCGCTCGAGCGCCTCGCGGATAGCCATGCGTCGGGGAGGCGTCGCCTCTCCGACGCATGACCATGAGGCATGATTGCGTATACGCAAATGACGGAGGTGGGGTCGTGGACGCCGCAACGATCGTGAAGCGCGTGCGAGCGCAGAGCGGGATCACGCGCAAAGAGCTCGCCGAGCTCGCCGAGCTCTCACCTTCGACCGTCGGTCGGATCGAGCAAGGCAACCTTGAACCGACGTGGAGGACGCTTTCCCGGATACTCGAAGCGACGGGCTACCAGATCAACGGAGACACTGTGGTGTCCGCGGGGGAACCAACTGCGATCGCAGCGGCACGGGGCATTCTTGAATTGCTCCTCACACCCCATGACGATGCCATCGTGGCGGCGACAAGAAGCGCCCTGGCTCCTGCATCAGCCGCGCTCGACGAATCCACCCGAGCCATCGCCCGGTCGCTGTCCGAACGCATGGCGGCAGCTGCTCAGGCTGTGGCGACACCGACCGTATCCGCAGCCGCCGATGTGCTGACTGAGGCCGCGGAGCAGTGGATCCAGCGCTGGGCTCGCGCCGGATGGCTCTCGGGCAGGGCCGATGCCGATGACCTGGTGACGCTCGCAATCTCGGCGGGCAACGCGGCGAAGATCTCGCGGAGGAATGTCTCTCGTCGTGTCGCGGCGGTCGACGGAGGATGGCGCGCGCTCGTGCGTCGCCTCGACGACGCGGGCATCGACTACGCGGTATCGGGCCTGGTCGCCACCCGCGACGACCGTGCAACGGCAGTGACCGCGAATCCGCTCGTCTATGTCGAGGACCCTGCCCGCGTGGTGGCAGACCTTGGTCTCGAAGAAGCGAGGCCAGGAGCTGGTGTGCAGCTGATCGCGCCGGTCGGGAACGAGCTGTCTCGCACCGGCCTCGATGGCGGGATCCGCTTCGTCTCACGGGCACAAGGGGTTCTCGATGCCTTCGCCGGCCCCGGCCGCGAGCCCGACAAGGCTGAGGACGCCTTGCGGTCCCTGCTGGCGGCGACTGTATGAGCAGCGACTTCAGCGACCTCGAGATCGAGGTCGTCACGTCGCGCCGCGCGCTGATCGACGTGATCACCGGACTGGCTGACCACCACGAGGCCCTCACCGCGCTGGGCGGCCACGCCGTCATGGAGGTCACGCAAGGCATCGCCGCGCTGCCGTCGGACGACACCACGCGCGACGGAGACCTTGGCGTGATCCCAGAGCTTCTGGGCCAGGACCTGAACCTCAGCGCCCGAATGACCGAGCTCGGCTACGAAGCGGCCCGCCGAGAGAGACCAGGTGTCTGGTCACCGATCGCCCAGCACGATCGAGACGTTCATGACCGCGACAGCGTCGATCTCATCGCACCCATGTCTCTGGCACGCGGAACGCTCGCCTCGCACCGCGACATCCGTGCCGCACGCGTCGGCCCTCACGGTAAGCGTGCGGTCTCCGCGACACGCGGAACCGAGCTGAGCCTCCTCGACAGACAGTTGCGCACCTTGCGCTCCTTCGACGGCGGGACCACCATCGAGGTGTACGTCGCGGGGCCGACGGCACTCCTGTGCGCAAAGGCGTACAAGATCCATGACCGGCTCGACCCGCACAACTCCGTCGCAACACTGACCGGCTTCTTCGTGATCACACCGCAAGAGGCGGCCGCCGTGTTCGCTGAAGGGATCGCCGATCCACGAATCAGCGACGCCGTGCGGCTCGGACGCGACCACCTGACCGACGTACTGGCGGACTCAGCAACGGTCGCCAGCATGACCGCCAATGCCTGGGGTGATCCAACTCGCGAGCTCGAGTTCCGGGTCCAGGCCGACCGCTGGCGGCGCGCCTTCGTCGCCCAGGTCCGCCGACCACCGCCCAACTGACCCCCGGTTCACGCTTGCTCCCGGTCCGGAGCGGAAGCGGAATGAGTGATGCGATACCCAGCTGAGCCCCGGACTGCGCCGCTCAATCCACCACACCGCCCGGACGAGCCCCACAAGACCACATCATTCGGCCCTACGGCCGCCCCAACCCCACATACGTCCACTCCGCGCCCCGCCACCGCTCCGGGTCGAGCACGTTGCGTCCGTCGATGATGGTCTTGCCCGCCGTCAGCTCCCCTACCACGTGCGGGTTGAGCTCGCGGTACTCCTGCCACTCGGTGAGCAGCACCACCACCTCGGCGTCCTTGAGCGCCTTGCCCGTACTCGCCACGTAGTTGAGCTGCGGGTACCGGGAGTACGCGTTGTCGATGGCCTGCGGGTCCGTCACGGCCACGTCGGCACCGAGCCCCTTGAGCCGCACCGCCACGTCGAGGGCCGGCGAGTCGCGGATGTCGTCGCTCTCGGGCTTGAACGCCAGCCCGAGCACGGTCACCTTCTTGCCGACGACGTCGTCACCGAGCGCCCGCTCCACCAGCTCGACGACGCGCTCCCGCTGGCGCAGGTTGATAGCGTCGACCTCCTTGAGGAACGCCAGCGAATCCCCCAGTCCCAGCTCCTCGGCCCGCGCACGGAATGCACGGATGTCCTTCGGGAGGCACCCGCCACCGAACCCGATGCCGGCGTTGAGGAACCGTCGCCCGATGCGGGCGTCGTAACCGATGGCGTCGGCCAGCTCGGTGATGTTGCCGCCGAGCGCGCCGGAGATCTCGGACATCGCGTTAATGAAGCTGATCTTCGTGGCCAGGAACGCG
>Ga0182744_1003947_pt1 | contig 11382 bp, 10 predicted proteins | sample eDN3rd30CKraftMG_FD_128525 | JGI IMG/M metagenome (GOLD analysis project Ga0182744, IMG submission 128525) | Enriched Miracle-Growth compost microbial communities from Emeryville, California, USA - eDNA 3rd pass 30_C Kraft MG (version 2) (version 2) ...
GGGGAGACCGGAAACCGAAACGCTTATAACGGTCCAGTTCGACGACGAAGGGTCAAAGACGAAGATGACGTTCGTTCAGGACGGCTTCGACACGGAGGAAGCGCGTAACAGCATAGCGGTTGGCTGGAACGAGTGTTTCGATCAACTCGGCGCGCATCTCGCGCATTTCGCCGGACCGGCATAAGCGCGCATTCAATGTCGGAAGCCAAGGATAAATCGTCGGTCGAGCCCTTCGTCGTTTCTCGCATTTTTGATGCGCCGCGTGAGGTGGTTTTCCGGGCCTTCACCGAAGACGATCGCATGAAGCACTGGTGGGGGCCCGAAGGCAGCCGGCTCATCGCATCTCAAATGGATTTGCGGCCGGGCGGCATTTATCACTACGGTCTTCAGGCATTGGACGGCAGCACGATGTGGGGCCGGTTCGTCTATCGTGAGATTGCAGCGCCCGAGCGTGTCGTATTCATCAATTCATTTTCCGACGCAAAGGGTGGGCTTGCGCGCCATCCGCTGCGGCCGGAGTGGCCTCTGGAAATGCTATCGACGTTTCTTTTTGCCGATGCCGGATCGGGTCGAACGAAAGTTACGGTCGTTTGGGAGCCGATCAATGAAAGTGTTGCCGAGCGCCGCGCATTCGACACGAGCCTGGAAAGCATGACGCTCGGCTGGTCAGGAACATTCGATCGGCTGGATCGCTATCTTTCTGAAACTAAATCGGCCCGCGTGTAGAAAGCCCAGTGAGCTTCGGCTTGCCCGACGCGAGCTTTCCCGGATGCTCAACGCATCCGGGATCGCGCGAAACTTTCGCGTTACTGCGTGCGATGAGCAAAGGAAATGGCGTAGGCGGCAGATCTCATCGGAAAGATCTTGTCGTTCTCCGGTCCCTCAATGCCGTCGGCGACGTTTGTCGGATCGAAAACCCCGGCGTCACACGTTTTATCGTCTTCAAGTCCATCGATCGAAATCGTCCCAAGAGTGACGGACTTGCGTTGGTCCTCCGGCCAGAGCGCCGTCGGATCGTCGAGCGGATCGCCGGATTCGCCAAGGATAGCCGTCAGGGTGAACTTCGCCGGGCCCTTCGCCAGCCGCTCCTTGAGTTCCGGACGATAGAAATCCGGGTCTTTCGCCTTGGCTTCGTCGTCCGACAAGCCGACCTCGCCGCCGACGGGCAGCGCCTTGTACTTGAAGACCTGCTTCTTGCCCTCGGCGTTCGTGAACGTGAAGGCGTGAACGCCCCAATAGTTGACCGTGGCAAAGCTCGCCGGAACCGGCCGCGCATTCAGCCATGCGCCCTGCCGGGTGGCGTTGGGGTTGGCCTTGAAAAATGCGCCGATCTTATCCTTGTCCTTCGTCGCGACTGTCTGTAGCAGCGCCAGGAACTGATCGGGATCCTTGGCGACGAACATCGGAGACGAGATCATCACGAGATCCGTCGTGCCTCCGTCGCCAAGATCGAAATGGAGAGCGAAGCCGCGAACGTTATCCTTCTGCGCATTCGATGCGTTTGGATCGCCGCCGCCCATCGAGAAGCGTCCGATGACGCCAACGGGCGTCTTTGAATTAAAATGCGGAGCCTTCGTCAGCGTCGCAGCTTCCGGCGTCGGCATGAAGCTGCCCTTCACGCAGAAGCCGTGTGTATGCGCCGTACGCACGCCGGCATGCTTACCAAAGACGGCATTGAGAGCATTGATGAGACTATCCGCATCCGCCTCTGCATAGGCCGGCGTCAGTGGAACAAGGGATAAAGCCGCGATGGAAACGGCAGCACGAACGAACCGTTTGGCAATCATGGGGGGACCTTCGGGTTGCTGAATTTTGCGTTTTGACAAGAGCGCCGAGATCAATGTCATAGCCGTATCGATCTGCAGGCTCCAAATTATTATAATTGAAATCTTCGTGACGGGATGACCCCGACGCCGCATGCAAAGTCCAGCAGCCCGGGCGAACGCTTCTTTCACACGGGCAAATTCCTGCGCTTATTTACGCGGCATCCCGCCGCCACTCAGGAAAAGGATCGCGAAGTTCCGTCCATGCCTTCGCGTCGACGGTGCCATCGGGCGGAAGGGAGAGCAGACAGGCATCCAGCTCCGCGATAATCCTTGCTTTGTCCATGTCGTGTGTACCGATGAAGACGATTTCCTGCCGCCGGTCGCCCCAAGTCTCGTCCCAAGTCGTGTTAATGCGATCGAGAAGACGCTGATCGTCCGGCCAATTCTTTTTCGATATCGCAGCCCACCAATAGCCGATCGCCTCATGCCGAACGACGGCCCCGGCCTGGCTCAGTTCGCCGACCCATTGTGGTCGCGTCGCCAGCCAGAAGAAGCCCTTTGCGCGAACGACGCCCGGCCATGTCTGTCCGAAAAAGGCGTGAAGTTTTTCCGGCTCGAACGGACCGCGTGCCCGATAAACGAAGCTCGAGATTCCGTACTCGTCCGTTTCGGGGGAATGGTCCTTGAAGCCATTCAATTCCTTAAACCACGTCGGGTGGCGATGCGCGGCGTCAAAATCAAAAAGTCCGGTATCGAGAATGTCTGTCGGCGACACGCGACCATGACGCGTTTCAATGATGCGCGCATCGGCATTGAGCGATCGGATGATCGCCCGAGCTGCAGCGATGTCTGCCGGAGTAGCGATATCGACTTTGTTGAGAACAACAACATCGGCAAACTCGATTTGCTCGACAAGGAGACTGACGAGCGGACGTTCGTCGTCATCTCCGGCGACTTCACCACGATCTCTCAGAAAGTCCTGTGATGAGTAATCTTTAAGGAGATGCGCCGCGTCGACCACCGTCACCATCGTATCGAGACGGGCAACATCGGAGAGGCTCTTCCCGTTTTCGTCGCGGAACTCGAAGGTCGTCGCGACCGGCAGCGGCTCGGCGATGCCCGTCGACTCGACAAGGAGATAATCGAAGCGACGCTCCACGGCGAGGCGCTGCACTTCCTTCAACAGGTCGTCGCGCAGCGTGCAGCAAATGCATCCGTTCGACATCTCGACGAGTGCTTCATCCGTTCGCGACAGGTTGGCGCCACCTTTCTCAACGAGATCGGCGTCGATGTTCACTTCGCTCATGTCGTTGACGATGACGGCAACCTTCAATCCCTCGCGGTTATTCAAGACGTGATTGAGGACCGTCGTTTTTCCGGCGCCCAGAAAGCCCGAAAGAACAGTAACGGGCAGCCGGGCGTCCTTCACAGACTCTGCAGCGAGCAAATGGGTTTTAATTTCCGCATCCATGAACGTGTCTCCTCTTCGGATGGATGCATTATCGTATGTTATAATATCCGTCAATATTGTGTACGGAAGTGCTCGCAATTGATATTGGCGAGGGATCTATCGTGTGGAGATCAAATACAACCTATTTGCGATGCAGTATGCGCACTGCACAAAGTGCGTCCGCCGAATGATTTGATGAGAAACTCTCATCAATTCGTACGGAGAATCTGCCATCATTCTTGTCAGTGGGCGGTTCGCATCTTACCATCAAAAAATAAACCGGTTGTCCGAAGGTGAATTTGATGACCGAAACTTGCATAAGACCCATTTCAAAAGGTGAAGTTGACCGCTTTCTCTTTGGCAAGCACATCACGAGTTGTCCGGTATGCGGACGCTTTCGTTCTCAGTGCGATGTCGATGTGCATACGTTGACCTGTCAGCGCGCCGATCCATCATCGACGGCGCCAGTCAACGTCCTGATGATCGTTTGCCAAAACTGCGGAGCGATTCAATTTCATGACCGCAGCGTGATCGCGAGCTGGCTTGAATGCCAGAAGCGCCTTTTGGTGAAATAGTAAGCGCTGCTGTTCCTAAAACCTGGCGACGTTCCCCGGTTGGGATAAGCCGCGAAGGCGTGCTTTGTGCCGACCGTCACGCGTCCTTCGCCATTTCCCGCAGCTTGAACTTCTGGATTTTGCCGGTCGATGTCTTGGGAACTTCCGCGAATACGACGTGACGCGGAACCTTGTAGCGTGCGAGCCCTTGACGGCACCATTCGATGATTTCATCGGCCGTCGCCGACGAGCCCGCCCGCAGCTCGATGAATGCGCAGGGTGTTTCGCCCCATTTGTCGTCAGGTTTGGCCACCACGGCGCAAAACGCGACGCTCGGATGCTTGTAAAGAACCTCCTCGACCTCGATCGAGGAAATGTTTTCGCCGCCCGAAATGATGATGTCCTTGGATCGATCCTTGAGCTGAATATACCGGTCGGGGTGCAGCACGCCGATGTCGCCCGAATGGAACCACCCGCCTGCGAAAGCATCCGCCGTCGCTTTCGGGTTTTTCAAATATCCTTTCATGACGATATTGCCGCGAAACATGACCTCGCCGAGCGTCTCGCCGTCCGCCGGAACCTCGGTCATCGTTTCCGGCTCCATGACGGTCAAGCCTTCGAGCGCCACGTAGCGGACGCCCTGGCGAATGCGCTTGGCGCTTCGCTCGGCGGGCGGGAGATCGTTCCACGATTGATCCCATTCATTGATCGTCGCGGGACCGTAGGTTTCAGTCAGGCCATAGAGATGGGTCAGCTCGAAGCCGGCATCGGTCATCGCCGAAATAACGGCTGCGGGCGGCGGCGCAGCAGCATGATTGAAGGCGACGACGTGCGAGATTGGCCGCTTTTCCTCCGGGCTCGCATTCAGCAGCGTCGCCATGACGATAGGCGCCCCCGAAAGATGCGTCACCTTATGCTCCACGATCGCGTCATACATCGCCTTGGCGCGCACCCAGCGAAGACAGACATGCGTGCCCTGCACGAGCGTCACCGACCACGGGAAGCACCAGCCGTTGCAGTGGAACATCGGCAACGTCCAGAGATACACGGGAAAGCGCGTCATGCCGGTCGAGATCGAGTTCGCGTAGCACATCAGCGCCGCGCCGCGATGGTGATAGACGACGCCTTTGGGATTGCCCGTTGTGCCGGACGTATAGTTGAGCGAAATTGCTTCCCATTCGTCTTCCGGCCAACGCCACTCGAATTCGGGATCGCCCGACATGACGAACGCTTCATAGTCGTCCGCAGATAACGGCTCGCCGGTCTGCGGGAATTCCGGATCGTCGTAATCGATAATGATCGGCTTCACCGATGCACCTTCGAGCGCCGCCTTCATCGTCGATGAAAACTCCCGATCCGTAATCAGCAGCTTTGTGCCGGCATGATCGATTTGAAACTTGATGACGGCTGCATCGAGGCGGGTGTTGATGGTGTGAAGCACGGCGCCGGTCATCGCGACGCCGAAGTGTGCTTCCATCATTGCTGGCGTATTCGGTAGCATGACGGAGACCGTATCGCCCGGACCGATGCCGCGCGCCGAAAGCGCACTCGCGAGACGGCGGCTGCGCGCGTAAAACTCGGCGTAGGAAATGCGTGCGTTGCCGTGGATGATCGCCGTGTGATTGGGGGCGGCGATCGCCGATCGGGCGAGAAACGACAACGGCGTCAGCGGCTGATAGTTCGCGGGATTTTTTGCAAGGTCTTGTTCAAAAGGATTCGTCACGTCTACCGCCCCGCTATCTGATCTAAGAACACCGGTGGCGCGACCGCCCCAGGGCCGCGTCGGATTGAAAGCCAAGACGACGCTAGCGAATGCAGGTTCATGCAGCAATCCTCGATTCGCAGGGTGCCGAGGCGGTGGATGCCGGTGGCCCGGCGAAGGGCGATGATCACCGCGGCCGAGTGCAAATGTTATGCGTCGAAAGTGTATATTGATGTGTTATACATCATAAGTAACGTGTCCGACGTATATCGAAGGTAGAGCCGGTGATTACAGCTGCGCAAATGCGGGCCGCAAGGGCTCTTCTCGGCATCGACCAGCAGACACTCGCAGAATTGGCGGGCATCTCATTGCCGACCGTCCAGCGGATGGAGGCCAGTGAGGGCAATGTGCGCGGCGTCGTCGATACGCTGATGAAGGTCGTCGGCGCGCTGGATAACGCCGGCATCGAACTCATAGGCGAGAACACGCCGAGCATTGGGCAAGGCCGCGGCGTTCGCTTCAAGGCGAGCGTTCCGGCAAAGAATGTGACCTCGCCACCGCCAGCGCAGGCCCGCAAGAGGCGCGGCGCACTCCGAACCCCGGACTAGATCGAAGAATTGCTCATCATCGCCGCCCGAGCGGCAGAGTTTTGAGGAGTCGTCATGGAGACGTCCGCAATGGCCGGGACGAAGCGTTTTGCGCCGAGCACGGCTGCGCTTTTCACGCCGAAGCTCGTCACCGTATTGTTGCGCGAGGGATATGGCCTTGCCGATTTTCGCGCAGACACCATCTCCGGTCTGACTGTCGCCATCGTGGCGTTGCCGCTGTCGATGGCCATTGCCATCGGCTCCGGTCTTTCGCCCGAGAAGGGCTTGTTTACCGCTGTCGTCGGCGGCTTCCTGATTTCCGCGCTTGGCGGCAGCCGCTTTCAGATCGGTGGCCCAGCTGGCGCGTTCATTGTGCTGATCGCCTCGATCGTCGAGCGCAAGGGCTACGACGGCTTGGTGCTCGCCACGGCTATGGCCGGACTGATCATGGTGGCCGCCGGTTTCCTCCGCCTTGGGACCTACATCAAGTACATCCCGTTTCCGGTTACCGTTGGGTTCACGGCGGGCATCGCCGTCATCATTTTCGCCAGCCAGTTAAAAGATCTATTAGGTCTCGACATGGCGCACGAGCCTGCGGCCTTGATCCCGAAGCTGCAGGCGATTTTTGCGAGCATCGGCTCGATCCGCCCAGCCACCGTCATGATTTCGGTGCTCTCCGTCCTCGTCATCATCGGGGTACGCCGCCTGAAGCCGAACTGGCCCGGCATGCTGATTGCCGTCGCCGTAACTGCTTTGCTCGCGGCGCTTCTGCATCTCGATGTCGCGACGATCGGATCGCGGTTCGGCGGCATTCCCCGGATGCTGCCCGCACCACATCTCCCCGATATCACTCTCGCGAAGATCCATGCCGCAATCCCGGACGCCATTTCTATTGCGCTGTTGGGAGCCATCGAAAGTCTGCTATCGGCGGTCGTTGCCGACGGGATGACGGGCCGCAAGCACCGATCGAATTGCGAGCTGGTGGCGCAAGGCGTGGGGAACTTTACTGCCGTCGTCTTCGGCGGCATGTGTGTGACCGGCACGATCGCACGCACGGCGACCAATATTCGCGCCGGAGCGCACGGACCCGTTTCGGGAATTCTGCACGCCGCGTTTGTTCTGCTGTTCATGCTGGTGGCCGCGCCGCTCGCCGCTTACATCCCGCTTGCCAGCCTTGGCGGCGTTCTGGCCGTTGTCTCGTGGAATATGGCCGAGAAAGAGGAATTTGCGAGCCTCATTCGCGCGTCCTGGGGCGATGCCGTCGTGCTGCTGGCGACCTTCCTGCTGACCATTCTCGTCGACCTGACGACGGCGATCGCGGTCGGCATCACGCTTGGCGCCTTCCTGTTTCTGCACCGCATGGCCGAAGCCGTCGAAGTGGAAACGGGTAGTCCGCTGGTTGCGAAAGACACGGCCGATCGGACCGAAGGCTCAAGCAGCGAGCTGCCCGACACCGCCAGCGACGATATTATGATCTATCGGATCTCGGGCGCGTTCTTTTTCGGCGCGACCGCCGCCGTCAGCGCCTTGCTGGACCGCATCGGCGCCCAGCCGAAGGCTTTGGTGCTCGATTTCTCGGAGGTGCCGCTGATAGACAGCACGGCCGCCAAAACCCTTGAGGGCTTCGCGCACAAGCACAGCCGCGCCGGTACGATCGTATACTTTACGGCGGCGAGGCAACACGTTCGTCAAACGCTGCTTGCCGCCGGCCTGCGGCAGCCGCTCGTGCATTATGCGCCGCAAATCGAGGACGCTCTCGCCATGGCGCGTCAAGAGGTGAATGCCAAGGCGTGAGTTCTAGGAAAGAAAACCCGGGACGTGAAGAGCCCGTTTTACGCGCTCTTGTCCTGATCTTTGTTTTCTTCTTCTACTTTTTCTTCCGCTTCCGGTTCTTTTTCTTCTTCCGGTTCTTCTTCCTTGGGCGAAGTCATGCCCTTGAGCTTGGCGAATACGCGAGCCTGTTCCTGCTCGGGCGTCTCTTCCGGGGCTTCTTGCGTTTTCGGAGCCAGAATTTCCGCTGTCGTTCCCGGATGCGCGGTTGTCTCGGAAGCCGGCAAAAGCGTGCCGGCGCGTTCCTGATCCGTATCCGTATCTTTGCGCTCGCGTTCCGTTCGCTTCGCCGCCTTCTTCACCTCGGCGTCCAGGTCGATCTGTGAGCAAAGTCCGAGCGTCACCGGGTCCTGGGGCGTCAGCTGCGCCGAGTTCCAGTGCGTGCGATCGCGAATTTGCGCGATGGTCGGCTTGGTCGTGCCGACGAGGCGCATGATCTGGCTATCCTTGAGCTCGGGATGGTTGCGCAGCAGCCAGAGCACGGCGTTCGGGCGGTCGTGACGGCGCGAGACAGGCGTGTAGCGCGGGCCTTTGCGCGTCTGCGGCATCGGCGGCAGCTGCACCTTGCTTTCGGCGAGATGCAACTCGTGCGAAGAATCTTTTTCACCGCGAGCAATCTCGTCGCGGGTCAGTTGCCCGTTGGTGACGGGGTCCATACCCTTGATACCCTGGGCCACTTCGCCGTCGGCGATGCCTTTGACTTCGAGAGGATGCAAGCCGCAGAATTCCGCGATCTGGTCGAATGACAGCGCCGTATTCTCCACCAGCCAAACGGCGGTAGCTTTCGGCATCAGGGGGCGGCGGTCGCTCATGGGTGTCCTCTTTCGGTCCTTCGCGGACGGGTCGCGAAAGCCACTGCAAGGGTAAAAATTAAGGGAATGGCGCCTTATAACGCGTCCGGCTGGGGGGACGCAAGGCTTCACGCGAAGGCGCGGCTGCAAGAAGGCCGCAGCCGGAATTGTGGCGCTGCGGTTGCGGGCGGCGTTTATGACGGGTTAGTGTCTGAAAGCACAGGCCCGGAGCGTCTCGCGCCTGCAAGGTAAATGAGGTTTATTGGATGCTCGCGACAGCCGGTCGAACCAAATATTTCGAGGACTTGGAGGTCGGCCAGGAAGCCTCGATGTCGCGTGTCGTCAGCGAAGCGGATATCGTCGCCTATGCGGCTCTCTCGGGCGACTACAACCCGGTGCATCTCGACTCCGAATATGCTGGCAAGACCATATTCAAGGAGCGCATCGCCCACGGAATTCTGTCGGCAGGCTATATCTCCGCCATTTTCGGCATGAAGCTGCCGGGGCCGGGCGCGATCTACATTTCGCAATCTCTGTTCTTCAAAGGTCCGGTCAAGATCGACGATCGGGTCGAATCCCTCGTCAGGCTCATCGAGCTTATTCCGGATAAGAAGCGGGCCCGCTTCGAATGCATCTGCACCGTTGCCGGTAAGCCGGTGCTGACGGGAGAAGCCATCCTGATGGTTCCGGCGCGTCCGAAATAAGGGCAAAGTGGGCGCACGCATCTTCAAGCCGTCTTGGAGACTTAGGAACGCGCCGAGCATGCACGTCATCCACGGTCATAAGAATGTTCGGCCCGAGCATCGCCGATCGTCAGTCGCGATCGGCAACTTCGATGGCGTTCACCGCGGACATCGGGCGCTGATCGCCGAAGCGCGGACGCAGGCGCGCACCAGGCATGTCCCGTCGGCGGCTATGGTTTTTGAACCGCATCCACGCGAATTTTTCCAGAAGGGCGAGCCGCAATTCCGCCTGACGTCCCTGCAGCGCAAGCTGGTTTTGTTCGAAGCGCTCGGCCTCGATATCGCGTTTGTCGAGCCATTCAATGCCGAACTGGCATCGCTCTCGGGCGAAGAGTTTATCGAACGCGTGCTGGTGGCCGGTCTCGGCGTCACGCACGTCGTCATCGGATACGACTTTTATTTCGGCCACAAGCGCGGCGGCAATCCGGAGTTGATGGTTCGTGCGGGCGAGGATCTTGGCTTCGGCGTCACCGTCATGCCGCCGATGGCGGAAGATGGCGAGGTGTTTTCATCCTCGGGTGCGCGTCTGCATCTGGCGCAGGGAGACGTGAAAGGAGTGACCCACATGCTCGGCGAACCCTGGCGTGTCTCGGGCCGCATCATTGGCGGAGCCCGTCGAGGCACCGGCATGGGCTTCCCGACGGCCAACGTGCCGCTGCCAAAGGGCACGACTCTCGGGCACGGAATTTATGCCGTTCGTGCACATATTGATGGGTTGGTACGCGACGGGGCAGCGTATCTCGGCACCCGCCCGACCTTCGACGACGGCATGCCCGTGCTCGAAGTCTACCTGTTCGATTTCGATGGCGATCTTTACGGCCGCGAAATGGAAGTGGAATTCATCGATTTCATTCGTGGCGACCGCAAGTTCCATTCGGTCGAGGAATTGGTCGCGCAGATGGACCAGGACATTGCCCAGGTAAAGGCGGTTCTGGCGCGTGCTTAACTTTCGTCATCCTCAGCCAGGGATGATGGAAGAACGTGCCATCTTTGCTAACCGGTTTGGCAGTTGCTAGAACGCCCGCTGATTTGACGAGAAAGATTCACCTGATGCCGAAAGACGCAAAGCCCGGCAACGCGAGCGCCGCAGCCGCAACGGTGGCCGTTTCCGACGGTCGCGACTGGAGCAAGACGCTGTTCCTGCCGCAGACCGATTTTCCAATGCGCGCCGGATTGCCCGAGTTGGAACCGAAGCTCCTGAAGCGCTGGGACGAGATCGGCCTTTACGAAAAGCTGCGTACGGAATCCAAGGGCCGCGTGAAATTCACGCTGCATGACGGCCCGCCCTATGCCAATGGCAACATCCACATCGGGCATGCGCTGAACAAGATCCTCAAGGATCTCGTCGTCAAATCGCAGCAGATGCTCGGCCACGATTCTAATTACGTCCCCGGCTGGGATTGCCACGGTCTACCGATCGAATGGAAAATCGAGGAGCAGTATCGCGCCAAGGGCAAGGAGAAGCCGAACTTCCTCGATCCGGTCGCAATCAATGCCTTCCGCGACGAATGCCGCAAGTTTGCGGCCCACTGGGTCGACATTCAGCGCGAGGAATTCAAGCGCCTCGGCGTCGTCGGTGATTGGGCGCAACCCTATCTGACGATGTCCTACAACGCCGAAGCGATCATCGCGCGCGAACTGATGAAGTTCGCGGCGACCGGCCAACTCTATCGCGGCTCGAAACCGGTCATGTGGTCGGTCGTTGAAAAAACGGCGCTTGCCGAAGCTGAGGTCGAGTATCAGGACCACCAGTCCGACATGATCTGGGTGAAGTTCCCGGTCAAGCCGCTACAGGTGAACGAGGAGCCGGCTAAGAAGGATATTCCGCCGGAACTGCATCCCGAACTGACGCCCGAAAATTTGGTCGATGCATCTGTCGTCATCTGGACGACGACGCCGTGGACGATCCCCGGCAACCGCGCCATCAGTTTCTCCTCGCGCATCGAATATGGACTTTAC
>Ga0182744_1003949_pt1 | contig 11381 bp, 7 predicted proteins | sample eDN3rd30CKraftMG_FD_128525 | JGI IMG/M metagenome (GOLD analysis project Ga0182744, IMG submission 128525) | Enriched Miracle-Growth compost microbial communities from Emeryville, California, USA - eDNA 3rd pass 30_C Kraft MG (version 2) (version 2) ...
CACGCGAAAACTCCTGAAGTCGATTCCGTCGATCAGAATGTGTCCTGAGGTGGGGTCGAAAAATCGCGGCAGCAAGTTGATCAAAGTGGATTTTCCGGCACCGCTGGTTCCGACCAGGGCGACTTTTTCCCCGCGATTGATTTTTAGATTCACATGATCAAGCACGGTTTCGTGTCCGTAACTGAAGGAGACGTCTTTGAATTCGATGGTCGACCAGTTTTTAGGAAAAGGAGTGGGGCTTTCCGGATCTTGGATGTGATCGGTGGATTCCAAAATGCTTTCCAGGCGGTCCAACGCCACGGCGGATTGTTGAATCTTGATGAAAGAATCCTGGATTTTTTTGACCGCGTCCTGCAAGAGTCCGATGGCGAAAGAAAACGAAACGAAGCTTCCCACGTTCATCCGGCCGCCGCGGATTTCAAATCCGATGTAAATCAGGACGACGGAAAGCAAACACACCACCAGCGTTTCTGAAATGGGACCGGAGCTTTCCTCCCGGGAAATGATCTTTCCCCGTGAGTGCAGATACTGCTGCGCTTGGTCCTCGAACCGTCGGCGGATTTCCCCTTGAAGATTGAAGGCCTGAACGATCCGGGTGCCGTCCAAACTTTCCTTGATCGTCTGCGTGAGGTCTTCCATCGTTTCCTGGTTCATGTGCGAGTACTTGCGAATACTGCGCGCCATGCGGGTGGTTACCGTGGAGACAATGGGAATGGCCACCAGAATAAAAAGCGTCAGACGCCAATCGACGTAGATCAAATACCCAAAGCTGAACAGCGCCATAAAGGGCTCTCTCACGGCGTCCGACATGCTCCGAAATCCGTTTTGAACGATGTTGATGTCGTTCAACATCCGACTGATCAGTCCGCCGGAGCCGCGCACGAAATTCTGAAAGAAGCTCAAGTTCAGCGCCAGGTATTTGTTCATCAATTGACGGCGCAGATTGAGGGCGATCTCTTCGGAGGTGTAGATCATCAGGTACATATGAAAATAGCGGCAGGTCGCCGCCAGAATCCAGAGGCCCGCGATGAGAATGGGAATTTGATAAATTTTAACCGTGTCGTTGGAAGTCCATACGTTCGTCAGCTGGCCGACCAAGGAAGGAACATAAGCCTTGGCCGCGCTGATGACGGCGCCCAGCAGAGCGACGACGATCAGGCGTTTTTTGTATCTTATGACCTCAGGCCAGAGGGTTTTGATGATCACTTTCACTGCGAGGCATGTCCTTTTTAGAAAAGAGCTTGTCCGTGTATTCCTTCAGGAAGCGTCCGGTGACGCTCACTGGGTTAGACATAAGCTCTTCAGGGGTTCCTTGGCAAAGGATCTCTCCGCCTTGATCTCCCGCTTCAGGGCCCATGTCGATCACGAAGTCGGAATGGCGGATGATTTCCAGGTTGTGCTCCACCAGAAGCACGCTGCCTCCGGCCTCCACCAACTTGTGAAGAACGTTCAAGAGCAGATGCACTTCGCGAAAATGCAGGCCGGTGGTGGGTTCGTCAAAAATATACAAAGTCTTTTGCTGCTTGGCCGTGATCAGTTCGCGGGCCAGTTTCATGCGCTGGGACTCGCCGCCGCTGAAGGTGCTGGCGCTTTGACCGAGCCGCAGATACTCAAGACCGACCTCTTTCAAAACCGACAAAGGCCGCCAGATATTCGGATAAGCGACGAAAAAATCCATCGCTTCCTGGACGGTCATGTTCAGAATTTGATCGATGTTTTTTCCCTTATAGGTGATGTCGAGGATTTCGTGGCGGTAGCGTTTGCCGTCGCAGGCTTCGCAAGTGATCTGCACGTCGTCCATAAAAAGCATGTCGATGGTTTCGTGGCCCACGCCCTTGCACACGGGACAGCGTCCGCCGTCCACGTTCAGGCTGAAAGTGCCGGCGTTGTAGCCGCGCGCCTGCGCTTCACCGACGGAAGCCATGATGGAGCGGATCGCATCGAAAATTTTCAGATAGGTCAAAACGTTGCTGCGCGCGGTTTTTCCGATGGGCGATTGATCGATCAACACCACGCCCTTGAGTTGTTCAATGCCCTTGATGTTTTCACAGGGAAGTCCCGGAAGAAATTCTTTTCCCAGGCGTCTCGCCACGGCGGGGTAAATCGTGCTGGAAACCAAAGTTGATTTTCCGGAACCGCTCACGCCGGTCACGGTGACCAGACGGTTCAAAGGAATTTTCACGCTCACGTTCTTTAAGTTATGCCCGGTGCAATTTTCGAAAGAAATAAAATGCTTCAAGTTTTGAAGCTGCACGGGCCGATGGGGACGCGAGGGGACCCGGTTCATGGAGCCGTTCAAATAGCCCGCGGTCAGGGAATGAGAATCCTCAAGGAAGCTCTTCGCGTCGCCTTTGAAAACCAACTTGCCGCCCAGATGTCCCGAACCAGGGCCGATTTCCAAAACGTAATTGGCATTTAAAATCACGTCGTGATCGTGCTCCACCACCACCAAAGTGTTGCCTAAAGATTTCAAATCCTTCAGCACGCCGACCAAGCGGTGGGTGTCGCGGGGATGCAGCCCCACCGTCGGCTCGTCCAGAACGAAGAGCGTTTGGGAAAGTCCCATCCCCAACTGGTGCGCCAACTGCAGCCGCTGATATTCGCCGCCCGACAGAGTGCGGGTGGGCCGGTCCACGGACAAATATCCCACGCCCACGTCCATCAGGTATTTCAGCCGCGAGCGGATTTGCCGGAAGGGCTCCTTCACGATGTGTTCTTGGGAAGGAGTCAGTTTCAAAGTTTCCATGAAGGCGGCGAGTTCTTTTAAGGTGTAGGCGGACAAATCCCCGATGGATTTTCCCTGGATCTTCACCTGCAGGGCTTCGGGTTTCAGCCGGGTGCCGTGGCAGGTGGGACAGGTGAAGGGACTTTTGAAGCGCGCCAGGAAAACGCGCACGTGCATTTTATATTTTTTTTCTTCCAGGTATTCGAACAAACCTTTAACGCCGTAAAATTCCTTGGTGCCGTCCCAGATCGCTTTCTGATGTTTTTTGGAGAGCTTTTCCCAAGGCACGTCCATGTCGATTTTTTTCTTTTTGCAATACGCCCGCAATTCTCGGCGGTCATATTGGGCGCTCGGCATGGCGAAGGGGGAAAGGGCTCCCTGATTGAGACTGAGTTTCGGATTGGGAATCACCTTGTTGGGATCCAATTCCAGTTTGTTTCCGAAGCCGTTGCACTCGGGACAAGCGCCGACCGGAGAGTTGAAGGAAAACAAAGCGGTGGAAAGTTGGGGAAAGCGAAAGCCGCACACCGAACAGGAGTTGTCTTCGGAAAGCAGCAGTTGTTGTCCGGTGGTCGTGACCACGCGGGCTTCGGGGTAAATGGTTTCCTTGCTGAGCTTCAAAGAAGTGGCGAAGGCCAGGCTGAGAGAATCCGCCAAGCGCCCGCGCTCTTCTTTTGAAAACTGCAGGCGGTCGATGACGACGTAAAATTCCTTGGTGGGCGCGGTTTTGTTTTTCGGATCTTCAAGATCTTTGATCTCGCCCAGTTCCGCTTCCGTCAGGTGAGTGCCTTTGATCCATTTCAGCTTTGAGGACGAAGGAACGTAAATGCGCCGAAAGCCCTCGGTCTTCAAGAATTCCAAAAGCTTCGGACCCTTCATCAGCCGGCCTTTGGAAGGGACGGGCGCAAGAACGTAACCCCTCTGATCGGGAAAGGAAGCGAGCACCCGATCGGCGCCGGAACTCGGGGAGTCGGCATGCAGGGAAATGTGATGGGTCGGACATTTCACTTCACCGAGTTTTTCGTAAAGAAGTCTCAAGAAATCGATCAGCTCGGTGGTGGTGCCGACCGTCGAGCGCGAAGTTTTCACGGAATTTTTCTGTTCGATGGAAAGCGCCGGGGGAATGTTTTCGATGCCGTCCAAATCGGGCTTGGGCGCCTTGTTCAAAAACTGCCTGGAATAACTGGAAAGGCTTTCGATGTAGCGGCGTTGTCCCTCGGCGTAGAGCGTTTGAAAAGCCAGCGAGGACTTTCCGGAACCGCTGGGCCCGCACACCACCGTGAAGGAGCCCAAGGGAATTTCAACGTCGATGTTTTTTAAATTGTTTTGTCGAACACCCCAGGCCTTAATAGCCTTCATTCAGATAAATCCTCTTTGAAAAAGTTCTGGTCCTCTTCCCGCTTTTCTTCGGTGGTTTGGACCCCAGTGGGCTCAGTGCCTTCAATGAAGGCTTGTCTTACCACTGATTCACTTTGAGGAGAAACCAATTGTCCGGTTTTGTTGTCGATATTCACGAAAACGATATTATCCGGCACGGGAAAACTACGGGGGGGAAGCCCTTCATGGGCGTCCTTCATGTAGGCGAGCCAGGTCGGAAGCGAAGCCGTTCCCCCGAACTCTCCTTTTCCCAGGGTCTTTTCCTCGTCAAAGCCCGTCCACACCCCCGTGGAGTAATCGGGAGTGTAACCAATGAACCAGGCGTCGAAATAGCCGTTGGTGGAGCCTGTTTTACCGGCGGCCGGGCGCCCGATGGATTTGGCCGCCACGGCGGTTCCTCCGGGCTCGTTGATGACCGCCTGAAGAATGTTCGTGGTCACATAGGCGGTTTCAGGACGCATCACTTGGTCGGGGTCGGCGAAGAACAGCGGCGGTCTTTTGTTTTTTTCTTCTTCGTCTTTAAGAACTTTTTCGCGGATCTCTTCGAATTTTTCATTGATCGGATTCAGTTGGTCTTTGAAGCGCTCGTCCAACCCGATGGGGCCGCTGAGTTCCTCACCCTCATGGGAGATCACTTTTTTGATCAAAATGGGAGACAAGCGTTTTCCCAAGCGTCCGATGGTGGCGAAGGCGCGGGTCATTTCGTAAAGAGTGACGCTGCTGGAGCCCAACGACAAAGTGAAATCCATGTTCAACGGACTGAAGATGCCCAGGCGCCGGGCGTAGGTGGCGATCTTTTCCACGCCGAGCTTTTCGGTGATTTTCACGGTCGGCACGTTGAGAGAACGGATCAGGGCGTTTCTGAACAGGATGTCCCCGGAAAAGCGATCGTGGCTGTTTCTGGGTTTCCAAGTTTTCGTTTCCGGCTCGGCTTTTTCCGCTTTCGCGGCGGGAGTGTCTTGGCCTTCTTCTTCCTCTTCCTCATACACCAGCGGCGCGTCGATGATGGGCGTGGCGGGGGTGTAGCCGTTGTCCAAAGCGGCGGCGTAAGTCAGGGCTTTAAAGGCCGAACCCGTTTGGCGCGCGGCTTGAAGAGCGCGGTTGAATTGTGATTTTTCAAAATCGGCGCCGCCGACCATGGCCACCACGTCGGATGTTTTTTGATCGAAAGAGATCAGGGCCGACTGGGCCAGGGGTTCTTGTTCCAATTCCACTTGGGCGAAATCGGCGTATTCTTTTTCGTCATATTTGTATTTTTTGGCGTCCTTCTTCAGCCGCTCCGAGGAAAATTTCTTTCCCACCACCTTGATGTCGATGACGTCACCGACTTTAAGCACTTTGGAGGGAGTGTCGATCTTCTGCGCCCAACGAAAACTGACTTCCGGGTCCGGAGTGCGCGCCCAATCCATGGAGGAAATGTCGATCAGCCCTTTGTTTTCGGCGAAGCGCACGGACGTCAAGCCCAACTTGTCGTCCACTTTGGTGACGATGCCTTTGGTGTAAGTGCCGATCGGGATGTAGGAAGCTAAAGCGCCGCGTTTGTTTCCTTGATCGTCTTTGCCGGTCAGATTCAGAGGAGGTTTCGGAGTGAAAGATCCGTCGGGAAGAAGAACTCTTTGCGGAGAGACTTCGTCCATCAGGTGGTCGCGCTCCTTGAGCAGCAGCGTGGCCACTTCCTTGGGATCTTCCAGGTGTTGTAAGGGACCGCGGTAACCTTGGCGTTTGTCGTGGGCTCTTAAACCTTCTTCGATGTGTTTCTGCGCGCTCTTTTGAAGATCCAGATCCATCGCGGTGTAAACTTTGATTCCGCGATCCAGCACCATCTCTTCGCCGACTTTGTCCACCAGCATTTGCCGGACGGTTTCCAGATAGTAGGGAGCGATCTCTTTAAAGTTTTGCCAGATGTAAAGCTTGACCGGTTCTTCCTTGTATTTTTCCGCCTCTTCCTGAGTGATGGCACCGATGGCGGCCATCCGACTGAGCACGTAGCGCTGACGGTCTTTGGCGGCTCTCGGGTTGTTGATCGGAGAGTAGCGGCTGGGTGCTTGAGGAAGGCCCGCCAGGATCGCCGCTTCCGGAACGGTCAGGTCTTCCACGTTTTTTCGAAAGTAAATTTGCGCGGCCGCGCCCACGCCGTAAGCGCCCTGTCCCAGATAAATCTGGTTCAGGTAGAGATAAAGGATTTCTTCTTTGGACAGATGGTCTTCCATCCTGCGGGCGAGAAGAGCTTCTTTGATTTTCCGGGTGTAGGTTTTTTCCGAACTCAGAAGCAGGGTGCGCGCCACCTGTTGGGTGATGGTGGACGCCCCTTGCGCTTTACGTCCGGCTTTTAAGTTGGCCAGAAAAGCGCGAAAGATCGCCAGGTAATTGATGCCGTGGTGTTGGAAGAACTGATCGTCCTCCGCCGCGACGAAGGCGTTGACCAGATGTTTGGGGATTTTGTCGTAAGAAACCAGCATCCGTTTCTCGCGAAAGAATTCGCCGACCTTTTTGCCGTTGCGGTCGAACACTTCGGAAACCAGAAGAGGCTTGTAGTCCTCGATCTTGATCATGTTCGGGAGAGTGGAGGAAAAAAGGGCCAACATTCCGGCGATTCCCGCAACGCCGAGAAAAGCCACTAAGACCAACGCGATCACAATTTTTTTCATAGACATTGAACGAGAATAACAGAAAGTTTTCGGAAGCTGAATGAGTTCCTGAAGGGGCCAGCCTTTGACTGGCCCTCAGGTAATGCGGGGGGTTATTGTCGCTGCGTTCTGTTGCCCTCATCGGAGTTCGATGCGGGGTTATTGATTTTCCTATACACGTCTTTTCCACTCTCGTGGGTTTTAACATACCCGCTTTTAAGTTGTCCGTGGTTGTCCAAAGCTTCCGATTTGTCCACGGTGTCGCCCAATGTCGGTCGGGCGGAGGCGGTGGTGGCATCGGGTTCTGTTTTGGTGGCCGTGGTGCTGGTTCCTATGGAGGCAAGAAAGTTTTTCGCCTGTTGGCAAATGGATTCAGTTTCATTTTTACAACATTGAAAGAATAAGTTTTCAGCACTAGATTTGAGTTTGTTATAATTCGACATTAAGGTCGCAAAGGCCGTTCCGTCACTGCCGCCACCAGACGCGGCGATCCGATAGGCTTGCATGATATTTTTTTTCCGATTCTCGGCAAGTTCAAGGTCTTGTTTGGCTTGGGTAAGGGGATCGGTGTTTTGTTGCAGTTGCGTGGCGTTCATTCCCGGTATGGCAATCATGCCCCCGACGGAAGAACCCATGGCCTGCATCTGCGCATTGCTGAGTTGTTCTTGCTTAATGCTGAGGCTGTTGGCGCAGGAAACCTGAAGATCTTGCTTGTCCTCGGCGTTTTCCATGACGGCCCGGGTGCTTTTTTCATTGAGCAAGCTTCCGAGCGCCTTATTTTGATCGGCGATTTGGGCGCTGATAGTGGCCCGTTTTCTTTTATAGGATTCTTCGGCGGCTCCGTAATCCTCTTTGGCGCGGGCGTAGTCGCTCTTTGTTTTCCCGTCGCTCATGCACCACTGAAAGTATTGAAAGGCTTCCAGCTGGTCTCTTTTTCGGGAGGTATAGCCTTTTTTGGAAATGGATTGGTTGAGGTCGCCGATGTTGTAGGTGGAGGTTGCGATCTTATTGAGGTTGCTTTTTAACTTGTCGTTCACTTTGCCGATCGCATAAGCGCGGCAATTGTTTTCGATGTCCGCTTTTCTTTGGGAGTAGGCTAATGCCTGAGCCACTTTGGCGTCTTCGGCTTGTCCCATTTGGTCGTTCAGCTGAATGATGGTTTGATTGATCTGGCGGGCTTGATCCTGAATACTTTCCTGAGCGTCTTTCAGTTGGCGCTCTAAGCTTTTTTGATCTTCACGGCATTGCTTTTGAGCATCCGCCAAGTCTTGCTTAGCCTGAGTGACCTGTTCTTTGGCGGTGTTGGTTTGTTCTTGCTGAGTTTTTTGGAGTTCGGGAATTTTTTCTTTAAGATCTTTGATTTCATCTTGAGTATCTTTTAGATCATCGCTGATTTTCTTGGCATCCTTGCCGGAAATGGCCGGGCATTTGCTGGCTTGCGCCTTCATTTGGTCAATATCATAAGCATTTGTGGAGTCTTCATCCAGAGAGCTTTGGATTTGGCCAGCGTCTTCACAGCGAGAGATTTCCGAAGAGCAGGAGATGCTTCCGTAGACACCTCCACTACCACTCATTCCGGCAGCTCCGCAGCTTCCCGAAAACTCCTTGCTGGTGGCGTTGAAATCCTTCTTATTTTCTGCGCAGGAGTTGGCGTCGGCACTTGAACATTTAGCTTCGCCTATCTTCAAGCGCTTTTCTGCTTCAGCGTTTTTGCCGAGCTTTCGATATTCTTTAGCGATCGCGATGTATTTGGCCATACATGCGTCTTGAGTGCGAGGCTCGTCGTCGCTATCTTTTGCAAATCCAAGCGCGCCGGTGGCAACGAGCATTCCTAGAACCAGTGATTTTACAAATGTCTCAAGTCTAAACACTGAAAATCCCCCCTGTGTTTATACATGATTGCAGGCTTTAAACGCAGCAAAGCCCGGGCCAAAAAGCGTCACTCTTTATTTTCACTCAATAAAAAGGAATGTGCACGCATGCTGTCTTAAATTGAGACGTTCTTTCGGACTAAAGTTTTGGGGGAGGGGTCGGACCTTTTTGCAGCGAACTGCTTTTTGGTCCGGACTTTTTTGCAGTTTGGTGCTTTTTGGTCCACAAGGTATTTTTTAAAACCCCTCACTAAAGACAGGTCTTAAAAAATACCTTGTGGGTCTGAGTGATCCAAGTAAACCCATGTTTATCAAAGTGGGTGACCATGATAGGAACTTTAGGCTTCTCAATCGAAATGAGCTTGCTCACCATTCCCAGGGACAGCCCCCAATCTTATTGGCTTGTAGGGTTTACTTTTGTCATCAGCCCACAAGACTCTTTCAATCTACCAAACCCGGGAATCCGCTACAAGAGAGGCAACACCCGTGCCGACGGTTTTTTCAAAAAACCTCTCTTCGTCCTGTGTATTTTTGAGATAAAGCGCCGAAAAAGAAGATATGACTTTGGCTCAATTGGACTTGCTTTTTCCGTTTTTCGTTTTTGCTTACGGCGCCTTGATTTGTTTCGTCACCAGTCTTCCGATGTTGATCGAAAAAGGCGAAGGCAAACTTCCCCCCTCCATGTTGAACCAACTCAAAGCGCATGAACCTTTGGGCTGGGTGTGCTTTTTCGTCGGCGGACTTTGGTCCCTTCAAAATTTGTGGATGATGTCGTAATTTTCGGATCAGAAACTAATCACCTGTTCAAAAATGAGACAGCCGGGATCTTTTAAAAGGAAACCACGGCGCGTCCGCCTGGTACATGGGTTGCTTCGCTCTGTAAGGCATGACTTGGTCTAAAGGCATCCCGCGGTTCCAAAAGATTCCTCTTTTCGCGCTTTCCATGGCGTTATCTTTTTTATTTACCCCCAGCCCCTCCGCTTTCGCGCAGCTCTCGGCGTATCAATGCGTCGATGGACAAATGGTCCTGCCGCAAGACTGCCGTGAGATTTCCGGTCTTCAAGATTATCTCAACGATTCTTCGCAGCGCCGTTCCTTTGAGGAAGAAATCACGGCACCGGATGATGAAACCGGCAGCAGAAATCTTCTTCACTCTTGCCTCGTGGATGTGCGCCAAAAAAACAGAGAGCTGATTCGGGATTCCGAGCCCTCTTGTTCAAGGGCGGATAACCGGGCCTTCGATTTATTGATGAAATTGGCGCGCACGGAAGTGAACGAACGCTTGCAAGCGCGAAAATCTCCTCGCGGCTCTTCCGAGGAAACTCAAGGCTGGATTCAGCCGCGCTGTTTTGGTCCGATCTGCTACCGCACCGACCGGCCCGCCGACTACGTCCGCTTCGGCGTGCGCTAACCCTCCCGAAAATGCCCTAAAAAGGCTCCCGCGTTTTGTTTTTGACAGTTGCGTCCCTAAAATCAAAGGCAGAAGGGTCTGAACCCCTTCGCCGTCGGCAAGGTTTTTGAATCTTTTCAGACCGGAATGAAAAGGACGTTTTTGATCCTCTTTTTATCGGTGTTTCTTGGGAGCTGCCCGGCCCTGGCGGAGCTGGACGCTGCTTTGGTCCGACAACAAACGGCGGCCGATTGTGGCCCCGCCGCTCTCTATGATGCCCTTCTTTTGAGTGACGTGCGCGAGGCGGTTTTGGCCTCTCTTTCTTATGAAAACTTTCTGGGAGTTTATGGAAAGAATCGGTTTCAGGAAGGGGTCGGCACCGAGCTGGATGACGTGGCTCTCATGGGAAAAGAGGCTCTGCAAAACCTGAACTTTCACGGCTTTTCCCTTCAATTTTTGGACGTGAAGCCTTTGGATCTCGACGGCATTTACAGGAATTTTGAAGAGTCTTTCGACCAGGGCTTTGATCCCGTGATCGGCATCGGCTTTCGCACCCGTCAGGGAGAAAGACAAAACGGGCACGCTCTGATGATCTACAAAGTTCAACAAGAGCAAGATTCTTTGATTTTAAGTTACCTGGACCCCCAAGACCTTTCCTTGGGGGAACTCACGGTCTCCCGCACGCGGGAAGTGCGCTCGAACACTTTGTATTCAGACCGCTCCACGCCCCTGTGGACCCTGGATGGAATGATCCGCTCCCGCTAAAATCTCGACCTTTGCACGATTGGCGACGCCCCCCTGAATGTTGATAATTAAAACAGAACACATTCAATGGAGGGTTTTTGTGAAAAGTCTTTTCTTGTGGGGCGTGACGCTTTGTTTTCTTCTGGCCGTCCCGGTTTCCAAGGCCTCTCCCTCTCAAGATTTTCCGAAACTGATCACCTACAACACGTTGATGAGTCTCAGTCCCGCGCAGCGCCGGGCCTATATCGCGGACGTTCGTCAGATCCTCGCCGACCTCGAAGCAAACATGAACAGGGAATTGACCCCTGACACCACGGCGGCCAATGAATTGAAAGACGTCCGTCACCGCTTGGATCTTTTTGAATTACTGCTTCCTCAAGCGGAGGCACAGGGAACGGTCACGGGGAAAGCGATTCCCCGGGTGGTGAATGAGGCGACGGGCAAGGCTTGGTCTTGCGCCCAAGCCGGAGCGAACTTGGAGTTCAACCTCGCCGTCGGAACCTGTGTGGTTAAAGGAAACAACACGGAAGGAGTTTGTTCGGCCGGCTATCATTATGGTTCGGTAAAAACGAATCAGACGGGCGGCGCCATCATCAAGGGTTATTGTATTCCCGATGACAGCTGGAACGCCTTGAACTCCGGACGCA
>Ga0182744_1003951_pt1 | contig 11376 bp, 12 predicted proteins | sample eDN3rd30CKraftMG_FD_128525 | JGI IMG/M metagenome (GOLD analysis project Ga0182744, IMG submission 128525) | Enriched Miracle-Growth compost microbial communities from Emeryville, California, USA - eDNA 3rd pass 30_C Kraft MG (version 2) (version 2) ...
GGGCAAGATCACCCTCAAGGTGAACGGCGAGACCCGTCAGGACGGCGATCTCAACCAGTTGATCTGGAACATCCCCGAGATCATCTCGAAACTGTCGGAGATGGTCGCGCTGGACGCCGGCGATATCATCATGACCGGCACGCCGGCCGGCGTCGCCGCGACCGTCGCCGGCGACAAGATCGAATGCGAGGTCGAGGGCGTCGGCAAGCTGAACGTCACCATCGGCCAGCCGCTCAAGTAAATCCGGCCCCCGTTCCCGTTGAAAAGGCCCGCCACCCGGCGGGCCTTTTGATTTCAGGCTCGTAATTTATGTCGGCCGCCAATGGGCCCCCGCCGGCCCGCGCCAAACGCATCGCCCGCGTTAACCTGTCGGTAATATCCTGTGGATGAAAGTGCTCGTTCTGGTCGGCCGCATGGCCAGGGAGCTTTCCGATGCGCGTCGCCGTCTCGCACGACGTCTTACCTTATCACGATTCGCCGCCGCTCGCCGGCCACCTGCCGCCGGACGGGGCTTCGGATATCGCCGTCACCATGGCGGAGCGGATCAGCGCCTATCACCCGGCAAACGACACCGAGGCGCTCAACCTGTTGCGGGCGAGCTTCCCGCATGCGCCATTGCGGCTGCGGCTGGCGGCGCTCGATGCGCTGCGTCGGCGGCGCGCCGACTGAAACCGCCGCTCGCTTCTTAGCGTTCAGAGCCCCAGATAAGCCTGCCGCACGCGATCGTCGGCGAGCAGGTCCTCGCCCTTGCCGGAGAGCGTGATCCGGCCGTTTTCCAGCACATAGGCCCGGCTTGCCAGCCGCAGCGATACGGCGACGTTCTGCTCGACCAGGAGGCAGGTCAGCCCGTCGCGGTTGAGGTCGGAGACCGTCTGCAACACACTCTGCACCACTGCCGGCGCCAGGCCGAGCGAAGGCTCGTCGAACATCACCAGGTCCGGCTCGCCCATCAGGCAGCGGCCGATCGCCAGCATCTGCTGCTCGCCGCCGGAGAGCGTCCCCGCCGCCTGGTGCTGGCGCTCGGAGAGCCGCGGGAACATGCCGAAGACGCGCTCGAGATTGCGCGCCTTGGCGGCGCGGGCGCGCGGCAGCAGCGCGCCCATGGCGAGGTTTTCGAGCACGCTGAGCGTCGGGAACACCTGCCGCCCCTCCGCCACCTGGCCGATGCCGAGGTTGCAGACCTTGTGGCTCGGCCAGCCGGCGATATCGGTGTCGCCGAACACGATGCGGCCGCGCGAGGGCGCATGCATGCCGGCTATGGTGCGGATCAGCGAGGTCTTGCCGGCGCCGTTGGCGCCGACGATGGCGACGATCTCGCCGCGGGCGATCGACAGGCTGACGCCATCGAGCGCCTGCGCGTCGCCGTAGAAGACGTCGAGGTCGGTGACGGTCAGCATCAGTGCACCGCCTCGGCGCCGAGATAGGACTGGATCACCGCCGGATCGCGCACCACCTTGTCGGGCGGCCCGGCGGCGATGGCGGCGCCGTGATGCAGCACCACGATGTCGCCGGCGAGCGCCATCACCGCGCGCATCACATGCTCGATCATCAGGATGGTGACGCCGGTCTCGCGATTGAGCGCGCGCAGGATATCGACCATGCGGTCGGTCTCGGTCGGCCGCAGCCCGGCGACCACCTCGTCGAGCAGCAGCAGCTTCGGATCGGTGGCAAGTGCGCGCGCCACCTCCAGCCGCTTGCGGTCCGGCAGCGTCAGACTGCCGGCAAGCTGCGTGCGCTTGCCGATAAGATCGAGCCGCCGCAGGATGTCGTGCGCATGGGCGCGCGCCGCTTCGACATGCGGCCGCCGCAGCAGCGCCCCGACCAGCACGTTGTCCTCGACGGTGAGGCCGGGAAACGGCTTGACGATCTGGAACGTGCGGCCGATGCCGCGCCGGCACACCTGATCCGGCGACAGGCCGCCGATCGCCGCGCCGTCGAAGGTGATGGTGCCGGTATCCGGCGCGAACACGCCGGCGATCAGGTTGAACAGCGTGGTCTTGCCGGCGCCGTTCGGCCCGATCACCGCGAAGATCGAACCTTGCGGCACGTCGAACGACACATTGTCGACCGCGAGCAACCCGGAGAAGCGGCGGCTGACGCCGGCGACGGACAGCAGCGCGCTCATGACCGGCGCTCCGTCACGCCAAGTTTGCGCGCAAGCCACGGCCACACGCCGTCCGGCAGCGCCACCACCACGAGGAGCAGGCAGATGCCGTAGAACACCGCCTTGGCGCCGGGTGCGTCGATGCCGAAATAGGACAGCAGTTCGTGCATGGTCTCCGACAGCCCGGTCAGCAGGAAGGCGCCGAGGATCGGGCCGAACAGCGTGCCGACGCCGCCGATGATCGGGCCGAGGATGATCTCGATCGAGCGGCCGATGCCGAACACCTGTTCCGGGAAAAGATTGTTGTAATAGAAGGCGGCGAAGACGCCGGCCGGCGCGGTGAGGCCGGAGGAGATCATCATCGCAATCATTTTGTAGCGGAACGTGTTGACGCCGAGCGCGGAGGCCGCGTCCTCGTCCTCGCGGATCGCCTGCCAGAAATAGCCGACGCGGCTGTGCAGCAGCGTCCGGCACAGCCATAGCGCCGCGAACGTCATCGCCAGCATGACGTAATAGAACATCGTCGGATTGCCGCGCAGATTGATCAAATCGTTGCTGGTATATTGCGACACCGGCAGGAACAGCCCGCCGGAGCCGCCGACATAGCTGAAATGATCGAAGCCGACGCGGGTGAACTCGGCGAAGGCGATGGTCAGGATGGCGAAATAAACGCCGCCGACGCGGAAGCGGAACGCCAGAAAGCCGATGAAGCCACCGGCGAGCGCCGCCACCGCGACCGCCGCCAGCATGCCGATCCACGGCCCGACGCCGAAGCGGATGAACAGCGCCGCCGAGACATAGCCGGCAAGTCCGACATAGAGCGCATGGCCGAGCGATAGCGGCCCGCAGAAGCCCATGATCACGTTCCACGCCTGCCCGGTATAGGCGAAGTAGAGGATCAGGATGAGCACGGTCAGCAGATAGTCGTTGGCGAAAGCCGGCGCGACGACGAGCAGCGCCAGGAGTGCCGCCAGCAGGCCGACGCCGCGCCCCGACAGGTCGGAAAACGGCCCCGTCATCGCTGCCGTTTCCCCATGATGCCCTGCGGACGCAGCAGCAGCACCAGCACCAGCGCCGCCACCGCGAACATGCTTTTCGCCGACGGCGTGAAGAACAGGCCGGCGAGCGCCTCGGTGAAGCCGATCAGCACGCCGCCGAGCAGCGCGCCCGGCATCGAACCGAGGCCGCCGATAATGACGATGATGAACGCCTGTAGCGTATAGGCGGGCCCGAGCGAGGGCGTCACGTCGGTGATCAGGATCAGCACCGCGCCGGCGGCGCCGACGCAAGCCGAGCCGATGCCGAAGGTCAACGCATAGAGCTGCTTGACGTTGAGGCCGACGACCAGCGCGCCGGTATAGTTGTCGGCGCAGGCGCGGATCGCCTGGCCGAGAAGCGTGAAGCGGAAGAACGAGAACAGCACCGCCGCCACCAGCAGCGCGGCGAGCGCCGCATAGACCTTCGTCGCATCGATGATCAGCGGCCCGACCTCGAAGGAATCGAAGGAGTAAGACGTCTGCACGCCGCGCGCGTCAGGGCCGAACACCATCAGCAGCACGTTGACGATGATGATCGCTACCGCCACCAGCAGGATGAACTGCATGTGTTCCGGCTTGCTGACGAAGGAATTGATGAAGCTCACCTGCATCGCATAGCCGACCAGGAACAGCAGCGCGGCGATCGGGATCAGCATCACCAGCGGGTCGATGGCGAACGCCATGAAAGCGGCGAACGCCAGGAACATCGCCACCGTCATCATCTCGCCGTGCGCGAAATTGACGATGCGCACCACCCCGAAGATCACCGACAGGCCGAGCGCCATCAGCCCATAGACCAGCCCGGTCAGGATGCCGCCGATGGCGACATTCAGAATGAGGTCGATCGGCGGCATCGGTGATCGGCTGACAACTGAAATTCTCGGTAATCGCGGGAAGGTTTCGCTCCCCATGACAGGGGGAGGATCAGGGAGGGGGCGCGCTCTGCTTGCCGGCCTCCCCCCTTTAAGGAGGAGGCCAAAACGGCAGCAATCATCAACCGCGCTTGCCCCAGCCGGGCATCGGGAACACGACCTCGCCGGCCGCTGCCTCCTTCGGCAGCACCACCGTCGGCACGCCTTTCTTGTTCTGCAAAACCGCGGAACCGATGGTGTTGCTCTGGCCCTTTTCGTCGAACTCGATCGGGCCGCCGATCATCACGCGCTTTTCGATCTTGGTCTTGCGCAGCGCGTCGGCGAGCGCCTGGCCGGCGGTCGAGCCGGCGCGCTTGTGTGCATCGGCGCACACCATCAGCGCCTCGAAGGTGAAGCCGATATTGAAGATGTGCCCCGGCAGCTTGTCCTTCGGGTAGACCTTCTTGAACTCCGCCTCGATCATCTTGGTCATGTCGGCCTTGGGGTTGGCCCACGGGATGACGGTGATGATCTCGTCGGAATATTTGCCCATCGTATCGAGGAACTGCTGCTCGTACATGCCCGGCGCACCGGGGCTCATGATCCCCATCGGCTCCCAGCGCTGCTTGACCATTTCGCGCACCAGGATGATCGCGTCGTTGAGCCGCGTCACCGTCATCAGGATGTCGGCGCCGGTCGCCTTGGCCTTGGCGACCTCGACGGAGAGATCCTTGGCCGCCGGGTCGTAGGCGATCGAATCGACGATCTTGAACGGCAGATTCATCTTCGGGAAGATGACGTCGATCGCCTTCTTGTTGGCGAGGCCGAACGTATCGTTGATGTGCATCAGCACCGCGGTCTTCGGCGTCTTGCCGGTCGCGTCGAAGACCTGCGGGAACAGGCCGAGGCCGCGGGAGATGAGTTGCGGCGCGGTCTGGAAGTTGCGGAAGGTATATTTATAGCCCTGTTCGGTGATCTGCGGGGCGGCCGCGATATTGATCATGAAGGGCACGCCCTTCTGCTCGGCCACCTGCGCGATCGCCGCCGCGGCGCCGGAATCGAACGGGCCGACGAGCATATGGGCGCCATCGGCGATCAGCCGCTCGGCGCGGGCGCGCGCCACATCGGCATTGGTCTCGAAATCGACCGTGGTGATCTCGATCGGCTGCGTATAGCCGAGCTGCTTCAGCAGCGCCGGCGCGATATCGACGCCGCGCTTGCACGACTGCCCGACACCCGCCTGAACGCCGGAGAGCGGCAGGATCACGCCGAGCTTCAGCGGGCCGCCCTGGGCGCGCACGATCGCCGGCGCGGCAAAGAGCGAGGTGGCGGCGGCGGCGCCGGCCAATAGGCCACGGCGGCTGATCGCCATCGAGGCCAAAGTGGCTGAGGTGATGGTTTCCGGCGACGTCGCCGCCGGTATCGATCGTTTCCTGGTCATCGTGTCCCTCCCCCGGACTGCGGCCATATCGTCCTGAGCATCGTTGCGTGCCCGTATAGTGACGATGCCTCGCCGACAGATGCAACGGGCATTATCGTTGAGCGAGGCGCAAAAGAACAGAGCGCGGCACCCGTACGATATCGATGCCGGCGATATATAGTTGCGGACGACAACAGATGTCGTCAACAACATTATAGTCTATGATCGCAGTCCCGCCAACGTTGCGGACGGAGACAAAAGCCATGGCAAACCGGCGCACGGCGATCAAGGAGGCGCGCGACGAAACGTCCCGCCCCGGCCGGCGGCGGGCCATCGATCTCGACGTCCTCGACCGGCATCTCGGCTATTCAGCGCGCCGCCTGCAAATCTGGATCTTCCAGGACTTCATCCGCCGGCTCGCCGAAATCGATATCCGCCCGGCGCAATATTCCGTGCTGGTGGTAATCGGCGCCAATCCGGGCCTGTCGCAGGCCGACCTCGCGGAGGCGCTGGGCATCGAGCGCGCCCGTATGGTGCATCTGCTCGACCGGCTGGAAAGCCGCGCGCTGATTGAGCGCCAGCCCTCGGCCGTCGACCGGCGCAGCCACGCTTTGCATCTAGCGCGCGAAGGCCAGCGCGTGCTCAGGCGCGCCAAGACGCTCGCGGCGGAGCACGAGGCGAAGCTCGACGATTTGCTCGGCGGGCGGCGGCAGCAGTTGCTCGACCTTCTGCACCTTGCGGAACTGCCGCCGGCCGGCTGAAGGCGCGCGCGTTAGCAAGCCTTGAAGCGTCATCCCGAGGGCCGCACCGAGCGCGGCGTCTCCAAGGACAGAGCGACTACCCCGCCGGGGTCGCGAACAATTCGTCGACCGTCATCGGTCGCGGAATCAATTGCTGCTGTTCGGCGTAGCGGATGAGCGTCTCCAGGCAGCGGCGGTTCTCCTCGATCCCGAACGGCACCGTATCGATCGCGTCCGCCTTGGGTAGGCCGGCCGCGGTCTTGCCGGCGCGCAGCACGCGATAAAGCTCGGCGACGGCATCCGGCCGCGCCCGCGCCAGTTCGCCCTTGACCACCACCATGTGATTGACCGGCACGATGCCGTGCTTGCCGTACCAGTCGCGCGCCGCCGCCTGCGGATCGGCGACAACGCTCTGCAATCGCGGATCGTCCGGCATCGCCGCGCCGTAGATCGCCGCATCGAGTTCGCCGGAGAGCAGCATCTGCGTGATGTCCTTACCGGGCGCGGCACGCACCGCCGAGGGCGGATCGGCGCATTCGGCAACGTGACCATCCTCGAAGGTCACCCACTGCACGCGGCTGAAATCGACGTCGTAATCGTTTTGCAGGATGCCGCGCAGCCAGCCACCGGTGGTCTGGCTGTAAGAGCGCACGCCGATCCGCTTGCCGGCAAGATCGGCGGGGCGCAGCGTGCCGCGCTCGACGTTATGGAGCATGCAGTGATGCTGGAAGCGCCCGAGCATCGCCGCCGGCAGCAGCATCAGATCCTTGCCGTAAGCGCGCGCCTGCAAATAGGTGACGAGCGCCATCTCGCTCACATCGAAGGCATGCTCGCGCACCATCGGCTTGAACGCCTTGTGCATCGGCTTGACCTCGACGAAGTCGAGCGCCAGCGACGGCGACGTCACCTCGCCGCGCTTGAGGGGAGCGGTGTGGGCATAGTCGCCAATAGCGACGCGGAGCGGCAGGCGGTCGGTCATGAGCGTGTCTCGGATCGGAGGATGGCCGGGGAATAGCCAAGGGATAGCCAAGGAATAGCATTGCGTGCATCGGGATTAAGCGGTGCAGCCGGCGCAGGCAATGGTTTTTCTCTCTCCTCGAAGCGACGGCCAATGGGCATGGATAAGCGGGCACCGGCGCTTGACGTCGTCAACAGAATTGTTAACAATTCAAATAACAATTACAGACCCTCATGCCGGCCCTCACTCCTTCCGACAACGCGCGCTGCCCCGACGATCCGCAGTTCGATCTCGCCTCGCGTCTGCGCACGGCGATCGCACGCGGCGACCTGCTGCCGAACGAGCGGCTGGTGGAAGCCGACCTTGCCGCCAGCTTCGGCGCCAATCGCGCCAATATCCGCATGGCGCTGGCGATGCTCGACCAGGAAGGTCTGGTGGTGCGCGAGCGCCATCGCGGCGCGCGGGTGCGCGCCGTCTCCGACGCCGAAGCGATGGAAATCGCGCAGACGCGCCTGGCGATCGAGGTGATGGTCGCCGGACAGGCGGCGAGCCGCGTCACCGATGCCGACCGCAAGGCGCTGCGGGCGGTCATTACGCAGATGCGGTCCTGCATCGAGCGCGGCGACCTGCCCGCCTTCTCCGACGCCAATGCCGCGCTGCATCGGGAAATCCACCGGATCGCCGGCAACGAGACGGCGCGGCGCATATTGCAGACACTGAAATCGCATATCGTGCGGCTGCAATATCGCGTCATCCTGCTGCCCGGCCGACCGAAGACGTCGCTCGCCGAGCATCGGCGGATCGTCGATGCGCTCTGCGCCGGCGACCGCGCCGCCACTGAAGCGGCGATGCGCGCGCATCTGACCAGTTTCGTCAAATTGCTCAAGGACGCCATCGCCGCCGCACGCAGCGGCGGTTTCTAGCAATGGCGCCCGCACGCAGCGGCGAAAACGAAGACCACGATTCGATTTAGCAACAAGGCGAAGTGAGGTTTACGGCATGAGTGCAGACAAGGCTCAACAGAAAACGGGACTGGTGGTCACCGCGCATCCGGGCGACTTCGTCTGGCGCGCCGGCGGCGCGGTCGCCCTGCACGCCAAGGCCGGCTACCGTATGAAGATCGTCTGCCTCTCCTTCGGCGAGCGCGGCGAGAGCCAGTTCGCCTGGAAGGAAAAGGGCGCGACGCTCGAAAGCGTCAAGGCCGGCCGCAAGGACGAGGCGCAACGCGCCGCCGACCTGCTCGGCGCCGAGATCGAGTTCTTCGACTGCGGCGACTATCCGCTCAAGCTCAACGAAGGCCATTTCGACCGCATGGTCGATATCTACCGCGAGGAAAACCCGGCCTTCGTTCTGACCCACGCGCTCGAAGACCCGTATAATTTCGACCACCCGGACGCCGCGCATTTCGCGCAGCAGACCCGCGTCGTCGCCCAGGCGATGGGCCACAAGCCCGGCGCGCAGTACAAATATTCCGCCCCGCCGGTCTATCTGTTCGAGCCGCACCAGCCGGAGCAGTGCAACTTCAAGCCCGATCTCATTCTGAAAATCGACGACGTCTGGGAGACCAAATACAAGGCGTTCCAGATCCTCGCCGCGCAGAAGCATCTCTGGCACTATTACGAGCGCGTCGCGCTCAACCGCGGCATCCAGGGCTCGCGCAATACCGGCATCCCGATGACCTACGGCGAAGCGTATCAGACGCTGTTCCCGCGCGTGGCGATGCAACTGGGCTAAGTCCCCGCCATCCTGAGACGCCGCGCCCAGCGCGGCCTCGAAGGATGAACGGCCCGCCATCCTTCGAGGCTCATGCGCTTCGTGCATTCGCACCTCGGGATGACGGAACAACAAAGGAGAATACCGAATGAAAACCGTCGTCGTCCGCAACATCCCGCGCGTCGATGCCAAGCTGTGCGCGATCTTCGCGCAACGCGGCGTCGCCACCTCGCATGAAGCCTATGGCCGCATCGGCCTGATGAAGCCCTATATGCGACCCATCTGGTCGGGCGCCTCGATCGCCGGACCGGCGGTCACCGTGCTGGCGCAGCCGGGTGACAACTGGATGATCCATGTCGCGGTCGAACAGTGCAAACCCGGCGACGTGCTGGTGGTCGGCTGCACCGCCGACAACACCGACGGCATGTTCGGCGATCTGCTCGGCACCTCGCTGAAAGCGCGCGGCGTCGCCGGGCTCGTCATCGACGCCGGCTGCCGCGACGTGCTGACGCTCAAGGAAATGGGCTTCCCGGTCTGGTCGCGCGCGGTGTCGGCCAAGGGCACGGTCAAGGCCACCCTCGGCGCGGTAAACGTTCCGGTGGTCTGCGCCGGCGTCAACGTCAATCCGGGCGACGCGGTGGTGGCGGACGACGACGGCGTCGTCGTCATCGCCCGCAATGCCGCCGCCGATGCCGCCGCCAAGGCCGAGAAGCGTTTTGCCGACGAGGACGGCAAGCGGCAGAAGCTCGCCTCCGGCGTCCTCGGTCTCGACATGTATAATATGCGCGAGCCGCTGGCGAAGGCCGGGCTCGTCTATGTCGACAACCCGGAGGATGCGTGACCAGCGCGCCGACCTTCGTCGTCGAGTTCGGACGGACCGGAACCGAATCCGGCCCGCCGGCTGACGCCGACGGCCGGCTCGATGCGCCGGCCTTCCATCGCAACCACGAAGCGATAAGGGCGGCGCTGGTGGCCGACCTTGCGGCAATGCAGGGCGACGTGCTGGAGATCGGCAGCGGCACCGGCCAGCACGCGGTGATGTTCGCGCAGCAGGCGCCGCACCTGACCTGGTGGCCGAGCGACGTCAATCCACGCCACCGCGACAGCATTGACGCCTGGCGGCGCGTCGCTGCTCTGCCCAAACTGCGCCCGGCTGCCGATATCGACGTCTCGCGGCCGGACTGGAGCTGGGGCGGCGCATCGGACACGCAAACGCCTGCCGCAACGCTTGCAGCGATCTTCTGCGCCAATGTCATCCATATCGCGCCGTGGACAGTCGCCGAGGGGTTGTTTGCCGGCGCCGCGCGGCATCTGCGCGTCGGCGGGCGGCTCTATCTCTACGGGCCGTTCATGACCGGAGGCGCGCACAGCGCGCCGAGCAATGCCGCCTTCGACGCCAGTCTGCGCGCGCAGAACCCGGACTGGGGCGTACGCGACATCGACGACCTGACGGCGCTGGCCCGCCGCAACGGTTTCGATCGCACGCATACGCATGCCATGCCCGCCAACAATTTCATTTTAGTGTTCGTGCGCCGATGAGCGCCGCCCGGACCGACTCGATGGCACGATTTCGGTCAGTCCCGCTGCAATCCAAGCTCACGGATCAATTCGCCAGCCTCGTCCGCGGTTTCCCGCATCACCCGACCCATTTCTTCGGGCGTCGAGGACACGCCAATGATGCCGGTCTTCTCCATCAGCGTCTGATATTCCGGGGTCTTTACCGCATCGGCGATGTGCTTGTTCAACAACGCAATGATCGGTTGCGGCACACCCTTGCCTGCGCAAACGCCCAGCCAGGTGCCGGCGACGATCGGAACGCCCTGCTCCTTGAGGGTCGGAACGCCCGGCGCCACCGTCAGACGCTGCGGACTGGTCATGCCGATGACCCTGAGCTTTTGGCTCTCGAACAGCGGCGTCGTCACCACCAGCGGGCCGACGGCAAACTGGATGCGGTTGGCGACAATCTCCTGCAACGCATCGCCCATGCCGCGAAACGGCACGCCGGTTGCCTTGATCCCCGTCACCTTCTCGAAACGCTTGATGATCAGTTCCGGTGCCGAGCCGGCGCCGACGTGGCCATAGTTGAGCGCGCCCGGCCGCGCCTTCGCATAGGCGACGAATTCCTGCATCGAGCCGACCGGCAGGTCGTTCGCGACCGCAAACGCATAATAGGCATTGGTCGCCAACGAAACAGGCGCGAGATCGTCGAGCGTATAGCTGCTTTTTCGGTAGAGCACCGTATTGATCGGATCGATATAGGTGCAGAACAACAGCGTATAGCCGTCGCGCGGCTGCGCGAGGATATAATCGACCGCGATCTTGCCTCCCGCGCCCGGCTTGTTCTCGACGACGACGGGCTGACCGAGCGAGACGCGCAGCTTCTCAGCCATGATGCGCGCCGGCCCATCCGTCGGGCCACCCGCCGGAAATCCTACAACCAGGCGGATCGGCTTATTCGGATAGGATTGCGCAAGCGCAAGCGGCGCGTAAAGGACGACAAGACAGACAATGCCGATCAAAGTGCCGATCAATCTGCCCCACAGCGTCATTGCA
>Ga0182744_1003953_pt1 | contig 11374 bp, 17 predicted proteins | sample eDN3rd30CKraftMG_FD_128525 | JGI IMG/M metagenome (GOLD analysis project Ga0182744, IMG submission 128525) | Enriched Miracle-Growth compost microbial communities from Emeryville, California, USA - eDNA 3rd pass 30_C Kraft MG (version 2) (version 2) ...
CGAACGAGCGCCCGAACTGATGCGACTGTTCAATCGCGCTTCCGGCCCAACCAGATGAACAAGCAGGATCGTCGCGATTGTGGCTGTCTTCGAGTTCTTCCGCGCGATTGAGAGATAGGCTTTCCGGGTGTGGACCGGATTGTCATACACCGAATAGAAAAAGGCTTCCTGGAAGTCCGCCAGCCGGATCGGCTGGCCCACCATGTCGCCCTCTGGAACGCGGCAGTAGGACTCCACGAACTTCATATTCCGCTCAGCGCGGCTCAGGCTCGCGACCGGCAGCGAACGCCAGTCGCGGATAGCGGGGACCGGCCCGCACTTGATCGCATTTCGGACATGCGCGCGCAGGACCACTTTGGCTCCGCGCCTCGCCCTGCGCGTCATTGGACGGTTGGCCTCGCAATCAGGTCATCGTCCAGCGGGTTATCCTTCGTGACGCCCGCTGTCTGTTCGCGCCGGTTCTTGACGTCCCGCGCCTCGCCCTGCGCCCCACGGCCATGCTGTTGCAGCGTCCGCAGGTAGGCCATTTCCAGCCGCTGCATGTCGGACATGCGCTGCACAGCCTTGGCATCGGGAACAGGATCGCCTTCCACCGCCTCGCGGATTTTCACGATCTGCCATTGCGTCCAGGCGAGGTTCGCCGCCGTCGCCAGCAGCGCGGGCGTGGCTTCCCATTCTTCCCGCGCGCGCCCGCGCACAATCGCCCGCCAGAACGGCATTGCCGCGTCGGGCAAGGGGCTATGGCCGGGGGGAAGCAATTCCGCCTTGGCCGCCCCGACCATCACGGACACGGCGGCGGTAGCGCTGTCGACACGCTGCTTACGCGCCATTGGAGAAATTCCTGTATTAGCGATGTTTCTGTGGACCAAGCGCGGTCCTACGCCGGAAGGGGGTAAACTCTCGACCACCCCCCGTCACTCGGGCCATCCATCCGGGCCAATAGTACGGCGCGGACGTGGCGTCTTTGCCCCCTTGGCTCTCGCCGCCTCTTCCGCTGTCTTGATGTCGTGGCAATCGCACCCGTTGGGGTAACGTGATCGCGGATAGCCGAGCGCCTGATAGTTGCTCCGGTCGCCCGTGCCGCCTTCGCTCAGCGGCACGATATGGTCAGCGATGCCCGATGCAGTCACCCGACCCTTCGCCAGACACAGCCTGCACAGCGGCTCCTCCGCCAGCACGATCTTCCGCATCAGTTCATGCTCACGACCATAGCCGCGCTCATGCCTGCTCTTGCGTGTGGTCGCCCATCCTTGGCGTCGGGGCTTGGCTTTGAGAGACGGCGGACGGCTGGGCATCTGCCTCAACGAGCCTCAAGCGCCAATGCATGAGCCTGTGCCATATCCGCCTCCCGTTGCCGGTCGTAAACCGCGCTTGGCAACATTTTGTTAATCTTTGCAGGTGATGGGTCAGGCTCAGCGGAAGACGAAACAGGAGAGAAAACATCACGCTAGCGAGGAAAAATTGGGATCAGCGTTTCGCCCCTCGCGATGAGGTGGATGTGGAAGCCGCCGTGTTCCATGATGGTTTCGGCGTCCCTGCCAGGATCAAGAACATTTCCAGCTTCGGCGCCTTACTGGCTGGGAAGCATGCCCCTTCGGTAGGCTCGCATATTTCGTTAATGACCAAGGATTTCGAAGTATCTGCTACGGTGGTCTGGATCGGGACAGACCGATACGGTGTGCTGTTCGATCATGCCGACCCCGACAGCCTTCCCACGAAGGCTCATTGAACCTTCAGCACCTGGGCAACGGTCCGCCTCCAGCCCGAGGCTAACGTCTTGGTTGGTGCGCCCACCGATCCTGTGTCGCCGCCCTGTCCACGCTCCAGCCTCTCTTCAGGCGATCAGCGAAAGCAGATCTGCTGATGCCGTTCTCAAGCGCCACCACCAGCGCGACACGCCCGTCAGATGTCCGAAGGTTTCCGATCTTGCTCAACATGCCGCCATCCTACGCACAGCATGCAGGGCGGCCAACTCGCGTCACGGGCGGGGCGTTCCCATATTGAAACAACAGATGCTGCCGCTGGGGCCATTTCCGGGAAGGGCACCGACCCCAGCGGCTTCCACCTGTGAAGGTGGAAATGTGAACTACCGAATATCTTGCGAAAGTTGGGTGACGGCGCTCTATCCAGTTGAGCTAACCCGGAGTCTCTTACACCCCGGAGCGGGACTTGAACCCGGAACCTCCGTCACCCCAAGCCCGATAGCTGGATCAGTGCGGAGAGGATGCACCGGGAGATACCAGCCAGAGCGGGAACAGAAACCAATGAAAAAGGCCCTCGCGTTTCCGCTGGGCCTTTGTAAGTCGCACGAAGCGACGGTGATTGATATGCACTAATCACTGCCCCCGTGCAAGCGCTTATTCTCCGGTGGAAATATAGGGGCGCACATTACCCACCAGCCGGTTGACCGCAAGGAAGAACTCCGCCCGGATCGCCTCGCGATGCTTGCCCGACTTCGGCACGATCTCGTTCACGATGCGCGGCTTCTGCCTTCCCTTGCCCGTGATGATCTTCGATACCTCGCGACTGCCATAGCGCTTGATCGCCAGATCGCTGAACGTGACATCGTGCAGCGCCACCTCCCGCAGCGTGTGGGCGACCGCGCCTATGCCGCGCTCCAGCCCCGCCAGCCGCATCCGGGCGGATGCCTGGCGCTCGCTCCATACCTCCTGCGCCGCCATGCCGCCGCCACCGAAAGGCCGAATGTCCAGCGCCGATTTGACCTCACTCGCCTCCGACTGATCGAAAGTGGCGCGATAGAACCGCAGCGCCTTCAACTGCTCGTCGCCAAGCCCCTTGATCTTCTCGAACTTCGCTTCGCGTCGATATGCCTTGCCGATGGTGATCGAACGCCCGCTATCCGTCGTATCCACGATGGGCTGTTTGACATAGCAGGCATGTTGGCGCTGCTCTGGCGTCGGTTCCTCCTTCACGGGACGAACGTCGATGACATCACGGTCGCGCTTCTTCATCTCGATATTCAGCTTCACCGCAACAAGCTCCCCAAATCCGTAATCACGTCGTCAATCCGTTCGCAGGCGTCCCGGCGCATCTCCGCCTGCAAGGTGGGCATCGCCCCGTTCATGCCCTTGATGAGCAGCTTCACCGCCGTCAGGGACGCGGTGATGTCGGCGGGGGTCGGGCGGGATTTCCTCATGCGGGCTGATCCTCAACATCGCGCCGCCAGCAAGCCCGCGCACCGGGCGGCGGAGTGTGCAGCGGGTTGGGCGTCTGGTCCCGCATTCGGATCAATTCTTCGGAGGCGACCAGACATTCCGCTTTCCGCAGCGGATCGCCATCGATCAGGATTTGCACACTACCGCTGCCCCACGTCACGACAGTCGCGGTCCTGCGATTGAAGCTATACCCCGGCGCATCGATGCGAACGCGATCACCCACGTTCCAGCAGCGCGCCCCGCGACGAGGCTCCCACGGCTCGCGCCTCATGCGGCGTCTCCCCAATCATCAGCGTCCTGATCGTAATGGCCAAGGCAGAAGAACTCCTCGCTTAATGCGCTGCTGGCGACCACCGCGCGGAGGCCATCTTCCCTAATGTCGCGCAGGTCAGCATCAACAGCCCCAAGCCATACAGCGCTGGCCCCAAGCCAGACGGCGCGACCGGGTCCTGTCCGCACAACCTTCCAGCGCGATCCGTCGAGATGAGTCACGATGTCGCCCGGCACACATTCAGCCAATGGGCAGCACCTGTTCGCCTCGTTGTCGTTCCCGGCCGCCAAAGAGGTATCAAATTCAGTTTGCGGGTTTCGGGGGTTTTGAGGGTTATTTGGCACCCCTATATATAATTTAGCATCTGCTAAATCCCACACGTAGCTATAGCCACATCCGCAAAACCCCCGAAACCCGCATTTTCTACTTTGAATATTCACGACAAACCCCGCAATACCGCATAAACCCGCGTCTTATTTATACCTTTGACACTGACCACTTCTTCGATCCCGCATGGGTATCATCCCGGTCCGTCAGCTTTAATCCAGCGATCACGCGACCTTTGTAGCGAGCCAGGAACTTGCCAAGGCGGCGTGCACTGATGTCGCCCCGACGATCCTCAGCAACCTCCTTAAGCGCCTCATTGAACTCAGGGTGTGCGAGGCTATCAAACATACGACTTTCTGCCGTTTGCTTGACCTCTGCGGCGCTTTTCCAGCTATCTCCTATGGCTGAATGCCAATGTGCGAGGACGGATCGAAGCGATGCTGTGACAGGATCGTCTTGCCGGGCCGACTCCATCGTCTGACACGGATCATCACATCCCAGCCACACCAGCGCGGAGCGAACAATCTTGCTCCAGTCTTCGAACGAAGCCAGCGGAGGGCACTGATCCGGGTATCCTGCTGCGGCATACGCACGAACAATCGTCAAAGCGGCTGCTATATATTTCGCACGGTCTGCAAGGACGATGCTTCGGGGGTTGGAACGGAAGCGGCGAAGCTCTGGACGCTCGACGCCGGGGTCTAAGGAGCAGACGATCGAACGCCGCGTCATGTCGCCCACCAAATGGATATTGTTGCCCGTGGCAAAGCATGTCGCCCTGCTCTCCAGCTTTACCAGCTTCGATGATCCCAGGATGCGCGGCTGCACCACCGGGCGTTCGATCATCTGGCAGAGCAGATCGCCGCCAAGTTGGCCATTGACGTTGTCGATCGAGATAATGGACTGCCCACCAATCAGCGCGGCGACGAGGCGTTTCTCGGTCTCGTCCTCCTTGGGCGCGGCGGCTATGACCGGCGCTGGCTCCCCGGTGCTGATGCATGACGCCAGATCGATGATGTAGCTCTTGCCCGACCCAGCGACGGGGGCGGTCGTTACGTGCAACGGAGCAACTGGCAGCGCGCCCCGCGACACGGGTGTTATGAGGGCAGATAGCGCAACCGACCGGCTTGCCTGGTCCACGAACGGGAAGTCCACCAACAGTTCGTTCAAACACACCAAGGCTTTCAGGGCATCGTCCTTGGATGGCCGATCAGGGATATGCGGCATGCGCGGGGGATCGACCAGCAGCAGTCGGGTCTGCGGATCATAGCCAGCCTGCGCGAGGATCGTGCCGTCCGGGCGCAGCGTCGGCGTAGTTATGACGCCTGCCACTACTGGAAACAGCCATTCGCCTTCGCGCTCCAAGATGATGCTTGCGATGGCCGGTGTGGGATCGGTCGGAACCAGATCCTTCTTGCGCTGATTGAATTTAACCCAATGCGCTGAACGCGAAAGGTAATCAATCATGCTGTTCGTGGTGACCAGTCCCAGCCGGGCGACCTTGGCGCGACTTCCATGTGCAGACGCTACGTCTTCTACGATCGGTCGGACGATGCTGCCTCCCCCGCCGCGAACATAAAGCGGGCATCCGGCGTCTATCATCGCCGCCTCCGCCTCGCTGGCGATCATATGCAGGGAATCGGGCCTGATCTCGATCGTTCGGCTGCGCTCATCCTTCTGCTGTTTCCGGGCCTTGGCAAAATGGTCCTGGATGCTGATGACGGTGTCATCGTCGGCCATCATGAAATCCTTTGCAATTGGTCGTTCCAGTCTTTGAACGACGATTCGGGGAAAATTTCGTCGACACCCAATCCCTGGGCGGCATACGCGGCGCGCGCTTTGATGACGGCGAGTTGCCCAGCCGGTCCATTGTCGCCTGCAAGCGTGATCGATCGAACATCAGGCGGCATCTCGACGCGAGGCATCAACGCCGTCCCGCAGGCGACCCAGACTGATCGGCCGGGCAATTCCTGCATCAGCGTCCAGCCGTCTTCAGGGCCTTCGCAGACAATGATGTTCTCAGTGGCGGGACCGAGCCTGATTGCCGACCCGACAATGACGCCGAATGAAAGCTTCGCCTTCACCTTTTTACCGTCGCGCGGTGGTCGGTCATATTTCCCCGCGCCATCGGGCCGCAGGAATATGCATTGCACGCCCACGACCGCTCCAGCGCCATTCTGAAGCGCGCAGACGACGGCGGGATGATCCGGACCCACATGGCCCGTCTCGTGGTCATACCAGCGGGGCGTGCGGATGAAGCGAACGGAGCCGGGCAACGGAGTGGTAATCCCGCGCGAACGGACATACCGCTCGCCTATCGAACCCGCCAATGGCTTGGCCCCGCGCCAGATGGAACGGGCAAGTTCGATGCGTCGAGCAACCTCGGTGGCATCAGCCTCTCTACGGCGGGCCTGTTCCTCTGGCGGGACGACAGGGAAATTGTCGCCGGTCAGCGCCTCATAGGCTTGCCGAAAGGTCATGCCTTCCTTGTCCATCAGGAAACTGACGTGATCGCCGGACGCGCCGCAGCCAAAGCAGTGATATGTGCCCTTGGCGTCGTTCACCTGAAAGCTTGGCGACCGTTCATTATGGAACGGGCAAAGGCCAACAAGCTCCCGTCCCGCCTTCTTGAGGTTGGTGTAGGGGCGCACGATGTCCGAGAGGTTGTGCCGCGCCTTGGCCTCCGGCAGCGCGTTTTCGTCCCGCCTGTCGGGTCTCCGCTGCCCTGTCATACGACCACCGTCACACGTTCGGCGGCGCGCGTTACCGCCGTATAAAGCCAGTTCTTTTGAGCGTCACGGAATGCCCGGCTCTCATCAAAGATGACAACGTTGTCCCATTCAGAGCCTTGCGATTTATGGCAGGTGATCGCCCAGCCGAACGTAAATTCATCGCTGTCCCGACGCTTGCGCCAATCAAGGGATTGCTCCGTGCCGTTGAAGAACTCTTCGAACACGTTGATCGTGACAGGAGCGCGTTCTTCATCCTCCGAAATCACCGTCATCTCATGTCGTCGGCCCATGTTCCGGACCTGCGCGACCTCCCATATGCCGCCATTGAACAGGCTCTTTTTCCGATTGTTCCGGAGGCAGATCAGGCGGTCCCCGGAGGCCGGATGCCAATCATGTTGACGCCCGCTCAAGTCCCGCAACTCGCGAATACGGCGGTTGAACGATGTGCGGGTCCGGTTCAGCCCACAAAGAAGCTGGTCGGAACCAAGGACGAGGCCGCGCAGTCTATCTTGGTCGACTGTCCGGCGCTCAAGCACCACGCTGTCACCATATTGGCCGGGGCGAAGCCCGCGACCTTCCCGCACGTCCATGCTCATGCGAACGATCGGATTGTTCTCGGCCTGACGATGCACTTCGGTCAGCATAATGTCCGGCGCCGCATTGATGAAAAAGCCTTCGCCGCTGACAGGCGGAAGCTGCGCCGGGTCGCCAAGGACAAGGATTTTCTTGCCGAAGCTGAGCAGGTCCTTGGCCGTCGCATCATCGACCATCGAAACCTCATCGACGATGAGCAGGCTGGCGGATGCCAAATCGCAGTCGCGGTTAAGGACGAACGACGCCTCGCCAGTGCGCTCGCATACCTCCGGTTTGTAGATCAGGCTGTGAATTGTGCTTGCACCCGCGCATCCCTTTTTCCGCAACTGGAGCGCGGCTTTGCCCGTGAACGCAGCATAGAGAGCGGAGCGGCTCGCCGATGCCGCCAGCAACTTGGCAAGCGTCGTCTTGCCGGTCCCGGCGTAACCGAACAGGCGGAATACCTGCTGCGCGTCGGGATCGCTTAGCCACGCTGATGCTGCCATCAACGCCTGTTCCTGCTGAGGCGACCGCTTCACCGGCTGGTGTCCAGAAACGGCGCGCCCTGTTTACGCAGGAAGGCGAGCGCTTCGTCTGCATCGCGCATCACGGCGGCCGGGATACCCATGTCGTTCAGGCGCTCGATCCATTCGGCCTGATTCTCCGAAACCTTGCCCGTCGCCGTCTTGAACTCGATAGCCGCGACGCCGCCGCCCCGCCAAAATGTCAGAATGTCAGGGAAGCCCCAGGCCGCGCCTTCGCGCCGCGCCTGATTGAGCGCCTTCTGCCCACGCTTGGCGGCATTGGGGATCGCAACGATGGCGACGGCTGGGCAGAGGATGCGCGCCCGGCTGCGGAAGCGGCTCTGTATCTGGATTTCAGAGAGCGCCATCACTGCGCCTCCCTGCGGTTCTGTTCGAGCGTCAGGAGATAAGTGATCTCCTTCAGCGGAACCCGATAGGAGCGCGCAAGCTTCTCTGCCGTCAGATGATCCAGCGAGCGGGCGTTGGCGAGCAACTGCTTCAGTTGCGACCTTGCCGCCGCGACAGTGATGGCGTCGTTCTTTGCCTTGATCCGCATCGGCGTCACTCCGCCTCTGCGGATGCGCGATAGTCTCGGATATAGCGAAGAACTCGGTCAGCATTCTTGAGGGTAAGAGATCGTTCGCCATCGCGAAGTTGCCTCACAAGTGCGCCATCACCCATGGCATCCAAGCCAAAGCGTGAAGGTGCTATGCTCGTCTCCGCGAGGAACGCCTCGATTTCAGCCAGTAGGCTCTGCTCGATAGATGTATGCATCGGCCATAGGTATGATAAATATCCAACGACGACAAGCAAAATTGTTGGATATTTATCAAATGGTAAGACTCACCTCTCTATGAGATATTTCCAACATGATGGAGCGACAAATGAATCGAGCGGAAGCGGCCCAAAGGGCGTCAGAACTCTACGAGAAGCTGATGGCTTTGCCTCGCCCCACAGGAATGTCGAATAATGAATGGGCGCAGAAGGCCGGGGTAAATACGTCGTTCTTCGTGAATGTCCGAAAGGGTAGCGAACCAAGTATAGGTAATCTTCGCAAGGTCTTGGAAGCCGTAGACGTTAGCCTGCCCGAGTTCTTTGCTGATGAAGCGGACGGCCGCTTGGTTCGGAAGCCGAGTGCACAAGAACTAACGGCAGCGTTGGGCCAGGCGCTCCCTGAGATACCGAAACGCGCTGATCGACGCGCAGCGTTTCTTGCTGATGCCGTTCTACATGTGCTTGGGCTTCCGCAAGATCTTCGCGCCAAGCTGGCCAGTCAGGAGAGCGGCGGCAAGGACGACAAGCAAATAGACGAGCAAGTTCGCCCTGCCACCAATGCGCGCTGAACATCTTAACCGAACATAGCGGCGTTACGGTGACTACTGGCCGCTTATTCATTGGTGTTCCAAATGCCATATTTGATAGAATGCATAGCAACCGCAATATAGGCATCGCTAATTTTGCTTGCCTCCGCAGGGTCTGCAACTACAGTCCAAACGCCAGATTTATCCCTAACAAAATAGTCCAATTCATCGCCATGCCGTGCGCGAGGTATACTTGTTATCAAGCTGAATATTGATGATTTATCGATAAATTCTTTTGGCTCAATCTTTTTGCAGGCCTCTAGAACTTTATCGGTCAAGCGCCCTCCGGCGCGAGAATTTCTCCAATTCTCTACGACTTGATCCCACGTAAGCCTGACGTATTCAACGTACGGTCCCACTTTGTGACGCTCCAGACCAGGATACTCCTCCAGGCCTTCGCGGACCATGCGCTCTACATAGCCATCCCGATTGAACCTCCTCCGATCTGTTAAGATTGAACCCAATATATCCCATTCATCCTCAGTAAAGGCATAGCACACGTCAATGCCCTCAATATAATCAACGGCTTCGTGAAAGATGGTCGAGAGCTGCCTGAATGCCTCGATGTTGCATCCAAACCTGTGAAGACGGACAAACAAAGCGGCGATGTGCACCTCGTAAAACCGGAATTTTCGATGGTTTCCCTTGCCGCCATCACCTTCGCTCGAACGCAACACTCCTTCGCGCATCCAGAAATTCAGCGAACTTTCGGAAGCGCCGGTCAACTCCGCAATCTGGCTACGCGTGAACAGGCCTTTAGTGGGCTGGATGATCATGCCTGCCTTAATAGACGCACGCCGTGCCTTTGTAAAGCACGTTGTGCATATCAGAAATTTATCAAGAAAGTGTTGACGGCATGATAAATATCCAATACCTCTGCCTCGTCACCTGATCGCCCAAGGGCCGAAGACGGTGGAGATGGCAGGGCGTTCGCACATGTGAGCCACCCTGTCGTTTAGACGACGGAGAAATCAACATGGCCGACGCCACTACGGCGCGGAGCGATAGCGCTTCGCGAGATGAAGAATTGCGCCCTGCGGGCCTGACGACGCCGATCATTGAAGCGGCGACCCTCATCGGACAGGTCGACAGCCTCTATAGTAGCGCGGACGCTGCGAACACGAAAAGGCGCTTCAAGGTTGCGGCGCTGTCCGCTGTCCATAGCAAGTCCTACGATGCGCTTTGTGAGGGCCAATACGGGCTTCTGCATCTGCTTCCGGCTGGCGATGATCGCGATCTTATGATCCTTGCGGGCTGCGCTTCGATGCTCGCGGATCAACTGCCGGACTTCATCGCGGAAAGTGACACTCACGCCGCGAAGGTGTGTGAAGGCATCAAGGCAGCCTGCCGCACCATCAGCGCGACACTTGCTCAGCAATGGTTCGCTGGCCCTGAAACCGTCGCGCCCCTTTATCCCGAACTGGCCGCCAACATCAGGCAGGACGTGCTCTTGACGGCTGCGCTGCGCGAAGATGCGGAGGACCGCTGAGATGGCCGCCACTTCTGAAATCGCTGATGTTTTCGGTGAAAGCGCCGCCACCCCGCTGGGCATGGCAAGGGCGATCCTCAATGTCCACCGCGCGGCATTCGAAACGGAACATAAGCTCTCGGTCGATCATGCTGACAGCGGCGAAATCAGCGTCCTGCCGTGGAGCTTCCATGCTGGCGCCCTTGATGCAGTCGGTGCGCTGATCCGCGTAGCCGAAATTCTCGGGAAGGAGATTTGACATGGCAACCCGCCGTCAAATCCTGTGCGCCACCCTCGTGGCCCCCGCGTTTTCCGTTCCCACTGTCGCCAGCGCGGCGACGGGCCTGATCTGCATCCCGACCGGCAACCGTCCGGAATGGGCGCACAAGGTCGCCGCATATCGCGCTGCTCGCGCTGCCGAGGAAGCGCATCCTTATGCGCGGACGACGCCTAACGATCCCGAATATCCGCGCGTTGAAGCGGAACATGGCGCGGTCCTTTTCACCCTATGCCGGACGATCGACGCGGTGATGGAATGTCCCGTGCCCGACCATGCTGCGCTGGTCGAGAAACTGGAAATCATGGTCAAGGAATTTGACCCGGAAGGCTTCACCGACTGCATTCTCGCCGATGTTCGCCGCCTGGGCGGGATGGAGGCGCACCCATGACCTGGATCATCATCAAGCAGCCGCACTTGCTGGACAGCGCATGGGAACTGGCATCTGAGGCATATTCGGACGCTAATTCCGCCCTCAATGCATTGCCGTCCGACGCAAGCGACGAACAGAGCAACGCAGCCACCGATAGGCTGGTGGCCACGATCCACACACTCGTCGCACTTCCATCCCCCAAAATTTCGGATGCAATCATCAACCTCATCCCTCCGGCCTCGAGGGAGGGCGACAGCTATCCCGCAACCGATTTGCGCGAAATCATCAACAAAAG
>Ga0182744_1003955_pt1 | contig 11373 bp, 7 predicted proteins | sample eDN3rd30CKraftMG_FD_128525 | JGI IMG/M metagenome (GOLD analysis project Ga0182744, IMG submission 128525) | Enriched Miracle-Growth compost microbial communities from Emeryville, California, USA - eDNA 3rd pass 30_C Kraft MG (version 2) (version 2) ...
CAACGAAGATGGTGAGGTGGGTAACGGCCTCACGGGTGGCGATGACGTGCTCGTTCCGACCTTCGTCGTCGCTCCGGACCCCGTCCCGCCCGCGTGCATGACCCTCCCGCGCGCGGCCACGAGCCGGGGTTGTCTGATCAGGGGAGTGGGAGTGCGGTAACGGAGAAGAGAGAGCAGAAAGCAGAGAGCAGTTCACTGCTTTCTGCTCTCTGCTTTCTGCTTTCTTTTCTTCCCCGACACCACGCCCCGCAGCACCGACAGTGCACGAGTCAGGTGCATCTCGACGGTCTTGGGGGAAAGACTCAGACGCGTGGCGATCTCGCGGTTGGTGAGCTGCTCTCGACGGCTCAGGGTGAAGACTTCGCGGGCGCGCGGCGGGAGATTCGCCGTCGCATCTTCGAGGTCGTCGATCAGGAGCGAATGCTCGACCTGATCCAGAGGAGATGGAGCGGGCGAGATCAGCGTTTGCCGTAGCGGTCGATTGGCGTCGAGCACGTCGTCGAGCGACACGGCTCGCTCGGCCCTGCGAGAACATTGGCGCATGGCCGCGTTGCGCACCGCGCGATGGAGGTAGGCGCCGAGCGATCTGCCGATGTGGAGGCGCTCGCGAGACCTCCAGAATACGAGGAAGACATCCTGCACCACATCTTCCGCCATCGCGAGCGACCCCGTCACGCGCCGCGCGCTCTCGCGGAGCTCGCGATGGTACCGGCGAAAGACTGCCTCGAAAGCCACGGCGTCTCCCGACCGCACGCGTTCGGCGAGGAGTTGCTCATCCAGCTTGCCGGTGAGGTCGAGGTGGCTCCGGTCGTCAGGTTCGTCGTGCCTCGGCGCTGATGCAGACATGGGTGAGATGGGAGGGAAAGGTCGGGGTCAGGTACTTAATGTAGAGGCGGCTCCGCCGTTGGCGGAGCCGCCTCTACATTAAGTACCTGACCCCGTCGTCTGCCTAGGATCCGGGGTGGTATTTCCTGATGGTGTTCGCCTCGATGTCCTTCTCGAGCCAGAGCACCGGCTTCACTTCGCCGCGCGCGAACATCGCGGCCTGATCGGAGTGGAAGGGCGAGTCCTCGCGCCTCGTCTCGCCGTACGCGAGTACCGAGACCGCGTGCGGCTGGTCGCCGAACTCGACGCCGAGTATCCACCCGTCGCCGCCCGCCACGCTGCGCTTCCCGTCGGGATCATCCTTGAACCAGAGGACGCGGAAGCAGCCGAGGGCGCCGTCGCAGCCACCCACCGGTACATCCACGTTGCCAACGCGCACGCGGTGCACGTCGCCCCACGGCACGTCCACGCTCCCGTAACGCTGACGAGTGTCGTTCACCGCCCACGCGAACGCCTCGGCCGCGCGATCGGGGAAGCGGATCCCGCTCGGCGTGGAGACCGGGTCGTCGAAGCTCCACGGCACAGCGTACATCGTGTCCGCATTCGCATGCTCGGTATAGCGCCGCCACCACGCTTCGAAGAGCGTGCCGCCGCGACTCTCCGGCGCCACGGTCTTGTCCCACTTCGCGATCACGTCGATCGCCGCGCTCACGTCGGCCGACGGATTCGACGCGCGCACGATCTTCACGAGGTCGTCGCGCACCCGATCGGCGAGGAGCATCCGATACGAATACTTGAGCGCGATCACGTCCATGAGGCTGAGCTTCTGCTTCGTATCGATGAGATGCAGCGATAGCTGCGTGCGAAGGCGCAGACGCGGCTCGGGGAAATAATCGGGGAAGCGCTTCGGATCGAGCACCTGGTGCAGGTTCGTGAAGTACGGCGGATCGTTGGAGTTCTGCACGTAGCCGCCCTTCGGGTTGAGAAGCTGCGGAAGCGAGTCGAAGGGGATGTAGCGCGTCCAGATGTCGGCGGTGGAGCTCACCGGAATCGCGATCGTGTCGCCGCCGCTCGGCAGCGGCAGCTTAGGAACCGCCCCGTTCCACACGTAGAAGATGTTCCCCGCACGGTCGGCGTACGTGAAGTTGGACGAGAGCCTCGCCTGCATCCGCATGGCGTCCTTCCATTCATCCAGCGACTTCGCCTCCATCATCCGGAGGAACTGCTCGCCCGCGCGGTAGTCGTTGTCGAGCGCGAAGCGGAGGACGTAGATCTTCCCGTCGCCGCGATAGATCACCGGTCCGTACGGAGTGCGCAGAATCTCGCGGGTCTCGCTCGCGAGCGCATCGCCGTTCCTGAAGTCGACGGTGACCAGCTCGCGCTGCAGCGCGACCGACGCGCCGTCGAGGATGTAGTGATCCACCTTCGCGGTGTCGGCCTGGAAGGCGTAGATCTGGCCGAGGAGCGGCGCGTTGTTGGTGGTGGCGAAGCCGAGGTAGCGATTGAAGCCGCCGATCACGCCGAAGGGGCCGCCGATGCGGAAGTCGCCGTAGAACTCGAGCTTCCCCGGCACGTTCACGTGCGCTTCGTAGTAGCCGGCGTTCCAGTTGAGATGCGGGTTGCGAAGGAGGATCGCCTTCCCCGACTTCGTGCGGCTCGGCGCGAAGGCCCACGCGTTGGAGCCCACATCGGGCTTGTCCTCGCCCGGCGCCAGCGGCTCGTCCATCGGGGCGAAGGGGGCTTCGCTCGCGTGCCCTCCCTCGCTCTCATCTGCGACGGCGCGCCCGCGGCGGCGCAGTTCCGGATCCACGCGCACGAGGAAGCGGCGCGCGCGCGCCGAGGACACGATGCTCACATCGCCCGCCAGTACGTCGTAGCCCGTGAAGTGGGGAGCGAAGCCGGCGGGAAACTCATCGGGGTGCTGCTCTATGTAGCGGTTGACGCCAACCGCGAAGCCTTCGTAGATGTCGCGCAGGTCCTGATCGAGAAGCGGGTACGCCTGCACCGCGCGCCGGTATGCGAGGCGGGCGTTGAAGTCGCCGTCCATGCTGTCCTTCCCGAACCAGCGTCCCATCTGACCGCTGGCGCCGAGGATGGAGAGCGGAATGCGATCGCCATAGTCCTCGCACTGCACGTACGCGAGCGCATAGGCCATGGCGGCGAGGTTCTCCGCCTTGATGTGCGGCACGCCATGCGTGGTGCGACGGACCTCCACCTGCGCCGCGAGCTCCTGCGCGGTGGGTATGGGTCGCGTCGGGATCTGCGCCACCGCTTCGGCGCGCACAGCGGAACGAGCCCTCGCGCTCTGCGCGCCGGCCGGCGTCCCGACGACTACCAGGGATGCGGCGCCGATTGCGAGGGAAAGGGAGAGCGAAGGCGCGAGCGCGCGCAGTGGGCGCGCGCGGCTGATGGAGGCGGGAGCTCCGGACATTACCTGATTCTCCGACCCGACCGTGTCGCAGGCGGGAAAGGGCTGGCGGCGAGGGGGCGAGAGGCGAGTTCCATATTTCGCAACTCGCTTGCAAAAGGTGCGAAGAGTCTAGGTATATAGAAGATGGTACCGGGGGGCGCAAGGAGCGGCGGGGTCAGGTACTTCATTGTAGAGGTGCCGGCAGCGACGCTGCCGGCACCTCTACAATGAAGTACCTGACCCCGCCGCTCAGGCGGGAACTACCGAGAGTACGGGAGTGTCGTGCGCCAGCGCCTCGAAGTGGCGAACGAGGCGGTCGTTCAGCTTCTCGATGTCGTGGCGCTGCACGACGAGCCTGCGCGCGGCGGAGGCCACTCGCCAGGTGGACATGTAGTCGCGCGCGAGCATCTCGAGACGCGCTGCCAGCGCATCGACGTCTCCCTCCGGAACCAGGTAGCCGGTGGCGTGGTCGCTTATGAGCTCGGGAATGCCGCTGTGCTCCGTGCTCACCACCGGTACGCCGCTCGCCATCGCCTCGATTATCGCGATCGGTATTCCCTCCACGTCGCCGTCCGACGCGGTGGTGCTCGGCGCGACCATCACGTGCGAGCGCGCGAGTATCGCCGCCACCGCGCCGTGCGAGAGCGAACCGATGATGCGCACCCGCTCGGCGACGCCGAGCTCGCGCGCGAGCTGGAGGAGTACGCCGCTGAGCGGACCATCGCCCACTATGGTGTATTCCACCTGCTGGCCGGCAGCTTCCAGCGCAGCGACCGCGCGGATCGCGTGCGCGATTCCCTTGCGCTCGACCAGCTTCGCCACGGTCACCAGCCGTAGCGGCTCTCCGACGCGTCGCTCGCGGCGCGTGAACGCGAAGCGCGCGCAGTCCACGCCCATCGCGTGCACCACTATCCGTTCAGCGGGGCAGCCGAGCGCGATGAGACGTCGTCGTCCGCTCTCGCTCACCGGCAGAAAGAGATCGCCGCTGGCGAAGAGGTGCGCGAAAGTGCTCGACCCCACGCGCCGCACGTACGCGCTCGCGTCGGAGCCGTGGAACACAGTCGCGATGCGGCCGCTCACCACTCCCGCCTCGCGAAGCCGCGCGATGCGCGCTCCCATGTGGCCGTGATGACATAGTACGACGTCGAACGAATCGTGTTCGCGGAAGGCCGCGGCATCGGCGAGCAGCTCGAGCGGCGCGAAGCGATGACCGAGCTTCGCCGCGCCGAGGAGGCGGGCGCCGTTCGCGGGACGGCGAACCAGCGCCTTCGCGAGCAGCGGGAGCGCTACGACGAACCTGTGCGGATGGTGCTCCGGAAGCCACGCGGAGTGGCGGACGAGGTCCATGATCCTGTAGCTGAGGATCTCGTCGTGGATGGCGCCCGGCCGCGCCGAGCGTGCGGCGAAGACCCGCACCTCGTGCCCCCGGTCGAGCAGCCCGGTGACCTGGCCGAGGACGAAGGTCTCCGAGACGGTGGGGAAGGCGCCGACTACTACAGCGATGCGCATGGTACGCTGGAACGTATGGAACAGTCCGTTCCGCGCGCAAGTCTGTTGCGACGGTGCGTACGACGATTCGACGTAGAAGGCCCGACCACGCAGCCGCCGAGCCTTCCAGGCTAACGAACCGCGCCCGAGGCCTGCCTCGCTGCGACACGCGGATGGGCGCGCCGCCTCCCCATCGAGCCGAGGAGGTCGATGAGTCGATCGTTCAGCGCGTCGAGATCGTAGCCCCGCTGCACGGCGTGACGCCCCGCGACACCCATCCGCGCACGCAGCGCAGCGTCGCCAGCCAGACGCGTGAGCGCGCGAGCCAGCGCCAGCGGATCGCGCTCGCGTACCAGATAGCCCGACTCGCCATCGTGCACCAGCTCCGGAATGCCGCTGTGCCGCGTGCTCACGACGGGCAGCCCGCACGCCATCGCTTCCATGATCGACACGGGCACTCCTTCCATGTCGCCGTCCTCCGCTACCACGCTCGGCGCGACGAAGATGTCGGCATCACGCATCGCATCGCGCACACCGCCCTGATCCATCTCCCCCACGAGCTGCACGCTGTCCTCCACTTCCAGCTCGCAGATCAGTCGCTCCATGTCGCCGCGCAGCGGTCCGTCGCCCAGGATCCGATACTCGATCTTCCGCTGCGTCGCATCGCGCAGCGCAGCCACCGCATGGATCGCGTATTCCACTCCCTTCTTCTCGACCAGCCGCGCAACCGTGAGCAGACGCAGCGTACCATCACCCGAGTCATCGTGCGGTCCGGGCTCGGGGAAGCGGGCGAGCTCGATCCCCATGTGGTGCACCACGATCTTCTCTTCCGGACAGCCAAGCTCGATGAGCCGCGTGCGCCAGAAGTCGCTCACGGGAAGAAAGAGATCTCCCTCGGCGAAGAGTCGCTCGTACGCACTCGAGCCTTCGGTGATGAGGTAGCGGCTCATGTCGTAGCCGTGGAAGACGGTAGCGATCTTCCCGTGCACGAGCCCCGCGCGGCGCAGCCTCGCCATGCGGTTTCCGTTCGGGCCGAAGTGACAGAGCAGAGCGTCGTACCGCCCACGCCCCGCGAAGGGAGCGCCTGCGCTGAGCAGCACCAGCCGTGAATCGAAGCCGAGGCGGCGCGGTGACGTCTTCGACACACGCCACGCGCTCGCAGGATCGCGCCTCCAGTAGCGCGCCAGCACGTACGCCGCGGCCGCGGCGCGCCGCATCCGCGAAGCCCCGACAGCGCGCGCCGGCTGATAGTGCGCGCGTTCCACCAGACCGTATTCCCTCACCACATCGTGCTCCGCGCCGCCCAGCTCCGGCTCCGAGGTCGCCGCGTAGATGTCGACATCGTGTCCGCGGTCGATGAGCCCGGTGATCTGACCGAGCACGAACGTCTGCGAGACGGAGGGGAATGCGGTTACTACGACTGCTATACGCATGGGGGAACTACCAGAAAGCAGGAAGCAGACTGCAGAAAAGAAGGAAACAGGGAACAGGAGACAGGGAACAGGAACGGCGCACCCGTCACTGTCATCCCCGCGAAAGCGGGGATCCATGTTCGATCGAGCAACTTAGGTGCCGCGCGTCGTGGTGGGGGTTCGGGGCGTCGGGGGCTGCCTGCTATCTGCCGTCTGCCGCCTGCGGCCTCCTCCTTCCCCCATCAACGCGAGGAGGCGCGCGGCGAGGGACGTTGGAGTGGTGGCGAGGGGGATGCGGACGTTCAGGGCCGGGACGCCGCCGAACGCGCGGCGGAGCACGGCGCGCGTGGCGGAGACCACTTCGTCCTGGGTCGGGAGAAGCGGTGCATGGTGACCGCTGTGGAGGGCGCGGCTGATCAGGCCGAAAGGCTCGATCTCGTGCATCACCACCTCGGCCGCGCGGCGCGAGAGCTCATCCGTCGTGATCTCGCTCACCTCGAAGTCGCGTACGTCGCCGCGCTCCAGACAGAAGATTCGCGTGAGCGGCGCCGAGCGCGCCACCGACCGAGCGCCGAAGAGCTCCTCGGCGGTGACGCGGCGTCGAACTCCCTTGGGGCCGCGGCGCCGGAGCTTCCATGCCCACGACGCGCGGTCGAGGAACGGACGATCGTCGAGCAGCATCGAGCGGAGCCGATCCTCGCCCTCGAGGTTGTAGGCGTACACCTGCAGCCGCTTCGGCGTGCGCCAGAGCGTGCCGCCCTCGTCCACCAGTCCGAGGTCGTCGCTCAGAAAGCTGAAGCCGTGCTCGGTGATGAGCTTCAGTGCGGCCGAAGTCTTCCCGATCCCGCCCCACGCCACGATCGCCGTGCCTTCACCGTCGCGCGCGAGGCTGCTCGCGTGCATGTACGACTGCCCCAGCTCGAGCTGCGCGATGTGCGTGATGTAGTCGAACACGCCGTACATGAAGTTCTTCGCGTGCGTCTCCTCGGCGGAGAGATAGTTCCAGTCGCGCGCTCTGTAGAAAGCGGAGAACCAGCGATAGCGGCGCCCCTGGTCGTCGGGGAGGAGAGCGACGCGGAGTCCGGACCCGGGGAAGAGCGAGCGCGCCTGCTCGCCGCCCGGCCCTCCATTCAGACCGCTCACCTGGTAGCTCAGACTGTTGGATGCCACACGGAACGCGTCGGCCATCGCGCGCACGGGCGAGGTCGCCGTGAAGTCGCGGAGCGGCGGGAGCGCACGCACGAATTCGAAGGCGACACGCGGAGCCATGCGCTCGTCCACGCGCAGCGACTCGAGCTCGCCGTGCAGATAGTCCGCACACTCCCCCTCCCCGCTGAGCGCGAAGGGAAGTCGGCCGAGCCGATAAAGGCGCACGGCCGGTTGCTTCGACGTCGAAGTACTCACGCTTCAGCTCCGCGCGCGGGACGGAGGTGTCCGAGCGAATGGATCATGTCCTTTATCGCGTTGCGGCCCGCGCGAGTGAGCGCCATCACGCCGAGCGCAACTGGCGCGGCGATGGCGAAGCTCACGATGAGCCCGATGAGTGGAGTGGAAGGTGCGGCCAGCCGGCGATATGCCAGAACCGCTAGCCCCGAACTGATCGCCGCCAGCGCGAACGGAGCCATCGTCACGTAGAAGTCCTTCGTTCGAACCGGCCCCTCGCGCCCCACGTACCACAGATTGAGCGGCGTACGGATGAAGAACCCGATGAGACCGTACGACATCGCCACACCCACCGGGCCCCATGGCAGGCCGATCACGATCGAGATGATTGCCGTCGCCCCGCCTATGAAGCCCCAGTGCAGCATCGTGCGCGTCCGGTTCTGGCTCACGAAGAGCCACCCCGTCGTGCTCCCGACCGGCTGCAGAAAACCGGCGACGGCGAGCCACGTGAAGATCTTCGCCGCCTCGGTCCACTGCGGGCCGAGCACCACGCTCACCACCCAGTCCGAGGTCACCATCAGGAACACGATCCCCGGCATCGTCACCATGAGCAGCTTCTCCAGCGTGCGCAGGAACGCGGCACGGTAGCGTTCCGGGTCATTCGCCAGGCGGCTCAGCGTCGGCACAAGAACCGCCGATACGGGGTAGTTGATCTGATTGAGCGGGAGGAGCAGCAACTGATACGCCTTCTCGTAGAGTCCGAGCGGCGCCGAGCCCCACACCTTGCCGATCAGGAGATTGTCGCCGTTGCGCGCGAAGTAGTTCACCACGTTGAAGCCCGTCACGTTCCCGCCGAAGGCGAGCAACTCGCGCACGCCGCTTCCGCGCGAGGGGAGCGCGGGACGCCAGCCGCAGAAGATCCACACCGTCACCGCCGTGACCAGCGCCACCGTCAGCTGCTGCCCCACCAGCGCCCAGTACTCCGCGCCGCGCCAGGCGAGGAAGATCCCCGCGGCGAGACCGAAGATGGAGGCGATGATGCCGCTGGCCGCAAGAAGCCCGAAGCGCATCTGCCGCCTGAGGAGCGCCTGATGCTGCACGGTGAAACCGCCGAACACGAAGCCGGCCGCGAGCGCCACGGTGATCCAGGCGAGGAGCGGCTCGTCATAGAAACGGGCGATGAGCGGAGCGAGCGCCATGGTGAGGAGAGCGATCGCGGTGCTCGCGGCCACGTTCACCCAGAAGAGGTTGCTCGTCTGACCGTGGGTGAGCTCCTCGCGCTGGACCGTGGCCTGCGAGAGCCCCATATCCTTGAACATCGTGAGGAAACCGGTGACCACGGTCACCATTCCGATGAGACCGTAGTCGCGCGGCGTGAGGAGCCGCGCGAGCACCACGGTGCCGGCCATCGAGATGAGGAACTGCGTGCCCTGCGAGATGAGCGTGATGGCGCCGCCGCGTATGACGCGACTCCCTACACGTTCGCGCAGGTGGTCGGTGCGGAAATAGCCGTCCGCGCGAGCGGAGGCGGCCGTCGGAGGCTCGGGCGTGGCCCCCGACGGGGACGGGTTCTGCGATATGGGAGGTTCGTTCGGCAAGGAAATCTGCTGGATTCGGAAAGCTCACGGACCTTAGCAATGGACGGGCCAGCCTCGATGAGCCATCTTCAAAATAGATGAGAAGCAGCGTCCTGACCCTGCGGAAGCCGATTCCGCTAGCGCGCGCCATTCGCTGGGTACCGGCGGGGCTCTTCACGCCGCCCCGGACCCTCGACGACCTGGCGCTCTTCATCACGCAGAGTGCGCTGCGCGACGTCATGCGCCATCTGCGCTCCGACCCGGAGCAGGAGCTGCTCGGCTTCCTGCTCGGGGAGCTCTACGAGTGCCCGGAAACCGGCGCGCGCTACGTCATGGTCAACACTGCAGTGCGCACCAGCCACGCGATCGCCGAGACCGATCGCATCCTCATCCCCGAGGAAGAGTGGCTCGGCGTGCAGCTCGAGGTGCGGCGGCGCAGGACGCAGCTCATCGGCTGGTATCACAGCGCACCGTTCGTGGGCCCGCATCCGGCACGCGCCGATCTCGACACGCACAACGCGCTGTTCACCGAGCCGTGGCAGTGCGGACTCGTGATCGCCACCTCCGGCGATGCGCCTACCGGCGCGTTCTTCCGTTCGCTCCTTGGCGAGCGCACGGGCGGCGGCGTGCTGATTCCGTTCTACGAGCTCCCCGACGAAGAGGAGCCGATCCCGGTCGACGGCCGCAAGCGGACACTCATAGACTGGGTGAATTACGAGACGCGTGGAACCGTGGAGCGCGACGAGTCGGAGCGTCGCCCCTTCGTCCCGTCGCGTCCCGCGAAGCACGATGGAGCACCGGTGATCCTGAGCGTGCCGAGTGCACCGGAGGAGGAGCAGGAGGACGAGCGTCCACCGACGGCGGCTGCGGCTCCGCCATCTCGCCCTGCATCGCCACCGCCACCGCCACAGTCCTCGCCTCCGCCGGCCGCTGCCGACCGGCCCCGCGCGACCGATCGGCAGAACGGCGCGACGCGCGACGATTCACCCGATGTGATCCCGCTGGCACCGCGCCGCCCCGCCGCGGACGGCGGCAGCGTGGCGCCTACGTCACAGTCGCGCACGCCCGACCGCGCGAACGACGCGCAGACGCCTCGCGCCACCACGCCCCGCTCGGGGAGCGGACTCGTGATGCTCCCTTCGCCCGCCGAGCTCGAGGAGATGCTCGCCGAGCCGACTTCCGGCGAGCGAATCGGCGGCGGGCGCACGCGCTCGCTGCTGCGCTACATCGCGGCGGCGATCGTGGTGGGCGCGGTCGCGTACGTGTACCTGATCAACAGCGGCCGCATCCAGCGTCCCGGATTTCTTGCCGGCTTCCCGGGGTTCGACGTCGGGGGGGGGGCATCCAGCACCGCATTCGGCAGCGATGCCGGCGACAGTCCGAACCCCGGTGTGGAAGGTGGACGAATCCCGGTGGACGATCGCGTCTCCGACTCGTCCGGCGCGGCGCTCTCGTCCAACGACACGCAGCTCGCACCTTCGACATCCGCAGGATCGGCGGCCGCGACTCCGGCGAGCGGCGCTCCGATCTCGACGAGCGGGCCATCGGCCGCATCGTCGGACCCCGCCGTGCAGCGCTTCTACACGGTGGCCGACAGTCTCGATGTATCGATCCGCAACTTCCAGGATCGCAGCGACGACTTCGCGGTACATCGCATCACCTGCGACGGCCTCGCAATCGGCTACAGCGCCGCCGACGATGCCTTCATCACCCTCGCCTCCGCACACCGCGCCGCGCGCGAATCGCTCGACACGACTGCCGAAGCCCGCTACCGCGACCTCGTGAACCGCATGGGCCGCGTGAACGAGGACTTTGGGGCGTCGGGATGCCCGAGGCCGTAACTGACAGAGATAAGGAAACAGGACACAGGAAACAGGGAAGAGCGACGCCCGCTCTCCTAGCGGCGATGTCCAGCCGAGTGCGCAGCGCGGCGCTCTCGAAGCACGTTGCGGAACCGATTGAGCATCCGCTCGGTTTCCATAGCCAGTGAGAAGGGTTCCACCAACTGTTCTGAGGTCACGTAGCCGATCCCTTCTGCAATACGCAACAGAGTTTGCAGCTCGGCCAGGGATCCAGCCGCAATTCCGAGATGGTGCAGGAACTCGCCCAGGTGACCCCGAGCGTATCCTTCCGCGATATTTGCCGGCACGGAAACCGCACTACGCCGGATCTGACTCCCCAGATCATACTGCTCCAAACGAGGGAGTCGACTGACCACTTCGTAGCTTGCCATGGTGAGCGACATGGCGCGCTGCCACACTTCCAGTGATCGGTAGCC
>Ga0182744_1003959_pt1 | contig 11365 bp, 10 predicted proteins | sample eDN3rd30CKraftMG_FD_128525 | JGI IMG/M metagenome (GOLD analysis project Ga0182744, IMG submission 128525) | Enriched Miracle-Growth compost microbial communities from Emeryville, California, USA - eDNA 3rd pass 30_C Kraft MG (version 2) (version 2) ...
GCCGAGGTCGGCGCCGAGATCGACGACCGCGCGCGAGCGCCTGCGGATGCGTCGAACCGACGTCGCGGTTGATGTTGAGCCCGTCCGGCTGCACGCCGATCGCCTCGACGCGCGCGCCGAGTTCAGAGAACACGGTCGGGGCGACCTGGTAGGTCGCGCCGTGCGCGCAGTCGAGCACGATCGACAGGCCGCGCAGATTCAGCGACGGCGGCACGGTCGACTTGCAGAACTCGACGTAGCGCACGACCGCGTCGCGCACGCGCACGACCTTGCCGATCGCTGCGGAGGCGACCGTCGTGAACGGCGCGTCGAGCTCGGCCTCGATCGCCGCTTCGAGCGCGTCGTCGAGCTTCTCGCCTTCGCCGGAGAAGAACTTGATGCCGTTGTCGTGGTGGCTGTTGTGCGAGGCGCTGATGACGATGCCGGCGCTCGCGCGCAGGGAACGCGTGAAATAGGCGACCGCGGGCGTCGGCATCGGACCGAGCAGGCTCACGCCCGCGCCGGCGGCGACGAGGCCGGCCTCGAGCGCCGACTCGAACATGTAGCCGGAAACGCGCGTGTCCTTGCCGATGACGACGTTGGTCGCGCCGCCGCGCGCCGCGAGCACGGCGCCCACGGCGCGACCGAGGCGCAGCATGAATTCGGCCGTGATCGGCCACTCGCCGACACGGCCGCGGATGCCGTCAGTGCCGAAGTAGCGCTTCACGGGAGCCGTGATTGATGATTGGTGATGGGTGATTGGAAATGGAACAGACTCGCCAGGAACGCGGCGCAATGCCAAATCGCAAGACCCCGCTGTTGCGAATCACGAATCACGAATCACCAATCACGGCTTCAACTCAATCGCCCATCTGCTTCTGGCGATGTTCCCAACGCTCCTGCGCGTCGAGGGACAGCGTCGCGATCGGGCGCGCCTCGAGGCGGTCGACGCCGATCTCCTCGTCGGTTTCCTCGCAGAAACCGTAGCGGCCTTCCTCGATGCGCTTGAGCGCCTTGTCGATCTTGGCGATGAGCTTGCGGTAGCGATCGCGCGTGCGCAGTTCGAGCGAGTTCTCGGTTTCGCGCGTGGCGCGCTCGGCCTCGTCGCCGACGTCGCGCACTTCGTCGCGCAGGCTTTCGATGGTCTGGCGGCTTTCCTCGACGAGTTCCTCGCGCCAGTTCGACAGCTTGTCGCGGAAATACTGGAGCTGCCGCGGCCCCATGTACTCGTCTTTCGCGCTCGGCTTGTAGCCCTTGGGCAGCGAAATGCGCACGGTGGCCGGCAGCGCGTAGCGGCCGTCCTGCATGGTGACGCCATTGTCGGCGTCGACGGGCTTCTTCACGGCGCGGGCCGTGATGCCTTCAACGGATGTATTGGAAATATTCGATCTCACGGACGACTTGCTTGGCGTCGCGGGTGTGGCGACGACTTTCTTCGATGGAGTGGATGCGGGAATCGGCTTGGCCGGCCCGGTTTTTTTCGCTGCAACCGGCTTCTTTGCCGGTGCCGCGGCTTTCTTGACGGCTTTCGCGGGCGCCTTTCCGGCCGCCTGCTTTTTCGCGACCGGCTTTTTCGGAGCCGGCTTTTTCGCCGCTGCCTTCCGGGCAGCCGGTTTGACGACCTTCTTCGCCGCGACCGTCTTCGCCTTCGCGGTGACGGTTTTCTTCTGTGGCGCCGGCTTTTTCGCCACGACGGACTTTGCGGCCTTCGCTGCCTTGCGCGGCGCGGGCGCTTTCGCCTTGCCTTTCGCCTTGCTGTTCGCCATGTCTTCGATCGTCTTGTGACTCGAGCGGTCGCGTGTTATAGCCTAACTGCCGCCCCCCGGCAACCGCCAAAAAACTGCGTGATCCGCGCTTTCCGCACGGAGTTCACGCCTGTCTTCCCGATCGTCCGCAACGGCGCGATGCCACGACTGTCCATCTTCCTGCTGCGCGGTTACAAGCGCGTGATCAGCCCGCTGCTCGGCGCGCGCTGCCGCTTCCATCCGAGTTGTTCGGACTATGCGCGCGTCGCCATCGCGCGCTTCGGCCTGCCACGCGGCCTGTGGCTCGGCACGTGGCGCATCGTGCGTTGCAATCCATTGTGCGCAGGCGGTCACGATCCGGTACCGTTGACGTTCCGCTTTTTCCCGGCGCGCCGCAAGGCGCCACACGAGGCTCCGCATGACTGACGCCGCAACGAACTGGCTCATCACCAACGCCGAACTCGTTAGCGACGGACGCCGTTTCCACGCCGACCTGCGCGTGAAGGACGGCCGCATCGAGCAGATCGCCGGCAACCTCGCCGCGAAACCCGGCGAGCGCGTGCTCGACGCGAACGGCCGCTGGCTGCTGCCCGGCATGATCGACGACCAGGTGCATTTCCGTGAACCCGGACTCACCTACAAGGCCGACATCGAAAGCGAATCGCGCGCCTGCGCCGCGGGCGGCATCACCAGCTTCATGGAGATGCCGAACACGCGCCCGCCCGCAACCCACCGCACTGCACTCGAAGCCAAGTACGCGCGCGCCGCCGAGGTCTCGCGCGTCAACCACGCGTTCTACCTCGGCGCGACCAACGATAATCTCGCCGACATCCAGTCGCTCGACCCGAAGGCCGCGCCCGGCATCAAGGTGTTCATGGGCGCGTCGACCGGCAACATGCTGGTCGACGACCCGGCCACGCTCGATGCGATCTTCCGCGACACGCCGGTGCCGATCATCACGCACTGCGAAGACACGCCGACGATCCTCGCCAACGAAGCCGCCGCGCGCGAGCGCTGGGGCGAGGACATCCCGGTCGACCAGCATCCGCTGATCCGCTCGCGCGAGGCCTGCATCAAGTCGACGCGACTCGCCATCTCGCTGGCGAAGAAACACGGCACGCGCCTGCACGTGCTGCACATCTCCACCGCCGACGAATGCGCGCTGTTCGAACCCGGCCCGATCGCCGGCAAGCACATCACTGCCGAGACCTGCGTGCATTTCCTGCATTTCTGCGCCGACGACTACGCGCGGCTCGGCTCGCTCATCAAATGCAATCCGGCGATCAAGGACGCAGCCGATCGCGAGACGATCACGCGCGCGCTCGCCGAAAAGCGCATCGACGTGCTCGCCACCGACCACGCGCCGCATCTGGTCACCGAGAAGTCCGCGCAATACGCGAAGTCGCCGTCGGGCCTGCCGCTCGTGCAATACGCGCTGCAATGCGCGCTCGAACGCGTCTTCGACGGCGCGCTCACGCTCGAACGCGTCGTCGAGGCGGCGATGCACGCACCGGCGACCTTGTTCAACGTGCACGAACGCGGGTGGTTGCGCGAAGGCTTCCACGCCGACCTCGTGCTCGTCGATCCGAACAGGCCGCACACGGTGACTGCGCGCGACGTGCTCTCCAAATGTGGTTGGACGCCGTTCGAGGGCACGACGTTCCGTTCCAGCATCGCGGCGACGTTCGTCAACGGGCACCTCGTCTGGGATGGCGCGCGCGTTGACGACGGCGTGCGCGGGATGCGGCTGGAGTTTGCGCGGTGAGTCTGGCGGTCGCTCGCCCATATCCGTCATTCCAGCGAAAGCTGGAATCCAGCTTTTCAGGAAAAAAAGCAAAGAGCTGGATTCCAGCTTTCGCTGGAATGACGCTGTTTTTTCTCGCTGCGTTGAACACGGCACGCGCCGCCGACGCATTTCCGTCAAGCATCCCGCAAGGCTCGCTGATCCGCGTCCACGTCGATCCGCGCGCGAAGGTGCGCTTCGCCGGCCGCGACGTGCGCGTCGGCGCGCATGGCGAAATCGCGTTCGGCATCGGCCGCGACGAGAAAGGCCCGGTCGCGGTTGACGTCACCGAACCGAACGGCAAGCGCGAGCACGTCGTCATCGACGTCACGCCGCGCGACTTTCCGATCGAACGCATCGTCGGCGTGCCGCCGAAAACCGTCGAGCCGCCGCCCGGGATCGCCGCGCGCATCCAGCGCGAGCAGGCGCGCGTGGTCGCCGTGCGCAAACGCGACGATGCGCGCGTGGATTTCGACGAGAAATTCCAGTGGCCGGTGACCGGGCGCATCAGCGGCCGCTTCGGCAACCAGCGCGTCTACGTCGTGAACGGCAAGGACGTGCCGAAATCGCCGCATTCGGGCATGGACATCGCCGTGCCCGCCGGCACGCCCGTGCATGCGCCCGCGAGCGGCATCGTCACGTTTGCCGACCCGGACCTCTACCTCACCGGCGGCACCGTGCTCATCGATCACGGCCACGGCGTGAGTTCCAACTTCCTCCATCTCTCGCGCATCGACGTCAAGGTCGGCCAGCGCGTCGCGCAAGGCGAAACGATCGGCGCGGCCGGGATGACCGGCCGCGCGACCGGCCCGCACGTGCACTGGGGCATGAACTGGTTCGACGTGCGCCTGGATCCGCTGCTGCTGCTCGACCCGTAGGCCGGACGCGCAAACGCGCGGCCGGCATGCCTCTGGCCGTCCTTCGCCGGTCGATCTTCGATCGCCCGGCCTGCTGGACTCGACAAGCAGGCCGGGTGCGCGCCTGCGCGGCCGGCTCAGCCCTGCCCGTTCGACCCGTCGACAAGCCGCCTCCGCGTTTCATCGAATCATTCACGTTGCCGCGCAAGATCACGAAATACACTCGCCTCTCCCCGTCGCGCGAGGAATCGGCCATGCGCCTCCTGCCTGCTTTCGTTCTCCTTGCGTGCAGCGCGTCGGCGTTCGCGGCACCGCATGAACTGGCACTTTCATCGACGCGGATCGACCAGTTCGGCGCGCTCGCCGTCGACGCCGACATGGTCGTCGACGGTTTCCCGGACGGCGTCGGCATCGGCCATGCCGTGCGTTTCAAGCGCGTCGACGTCTACGCGCCCGGTGCGCGCATCATCGCCGTCGGGCCGGATGGCGAACACGAATTGCCGCGCAGCGCGCGCATCGAACTGATCGGCAGCGACGACGACGGGACGGTGCGCGTGCACCTCGCCTTCGACCCCGGGTTTCGCAACATTGTCGGCTCGGGTTCGGCCCCCTCCGGCACGTTCGCGATCGACGCACGCAGCGACGGCCGTGGCGCGCATCTCGTCGTGCGACCCAGCGCGGAGGCTTTGCCGGCGGGCGTCACGCCGCAGGTGGTCGGCGAGGACGACGGTCTGCCCAATCCGCTCGCGCTGCCGCCACCGCCCACGTTCGGCATCCAGGCAACGCCCTTGACGACGGCGACACCGCGCGGCGCGACGGTCGCTGTCGATGTCGACCACGAACTCCTCGTCAATCGTTTCGGCGGCGTCGCGGCAGCGAACCAGGCCGCAGCGACGAACTGGATCGCCGACCTGTTCGCGACGATGAACGTGATGTACGTGCGCGACCTCGACGTGATGCTGCAGCAAGGCACGACGATCCTGCGCACGGGCGCCACGCCGTACGCGATCGCCGCGGATGCCGCCGCGAATTCGACCGATCTCGTCAATTTCGGAGGCTACTGGCAGAGCAACTACGCAAGCACGCCGCGCGCGTTCGCGGCGTTGCTGTCGGGCCGGATGACGAGCGGCTTCAGCGCATCGGGCATTGCCTGGATCAATTCCTATTGCCGGAGCGCAGGCTATGGCGGCAGCTACAGCGTCAACAAGGTGTTTACCAGTGCGCAGGTCGGCGTCGATTTGTCGGCGCGCATCGTCGGCCACGAACTCGGCCACAATTTCGGCGCCGCGCACACGCATTGCACGAGCGCATCGACCGGCGCATCTCCCGTTGCCACCGGCACCATCGACCAGTGCTACAAGGGCGAAAGCGGAAGCGGTTGCTACGCGGGCCCGGTGAGTTGCCCGACCTCCGGCCCCGGCGCGCCGCTGGGCTCGGTCATGAGCTACTGCAACAACAACAGTTCCAATGGCGCGAACTGCGGCCAGAACGTGTTGCAGTTCCACCCCGTGCAGATCGCAACGCTTTCCACGCTGATCGCACAAAACACGGCGGCGGGCTGTCTCGCGCCATCGACCGACGCGATTTTCGGGAACGGCTTCGACTGACGCAGAGGCGGCGCGGGCGATGCAGCCCGCGCCGCCCTGGCCTTCATTTGCGCGCGGCGGCCGTCGCCTCGCGCGCGGCGTGGAATTCCGAGTCCTTCGGCCACTGCGGCCAGTCGCGCGTGTTGGCGAGTTCGTCTCCGACGCGGTAAAGCAGCTGGAGATCCTGCGCGATGCCGGCGAACGTCCAGCTCGCCTGCCATTCGTCGCCCGGCTGGTGGTAGCGGTTCTTCGTGTAGTCGGCATGCGCGGCTTCGCCGGCGGTAATGCCGCCATCGACGAAATCGTTGCCCGAACCAAACGAGAGCGCCGGCACGCCACGCTTGGCGAACGAGAAGTGATCCGAGCGGAAAAAGTAGCCGGCTTCCGTGTGCGGGTCGGCGAGAAACGCGCGATCCATGGCCTTGCCGTCGGCGATCAGCTTGTCGAGCAGGCCGGACGAGGTGGCGCCCCAGGAAATGAAATTGCGCGCGGGACCGTACGGATCGAGCGCATCCATGTTGATGGCGGCCACGGTCGTGGCGAGTGGATAGAGCGGATTGGCCGCGTAGTATTCCGAGCCGAGCAGGCCCTTTTCCTCGGCGGTGACGTTGAGGAACACGACCGAGCGCTGCGGCTTGGGCGCGTGCGCGAAGGCGCGGCCGAGTTCGATCAGCGCGGCGGTGCCGGTCGCGTTGTCGATGGCGCCGTTGTAGATGCGATCGCCCTTCGCGTCGGGCTGGCCGATGCCGAGATGATCCCAGTGCGCGCTGTAGAGCACGGTCTCGTCCTTGTGGCTGCTGCCTTCGACGCGGCCGACCACGTTCTGCGAAGTGATCACGCCGCTGTTCACGTCGTAGTGCGCGGAGAACGTCACGTCCTTGAGCACGGCCGGCTTGAAGTCGCGCGTCTGCGCCTGCTTCTTGAGCGCGTCGAAGTCGAGACCAGCGCGCTTGAACAGGTCGACGGCGACATCGCGCTGGATCCAGCCTTCGAGTTTCGGATGCGATTCCGCCGGATGCTTGCGCACGATGTCGAACATCGTGTTCGTGTTGGAGTTCCTGACCGTCGCCCAGCCGTACGACGCGGGCGCGGTTTCGTGGACGACGAGCAGGCCGGCGGCGCCGCGGCGCGCGGCTTCCTCGTATTTGTAGGTCCAGCGGCCGTAGTAGGTCATCGCCTTGCCGCCGAAGTCGCCGCTGCCGGTTTCGAAGTCGGGATCGTTGACGAGCACGAGCGCGACCTTGCCGTGCAGGTCGATGCCCTTGAAGTCGTCCCAGCGGCGCTCCGGTGCGGACACGCCGTAGCCGACGAAGACGACCGGCGCCTTGTCGATGGATACCTTCTTCGCGCCGTCGAGGGCGGCGCGCACGGCGATGTCCTCGCCCTGCTTGAGCGATTGCGCCTTGCCGGCGACGTCGAAGGCGAGTTGCGGCGTGCCGGCGATGTCGGCGCGCAGCAGCGGCACGGGTTGCGTCCAGCTGCGCTTGCCGTCCTTGAGTTCGCCGCCCGGCTGCAAGCCGGCGGCTTTCATCTGCTCGATGACATAGGCGACGGTGCGCTTCTCGCCTTCGGTCGCCGGACCGCGGCCCTCGAACGCGTCGGAGGAGAGCGTCTTGACCTCGTCGGACAAGCGATGCGGATCGAATTGCGGCGCGTCGCCTGCATGCGCAGACGTGGCGACGGCGAGCAAAATGGCTGCGCTGAGCGGATGTTTCATCGTCGAGCCCTCGGCATGGATGGGCTCGGGAGACTAGCAGTTCCGGACGTGCCATCGCGCACGTTCCTGCGCGATGGCCTCCGGTTCCGGCGCGCGGGATCGTGCCCGCGCGCCGTTGCGCGCTATTGGCAGACCAGCGACGTCGTCACCATTTCGTACGGCGCCAGCGAAGTTTCCTTGTACTGCAGGCTCAAGGTGTCGCCCGCAACGACCGTTACCGTGTCCGCCGGGTCGGAGGAGCAGCTGCCGCCGGAACTGTTGCTGCTGTTGCCGAACGTGATGCTGCAGCTCATCGCGGTGGGGGTGAAATTCTTGTAGACCGTCAACGTGATCGTGTTCACCCCCGGGGCGAAATAGTTGTTGACGCCGACGTTCAAGGCCTTGAGCGTGCACGCAGCCGGCACGACCGCGAAATTCGGATGATTGGGATCGAGCGCTGTCTGCCCCGCCAACAGGCCACTGGTCGACACGGGCGATTGGTAGAACGGCCCCGTGGTGCCGGTGTTGGTGAAACGGGAAACGAACGTCACCGCGTTCAAGCCCATTCCCGCGCCGGTGGCGCCGGTGGCGCCCGTCGGCCCGGTATTGCCAACCGGGCCGGCCACGCCGGTTGCGCCCACAGGACCAGTAGGGCCGGTAGCACCGGTCGCGCCAGTTGCACCCGTCGCGCCGATCGGACCAGGCACGGTGCTGGCGTCGCCCGCGGGCCCGGTGGCGCCGATCGGGCCTGCAGGGCCAGCCGGCCCCGTGGCTCCCATGATGCCGGTCGCGCCGGTCGCTCCCGCGGCGCCCGTCGCGCCGGCCGGGCCAGTGGCACCCGTGGCACCGGCATCGCCGGCCGCACCCGTGGGGCCCGTCGCGCCGGTGCTGCCGGTTGGGCCCGTAGCCCCCGCGGCGCCTGTCGCGCCTGTCTCACCGATCGCGCCGGCCGGACCAGCCGGACCGATCGGACCGGCCGCGCCAGCAGGGCCGGTCGGCCCGGTTGCGCCGATCAACACTGAGCTGTCGCACGAGCCCAACACGCCATCGGCGCTGCCGAAACACAGCGGCGAATCCTGCGGCGAAGCCATGGACGGCAGCAGCGGAAGCACGACGTTGCCGTCCGCGTCCACGTGCAAAGCCGCCGCGGTCGTACCGGGCTTGACGACGACGAAGCCGCCGCCGGACGGCGGCGTGACGGTCACGTCATCCGCCTGGACTTCGGATACAGCCAAACTCAACGCAGCCGCGACGGCCATCGACAATACGGTTCTGACCATGATGTTCCCCTGTAGACGCCCGCGCCGACCGGCGCGAGCCCAGCAATCGATCGGTCGCGCAAACGGTTGCGGCGCATGAGTCCACCGCATTCCCCTTCGCGTCGTCCCCCATTGCAGGCGATGCTGCAATTGGGAAAAGAATACCACTGCGTATCGCACCCCGCCCCGCGGCTGACGTCGCCGGAGGCGGCGCGATGCAATCAGGACGACTGCGCGGCACTGTCGTTGCCCGCGACGTCGGCGTCATCCTGGAAATACGGCGCGACCTCACCCTTGATCTTGAGCGTGATCGGACGACCGCGGCGATCGCGCGCGCGGCCGGCGGCGACGCGCACCCAGCCCTCGCTCACGCAGTATTCCTCGATGTTGTTGCGCTCCTGCCCGTTGAAGCGGATGCCGACACCGCGCGTGAGGACGGCTTCGTCGTAATGCGGGCTTTGCGGATCAACGCTGAGGCGATCGGGGGGCGTGTCGGACATGGGATTTTCCTTCGCTCGCGGTTCGCGGGCGCGCAGGATACGCGCAACGCGCCCTCGCGCGCGACGCGCACCCACGTCAGCGCAACTGGCTGTCCTTGCTGCCGCGACGGTTGTAGCCGCTGAACGCAGCTTCCTCGTCGCGCGATTGCTGGCAGGCCACGCACAGGCGCACGCCGGGTACGGCCTTGCGCCGCGCGGCGGGAATCGGCGCGTCGCATTCCTCGCAATGCGTGAGACCGGGACCTTTGTTCAGGCGACTGCGTGCGCGCTGCACGGCGTCCGCGACGGTCGCGTCGATCTGGTCCTGCACGGCGCCATCGCCTGCCCAACCCGTTGCCACTACCTGTCTCCGCTGCAAGAAGATTCGATCGCAGGATACGTCCGCGCTTGCGTTCGTGTCCGGTACCCCAGCCGATGTGCGTGCAAAACACCGCTTTCCAAGCTTTTTGGAAATTCAGGGTTGACACCTTCGCGCCAAAACGTAATATGCGCCTCCCACGCGGGAATAGCTCAGTTGGTAGAGCACGACCTTGCCAAGGTCGGGGTCGCGAGTTCGAGTCTCGTTTCCCGCTCCAGATTCACACGAAACCCCGGCGCGCCGGGGTTTCGTTTTTGTGCGGATTGCCGCAAGATCGCAGGCTCTTCGTCGAGCACGCGAAAACTCGCCAGGACGGCGCACGGCAACTCTCAAGGACGCAACACCGAAGTACCGTCACCGGCTTGGTGGCAGAGTGGTCATGCAGCGGACTGCAAATCCGTGAACGCCGGTTCGATTCCGACCCAAGCCTCCATCTGACGGCTCCAGAATGCCCGAAGGCATCCCGTCAGAAGCAAAAACCCCGCAGATCGCGGGGTTTTTCGTTTGCGGACATCCAAAAGCGAGCGTCGCCATCGTGCAGTTCGCGGCGAGCGCCGGCGTGCCGGGAGCGGGGATCGAACCCGCATACCCTTGCGGGTGAGGGATTTTAAGTCCCTTGCGTCTACCAGTTTCGCCATCCCGGCATGGTGCGGCGAGCGCGCAAGTATAGAGGCAGGCAGCGCGCTACTTCTGCTCGCGCAGGATCGGCCACGCTGCGAACACGTATTGCAGGCCCGACCAGATCGTCAGCACCGCGGCGACGACGAGCAGCGTCTCGCCGACGTGGAACAGGCGCAGGCCTTCGAGGTCGTGCTGGTAGAGCAGCACGACGATCGCGACGATCTGCATCGCCGTCTTGACCTTGCCGACGGTGGCCACGCGCACGGTCGCGCGCTGGCCGATCTCGGCCATCCATTCGCGCAGCGCGGAAATGCTGATCTCGCGGCCGACGATCACGGCGCTGGTCACCGCCATCAACGGCGTCGGGCTTTCCTGCACGAGCAGGAACAACGTGACCGCGACCATGAGCTTGTCGGCGACCGGATCGAGGAACGCGCCGAACGCCGAACCCATGTCGTAGCGCCGCGCGATCCAGCCGTCGAGCCAGTCCGTGAGCGCGGCCGCGATGAAGACCAGCGCCGCGGTGACGTTCGCGCCGCGGAACGGCAGGTAGAACACGACCACCATCACCGGCAGCAGGGCGATGCGGAACAGCGTCAACGCGGTGGGGATCGTTATCTTCATCGAATGGCGATTCCGGGGAACCTCTGAATAAGCGTAGCGAGCGAAGGCAGATCGCGCGTCGCCGGAGCGCAGGAACCGGAGTTTACTGGTCGTAAATGAGGATTACTCGCCGCATCCGTGGCTCGCCCTCCGGGCCATTCGCTGCGCGAATGTTCGCTCCGGCATCCTGCCTTCGCAATCCGAGCACCGCCGGCGCGCAAGCTGCCGAGCGCAGTAGCTTATTCAGAGATTCCCTAGCCGTGGAACGTCGCGTAGATGCGCTCTGCGAGCTGTCTGTTGATCCCTTCGACCTGCATGAGTTCCTCGACGCCGGCTTTCGACAGCCCGCCGAGGCCGCCGAAATGCTTGAGCAGCGCC
>Ga0182744_1003960_pt1 | contig 11363 bp, 13 predicted proteins | sample eDN3rd30CKraftMG_FD_128525 | JGI IMG/M metagenome (GOLD analysis project Ga0182744, IMG submission 128525) | Enriched Miracle-Growth compost microbial communities from Emeryville, California, USA - eDNA 3rd pass 30_C Kraft MG (version 2) (version 2) ...
ATGCCACTATGGAACGCCAACTTTTTCCATGAGGCCGCTTGAGCAGTCCGCGCGCCGTCCGGCGCGGCCGCACAGTTTGGCCCGAGCAGAACCTGAAGGTAGCAAACATGTCCCGCGCCTGCGAACTCACCGGCAAGGCCGTCCTGACCGGCAACAATGTGAGCCACGCCAACAACAAGACCCGCCGGCGCTTCCTGCCGAACCTGGTCAACGTCACGCTGATCTCCGAGGCGCTGAACCAGAACGTGCGCCTGCGCATTTCGGCCAACGCGCTGCGTTCGGTCGAGCATCGCGGCGGCCTCGACGCCTTCCTCGCCAAGGCTGACGAGAAGGAGCTGTCGCAGCGCGCCCGCCTCCTGAAGAAGCAGATCGCCAAGAAGCTGGCCGAACAGCCTGCCGCCTGATTTCCGGCGGGGGACGACCGCCTGAAGGAGTGCGCGGCCTGGCCGGCGCGCTTCACTGGTTCCATCACCCAGGATAAAAAAATGTCTTTTCTTTCCCGATACCTGCCGTTCGTGGCGGCCATGACGCTTGTCGTCGTGGCCTCGAACGTGCTTGTGCAGTTTCCTATGCAGGGGTCGATCGCCGGCCTGTCGCTGGCCGATATCCTGACCTGGGGTGCCTTTACCTATCCGTTTTCCTTCCTGGTCACCGACCTCGCCAACCGCCGCTACGGCCCGGCGATCGCGCGCAAGGTGGTTTTCGTCGGCTTCATGACGGCGGTGGTCTGTTCCATCGTCATTCCGCCGCTGCTTTTCCGCTATCACCTGATCGAATTCGAGACGGCGGCGAACCGGCTGGTGCGCATCGCCGCCGCTTCCGGAACGGCGTTCCTGACCGCGCAGCTGCTCGACGTCACCGTGTTCAATCGCCTGCGCCGCCAGAGCTGGTGGCGAGCGCCGATCTTCGGCACGCTGACGGGATCGGTTTTCGACACGATGGTGTTCTTCACCATCGCTTTCTCGGGCGCGTTCGCCTTCGCCGGGCCTAACGACGCCTTCGCGCTGGAATCGGCACCGCTGCTCGGCATCTTCCCCGTCGAGGCCATGCGCTGGTTCTCATGGGCGCTCGGCGATCTGTCGCTGAAGCTCCTGATCGCGATCTTCGCGCTCATTCCCTACCGGCTGATCGTGGCGCGCTGGACCCGCTCGACCGTCACGGCGTGAGCGCAAGGGCTCGGCCCGTTTCTCCTGGCACCAGACAAAAACAAACCCGCCGGACAGTGTCTGGCGGGTTCGGAGCCGGATTAGGCAAGAATGCGCTGTTCGGCTCTGGTTTGGACATGCGATCGGCGCAGGCCAAACCGGCTACCGGATCGGGACGCGGCCTCAGATCGAGGCGCGCGCGACCTTCTCGATATCGGCGCGGTTGATGCCGAGATCGTCGAGCTGGCGGGTGTTGAGGCGGTTCAGCTCGCGGACGGTTTCGTTGTACAGGCGCCAGTTGCGGAAAGAGCGGATCGGGTTCATGACTTCCTCCATCGGGGTTGTTCGATCTGTTGACGCTCAGATAATTCTTTCGTGCCCCGAAATAAATGGATGGTTTTGCATGGCGGCAATGCAGATGCTGCAATGCAGCATTAACGACAGGTTAAGGCCGGATTCGGCCTTCCTCCGCAGATGGAGCCCGCAGTCGGCGGCTTTCAGCCCACGTCGAGCACGATCTTGCCGATATGCGTACCTTCCTCCATGCGCTCATGCGCGCGCCAGGCGTCGTTGAGCGGGAAGATCATGTCCATGACCGGGGCCACGCGCCGGCTCGCCAGCAGCGGCCACACCTGGCTTTCCAGCGCAGCCGCGAGCGCGCCCTTGAACTCGGCGGTGCGCGGGCGCAGCGTCGAGCCGGTATAGGTCAGCCGCTTCACCATGATCCGGGAGACGTCGGCGCTGGCGACGGCCCCACCCTGCGTCGCGATCTGGACGATGCGGCCTTCGACAGCCGCGGCGCTGAGGTTGCGGTCGACATAGCTGCCGCCGACCATGTCGAGGATGACGTTGGCGCCCTTGCCGTCGGTCGCTTCCTTGACCACCGCGACGAAATCCTCCTTCCGGTAGTTGACCGCGCGGGTCGCGCCCAGTTTCAGGCAGGCCTCGCACTTTTCCGCCGACCCGGCGGTCGCGATGACGGTGGCGCCGCGCGCCGAGGCAAGCTGGATGGCGGTGGTGCCGATCCCGGACGTGCCGCCATGCACCAGGAGCACCTCGCCGCTCGCCAGCGCGCCACGCTCGAAGACGTTGTGCCAGACGGTGAAATAGGTCTCCGGCAGCGCCGCCGCCTCGGTATAGGTGAAGCCGGCCGGCAGCGGCAGCGCGTTCGAGGCGTGGACGCTGACATATTCGGCATAGCCGCCGCCGGGCGTGAGCGCGCAGACGCGGTCGCCCACGGTCCAGCGCGCCGCCCCTTCGCCGAGTGCGGCCACCTCGCCGGCGACTTCGAGGCCGGGCAGGTCGGATGCGCCCTTGGGCGGCGGATAGGCGCCCTTGCGTTGCATAACGTCGGGCCGGTTGACGCCGGCGGCATGGACCCGGATGAGGATTTCGCCGGGGCCGGGCTGCGGCACCGCGCGGCGTTCGGGCTTCAGCACCATGGGGCCGCCCGGCGCCGAGATCGCCACCACGTTCATCTTCTCCGGAAGTCTTTCACCGTTCGCCATGGTCCGTTCCATTCCTTGTCGCCACGCGCAAAGGCGTGCTCTTTGATCCCCGACGTGGCCCTATGTATGCTGATTGGCAAATCAGGCAAACTGTTCGAACCCGGCAATGAGGAACGATCATGGCGATCTTCGACGACGAGCCCGTAAAAAAGCCGAAGCCCCACGAAATCGGACAGGACCTGTCGCTTCTGTCGCAGGACGAACTGGCCGCGCGGATAGAGTTGCTGCGGGCCGAAATCACCCGGCTGGAGGCCGAGCTTCACGCCAAGGGGGCGACGATGTCGGCCGCCGAGGCGCTGTTCCGGCGCGGCTGACCCGGCGCGGCGCCCTCCCCCCGCCCGATCCACCAACGACGTTCTTCCCTGAAAGACAAAGACGGACAGCTTGATGCTCGCAACCTACAGGCCGATCCTTTCCCTCCTGCGCGGCACCGCGTTCCTGCTGGCCGCGTCGGGCCTGCATGGCCTGCTTCTGCCCCTGCGCGGGCAGGCGGAAGGCTTCTCCACCACCGCGCTCGGCCTGATGGGCACGGCCTGGGCCGCCGGCTTCGTCACCGGCTGCTTCATCGCCCCGCGCATCGTGCGCCGCGCCGGCCATGTGCGCGCCTTCGGCACCTTTGCCGCCTCGGGGGCCATCGTGGCGCTGCTGACCGGCCTGGTCATCGACGAGGCGGTGTGGATCCTGCTGCGCGCCTGCACCGGCTTCGTCATGGCCGGCGCCTTCATGGTCATCGAAAGCTGGCTCAACGAAAAGGCGACCAATGAAAACCGCGGCACGGTTTTCGGCATGTACATGATGGTGACCTATGCCTCGATCATGGCCGGCCAGATGATCGTCGCCGCCGGCGACGTGCGCTCGGCATCGCTGTTCATGATCACCGGCATCTTCTTCTGCCTGTCGCTGATCCCGACCGCCGTGTCGAGCGCCTCGCATCCGAAGCCGCTGCAAAGCGTCTCGCTCGACGTCAGGGGCCTTTACGCCAACTCGCCCGTGGCCGCCGTCGCCTGCCTGCTGATCGGCATCGCCAACGGCGCCTGGGGAACGCTGGGCGCCGTCTACGGCGCGCGCATCGGCATCTCGACGCCGCAGATCGCGCTGATGATGTCGCTGGTCGTCATCGCGGGCGCGGCCATGCAGATGCCGGCCGGGCGCATTTCGGACAAGACCGACCGCCGCTATGTGCTCGCCGGTGCCGCCGGTGGAGCCGTGCTTTTCGCCCTCGCGCTGTTTCTGTTCCAGCCGCGCAGCGGCACGTTCGTCATCATCCTGACCGCCGCCTACGGCGCCTTTGCCTACACGCTCTATTCGATCGCCGTCGCCCACGCCAACGACCACGCCGATGCCGCGGACTTCGTCAAGGTCTCGAGCGGGCTGCTGCTGCTCTACGGCTTCGGCACCATGATCGGCCCGCTGCTCGCGGCCTGGCTGATGGACTGGATGCGCCCCGAAAGCCTGTTCCTGGCGACCGCGCTCGCCCATCTTTGCCTGGCCGGCTACACGATGCTGCGCATCGGCCGCCGCGCACCGGTGCCGATCGAGGATCGCGACGCCTTCAAGACGCTTCCGGTCGAGCGTTCGATCACGCCGGAGTCGATCCGGCTCGATCCCCGCGGAAAAGATGAAACCGGCGGTTGAGATTTGGATGCCTTTGTCGCAAAACTAGGCACATGATGCTGTTAGATGCGTTTGCGGCGATCGCTGATCCCAACAGGCGGTACCTTCTGGAGGAACTAAGGCGCGGTCCCAAGACGGTCAATGAACTCGCCGCCGGGCTGCCCGTATCGAGGCCGGCGGTGTCGCAACACCTGAAAGTGCTGCTCGATGCCGGGCTGGTCAGCGTAAGGGCCGAAGGAACCCGCCGCGTCTACACCCTCGTCAATGCCGGTTTCCTCAAGCTCAACCTGTGGCTCGACCAGTTCTGGGAGGGGTGAGACCCCTCCTCCAAACCCCTCGTCCAATCTCCCTGTAAGGAACCTTCATGACCGCCTTGTCCCTCGACAGTGCCCGAAAGATCATCGACGCAGCCCTCGCCAAGGCTGCCGAACTCAAGCTCAAGCCGCTTGGCGTCACCGTGCTCGATGCCGGCGGCCATCTGGTGGCCTTCGAGCGGCAGGACGGCGCTTCGTTCCTGCGCTACCAGATCGGCAGCGGCAAGGCCTTCGGCGCACTGGCGACCGGCGTCGGCTCGCGCGCGGTGGCGAACATGGCGATCGAGCGCCCGCATTTCATGCAGGGCCTGTCGGGCGTCTCGGAAGGACGCGTGGTGCCGGTTCCGGGCGGCGTCCTGGTCCGCGGTAGCGCCCGCGCCATCGTCGGCGCCGTCGGCATTTCGGGCGATACGTCGGACAATGACGAGGCCGCCGCGATCGCCGGCATCGAGGCCGCAGGCTTCACGCCCGACGCCGGCTGAGCCTCGACCAAAAGCAAAAAGACCGGCCAATGGCCGGTCTTTGAAGGCATGCGAGCCGAAAAGCCGGATCAGCTTTCCTTGGGTTCCAGCACCTGGCGGCCGCGATACATGCCGGTCTTCAGGTCGATGTGGTGCGGGCGGCGCATTTCGCCGGAATTCTTGTCCTCGACATAGGTCGGGGTCTTCAGCGCGTCGGCCGAACGGCGCATGCCACGCTTGGAGGGGGAGGTTTTTCGCTTCGGTACGGCCATGGAACTGCTCCAGAACTTGTTCCAAAAGCCCCCGCATGCCCTCGTGAAAGGGCCTCATGCCGGGGCCGGAATCTGAGAAAGTTGGCTGCCTATACACGGCCTTTGCCGTTTTGACCAGCGCCGCCGCGGCTTTTTTTTAAACCCGCGCGCCCAGCGCACCGGCTTCAGTTCAGGCAGCCGACATAGGCCCCCGATCGCGCCGCCCGTCTTTCGATCAGATTCGCCAGCCGTTTCAGGCCCCTGCCCGGCCGCGCCGGGTTACGCGTCATCGGATTGGGCAGCGCCACCGTCAACAGCGCGGCCTGCCGGCGCGTCAACTGGCTGGCTGAAACGCCGAAATTGGCCTGCGCGGCGGCCTCGACGCCATAGATGCCCGGCCCCCATTCGGCGATGTTGAGGTAGATTTCCATGATGCGCCGCTTGGACAGGATGGCGTCGAAATAGACGGCGAGCGGCAGTTCGACCACCTTGCGCACGGTGGCGAGCGGGCGCGACCACAGGAACAGGTTCTTCACCGTCTGCATGGTGACGGTGGAGGCGCCGCGCGTCGCCTCGCCTTGCAGGGCGTCGTCGACCACGCCCTTCAGTTCCGCAAGGTCGACGCCATGGTGGAAACAGAACTGCCCGTCTTCCGACATGATGACGGAATACGCCATCACCGGAGCCACGTCTTCGATGGAAACCCAGCGGCGATCGTAGCCGGAAAACGTCGCCAGGTCGCGCAGCATCAGCGTGGAGACCGGGTGGACGAAAGGCAGCGCGTAGACGAGCGTGAGCACGGCCGGAACGAACGCGAGTACGACGACGGCGACAATGCCGCGCCTCAGCCAACCCTTCACGCCGGTGCGGTTCCAGCGCCTCGCCCGCGCCGCCATTCCGAGCCTTTCGGTTTCGGGATCAATGATCGGTTCCGACACGCCGCCCCGCCTTTGGTACCTCGAACCGGCATAAAGGGGCTTGGCTGCTTGCGCAACGCCCTTGTGTCGGCTACCGGTCCCCGCCATGGGCATCAACGATCAAATCGCGCTGGAGGCGGCGCTCGCCGCACGGGCGGCGGCCGTCGAGGCGCAATTGCGGATTCTGCTCGACGAGCGCGCCCTTTCCGGCGAGATCGGCCGGCCGGCACGGCTGGTCGCGGCCATGCATCACGGCGTGCTGAACGGCGGCAAGCGGCTGCGCCCCTTCCTGGTGATGGAAAGCGCCGCGCTGTTCTCGGCCGACGGCGAAGCGGCGGCGCGCGTGGCGGCGGCGCTCGAATGCGTGCACTGCTACTCGCTCATCCATGACGACCTGCCGGCGATGGACGACGACGACCTGCGCCGGGGCCAGCCCACCGTGCACAAGGCGTTCGACGAGGCGACCGCCATCCTCGCCGGCGACGCGCTCTTGACGCTCGCCTTCGACATCCTCGCCAGCGACGCGACCGCGCTGGCGCCCGAGCGCAGGCTGGCGCTGGTCCAGGCGCTTTCCCGCGCGGCGGGAGTGGGCGGCATGGCCGGCGGCCAGATGCTCGACCTCGACGCGGAACGCAACCCGCCGGACGAAGCGGGCATCGTGCGGCTGCAGGCGATGAAGACCGGCGCCCTGATCCGCTTCGCCTGCGAGGCCGGTGCGATCGTGGCCGGCGCTCCGCCGCAGGACCGCGAGCGGCTGGCCGAGTTCGGCTCGGCGATCGGGCTTGCCTTCCAGCTTGCCGACGACCTGCTCGACCTCACCGCCGATTCCGGCCAGATGGGCAAGCGCACCGGCAAGGACGCCGCCGCCGGTAAGGCGACGCTGGTCGAACTGCACGGCCCGCAATGGGCACGCCGGCAGCTTCATGGCCTCGTCGGCCAGGCGCAGGCGCTGCTCGAGCCCTATGGCGCGCGCGCCGCGCTGCTTGCCGCCGCCGCCTCCTTCGTCGCCAACCGCCGCCACTGAGGGCCGGAACGGAATCTTAACGGTAATGGAGCGTAATCCCGGCCGTCCAAGGGGTTGGATGGGGGACAATGCATGCCGGAATACTCGTCGTTTATCCGGTCGATCCGGATTCGCTATCTTTCAGGCCTGCTTGTCCTGACGCTTTCGGTGGCCATCGGCATCGCCCTGCTCAACCGGGCCAGTTCCTATCGCCACGAAGTCGACCTCCTCGGCGCCCACATGATGAAGTTCGCCGGCGATCTCAACGACGCCTCCAACTTCGCCATTTCGACCGATGGCGCGTGGCGCCCCGACAAGCGCGACGAACTGGCGAAGACCGCCAGCAACCACGCCGCGCGCCTGCTCGACGACATCGAGGTGCTGAAGAACGAGCTGGCCGCGATCCGGCCCAAGCTGATCAAGAGCACGCTCGACGAACTGAACCTGGCCTCGGTCAATGGCTATCTGTTGTGGTCGGTGCGCGACATCGTGCGCAACCTCGAGACGATGGCGGCGGCCAAGGGCATCGGCGACGTGCATGCCGGCGAGATCAGCAGCCGCAACAGCCTCTTCGCCCAGCCCATGCTCAATCGGGCGCGCGGAGCGATCGACAGCGAGCGCCGGCTGGCCGACGCCCACAGCGACCGCCTCCTGGCGCTGGGGTCGCTCGGGCTGGCGTTCGCGCTGGCCATCGTGGCGCTGTGGATATTCCGGCCGATGGAAACCGCGATCCGCCGCGCCTTCGCCCAGTCTGCGGAATCCCTGACCAAGGCGGAAGCCGCCGACCGTGCCAAGTCGGAATTCCTGGCCAATATGAGCCACGAGATCCGCACCCCCATGAACGGCGTGCTCGGCATGGCCGAACTGCTTGCCAAGACCGAACTGTCGGCGCGCCAGAAGACGTTCACCGACGTCATCGTCAAATCCGGCAACGCCCTTCTCACCATCATCAACGACATTCTCGATTTCTCGAAGATCAACGCGGGCCAGCTGACGCTCGACCCGGCGCCGTTCCGTCTCGCCGAGGCGGTCGAGGACGTCGCAACGCTGATCTCGGCGCGCGTCGCCGAAAAGAATCTCGAGCTTATCGTGCGCGTCGACCCGACCCTGCCGGCCTTCGTCGTCGGCGACGCCGGCCGCTTCCGCCAGATCATCACCAACCTGCTCGGCAATGCGGTGAAATTCACCGAGAAGGGCCACGTCCTGGTCGACGTCAGCGGCGAAATCGTCGACGGCATCGTGCGGATGAAGGTGAAGATCGAGGACACGGGCATCGGCATTCCGGCCGAGAAGTTGCAGAACGTGTTCGAAAAGTTCGCGCAGGTCGACGGTTCCTCGACCCGCCGCCACGAGGGCACCGGCCTCGGCCTCGCCATCAGCGCCCGGCTGGTCGACCTGATGGGCGGCAAGATCGGGGTCGAAAGCGAGATCGGCCGCGGCTCGGCCTTCTGGTTCGGCATCGACCTGCCCGTCCACCATGCGCATGTGGAGGACGACGGCGTGCCGATGGACGTCACCGGTGCCCGCGTGCTGGTGATCGACGACAATCCGGTCAACCGCGAAATCCTGCTCGAACAGCTGCGAAGCTGGGGCTTCGACTGCGCCGCCGCCGAAAGCGGAGCCGTGGGCCTGGCCTTCCTCAACCGGGCCGCCGAACTCGGCGCCTCGGTCGATTGCGTCATCCTCGACTACCAGATGCCCGGCATGAGCGGCGCCGATGTCGCCAAGGCGATCTCGGCCGACAGCCGCCTGTCGGCCATTCCGGTCGTCCTGCTTACCTCCGTCGACCAGGTCGATTTCGGCAAGCTGGTGCTCGACTTCGGCATCGCCGCGCACCTGACCAAGCCGGCGCGCTCGGCCGTGCTGCTCGGCACCGTCATCTCTTCCATCCAGAAGGCGCGCGCCCAGGCCGGCAAGGCGCGCTTCGAGCGCGAACCGGTTCCCGTCAGCCGGCCGGCGAAAACCGTTTCCGCCCCGGCGCCGGCCTTCACGGTGATCCGCGCCACGCCGGCCAAGCCGGCGATCGCCCCGGACATGGCGGGCAACCCGATGCCGGTCGATATCCTGATCGCCGAGGACAACGAGATCAACCAGCTCGTCTTCGGCCAGATCCTGAGCGGCCTCGGGCTCAGCTACCGCATTGCCGGCAACGGCCGCACGGTGGTGGAGATGTTCCGCACGCTGAAGCCGCGGCTGATCCTGATGGACGTTTCCATGCCCGAGATGAACGGCTTCGAGGCAACCCGTGCCATCCGCGCCGACGAAGCGGCGCGGGGTGCCGCGCACACGCCGATCATCGGCGTGACCGCGCATGCCTTGAAGGGCGACCGCGACAAGTGCATCGAGGCCGGCATGGACGACTACCTGCCGAAGCCCGTGTCGCCCGACCGGCTGGGAAACAAGATCGGCACCTGGCTCAGCGAAACGGCGATCGCCCGCAGCGCCTGACGCGCGAGCCCTGGCTCAGCGGTTGCGCATGACGATGCAGGCGCCGCCGACGCTGCGCAGCTTCCGGCAGATGGCGTCGGCCCCGGCTCGGTCGTCGACGCCGATGCGCACCGCATAGACGCCGCGCCGGCCCATCGGCGTGCGCACGCGGCTCACCACCGGCTCATAGGCGGCAAGCAGCGCGTGGAACCGCCCCTGCACCCCCTGCCATTGCCGGATGGCCGCGGCGCGGCGGAAATTGCCGGCCACCTGCACGCCCCACGGCTTCACATGGATCGTGGCCATCGCGATCGTCTGCGACATGATCGTACGCAGGTTGCGGCAGGCGACCGAAAACGTCTTTTCCGCGTCGAGCGGCCGGATGGTGCCGGCATGCGCCCGGTCGGTGAAGTTGTCGACCGGCTCGCCCATCACGTCGAGCACGTATTCCTCGGTTTCGAGCGGCAGGAAGCCGCCGCTCGACAGCCAGCGCGACACGCGGCTCTCGCCGGCATTGTAGGCGGCGGCGGCAAGGCCGAGATTGCCGAAACCGGCCTTCAACTCGCCGAGGTAGCGGGCGGAAGCCGGGATCGCCTGCTCGATGTCGAAGGAATTGGCGAGGCCGCGCATCTTCGCCGTGCCGGGCATGAACTGGGCGATGCCTTCGGCGCCGACCGGGCTGACGGCATTGGGATCGAAGCGGCTTTCCTTCCAGATCAGTCGGGCGAAGAAGGCGGCGGGCAGGCCGTTCTGCCGCGCCTGCGCCTCGACGAGGTCGCAGACCCGCCCGACCAGCTTCTGCCGTTCCGACAAGGAAGGGCCGGCCGCTGCCGAACCCGCCCACAGCAAGCCGAGGGCGAGCAGCGGGGCCGCAAGCGCCAGCCGCATGGGCTTATTCGGCGGCGGCCTTGCCGCCCTGTCCGAAGCGCTGTTCGATATAGGCGGCGACCATCTTCTCGAAGTCGGAGGCGATGTCGGGGCCGCGCAGCGTCGCCGCCTTCTTGCCGTCGATGAAAACCGGCGCGGTCGGCGTCTCGCCCGTGCCGGGCAGCGAAATGCCGATGTCGGCATGCTTGGATTCGCCCGGGCCGTTGACGATGCAGCCCATCACCGCGACCTTGAGGTTCTCGACGCCGGGATATTTTTCGCGCCACACCGGCATGTTCCTGCGGATGTCCTCCTGGATCGACTGCGCCAGTTCCTGGAACACGGTGGAGGTGGTGCGCCCGCAGCCCGGACAGGCGGCGACGATCGGCACGAACTGGCGAAAGCCCATAGTCTGCAACAGTTCCTGCGCCACCTGCACCTCGCGGGTGCGGTCGCCATTCGGCTCGGGCGTCAACGAGATGCGGATGGTGTCGCCGATGCCCTGCTGCAGAAGGATGCCCATGGCGGCGGACGAGGCGACGATGCCCTTCGAGCCCATGCCCGCCTCGGTCAGGCCGAGATGCAGCGCGTGGTCGCAGCGGGTGGCGAGTTCGGTATAGACGGCGATCAGGTCCTGCACGCCGCTGACCTTTGCCGACAGGATTATTTTATCGCGACCAAGACCGATCTCTTCGGCCATCTGCGCCGACAGGATCGCCGATTGCACGATGGCCTCGCGCGTCACCTCCAGCGCGGTCATCGGAAAACCCTTTGCCTGGTTCTCGTCCATCAGCCGGGTCAGCAGTTCCTGGTCGAGCGAGCCCCAGTTGACGCCGATGCGCACCGGCTTGCCGTG
>Ga0182744_1003961_pt1 | contig 11361 bp, 9 predicted proteins | sample eDN3rd30CKraftMG_FD_128525 | JGI IMG/M metagenome (GOLD analysis project Ga0182744, IMG submission 128525) | Enriched Miracle-Growth compost microbial communities from Emeryville, California, USA - eDNA 3rd pass 30_C Kraft MG (version 2) (version 2) ...
GAACAGGACGCCCCCGATAGGCAGTTGGAATCTCCTCAAAAGTGCTGATGTAATCTTTCATACATAACGCACAACTATCGGGGAGAATGACAGTGACGGTCACTCAATCATCTGAACCTAGGGCATGGCTGGTTCGAGGATCCAAGGATGAGTACTTTGATAGTTGGATGCTTGACCAGGGATATACCGGAATTGGTTTCAAAGAGTTTCCCTCGCTTGACCAAGCAACCGATTTACCGTCGATGAAGCGACTAGTTGCAGCCATGATGCCAGATGAGAAGGACGGCACGATTGGAAACTACGCAGCGCAACTTAACGCTTTCACCAACAAGGTCACCGATGGTGACATTGTAGTTTTGCCGCTGAAACGGGAAGGCTTGCTGGCGTTCGGAACTGTGACAGGAAGTTATGAGTACCTTCCAGACTCGGGCGGACTTAAGCACGTCAGAAAAGTTATTTGGAATCGCAGAGATGTAAGCCGCACAGCAATCAAGCAGGATCTCCTGTTTTCCCTGGGGGCGTTTAGCACGGTCTGCGAACTCAAGCGTAATGATGCCGCATACCGTTTGGGCCGGCTACGCGCGGGCGCAGAACTTGACCCAGGCGAACGGCCCGACACTCCACTGGTGATGCCCAAAACCGACTCGGAGGTTCTTGACTCGGATGAGGCAATTGCTTCTGACGGCCAAGACATCATCCGCTATTCTCGTGACCGGATTCTTGCTCATATTCGAGAGCACTACTCAGGGCACGCACTGCAGGACCTTGTTGCCGCGATCCTCAGCGCCGAAGGCATGACATGCAAGGTACAGCCTAAGGGCGCAGATGGTGGAGTCGATATCGTTGCAGGTTCTGGGGTGCTTGGCATTTCCTCGCCAACGATCATCGTTCAGGTGAAGTCACAGGACAGCCGCGTTGGTTCGGAAGTTCTGGACCAACTTGGCGGTGTAGTTGGTCAGCATCAAGCCGATCACGGATTGCTGGTTGCACTAGGCGGCCTGACTGCACCGGCAAAAGCCAAGGTGGACGCGCAACGCTTGAAGGTTGCGGTTTGGGATGCCGAAGAAGTTCTTGATCGGCTACTTGAGCACTACGATGTCATGCCTGACGAGGTAAAACGTGCGATCCCGCTGCGCAAGTCCTGGGTGATTGACGAAGGGCAATCGGTCTAGTTGCCTGGCTCAGCACTATCTGTAATTGCACGGACAGCGTAACCAGCACCCTAGAGAAATGCATTCTTGATTTCTTCTTCTACCTGCAAGGAATACTTGGTTCCATCAACTGCGATTACCTCAATCCCATGATCGGTAATTTGAGATTTCGAGCCACGGAGATCGATAGCGACTTCTGGGCGTTACGAACCTCGTAGTGCCACGCGGCAAGGAACTGAAGCAACGGGATCATGAATCCTTCCCACGTGGGCAGGTTAACCACTACAACTCTCCATCTTTGAGATGCCCACTAGGCAGCAGCCAAGAAACCATTCGAGCGAAGCGCTTTCAACGCAACATCAACATGTTTTGGTGTAAACATCCGTGCCTTGCGCGGGGACCAATTGTGCACTGTGGTTGCGATGTCAGCATCCGTCGCACTTTGAGGAGCACGATCGGCTACCCAATGCACCGTGGCAAGCAGTTCCATTCCGTAGGCGGATTCAAAACCTTCAGCCAGGTTGAGCACTCGGTCCATCCGGAGCTTAGTCTCCGGATGCGCAGCTAGGACTTCCTCTACTTCCGGCAATCGAGCCTGTATGGGAACGAGCGGAGCAGCCTCAAATACCTTGGAACTACCATCACCAAATCCGGTAAGGAAATGCCCTTCAACTACTATCAGGACTTGTCGAAGGTTATCGGCATACGGCCCATAGCGATTCGCTGAGAAATTAAGACGTAAGGGTTCGCCCGCAAGTTGCAAAAAGTACATCAACTTTTGAGTTTCGATGAGTGACGGCTCACTGAATGCTTGACGCAAATAACGGTCAATCATCCCGACTAACGCAGCCCGACCTGATGTCATATTCGGCTTTGGAGTATTGACGACCATCTCTCCGGCAAGAGGTGCACCTGCGGGCGGATAAAGTTGCACATCGACCTCAGGAAGAACTTCAAGTGCAGCACGGATTCGAGGCTCAACTTCTGCCCAATCCAATCCACCGTTACCGCAGCCGAGCGGTGGAATAGCAATAGACGTAATGCCTCGATCTTGAATCACTTGGACTAAGTCTCGAAGCCCACTATCAATATCGCTCATCCGAGACTGAGAACGCCAATGCCCTTTAGTGGGGAAGTTAATCACAAAGCGTGGCCCATCGAGCATGCCTGTTGACCAAACGTGCATACGCCCGAGTTGAACCTGATTCCTCTTCGCAGCTTCGGCATAGTCCTTGAACATCGCAGGAAAGGCCTTCTTAAACTGAAGCGCAATACCCTTACCCATGACACCCTCAGTATTCACGGTATTCACAAGCGCATCTACACGAGCGCCGAGCAGGTTTCCGCTCGTTTCGGTGATCATTGTGCTCATGCTCCTAGAAGTACCACTCGGGTCTGACATAGATCTGGAAATCTTCCCGCACTGACGAGCGAGTCAGGATCTCTCGCACTTCTTCTGCCAGTTTTTTGCTCTTGACGCCAAGCCCTGTAACAGCTTCCCAGTCTACTCGGTTATGTACGAGCGCCTCTGCCATACGCCGTTCCATGCGTTGTGGCTCTTCGAGCGTATTATTCCATCGCTCAGCCTTCATAAGCGGCCAGTCAATAAAGCCGTCATCGATCTGGTCAGCCGGATCAAATTTTCTGTATTCAGCGTATCCAAGTGCCGCATTTCGATCAGTCAGCATGACATGATGACCCAGCTCTTGAAGCCGCTCAAGGGTTGTAAGCAGATAGATCAAGCGCCCAGTACCGCCGCCGTATGTAGGAACGTTCCCCATAGATATCGAATACAACATTGGGCTACGTGGGGCAAAGTAAAACGGTACATAATCAGCTACTGTCCCGCCACCGCTACCAGGCACGGCGCGGGCGCGTCGCCTATCCTTGATCCGTGGTTCACCGACTTCCGTTTGAAGTACATCCAGCTCGTGTGCGCGTGAATCGGAAAGGAGTCCATCGCGGATAACGGTTTCAAGGTGGTCAATGTGCGTAAAGTGAGTGACCCAAGTAGGTATTTTCCTGCCTTGAGCCATCACAGGGCCTCGGCTTTCGCATCAACATCACGCAAGTATTCAATGATCTTGGTGTACTCCCCGTCAGGGAATACCTCGTCTGGTCCAGACGAGGCCGGGTCCGTGAAGGGTTCCTCCCAGAGTCGGCTAGGCTCCATTGTTCCGTTGGTGCTCAACTCATCGATCACGTGCTCGATAAACCTGATCTGAGCCGCGTTCATAAGTTGGGTGTCCAGGTACTTGGCCAACTGTTCCACCACTGCGGAACGCTCCAACCCAACGATGGAACGCACAAAGTGCGCCAGTCCCCCGTTTTGCTTGGCTAGTTCCGCCACGGTATCCACGCTGACACCACCAGCATCCGCCAACATCAAGTCAAGCCCATCAAGATCAGCCTGAGTCAGCGGCTCATTGCGCCGCAACTTGAGGATCGCCGGGTGTTCCTCGTGCCCGGCAAGGAACGACAGCACCTTGGCCTTGAAGCGATCCTTGTTCACGTTCATGCCAATGCCCGGCAACTCGATGAGCGTGCCCGCACCCAGAGTGTCCTCAAAGTCTGTGTACACAATCTTGCGCTTTGTAGGCTCCACCAGACGCAGCAAGCCGCGCACTCGCTTGCGCACTAGATCAAGCATGGGCAGCGTAACGCCCACCCACCACTCATCACTCGCTACTTGCTCAAGCAGTTCCGCCTGCTCCGCAACGCTCGGAATGTTCGTCTTGGTCAGCAGCTGAGCGGCGACGTCCTGGACGATAGCGCGAACTTTCTCCGCCTCGCTCAACTCACCAGTCAATTGCGCATGCTGCCTACGCAGAATCAGCAGGTCAAAACGTTTGGCATCGGCCTCGCCCAATTGCACCGACGAAGGCAGCCCCGCCAAGTCCTTAGCCTCGGCTTCGTCACCCTCGGCCAGCGCTTCCCACGCCTCCGGCGTACCAAAGCGCTCAAGTTCCGCCAGTTTGGAGCGCGCCAAGAAGTTCTCCGGGGAAACTCCCGCTATAAACTCCCGCAAGTCCGCAAGTAGTTCGTCCCGCAGTTCCGAAATCCCGCCGCTGCTCATCCCAGCACCAGCACCCGGGCGTCCAGCCCTGTCCGCCCCAAAACCAGACCCAGCTGCCCCAGAACCAAAACCCAATCCACCCGTATACTCAATCCCAACGCCACCCAGCTTCACCGCTAGGTCGATCCGCATTTCCACGATCCGCTGCGTCAGCGATTTGGGCATCTTGCTGTTCGCCTCAGGCAGGTCTTGGGAAAAGTACTCTAGGTTCCCGCAGTAGTCGAACACCTTGAAGTCGGCTTTATCCAGCCCCGGCCCGTATAGGTCTTTGCACAGCCGGGTTCCGCGTCCGATCATCTGCCAGAACTTGACCTTGGATCGCACCTGCTTGAAAAACACGAGGTTGACCACTTCGGGAACATCAATTCCGGTGTCGAGCATGTCCACGGAGATCGCTATGTGCGGCGACTTCTCGGGATTTTTGAAGTCATCAATGAGCGTGTGCACGTACTGCGATTGGTAAGTGATGACTCGCGCAAATTCTCCGGCGTAGTGCGGGTATTGCACGTCAAAGCGTTCTTGGATGAACTCGGCGTGCTTTTGGTTCTTGGCAAAGATGATGGTTTTGCCTAGCCGCTCGCCGCCGGCAACCTTGTATCCCTCGCTCATGAGTTGCGCTAGGACTTTGTCCACGGTGTCTTTGTTGAACAGGAATCGGTTGAGTTCCTCGGACGTAATTTCTTCCGGAGATTCCTCAGTGCCCCAGTCGATCATGTCCCAGTCGTCGCGTTCTTCCTCGCTGAGTTCGTTGTATTTGATTCCCTCGGCGAGGAATTTGGTCGCGGCACGCACGCCCACGGACGGCACAAGGAATCCGTCCTCTACCGCTTGTTCCAGCGAGTAGGCGTCGGTTGGGTTGCCGCTTTCCAGTTCAAATAGGTTGTAGGTGTTCTTGTCCACCTCGTCCTTTGGCGTCGCGGTCAGCCCCACCAGGTACGAGTCAAACCAGTCAAAGATCGCGCCATACTTGGCATACACGGACCTGTGCGCTTCATCAATGATCACCAAGTCAAAGTAGTTCGGTCCAAACCTCCGCTCGCCACCCGTGGTGAACTCGTTGATCCGGTTCATCATGGTTGGGTAGGTGGCCGCGTAGATCCGTCCGGTTTCCTCGGCATTCCCGCTGAGGTTCACGGTTGGTTCGCTGGGTAGGTGCTCTTTGAATGCGTTGACGGCTTGCGTTACCAGCGCGGTTCGGTCTGCCAAGAACAGCACGTTTTTGACCCATCCGGCACGCAGCAGTCTGTCCACCAGCGCAATGACGGTTCGTGTTTTGCCTGATCCGGTTGCCATAACCAGCAGCGCTTTACGACGCTTTGCACTCAGCGAGTCAGACACCGCCGCGATGGCTCGTTCTTGGTAGTAACGCCCGGAAATTCCGCGGTTGATTTCCACGGTGTCCAGCGCTTGCATGCCGAATCGCCTGGAAATCATCAGTTCCAGTTGGTCCCGCGTGGCGTATCCCTGCACGCGCCGCGGCGGGTACCCGCCTGCCCGGTCCCACAGGTAGGTTTCGGAACCGTTGGCGTAGTAAATGACCGGTTCGCGTCCGTATTTCAGCGCGAGCGCTTCCGCATATACCTGCGCTTGTTGCTGCGCCGCTTGGGCGGACTTGGAGAGCCGCTTCGCCTCTATCAGCGCGAGCGGCCTGCCGTCGCTCCCCCACAGCACATAGTCGATCCAGCCTTCGCCCGCATAATTGGGCATGTTTTCCACACGAAATTCGCGCACGTTTGCGCCGCGCGGATTCCAGCCAGATTCTGCGAGTTGCAGATCAATAATCCACTGCCGAGTTTGCGCCTCGTTATAGTCATGCTCCGGCAGATGAGCGAGCCTCACGTTTGCCCGCGCTATTTCATCGCGCAATTGCGCGATTTCCGCTTCTTGTTCTGCGGTGCGTTGGCTGGAATCGCGGAGTTGTTGTTCTAGTTGCTCGCGTTGTTGTTCAAAATTCTCGACGAGATGGTTGCGTTGCGCTGGAGAAAGAGCGGCCGCGTCTTGGGCTAGGTGTGCGTCAAAGGTTTTGCCGACTGGGGCGCGCTCCGGAAACGGGGTGTGCTGCCGCACCGCCCAGATGAGCAGATGGAACAACTCGGTGACCACGGCCAGTGCTTCACTGCGAGCGATGCGCGTGTCCGTGTGAACGGCCTTGTTGCCGATCTTTCGGATAATGTTGAGCTTGTCCACGATGCCGCTGCCGGCGAGGGCACGAAACTCGTCTGAGTTCATGAGCGCCGAGATGTCTTGGCGGTATGGGAGCGGGAGTTGTTCTACCTGGTAGACGTAGTTGACGAGGCCTTCTACCGTGCGGCGGGCATAGATGATCGAGGTTCGAGGGTCACTGTGCACATAGCTTTCAGCGCGAGCGCAATCCTGATAAAGATCAGGCAGCGTCGCCTTCACGAACTCGAAGTTGCTCATCGGCTTCCATCCCTGGAGTCTGCATCGCTTCCACCGCCCGCCACCTGCACGTTTTCAACGATGGTGGGCAGTGACTCGATCATACGACAGGCCTCCGACATTCCCGGACAGACATGACCAACCTCGGATCACCGTCAACTAAGAATCGTTAGAGCTCCCCGCGAAAGGCCCTGTCTTGCAGCGAATTTGCGAGTTGAACATCTAGCTCAAGTTGCTTCTGCAGGTTCCGCCAAGTCTTCTCTATCTGAAGGATTTCGGATTGAAGCGACTTCATCCGCTCAGCATCAACCATGGGAATCCGTGCTTCGCTAATCTGCCGAATATTAAGTGTTGGTTGGGCAACTGTTCGAAGTTCAGAGCGGAAGTAGCGTTGCAAATCCTCGGATTGCAGCATCAAGCTTACATACATGCGCATTTCAGGATCAGTAATAGGAATACGCGCGACAGCTCGCGCAATCTGCATGCCAACTTCTGTTTCACTTACGAGTGCAACCTGACCGATTGACCCTACACAGGTAAGGAGGATTTCTGTACCGCGCAGCAGGCTCTTCGCGTGTTTCTTACTTACTTCTGCCGATATTGTCTTTAGATCGGAGTGTGAAACGTAGCCTTCGTTGATATCCGCGACGCGGATAAGTGGAACTCCGTCAACCACCGAGTCTCCCGGTTGCACAACACCATAGTTCAACCGGTCTTGGCCATCAACCAATTCACTTAATTGTCTACGGGCCTTTGCATCCAGTACTGCAGCGTTGATTAATCGAGCTTTTAATGAGTCGAGGTGGTCGAGCATCTGCTGACGCTTGGCGCGGATCTCGTCAGCCTTGTCGAGGATCGCTGCAATCCGCCGCTGCTCCTCCAACTCCGGCAACGGAACTGAGAGACCTGCAAGTGATTTGAGAGTTATTGACTTTCTACGGTGGACAGCTCCATTGCCTAAGATCTGATATGCAGCCAATGCACGTGGGCTCTTCAAGTATCGGAGCAAATACTTCGGATCAACCTTTGTCTCGTCACATGCAAAAACTGTGTACATCGGGCTAATCAGCGATCGTTCCGGTGCGATACCGATTGATCCCTCATCCAGGTGGATCGTCGCATAGGCGAACTCACCTTCATTGACGATCTTGTAATTTGTTAGGTCGCGTGCGAATACTTGCTTGTTGAAATACTCTTGACTCGGGACGAACCCCGAATATTTCGTTACTGAGTAGACCGTAATCTCTTCGTTATTTGAGTTCCTTCGCCCAGACTCTTGAATAAGTTCACCTAACTTAACTTTCATCATGAAAGCATCGCCTTGAGTGCGGCCGTGGCGTCGGCAATTTCGGTTTGCAGGAGTTCAATGTCGGTGATGATGTCGAGTGGTGCCCGGTGCTCTACTTCCTCGTGCACGATCTCCTTGTACCGGTTGATCGAGAGGTCATAGCCCTGCTCAGCAATCTCGCTCTTGGGCACGCAAAAGCTCTGCTCCGTACGGGCCCGCTCTCGCTCAGCGCCGTTGCGCTCAGCCCATCTCGAAACTACATCAGGAAGATCGTTGGCTTCGCTGGGACTGCGTTTATCGTCGAGAGTAAAACCATCCGCCTGCACGTCATAGAACCACACACTGTCCGTGCCGCCGGACTCCGTGCGCGTGAAGAACAAAATGGCCGTGGACACACCCGCATACGGCTTAAACACGCCGGAAGGAAGTTTGACCACCGCGTCGAGCTTCTGATCCTCTACCAGCGCCCGTCGCAGATCCTTGTGAGCCTTGGACGAACCAAACAGGACGCCATCGGGCACGATGACGGCCGCGCGACCACCGATCTTCAGAGCCTTCAAGAACAACGCAAGGAACAGCAGTTCCGTCTTCTTGGTCTTGGCCACCTGGAGCAGATCGGGAGCGGTGGCCTCATAGTCCAGCGAGCCCGCGAACGGCGGGTTAGCCAGGATGAGCGAGTAGCGCGAGCGGTCCGCAGCAGCGTCCGTGGACAGCGAATCACGATAGCGGATATTCGCATTCTGCACGCCGTGCATCTGCATATTCATGGAACCTATACGCAGCATCGTGTTGTCAAAGTCGTAGCCGTTGAACATCTCGTGGTGATACTGACGGCGCAACTCCGGGTCACTGGCGTAACTCGGGTAGGTCTCGCGGACATGCGCGCTGGCCTCCACCAGGAAGCCAGCCGTACCAGCGGCGGGATCGCAGATGACGTCACCAGGCTTGGGATCCATCATCTTCACCATCATCTCAATGATGTGGCGCGGGGTCCTGAACTGGCCATTCACCCCAGCAGACGCGATCTTGGACAGCATGTACTCGTACAGGTCACCGTTGGTGTCCGAGTTGCCCAGCGGAATAGTGTCCAGCACATCCACAACCTTGGCCAACAGTGCCGAAGTTGGAATGGTGTAGCGGGCGTCCTTCATGTGGCTCGCGTACGTGGAGTCCTCGCCGCGGAACGTGCGCAGGAACGGGAACACCTCCGCGCCAATGACGTTATGCATCTCGGCGCTGCTGAGCTGCTTGAGCCTGCTCCAACGCAAGTGCTGCTGCGTTGGGCCAAACACCGGATGCTCAATAGGCAGGCCCAGAGCGTTGGCCTTGCTCTCCTGCTTCTGCTGCTCAATGTCCAGCCTGCGCATGTACAGCAAGAACGTGATCTGCTCAATCACTTCCAACGGGTTGCTGATACCGCCCGACCAAAACGCATCCCAAACGCGATCGACCTTGGACTTGAGTTCGCCTGTAATCACTCGATGAGTTTAGCGGGTTTTCAGAGGTGGGTTTGGTGGCGCGTGAGAAACCCATCGTCCCCACCAACCATGCCCACGCCGCCGATCTTCAGCGACTATCTGCTTCCTAACCAGAGCTCGTCAATATGTCAGAGGCTCCGTCTAGGCTTCGAACTGTCTTGGAAGGAGGTGACTTATGAGCAACGATTACGACGTGTACCACGATGGTGCCGACTGGGTATCGAAGAAGCAGGGAGCTAGCCGGGCTTCATCACGACACGACACTCAGCAGGATGCCTACGACGCAACGCGGGGATATCTCCAACGTTCCGGCGGCGGAGACATCTCAATTCACCGCAAGGATAATGGCCAAATTCGTGACAAGAACACGATTGGTAAAACCGATCCATATCCGCCAAAGGGATAGGACCACCACGGTTGGGGGAAAGACAGATGGCGTCTCTCCCCCAACCGCCATTGATCACACCAACATGTCAGACCTAGTCACTGTAACTGCTGAACGCCTTGCCAAAGATATGAATACGGTTCGGGCAGCGTTCCAATACTCTTCTATTTGGTCTCATTCGGGTGGGCGGTAACGAGCACCGTGAGGAACGTTGCTCCGCTTCGATTTGATCAGGCAGGCCTCTCAACTTGGGTAGCCGAATCGAAATCGATTGTGATGCTGTCATTGGTGACGCCAGCGGCGTGACCTTCAGCAGTCGCCTGCCATTGTGCGATAGTCCGGAGCAGAGGATGGGGTGCCCTAATACTGAAGGCTGCACGGGCCTGCTCCACAATCTCCTGCGCGAACAGATGGCGTTCGGTCCCGGTAAGCAGAGTTATCCATGGGAAAGGTGCTTCAAGTCTTTGGATAAAAGTGGAGTTGTCATCCGATACGGCAATTGCGACGAGGTGCGCCGCCAAGGCGAAGAACTCACGTTCCTTTTCAACTTCACTTGCAGGAGCGAGGATGAGGTCCTCTCCGTCTCTCCGTTCAATGACGACTGGGGTCTCTTGGGCGTCGTCAAACACGGCCTTTGAGTTGCGAGATAGCGCAGAAGAAGAATAGCGCTTGAGTGTAGTGGCCATACATCTCATTATTCTGAACTAGTTCAGAACTTGCAAGCGATATAGACCACAGTTCACTGGCTGCTAGCCTCATGCGCCCCCTCAACCGTGTGCAGCAGGAAACTCGAGGGGACCAGCCGAGGGCGGGCGGGAGTCGAAGGAATGAGATGGAGACTCGTCGAAAAGCTTCCGGGCTGCGAGACTAAAAGCAGCGAAAAAGAATTGAGGAACGCACGATGAACACCTACACCGATGTCAACGGCGTAACCTTCACAGATGCCAACGTAGAACGCTGGGCAGACGAAGCAGAAGCCGGATTCCCAAACTCGGTTCTCACCCGAGAAGACCCCCTGTGGGTGAAGACTGAGCCAATGGAGACTCACTCAGTTCGCGTTACTGCTTCACTTTGGGCACAGGTCCAACGGATTGCGCGCGAACGCAATATGACCGCCAGCGAATACGCACGCGAAGCGCTCACCCGCAGCCTCGCTAATTAAATTGAAGTGACGCTATCCCACCCAAGAGGAGCGGGAGCACCGCCTCTGTTGATGCAGGCCAAATCGGGTCGCCGAAATTCACATCGATGTGCAACGCGACCTGCTGGCGTGTCTCGGGAGGGCGTTGGTGGTGTCACAGAAGCACCTCCAGTGCTAGCCGGATCCGAGGCAGTGCTTTGGGGAATGATCCTGCAACCTTGAGTAGTCGCGCAGGCGTGTTCCCTCGCCTACGGAGCCAGCGCCTCAGCGCCTCGTGGGCGGTGTCGCTACCTTCTAAATGCATGAGCCGGAAACAGTCAACGATGGTCCGTTCCGCCGAGTAAATGGCAACCTCGAATCCTTCTCCAACGTCAACATGCTCCCGTCCGATCTGAAAGGTCTTCGGATCAAAGCTGTGCCAGCTCACGTTCGCAAGCCCGAC
>Ga0182744_1003966_pt1 | contig 11352 bp, 9 predicted proteins | sample eDN3rd30CKraftMG_FD_128525 | JGI IMG/M metagenome (GOLD analysis project Ga0182744, IMG submission 128525) | Enriched Miracle-Growth compost microbial communities from Emeryville, California, USA - eDNA 3rd pass 30_C Kraft MG (version 2) (version 2) ...
AGGGCATCTCGCGCTGTTTCATCGTGCTGGAGCCGGATCTGATCCCGGTCATGCCGCGTTCGTGCCGGCCGTTCCAGGGCTGGCGTTATCTGCCGGACCATGAAAAGCCTGCCGATGTGACGGCAGGCTTCGGTGAACTTGCCGAAATGCCGGAAGAGCTGCGCCGCGAATTGCGAGAGCTGGGGTTGCTTTAAAACATCACGAGTTGGCGGCCCGCTCGCGCATGCGCAGCGCAAACGGCAGCGTGCCGAACAGCAGGCAAAGCAGGCCGCTCGTGCCTGTCACAACGACCATCGGCCAGGGCGTGCCATCGGCCAGCAGGCCGTACAACTGGGCGAAGACGGCACCGCCGAAACTCTGCGCGAAGATGCTGACGCCCGACGCGGTGCCTGCCAGACGCGGGATGGTCGCCATCGCGCCGCTTTGCGCATAGGGCAGGGAAATGCCCTGGGCGAAGGGAATGAAAAAGGCGGGCAGGAAGATGGTCTGCGGGCTGACATGGCCCGAGACCAGCAGGCTGGCCTGCACCAGGACGGCCGCGAACAGAATGGTCGAGCCGGCGAGCACCATGGTCTCGTTGCGGATGCGATTGCCGATGCGGCTCGAAACGAAGCTGCCGCAGAAGAACCCGGCGGGAAACAGAAAGAAATAGAGGCCGAATTCCGATGACGGCCGGTGCAGATATTCCTTCATCATGAAGGAAGCGGCGGTGGCGTCGGCAAAGAAGACGCCGGTGCTGAAGCAGGGCTGAAACGAATAGCCGGTGAAGCGCGGATGCGCGAAGAGGTCGGCGTAGCCGCGCAGGAGACCCTGGCCCTGCGCGGGCTTCACGCCCGGCCGCGTCTCCGGCACGAAGAAATAGGCGCCGAGCGCCACGCAGGCGCCGGCGCTGAGCGAGAATATGAGAACGGCGCGCCAGTCGAAGGTATCGATGAGGAAGCCGCCGATCATCGGCGCGAACATCGGTCCCACGGTGTAGAACATGGTCAGATAGCTGATCACCTGGACCAGCTTTTCGGGGCCGTACGCGTCGCGCGCGATGGCGCGCACGAGCGTCGTGCCGCAGCCGGCGCCGACCGCCTGGACAAGCCGGCCGGCGATCAGCACGGGCATGGAATCGGCAAGCACGCCTATCAACCCGCCCAGCAGAAACAGCGCCAGGCCCGACAGCAGCACCGGCCTGCGGCCATAGCGGTCAGACAGCGAGCCGTAGACAAGGGTCGAGAGCGCCATCACGAGCAAGGCGAGGCTGAAGCTCATCTGCGCCTGTGCGTCCGAGACGCCGAAAGTTTGCTTGAGGACTGGAGTGACGGGCAGGAACAGATGGATTGCCAGCGGGCTTATCAATCCGATCGACGCCAGACACACCGCAAACAAACGACCAGCTTGAACCGCCATCAGGCCTCCCCTTCGAGGCGCTTGTCACATGCGGTGAAGGCGGAGGCAATCGAAGCAAGGGCATTGGCGCTGCATGGAAGGGTTGCACCCGCTATTCACTGCTGATCCTACAACCAGTCGTTGACTTTAACCGGGTCGGCCACACAATATGTGGTGTTCACGGTTCGCAGATCGATTCTGCGTCGTAAGAGGGAACCCGGTGCGCCGTCAGGCTATGCCGGGGCTGCCCCCGCAACTGTAAGCGGTGAGTCCAGTCGGATAACCACTGACGCTTCGGCGTTGGGAAGGCCGGCGAAGGCGTCGATCCGCGAGCCAGGAGACCTGCCTTGAACAGAAACGTCCACGGGCGGGGTGCCTCGTTGGCCGCATGAGAATCCCGAAGGGCTTTCGCCCGACGGGCTCCCCATTGCGCCAGTCGAAGACTTCGCCACCCATTTACGGCGAACGGGGTCTCGTATGACGCAGGCAGCATTGGATTTCGATCAGTTTGGACATTTGACGCCGGTTCCAGATCCCTGGAAGCGAGAGCCGAAGGTCCGCGCGGCCGAGAAATTGCCAGCTCAGGCTCCCGTGCAGATTCGAGCCGATGATCCCGGGCGGGTGCTGAACGCGCCACTGCCGTTTCCCCTGTCGGCGCGTCCGACGCCCGCCGACCTGGCGCTCGACCGCTCACGCGATGCACTGCTGACGGCGTTCGGAAAGGCGACGCTCGACGACCGCTATCTGATGCCGGGCGAAAGCTATCAGGACATGTTCGCGCGCGTGTCCTGCGCCTATGCGGACGATGTCGACCACGCGCAGCGGCTTTATGATTACATGTCGCAGCTCTGGTTCATGCCCTCGACGCCGGTGCTGTCGAACGGTGGCACGACGCGCGGCCTGCCGATCTCCTGCTTCCTCAACACGGTGCCCGATTCCCTCGACGGCATCGTCCAGACCTGGAATGAGAACGTGGCGCTCGCCTCCAACGGCGGCGGCATCGGCACCTATTGGGGGCAGGTGCGCTCCATCGGCGAGCAGGTGAAGGGCAATGGCGCGACATCCGGCATCATTCCCTTCATCCATGTCATGGACGGGCTGACGCTTGCCATCAGCCAGGGCTCGCTGCGCCGCGGCTCGGCGGCGGTCTATCTCGACATCCACCACCCTGAAATCGAAGAATTCCTGGAAATCCGCAAATCCTCCGGCGATTTCAACCGCAAGGGGCTCAACCTCCATCACGGCATCAATGTCACCGACGAATTCATGCTGGCGGTGCAGGCCGGCGAGACATTCGCGCTGAAGAGCCCGAAGGACGGCAAGATCATGCGCCACGTGGATGCGCGTCAGCTCTGGCAGCGCATTCTTGAAACGCGCATGCAGACCGGCGAGCCCTATCTGCTGTTCATCGACGCGGTAAACCGGGCGCTGCCGAAACATCAGCGCGAACTCGGCCTGAAAGTCTCGACTTCGAACCTGTGCAGCGAGATCACCCTGCCGACCGGCCGCGACCACACCGGCGAGGATCGCACCGCCGTCTGCTGCCTCGCTTCGCTCAACATCGAGACCTGGGACGAATGGTCGGAGCATCCGCGGATCATCGAGGACGTGCTGCGCATGCTCGACAATGTGCTGACCTCGTTCATCGAGACGGCGCCCGACAGCATGGCGCGGGCGCGCTATTCGGCGCTGCGCGAGCGCTCCGTCGGGCTCGGCGTCATGGGGTTCCACTCCTTCCTGCAAAAGCGCCGCGTGCCGATGGAAAGCGCGCTGGCGAAATCATGGAACCTGCGCATCTTCCGCAAGATCAGGCGCGAGGCGGATTCAGCCTCCGTGCTGCTGGCCAATGAGCGCGGCGCTTGTCCCGATGCGGCCGAACGCGGCATGCGCGCGCGTTTCAGCCACAAGATCGCCATCGCGCCGACGGCCTCGATCAGCATCATCGCGGGCGGCACCAGCGCCTGTATCGAGCCGATCCCCGCCAATATCTACATCCACAAGACCTTGTCGGGCGCCTTTGCCGTGCGCAACCCGCATCTCGAAAGCCTGCTCGAGGAGAAGGGGGCCAACACTGCCGAGATCTGGCAGTCGATCGTGGCGCAGGAAGGCTCGGTGCAGCACCTCGATTGCCTGAGCGACGACGAGAAGACGGTGTTCCGTACCGCCTTCGAGATCGACCAGCGCTGGATCGTCGATCTCGCCGCCGACCGGGCGCCTTTCATCTGCCAGAGCCAGTCGATCAATTTCTACCTGCCGGCTGATATCGACAAATGGGATCTGCATATGCTGCACTGGACGGCGTGGAAGCGCGGCATGAAGAGCCTCTATTATTGCCGCTCCAAATCGATCAGCCGCGCCGCCTTCGCCGGCGACGGCCAGCAGAAGGCCGCCCTCACCGCGACTGCCAGAACCGACTATGAGGAGTGCCTGGCATGTCAGTGATCGATCTCAACACCAGCGGGCTCTTCGATCTCACTGTGCCGGATCTCGGCAGAACCGATCCGCGCCAGCTCATCGGCAGCGGCAAGGTCGGCCTTCTGACGGCGACGGGTACCTATAATGTCGATCGCTATCCCTGGGCCTATGAATTCTGGAAGCGCCAGCAGCAGACGCATTGGATGGGCGAGGAAGTGCCGCTGGGTGCCGACATCAAGGACTGGGCCTCCGACCGTGTGACTGACGGCGAGCGCAATCTGCTGACGCAGATCTTCCGCTTCTTCACCCAGTCGGACGTGGAGGTCGGCGACAATTATCTCAAGCGCTATATCCCGTTGTTCCAGCCGCTGGAGATCCAGATGATGATGGCAGCTTTCTCCAACATGGAGACGGTGCATATCGACGCCTATGCGCTGCTGTTGAAGACGCTGGGCATGCCCAATACCGAGTTTGCCGCCTTCCGCGATTATGAGGCGATGCGGGCCAAGGCCGATTACATGCACACGTTCCGCGTCGGCACGGTGTCGGACGTGGCGCGCACGCTGGCCATGTTCGGTGCCTTTACCGAAGGCATGGCGCTGTTTGCCAGTTTCGCCATGCTGCTCAACTTCCCGCGCCACAACAAGATGAACGGCATGGGCCAGATCGTCAGTTGGTCGGTACGTGACGAAAGCCTGCACTGCGAGGGCGTCATCAAGCTCTATCACGAATGGCATCGCGAAACCGGCGCGGTGACGCCGGCGGTACGCGACGACATCGTCGATGTGGCGCGCACCATGGTCGGGCTCGAGGAGCGCTTCATCGATCTCGCTTTCGGCCTTGGCGACATCGACGGTATGACGCCGGAAGACATCAAATCCTATGTGCGTTACATCGCCGACTGGCGGCTGTCGCAACTGCATCTGCCGGGCGTCTACGGCTATTTCACGCAGACGGCGAGCGGCCACAAGCAAGTCAAGCCACATCCGCTGCCCTGGCTGGTGGAAAGCCTCAACGGCGTCGAGCACGCCAATTTCTTCGAGCAACGGGCCACGGAATATTCCAAGGGTGCCACCTCGGGCTCATGGGACGGCGAAGAAGGCGTCTGGGCGGCCTTCGATCGGACGCTGAAGGCTGAAAACGCGGCGCACTAGCTAGCTTTGCCCGAAGCGGCGGACGTCGGGCATCCGCTCCTTCGGGCATCTTTATCGGACGAAATAATAACCCGTGCCGCTGCCCGTACTTCCGGCCGTGGACGTCGTCGAGGTCCCGTTGATCGTTTTGTTGGAGCCTGTGAAGGTCCAGTTGATCTGATCCAGGATGATCTGGTTGACGACGATGGTGATGTTCTCCGAAGAGACGGTCGAGACCGAGTTGAAGGTGATATTGCGGCTCGGCAGATATATGAGGCCCGTAAAGCTGTGGCCGGCCGAGCCGTTGATCGAGAAGCTCGATTTGCTCAGTCCCACCGGTTCGTAGATCAGGAGATCGGCATAGGTGCCGGAGGTCGGCGCCGCGATCTTGATGGCGACGCCGCTGTTGACCTGGATGTATGAGTTGGCGTCGGCAAAATAGAATGTGACGCCGGTTCCGTTCACCGTCCAGCCGCTGTTGAGATTCCAGTGCGTGTTCTTGAACACATAGACGCCGGGCTGCAGGTTCAACGTGCCCGTACCGTTGAAGTTGAAATTGCCGCAATAGACGCCGGCTGTCAGCGTGTTGGTGCCAGTGTAGTTCTGGTTGCTGACCGTGCAGGACGCGGAGGAGGGCGTCGGCAAAGTGCCGGCAAAGGGATCGCTGGCCGTTGCGCAATTCGTTGACAGGGCCGAGACCGTGCCGCCGTTCTGGATCGTATTCGTGCCGGCAACGCATATCTTGGCGACGTTCAACGTCGCGCTCGAATTGAAGACGGCGGCCGGGTTTCCCTTCGAGGCGACGTCGATCTCGCAGTTCGGTGCATTGATGGTGACGCCGCTGTTGACGAGCAGGGTCTGGCTCGAAGACGGGTCGAGCACGAGGATGCAGACATTGGACAGGCTGCCGGTGCTCCTGGAGGCAACCTTTGAAGCGGCGGTCACCGTCACGTCCGCGCGGTGGATGAGGCTCAGAAAGGTGGTGGCAACGACCGCTGTCGCCGAGCCTGTGGTGCTGCCGTCGCTGCCTCTGCTCCATGAACCTGAGACTGTGGAGACATGCGCGCCCGCCAGGGAGGCATTGAGCACGCTTGTGCCGAGTGTCGTGGCGTCGGTGTTGGCGGTCTGGGCGACAGTCATCGTGGCGCTGTCGAGCGCATTTTGCAGGCTGGCCTTGGCGGCAAGGCTGCGACTGTAGTCGACCGCGACACCGGTTGCGACCAGGATCGGCAGCAGCGCCAGCGAAAACGTGATCGCCGTGGATGCGGAACGATCTTGCCTGAAGCGGCTGAAGGGGGTGGCGAGCAGGCGGCCTAGCGCGCCTGTTATGCTTGTCCTACGCATCTTACGGTTCCGGACATTGGTTCGCATGCAGAAGCTGCGGTTATGCAACGGAGCCAAATAAAGAGGTGGTAAACGAACGTCTGCGAAAACCTAAAAAGACGTTAATTTTCGGCCTGCAGCCGCCGCCAGCCTGGCTGGGTCAGTCATTCGGCAAATAGAGTTCGCAGAACCGGCTTGGGAGATCGCCCAATTCGGCCTCGAGATAGTCGTATTCTGCAAAAGATGCGAGCCAGTCGAGTATCTTGTCTTCGGTCATGGTGGCAGTAACCGCGCCGAGCATTTGCCGGCAGTTTTCCAATGGAAAGAAAGCGTCGCGCGCCGGACCATCCGTGAAGCGTGCGCCATCGAGGCAATGCGACCAGTCCCACCTGATCCGCGGCTGGATATCATCGAATTGCGTAGGCTGCCGGACTTCGCCCGACAACACGCCATGCGCGCCGACCATCCAGACCAACATCTGCGCCCGCCAATGCGGGCAGGGAATGGCGAGCGCCGAGCGCGTCCATGGGGCGATCTCTTCTGCGGAAAGATACTTCAGGCAAAAGAAGGCGGAGGTTGTGATATCTCTGCTGGCGTCGAACCAGTGCCACAGGCCGTTCGGCCAGACGCAGCGTTGCAGCAGTCGCCCCACGACGATTCGGTCGCCCGCCCAGCAGGCAGGGTCCATCATCGTGCGCCCGAGGGTGTTCAACACATCCGCGCGAAACCCCCTATAGGGTTCCCGCGCGAGGCCGTCGGGGTATTGCGACATGAACGCGGTGATGAGGTTTTCCAGCAGATACTCGTCCGAACGGCTCAACGGAATGAGCCGGCCTAAAAGATAGTGAAACCAGTCCGACCATTCGCTGCGTGGACCGAAGGATCCGGTGCCGGTCGCTATTTCGACAAGAGGTTTTATCAGGTCGTCCGTTGGCAGCGCCGCGAGATCGCCCATCAATTCGGTAAACATCCGGCGCTTCTCGCCCATGAACCATGCCTCTCCCATCGGAGACCGGGGCCGCGCGAAAGCCAGCCGCAGGCGCGCCAGAGCGCTCTTGTCCTGGCCGGATCCGGGAATCCACTCAAACGGCTGCGTGGTCATGCCGTCAGTTGTATCGAGGGCTTATTTCGCCCGCCAGAGGGGAAGGGCCAACGGGAGATCAGGCGAGGTGGCCGGCCGGCACGACTCCGAGGAGGCCACTCCTGAATCGCACCGGCCGGCCTGCCCCACGGACCCAGGAGATGCGGCGGACCTGAGCAACCCGTAGGGTATTCTGTTCGTCTGTTACGAAGTCTCGTCGGCGAGTGTGTCGACTTTGAAGTCCCGCCCGGATTGGCCCTGCGGCCGGAACCGGACGTCCCGATCAGACTCACCGCCTGACTGAGCGGACGTTATATTGAGAGGCTGTGCGGAGGCAATCGCTCAAACGCCGCGTCCCGCGTTAAACTCTTGTTTACCTAAAGGATTGGGGTTAACGCGCCCGTTCCTAACCTGTCCGGAATGCTGGCCGTCCGGGAAGACTCCCGGCCAACCCGCTGGTATTCTGCCGGTATTTTATGACAGGGATCGGACGGTTTCTGCCGGTCAGGCGGCGTCGGCGGTGACCCGGTTCCGGCCTTCGTTCTTCGACCGGTAAAGCGCCCGGTCGGCGCGCCGGAACAGCATGTCGGGATCGGACTCGGACAGCGATTGCGCCAGGCCGATCGAAACCGTCACGGGGATTTCCCTGTTTGCTTCGCCGGTCGAGAAATGGCTGTCCTGAACCGCACTGCGGACGCGCTCGGCGATCCGTCTGGCGAGGTCCATGCCGGTGTCGGGCATGACGACGACGAATTCCTCGCCGCCGAGACGGCAGGTCAGGTCGGCGCTGCGCACGACGTTTTTCACGCGCTGGGCAAAAGCGCGCAGCACGTCGTCGCCGGCGTCATGGCCGTAGGTGTCGTTGACGGCCTTGAAGTAATCGATGTCGAGAATCATCAGGGTCAACGGACGCGACCGGCTCGCCGATTGGGCGAGCATTTCGGCAAGGTGCATTTCGAGATAGCGGCGATTGTAAAGGCCCGTCAGCGAATCGACCAGCGCCAGCTCGATGGACGCCTGGACGTTGTTGTTCAGCGCTTCGGCGTAGCGCTTGCGGCGTACCTGGGTGCGCGAGCGGGCGATCAGCTCATTCTTGTCGATAGGCCGGGTCAGATAGTCGTTGACGCCGAGATCGAGGCCGCGGAGCACCTTGGCGCCGTCCTCAAGATCGGCAATCAGCAGAATCGGCAGATGCCGCGTGCGTTCGAGTGAGCGCAACTGGCTGCACAGGCGCAGGCCATCGAAATTCTGGAGCGACAGGCTGACCACTACGAGCTCGAAGTCATCGTCGGCGGCGCGAAACAGCGCGTTCTGCGGCTCGGTCTCCAGCTCAATCGTGTGATGCAACGACAGAGCCCGCACGATACGTTCCGAGGAACTGGGGCGGTCGTCGACGACGAGGATACGGGCATCGATCCCCTTGTCGGCGATGGCGTTGGCAAGATTATTGGTGGCACCGAGATTGGCGGCGGTGCGGGCGCGGCTGCGCAACTCATCGACCGTGACTTTCAGGCGCGAGAGCGAACGCACGCGCGCCAGCAGAGCCACTTCGTCGACCGGCTTGGTCAGAAAATCGTCGGCGCCTGCCTCAAGTCCCTTGACGCGATCGGCGGGCTGATCGAGCGCCGTCACCATGACGACGGGGATGTGGGCCGTGGCGGCGTGGGCCTTCAGGCGCCTGCAGACTTCCAAGCCGTCCATGCCCGGCATCATGACATCGAGCAGGACGATATCGCATTGTCCTTCGGCGCAGATCGCGATGGCATCGGGCCCGTTGGTTGCCGTCAGCACATCGAAATATTCGGCCGTCAGGCGAGCTTCCAGCAGTTTGACATTAGCCAGGATGTCGTCGACGACGAGAACACGCGCGGTCATGAATGCGAGCCCCTATTTTCCGCCGGTATAATTGCGGACGGTTTCCAAAAACTTGACCACCGAGATGGGTTTTGACAAATAAGCTTCGCAGCCGCCCTGGCGAATTTTTTCCTCGTCGCCCTTCATGGCGAAGGCGGTGACAGCAACCACGGGAATGTCCCGCAGGCTCTCGTCGTCCTTGATCCATTGGGTGACCTGCAGGCCGGAAACCTCCGGTAGCTGAATGTCCATCAGAATCAGGTCCGGATGGTGCTGGCGTGCCAATTCGACGGCTTCGACGCCATTGCGGGTCTGGACGGTCAGGTATCCGTGGGCCTCCAACAGATCGTTGAAGAGCTTCATATTCAGCTCATTGTCTTCTACGATCAGCACGGTCTTTGCCATAGGATTACCGAATCTGTCCTGTTATGTCGCGAGAGGTGGGCGCGTTTGGATGAGCCTTTATTGTACGCGACGAAAATTTACGAAATGCGAATCGAATTGAAGGGAAACGGTTATGCCCGTTGAAATCAATCGTGAAGCAGCAGAAACCCTGTCGATAGAGGCGCTGTCGTTCCTGGCAAACGACCCTGAACGGCTCGACCGGTTCCTCTCGTTGAGCGGACTGGACCCGGCCTCGATCCGGCTAGCGGCCTCGGACCCGGGCTTTCTGGCGGCTGTTCTCGAACATTTTTGCACAGATGAAAGTCTGCTGCTGGCTTTCTCGGCAAATGCCGGGCGGGATCCGGCCGATATCGGCAAAGCCCTGCGGGTGCTGGCGGCCTTTGACCGCGATTGCGAGCTGTGAGCGATTCCGGCCTCTGCCGCGATTGCCTGCATGAGACGCCAGCGGCGCGCCGCTGCGCCGCATGCGGTTCGCCGCGTCTGGTTCGCCATCCGGAACGTGATGCCTTGAGCGTCGCCCATATCGATTGCGACGCCTTTTACGCGGCTGTGGAAAAGCGGGACGACCCTTCGCTGCGCGACAAGCCGCTGATCATCGGCGGCGGTAAGCGCGGCGTTGTTTCGACCTGCTGCTACATCGCCCGCACCTTCGGCGTGCGCTCCGCCATGCCGATGTTCAAGGCGCTGGCGCTTTGCCCACAGGCGGCGATCGTTCCGCCCAACATGGCGAAGTATGCTTTTGTTGGGCGGCAGGTCCGCGATCTGATGCTGGAACTGACGCCGCTCGTCGAACCCCTGTCGATCGACGAGGCGTTCCTCGATCTGACCGGCACGGAACGTCTGCACCATGCCAGCCCGGCGCGTGTGCTGGCGCGTTTCGCGGCGCGCATCGAAAATGAGATCGGCATCACGGTGTCCGTTGGTTTATCCTATTGCAAGTTCCTGGCGAAAATGGCGTCCGATCTCGACAAGCCCCGCGGCTTTGCCATTATCGGCAGAAGCGAAGCCAGGGCGTTTCTGGCGGAGCGTCCCGTCGGTGCCATCTGGGGTGTCGGAAGGGTGGCGCAGGAGCGCCTCGAGCGTGGCGGCCTGCGCACCATCGGCGATATCCAGGCCCTGGACGAGGTCGAGATGATCCGCCGGCTGGGCGCCGAGGGACAGCGACTGTGGCGGCTTTCCAATGGCATCGACGATCGCGTTGTGTCGGCTGACCGCGAGCGCAAAAGCGTGTCGGCCGAGACCACGTTCGAGGACGATGTCGGCGATTTCCAGATCCTGGCGAAGCGGTTATTTTCTCTCAGCGAGAAAGTTTCGGCGCGGCTCAAGGCGCAGGAAATTTCCGGCGACAGCCTTCAGTTGAAGCTGAAGACCGACGACTTCAAAACCATCACGCGGGCGCGCATGCTGCCGGAACCCACCCAGCTTTCGGGACGGATTTTCGAAGCCGCGCGCGAGCTTCTCGCCAGGGAGGCGACAGGGCGGAAATACCGTCTCATCGGCGTCGGCATTTCCAATCTTGTGCCCGCGTCGCAGGCGGATCACGGCGATCTCGCCGACACGGGCATCGTCCGTCAGAAGGCGACAGAGGCGGCCGTCGATCGCCTGCGCGAGAAATTCGGCAATGCCGCTGTCGTGAAAGGCATCGTCTTCGGAATGAAGTCGGGCCGCCGCCCGGACCAGTCCTAGAGCATTTTCGGTTCTGATAGAATCAGAACCGAAGCTCTAGTTTTTTGTTTTGACGCGTTTTCTTCACGCGAACCGGCG
>Ga0182744_1003969_pt1 | contig 11350 bp, 8 predicted proteins | sample eDN3rd30CKraftMG_FD_128525 | JGI IMG/M metagenome (GOLD analysis project Ga0182744, IMG submission 128525) | Enriched Miracle-Growth compost microbial communities from Emeryville, California, USA - eDNA 3rd pass 30_C Kraft MG (version 2) (version 2) ...
GACGTCCTTGACCTGCCCGTACTCCCGGTCCCACGCGATCGCGTCGGACAGCGCGCCGCGGCGCAGCCAGTCGAATCCGTCGTAGTCCAGCGACGGCTGGGCGGCCTCGATGACGTCGGTGATCCGCGTATCCAGGCCGCGCAGGTGCAACGTGGCGGACTGTCCCGCGCCGCTGGACGGGCGCCACGAGCCAAGACCGAGCAGATAGTTCGGGCCGCCGGCCTTCGCGCCCGGTCCAACTGCGGAGCGCTTCCACCCGCCGAACGGCTGGCGCTGCACGATCGCGCCGGTGATGCCGCGGTTGACGTACAGGTTGCCGGCCTGCACGCGGTCGAGCCAGAGCGCGAGGTCGTCCGGGTTCTGCGTGTACAGCCCCGCGGTCAACCCGTAGGCGACGGCATTCTGCAGCTCGATCGCCTCGGACAGCGAGTGCGCGTGCATGATCCCGAGCACCGGCCCGAAGAACTCCTCGAGGTGCGTCCGTGAGCCTGGCTGCACGCCGACCCGGATGCCCGGACTCCACAGCCGGCCCTCGCACTCCGGCCCCACCGGTCCCTGAGCCTTCCCCGGTCCCTGAGCCTGTCGAAGGGTCGGCTCCACCAACCACCGCTCCCCCTCCTCCAACGTCGTCAGCGCCCACTCGAGCTTGCCGTGCGGCTTCTCGATGATCGGGCCCACGTCGCTGCGCGGATCCGACGGCGGGCCGATCTGCAGAGAGCGAGTGGCATCCACGAGCTGGCGCGCGAACCGCTTGGAGCGCCCGACCGGCCCGACGAGGATGGCGAGGGATGCCGCGGAGCACTTCTGCCCGGCGTGGCCGAAGGCGCTCTTGACGAGGTCGGCCGCGGCCAGGTCGAGATCAGCCGACGGCATGACGATCATCGCGTTCTTGCCGCTGGTCTCCGCAAGCAGCGGCAGCTCCGGGCGCCACGAACGGAACAGGGCGGCGGTATCCCACGACCCGGTCAGGATCACCCGGTCCACGCCGGGGTGTGTGATCAGGTGCTGCCCGAGCTCGCCCTCGTCGATGTCGACGAGCGCGAGCAGGTCACGGGGCACACCTGCCTCATCGAGCGCCGCCCAGATCGCCTCGGCGACGACGGCCGCGCAGCGGCGCGCTTGGGGCGCGGGTTTGAACACGACGGCTGATCCCGCCGCCAGTGCGGCGAGCGCACCACCGGCGGGGATCGCGACCGGGAAGTTCCACGGCGGAGTCACGACGGTGAGTGCGGCCGGCACGAAGACGGCGCCGGTGACGCGATCGAGCTCGCGTGCGGTGGCAGCGTAGTAGTTCGCGAAGTCGACGGCCTCGCTCACCTCGACGTCGGCCTCGGCGAGCACCTTGCCGGTCTCGCTGGCCGCGACCTCGATGAGTTCGGCCCGCCGGGACTCCAGCTCGCGCGCCGCGGCCATCAGCACGGCCGATCGGTCGGCGGCGGGCGTGGTCCCCCACCCTTCAGCGGCCCGACGCGCCCGTGCGACGATGTCATCCAGGGCGGCGGTGTCTCTGATCCGGGCGGCGGTGATCGCGGCATCCCCCGCGGTCGACACCTCGATGCGCGAGATGATCCGCTGCGCCCACTCCCGGTTCGCCGGCAGCGCGGGGTCGGTGTCGGGGGCGTTGCGGAAACCGGGAACCCCGAGCGCGCGGCCGCGATCGCCGCGGACCTCGCGCGGCGAGAACACGGCGGTCTCGACGAACTCCTGTCCTCCGAACAGCACCCCTTCCACGCCGGGGGCGACCGGCTGGGTCTCCTCGGGGTCGGATGCCGTGGCGCGCGCGATGCCGAGGACCGCCTGCGTCAGGCCGTCCTGCCCGGTCTCCGGCGCCGCATCCCGGACCAGGCGCCGCGCTCCGGGCGCAGCCGCCGCGGTCGGCTCAACGGTCCGGTCCTGCCGGCGGTTCGGTCCAGTGGGCAGTGCGCGGTCGGCGGCGCGAGCCACGGCTGCCAGGAACCGATCGCGCTCCCGCTCGAACAGCACCGGCTCATCGGCGAGGTCGAACGCGGCGGAGAGGAAGTTCTCACTCGACGCGTTCTCCTCGAGCCGTCGGACGAGATAGCCGATCGCGACGTCGAACTCGTCGGGGCGCACGACGGGGACGTAGAGCAGCACCGGCCCCACGACGCTCGACACGGCCCGCACCTGACCCTGCGCCATGCCGAGGAGCATCTCGAACTCCACGGCGTCGGCAACATCCTGCTCCTGTGCGCGAAGCCACGCGTACGCGACGTCGAACAGGTTGTGTCCGGCGACGCCGAGGCGCACGGCCGCCGTGTTCTCCGGCTGCAGCGCCTCATCGAGGCAGCGCAGGTAGTTCGCGTCCGAGTCGACCTTGCTGCCGTACGTGGCCAGATCCCACCCGTGCATCACGGCATCCACTCGCTCCATCGCGAGGTTCGCGCCCTTCACGAGCCGCACCTTGATGCGCGACCCACCGCCGGCGACGCGGGCGCGCGCCCACGCGGTCAGTTCCCGCAGCGCGGGCAGCGCGTCGGGCAGGTAGGCCTGCAGCACGATGCCGGCCTCGAGTTGCTGCAGGCGGGGGTCTTCGAGGATGCGAGTGAACACCGCGATCGTCAGGTCGAGGTCGCGATACTCCTCCATGTCGAGGTTGATGAATGTGGTCGGCGTGTCCCCGGTGGGGGTGGATGCCGTCAGGTACAGCGGCAGGAGGCGATCGACGACACGGTCGACGACGTCGTCGAACGCCCACGGTGGGATGTGCCCGGCGATGGCGGAGACCTTGACCGAGACGTAGTCGACATCATCGCGGCGGATGAGGTCGTGGATACCGTCGAGGCGGCGCCGCGCCTCGGCCTCGCCGAGCACGGCCTCGCCCAGGAGATTGAGGTTGAGCTTCGCGCCCGACGCGCGCAGCGCGGCGATGGCCGGACCGAGCTTCTCCGGGCGGGCGTCGACGACGAGATGCCCGACCATCTCGCGCAGCGCGCGCCGCGCGAGCGGCACGGTCGGCGTGGGCAGCACCGGGGCGATCATGCCGCCGGCGCGCACGGCGCCGCGCAGGTACCAGGGCAGGAACTGCGGGGCCAGGGGGGCGATGCGCTGCAGCTGGGAGGCCGCGGCGGTCAGACTCTCCGGCCGCATGACGCCGTCGACGAAGCCGATCGTGAACGGCAGTCCGTTCGGATCCTTCAGTACGCCGGCGAGGCGCTCGGCGGAGGTGTCGACGTCGGCCTCGGCGGCCTCGGCGACCCACCGCTGCGCGAGGTCGATCGCGCGCTGGATCAGGTCGGAATCATCACGCGGCGCTTGTGGCGCCTGGGCAGCAGTGTCCGGCATGGTTTCAGCCTACGGCCGTGCCTCATAGGCTGAGGGCGTGACCACGCCCGAACCGCCCGGCTCCGCGAGCGCGGCGGCAGGTCGCGCGAGCTCCGGCGCTCCCGAGTCACCCGGTCACCGCACAGCGTTCGGCCGGCTGCGGAAGGCGACCGACCGGGTGCCGACGAAGTGGTTCGCCGCGATCGGCACGGGACTGTTCCTCGCCGTCACCGCAGCATTCGGCGGCCTCGCGCCTGTGGCCGCCGAAGAGGAGCCCCCGCTGGACCGCCTCGTGGCGGGTGAGACCCATACCGGCGAGCAGCTGGCGATCACGGTGCAGCGCGCGGTGCTCATCGACGAGCTGCCCGGATCGGGCGCGTTCCCCGACGAGGAGAACGGGGAACGCCTGCTCGTGCTGCTCGTCGAGATGGAGAACCTCTGGACTGAGCCACTGCCTGCCTCCACTGCCTCCCTCACTTCCCAGGTCGCGAAGAGTGTGGGCCTGAGTGGCGATGACCGCCTCGTGGTCGGCCTGGTCCGCGAGGACGACCAGACGTTCAACCCGTGGCTGCAGCCGGACGTGCCGGCGCTGCTCGCCTTCACCTGGACGGTGGGTCCGGACGACTACGCGGGCGACCAGGATCTCGAGGTGGTCCTCAGCGACGCGCGCCTGCAAATCGGCAGCTTCCTGTACACCGGAGAGTCCTGGCTGACCCCGGTGCCGGCCGCGGTCGTGACGGTGCCGATCGAGGATGTCGGAGCGGGAGTGGAGCAATGAGCCGCTCGCTCGCACGCGCGGTCCCCTGGTTCGTCAGCGGTGCACTGTTGGTCGCCGCCTGGTTCGTCGCCGGAGCGACGCCGGACGGAGAGGAACGGATCACCGAGCCGTTCCCCGTCGCCGCCGAGATCGGCACGCCCGCGGTCGGTCGCAACCTCGGTGTCACCGTGACCGACGCCCGACTCGCCGACCGGGTCACGTTCGGCGGTTGGTACGCGGAGGGGACGTGGCTGGTCCTCGACCTGGAGGCGTGGGTGGTCCACACCGAGTCGCCCGGAGCGCTGAGCGCGGCGACACTGACCGTCGGCGACCGCGTGTTCCGGGCGAGCGAACGCGCGCAAGGATACGACTCCTCCGCCAGCCTGTTCAGCACGGGCCTGTCGCTCGCGGTGCCGCAGTCCGGTTCGATCGCCTTCGAACTGCCTGCCGACATCGCCGCCGACGCCGACGCGGCGGTCGTGCGTCTCGCGATCGAGACCGAGTTCCTCGGCGACTCCGTCATCGAGTTGCCCGTGGACATCTCCGCGGTCGAGCGTGTCGATGAGCTCGAGCTCGCCGCGACGGAATGGATCACGCCGTGACCGGCGCCCGGCTCACCCGGTGGTGGCGACGCAACGCGCTCGCCCTCGGCGCGCTGGTCGTGCTGGTCCCGGCATCACTCTTCGCCTACGACGCGCTCGGCTTCGGCGCCGTCCGCAATGCGGAGCTGACCGTCTCCGGCGACGAACCACACGCAATGGGCGGGATGCCGGCCGCCGCCGCGCTCGGCCCGGTCACGATCAGTCCGCTCGAAAGGGACGAGGTCGGCGCGCCGCGCGGGAGCGACCCCGTCCTCGTCACGATCCGCGTCGACCCGGGTGAGGGGCTGTCGTCGTGCCGGGGCGTGACAGTCACCGAGCCGTCCACCGGCAGACAGTGGCGGACGGTGTTCACGGGCCTGACCTGGGTGCAGGAACAGGGCCAAGAGATGTCGTGCGTCTCAGACGCCGTCATCCCGTACGACGTCGTCGCGCCGGTGCTGCTCTCCGACGACGTCGTCGGTCCCCTCGTCGTCACCATCACGACCTTCGACCAGCCCACCGGGGCGGTGCTCGACCTGCGGTTCACCGTCGAGCAGTGAAGCTTCCGCGCGCGGGCCCAGGCCGGGCGTCGACGGCTCCGGCGCGAGATGAACCAGAGCGCGGTCATAGCTCGCGGCGACGAGCGAGATCCGCACCGGTTCGACGATGAGTCCGACCACCAGAACGAGGGCGACCGACATCGGCAGCCAGAACGACTGGGGATGCGGCCCGACCGCCCGCGACAGACCGATCATCAGCCACTGTCCGCCGAAGTCGACGAGGGTGTACAGCAGGATGTAGCCGCAGATGAGCAGCGGTCCAGCCCGCCACATCAGCACGATCGCCCGGCCGATGGGACGGAATCGACCGGTGAGGTCCTGCCAGACGTCGCCGACGCGGCGGCGCACGCGCTCCGGCACCGAGTTATACCGTGTGCGTACCCGCTCGACGATGTCGCCGCTGAGTCGAGGCGCTTCGGCCTTGACGGCCTGCCCGTAGATGACACCGGCGATCGCGAGCCAGGCGACCGGCAGCAGGATGATCCCGCCCGCCTCGCCGAGGAGCCACTCGATGCCGTCCCACACGACACCGAGCGGCGCGAACACCCCGGTGAGGCTACTGCGGAGGTCACCGAGCCAGACCGTGGCCTGCCGGGTCTGCACCCAGTCAGTGACGACGCCCAGCAGATCCGCGACGATGTACACGGCGAGATAGACCCACAGCACCTCGAGGTAGACGGCGACGGCGCCGGTCCACTTCGGCAGGCGGGCACGGTAGCGCTTGTGCGCCCACCGCCCGGCGAAGGCGAGCACGAGGATCGTCAGGGTGATCGCATCGACGCCGAGGTCGTCGATCGTGCCGCTCGTGTCGTACTCGACCCCGTTGACGGCAGCTTCGATGCCCCAGAAGAACTGCCACTCGAACGCACCGTTGATGTAGTCGATGACGTCCTCGCGGATGTACCCCCACGCCGCGTAGAACGCGACGAAGGGGAGGATGCCGCCGAGCAGCGCATCCAAGAACGCGGTGCGGCGTTCGGCGCGAGACTCGGGCAGCGGCGCAAGGCGGCGCAGTTGCGGCATCCCATCGCGGAGCACGAGGAACATCGCGACGTAGGCGATCAGCATCGCGAGCGCGGCGAGCGGGAGCAGGAGGATGCCGCCGACCGCGCTGCGCGCGCCGACGAGCGACGCGAGTTTCAGCACGAGGTAGTGACCGAGGGTGCCGGCGAGCATCCAGGCGAGCAGGGCCGGCCAGTGCGCGGCGAGCAGGCGGGCTGCGTGCGTCACGATGGCGGCGAATGCGGTCACGAGTTCACGGTAGCGGGTTCGCCACCGCACACCCGCGGGCGGTCACTCCCAGACGCTGGGCGCGGGCTGCTTCGTCGAGGGCAATGCGGATGCCGCCGCCCAGTCGCTCACCCACTGCGGCGGCTGGGGGAGGTCATCGGGGCGGCCGAGCGCTTCGAACAACTCGTCCATGGGCACGACGCCGCCGGTGCGGCGCAGGAACCGGGCGCGCACGATCATCTCGGCGTAGACCTCGCCGTCGACGACGGCGCGGTGCACCTGGTAGACGGCGCGGTCGTCGTGGGCGTAGAGGCGGGACTCGACCGTGAAGCGCTGCCAGAGCTGCAGCGACTTTCGGAAGGTGATCGTCTCGGTGGCCACGACGGCATACCAGCCGCGATCGTTCATGGCGTCCCAGATGCCGGTGCGGATGAGCAGGTCGAAGCGGCCGAGGTCGAACAGCGACGCATAGCGGCCGTTGTTCATGTGACGCAGCAGGTCGATGTCGGTCGGCATGGTGCGCAGCCGGACCCGGCCGACCGTGCGCGGGGGAATCGGCCCGTGCCGGCGAAGCAGAACCTTCGCGCGCAGGATCGTCAGCAGGGTCCGCCACCACACGTTCACGAGGGGTGATGCTAGCGAGTGCGTGCACGTCGACGCGAAATCCCTTGTCGACCTCCGACAAGGAGGGCCGGGCAGGGTTGTGTCTGCGGGGTGCCGGCGGCGGGAGCCAGCCGGCATCCGCCCTCCCGGCATCCGCCGATTTCGTGTTTGCAGACCGCCGTCGTAGAGTCGCGAACATGGAAGCCGAACTGCAGACCGACACCGTCGTCCGTCCCGTTCGCGACGTGGATGCCGAGGCGCTCGGGCGCGTCCACGCGCAGTGCTGGCACGAGACCTACGACCACCTCATCAGCAAGGCCGCACTGGAGAACGTCTCCCCGAAGCGCCTCGCCGAACTGTGGACGCACTGGGCCGCTCAGGGCCCCGAGTTCAAGATGTTCGCCGCCCTCGTGGACGGCGAGATCGTGGGCTTCGTGGGGTCCGGACCGGCACGCGACCGCGATGCTCCGCGCAACCGCGAGCTCTACTTCATCTACCTGCTCGACCGGTTCCACGGGACCGGACTGGGTAAGCAGCTGTTCGACGCCGCCGTCGAGGACGGCGAGGAGCTCTACCTGTGGGTGGCAGAGGACAACCCGCGCGCGCATCGCTTCTACGTGCGCAACGGTTTCGCCCTCGACGGCGCCACGCACACCGAGCCGTTCCTGGGTGAGACGCTCACCGAGGTCCGCTTCGTCCGCTGACATTCCCGCAGACGCAGTGACGCGATGATGCGCACCGACCCCGTTCCCGGCGCCCTCGTCCTGATCACGGGCGCCGCCCGTGGCATGGGCGCCCTCTACGCCCGCCGCGCGATCGCCGGCGGCGCCCGCGCCCTGGCCCTCTGGGACATCGACCAGGCAGCGCTCGATGAGCTGGTGGCCGAGCTGTCGGCCTCGGATGCCGATGTCCGCGGCTACCGGGTCGATATCTCGCAGCTGGCGCAGATCCGCGACGCGTCCGAGCGGGTGCGAGAGGAGCTCGGCACCCCGGACATCCTCGTGAACAACGCCGGGATCGTCCACGGTGGACCGTTCTGGGAGCACGATGACGAGCGCGACACCGAGCGCACCATGCGCATCAACGCACTCGCACCGATGTGGATCACGAGCGTGTTCCTGACGGAGATGATGACGGATGCCGGTCGGCAACGCGGCATCCTGAACATCGCCTCCGCGGCGGGCACGCTCGCCAACCCGAACATGTCGGTCTACGCCGCCTCGAAGTGGGCTCTCATCGGCTGGAGCGAGTCGGTGCGCCTGGAGCTGGCCGCCGCCGGCATCCGCCACCTGACGGTGACGACCTTCTGCCCGTCCTATATCTCCACCGGCATGTTCGCCGGGGCGCGCGGCCCGCTGCTGACCCCCATCATGACGCCGCGCGCGGCCACGAAGGCGGCGTGGAACGGCATGCGGCGGGGCACGCCGCTCGTACTGCGCCCGTGGACCGTCAAGCTCTCGATGGCACTGCGCGGTCTGCTGCCCACGCGCGTGTGGGATCTCGTGGCCGACCGCGTGTTCCGGGTGTACTCGTCGATGGACGAGTTCACCGGTCGGCCGCCGGCGAGCTGACCGAGGTTACCGGCTCGACCGCCGCTACCTGCTCGACCGCCGCTACCGACCGGAGACGGTGCCGAACAGCCGCGCGATCGGCGCGATCGTCAGCGGCCGCGCCGCCACCCATGCCGCCGCCATGACGACGAGCGATGCGACGAAGAACCAGAAGCCGGTCCAGTTGTCCGCGTAGGCGGTCGGGTCGACCGATCCCTGCGCCGCGTACATGTGGTTGAGGTTGCGCAGCGCGCCCGTCGCGAACACGAGGAACACGTGGATCGCGATGAAGACCACGAAATACAGCATCACCGGGAAGTGCACCTTGCGTGCCCAGTCGATCGGCCAGGCCGCGTTGAGCTTGGCGTTCTTCTTCGGCCAGATCCCGCTCATCCGGTACCCGGTGATCGCCGCCAGCGGCGCCGCGAGGAACACCGTGGCGAAGTACGCGAGCTGCTGCAGGGAGTTGTAGTTGACCCACCCGTTCTCGGTCGGCCAGTCCAGCGACACGTACTGCAGCGCTGCGCTGACCGCGTTCGGGAACACCTCCCAGCTCGTGGGCACGATCCGCATCCACTGACCGGTGACGAACAGCAGCACGACGAACACGGCGCCGTTGACGAGCCAGAGTACGTCCAGGGCCTGGTGGAACCAGATCGTGAGGCTCGTCTTGCCCTTCTTGTCCTTCTTGGGCGTCCAGAACACGGCCGGCCGCTTCTCGGTGCGCACCGTCAGCCCAGTGCGGATGATGAGCAGCATCAGGAAGGCGTTGAAGAAGTGCTGCCAGCCGATCCACGCCGGGATGCCGACGGGAGCGCCGTCCGGCAGGTGATACTCCCCCGGGTACGTCGCGACGAAGTCGGCGAGCGGCCCGGTGCTCAGCAGCACGCGGACCAGGGCGACAGCCATGCCCGCGGCGATCAGCAGGCCGATGCCACCGACGATGACGGCGCCGGTCCACTGCGCGACCGTGAACGGGCCGAGCCGACGCGGCTCCGGCCGGGGCGCCGGGCGGTGCGTCGCTGCTCGCCCCGGCCAGACGGTCCGCGTGAACGGCAGCGGGGCGCGGGCGGCGAGGGAGGTGTCGGTGTCGGTCGGGGCGGTGGGTGCGAGTGTCGCCGCGGCGGGAGCAGCGGCACCGGCGGCTGCGGGCGTTTCGTCTGCGCGCTGCGCGCTCCGCGGGGCGACCGGGAGGGTGGCGGGGGCCGGGGTGGCGGCGGCGCCGGGTGCCGGGGCCGGCTGTGCAGGTCGCACCGGTCGTGCCGCGCTGACGGTGCCGGCAGGCGGCCAGGGGTCGCCGCCGACGGTGCGGGGCAGGCCCTGGCGGAGCGCCACGCCGTCGGCTTCCGCAGTCGCTTCGGCACGGTCCGAGATCGCAGCACCGTGCTCAAGCGGCTGCCGCACGGCGGCACCGGCCGCACCCGTCGCTTCAACAGTCGCTTCGGCACGGTCCGAGATCGCAGCACCGTGCTCAAGCGGCTGCCGCACGGCGGAACCGGCGGCATCCGGGGCAGGAGCCAGACCCGCCGGAGGCCAAGGCTCGCCGCCCGGAGTGCGGGGCAGGCCCTGCCGAAGCCGGATCGGCGCGTCGGCGGGAACAGAGGCACCGGTCGCACTCGTCGGTTCAGCGGTCGCTTCGGCACGGTCCAAGGTCGCAGCATCGTGCTCAAGCGACTGCGGAGCAGCGGCACCGTCCGCACCGGCCGCTTCAGCAGTCGCATCGCCCGCGTCCGCGTCCGCGCCCGCGACGACGCCGGCCGGCGGCCAGGGGTCGCCGCCGGGCACCCGCGGCAGGCCCCGGCGCACCGTGCGCGCGAACGTCGCCATCAGGCCTTCTTCGCCTCGAGCGCGGCGATCAACTGGGGCACGACCGTGAACACGTCTCCCACGATGCCGAAATCGGCGATGTCGAAGATCGGCGCATCGCCGTCCTTATTGATGGCGACGATCGTCTTCGCCGTCTGCATGCCGGCACGGTGCTGGATCGCGCCGGAGATGCCGAGAGCGACATACAGCTGCGGGGACACCGAGACGCCGGTCTGCCCGACCTGATGGGCGTACGGGATGTATCCGGCATCCACGGCCGCGCGGGATGCCCCGACCGCCGCGCCGAGCGCGTCGGCGAGCTGCCCGACCAGGTCGAACTTCTCCGCCGAGCCCAATCCGCGACCACCGGCCACGACCTTGGCTGCACCGCGCAGCTCGGGCCGCGACGAGGCGACGACGGCCGGCTCGAACGACTCGATGGTCGCTGCGGGCTTGCCCGACGGCGCCACATCGAGGGTCACGACCACCGGCGCCGCGACGGCATCGGCGCGCGCATCCACGGCGCCCTGGCGCAGGGTGATCACGGCCGCACCGAACGTCGGCGCGCTCGTGACGTTGTACGCGCCGCCGTACACGGAGTGCTGCGCAAGCACGCCGTCGTCGTCGCGCGCGACGCCGACCGCGTCGACCGACAGCGCGAGCGACGCCCGGGCGGCGAAGCGCCCGGCCACATCACGCCCCTCGATCGAGTTCGACACGAGCACGGCATCCGGGCGGACCAGGTCATAGGCGGCCGCCAGCGCGTCGACGATCGGCACGGTCAGGTCCGTGTCGGCTCCGCCGAGCGCGGCAGTCAGCACTGTCGCGGCCCCCAGCTCACCGGCGGCCGCAGCCAGCGCGGCGTGCGCGTCCTCGGCGGCGACGACCAGCGCGATCGGCGTGCCGACGCCGGCCGCCGCGCCGAGCAGGCCGGCCGACGACTTGGCGAGCTCCCCCGCCGGGGTCACATCCAGCAGAACA
>Ga0182744_1003972_pt1 | contig 11345 bp, 9 predicted proteins | sample eDN3rd30CKraftMG_FD_128525 | JGI IMG/M metagenome (GOLD analysis project Ga0182744, IMG submission 128525) | Enriched Miracle-Growth compost microbial communities from Emeryville, California, USA - eDNA 3rd pass 30_C Kraft MG (version 2) (version 2) ...
GCATCCACAACATAGGTTTTGATGAATTCGCGCGGCGAGAGCTGCGCAAACTCCAAGGTGTAATCGACAACCAATGCGGCGTCGATACCTTCTGCAGCAATAAGCTCGAGCCGGTCACGTAAGCCGGTCAGCATGGGTGGTGCGCTATCGGGTCGGTGTACCAGCGCGGGATGCGGCTCAAAAGTCAACACAACACTGGACGCGTTGCGGGCAGACGCTTGCGCGACCGTCTTTTGCAGCACAAACTGATGACCGCGATGCACTCCATCGAAATTTCCAATGGTCACAACGGTAGGTGCGCCGGCCAGATCAAACTGTGCCACATCGGTTGCGATATACACCGCTCTAACTCCTTCATGACGCTGGGCATCACTGTGCCCGGCCGCTCGTTGCTATTGGCGCGGGGCAAAAACCACGGTGGGTTGAGCCCGCATGCCGTTGTCCTGCAGAAGTGCGATCAACTCGCCAGCTGGATCAATCGCTGCCATCGTGACCGGATGCTCGGCACTGCCTGAGCCTTGTACTGCAGACCTCAGCCGCTTACCGCATCCCAAATCAATGGCCTCCGTAGCCGAAATGGACCGCACAGCAAACGTTGCAGCCGCTGCGCCTGCCAACGGAAGTACCGAGATGGTCTCACTGTTCTCCAACTCGGCCGCCAGCTGTTCAAGTGACCGAGCTTGGTCGAGACCATATCCGCCAACTCGAGTGCGACGCAGGCGCGTCAGATGCCCGTGCGTACCCAGTAAGCGCGCAAAGTCACGTCCCAGCGCGCGCACGTACGTTCCAGACGACACAGAAACTCGCACGTCTACATCAATAACCTCACCAACATCAGTCGACTGTGCGCGGTAGTCGATAATGTCGAACTTTTCCACCCTAACGGGACGGGCAGCTAGTTGCACGTCTTCACCTGCTCGTACCCGATCGTAGGCACGTTTCCCGTCGACCTTGATCGCACTCACCGAACTCGGAACCTGCATCAGATCCCCCGTGAGCTGCGCAGCCGCACTCTCAAACTCGACGCGCTCAAGGTGCTGTGGCGCAGCAACGTCAGTGACCTCACCTTCGGCGTCCTCAGTTGTGGTGGCGTAGCCGAGCCTAATCGTTGCGTCGTAATCTTTGTCCGCGCCAACTATATAGTTGAGCAGCCGGGTAGCCTTACCGATTCCAACCACGAGCACACCGGTTGCCATCGGATCCAAAGTGCCAGCATGCCCAACCTTGCGAGTCGCCGCGATACCGCGCATCTTGGACACCACATCGTGGCTCGTCCAACCAGCGGGTTTATCAATAATGACCACGCCATCTGCAGCGCTTGGCCTTCGCTGCGAACGCGGAATCGAGGCAGGTGCGCCCTCGGCTGCGGACTTAGAGTTGTGGGCCATTAGGCTTCCGGGGTGTCCTGGTCTTCGAGTTGTTCCTGGCGCGGCTTGCGGTAAGGATCTGCGTCTCCAGCTGGCTGAGCACCTTGGCGCAGCGCCCGCAGTTCTTCATCACGACGTTGCGCCTCGAGCAGCGCCTTGTCAAAGGCAGCCGCACTTTCTGGAACAGCATCGAGGTGGAACTCGATATTTGGCGTAAGTCGAATCCCGGTCTGCTTGCCAATTTCCGAGCGAATCGTGCCCTTGGCGCTGTTCAGTGCCGCTGCCGTGTTGGCGCGGTCCTCGTCGGTGCCAAGTACCGTGTAGAAGATTGAGGCATTTTGCAGGTCACCCGTGACTCTAACTTCGGTGACGGTCACAAATCCCAGCCGCGGATCCTTGATCCGCGTATCCAACATCTTTGCGACGATTACCTTGATTCGGTACGCCAGCTTGCGGGCCCGTGGGTGGTCAACCATGTTTCGGCTCCTTTTGTGCGCTTATCCAACCGTATCGGGTGAAACCCAGCGGCTGATGCGGGAGGGCGCCAGCCCATGGCTGGCGCCCTCCTACTTTATGTGACGCTCATGCGTTATCTATCGTCGAGCGTGAATTACGAGCGAGGCTTCTCGCGCATCTCCCACGTCTCAATGATGTCGCCGATCTGGACGTCGTTAAACGAACCGAGGCCGATACCACACTCGAAGCCTTCACGAACTTCGGTGGCGTCATCCTTGAAACGCTTGAGCGAGTCGATCTGCAGGTTATCGCCAACAACCACGCCGTCGCGCAATACGCGCGCCTTGGAGTTGCGTCGGATCTCGCCCGAACGAACGATCGAACCGGCGATGTTTCCGAACTTGGACGAACGGAATACCTCGCGGATCTCAGCGGTTCCGAGTTGAGCTTCCTCAAATTCCGGCTTAAGCATGCCCTTGAGAGCCGCTTCAACGTCGTCGATTGCCTGGTAGATAACCGAGTAGTAGCGAATGTCCACACCCTCGCGGTCAGCCAATTCAGCAACGCGCTCTGCAGGCTTCACGTTGAAGCCGATGATGATTGCGTTATCGACAGTTGCCAGGTTGACGTCGTTCTGCGTGATCGCACCGACACCGCGGTGGATGATGCGCAGATCGACCTCATCGCCCACGTTGATCTTGAGCAGTGCGTCTTCGAGTGCTTCAACAGCACCTGAAACGTCACCCTTAAGAACGAGGTTGAGGGTTTCAACCTTGCCCTGCTCGAGTGCCTGGGTGAAGTCTTCCAAGCTGATGCGCTTGCGCCGCTTGGCAAGCAACGCAGCACGCTCTGCAGCCTCACGCTTTTCAGCAATCTGACGAGCGGTACGATCATCCGGAGCCACGAGGAAGTTGTCACCAGCGCGTGGCACAGAAGTCAATCCCAAGACCATAACTGGTCGAGCTGGACCGGCTTCCTTGAGCGCATTGCCGTGCTCATCAAACATGGCACGAACACGTCCGTGCGCAGTGCCGGCAACGATCGCGTCACCAACGTGCAGCGTTCCGGACTGAACCAGAACTGTTGCAACAGCACCGCGGCCCTTGTCCAGGTTCGCTTCGATAGCAACACCGCGAGCATCCTTGTCAGGATTTGCGCGCAAGTCGAGTGCAGCGTCTGCGGTCAACACAACGGCTTCGAGAAGCGCGTCGATACCCATGTTCTGCTTTGCCGAAACATCCACGAACATGGTGTCGCCACCATATTCCTCAGCGACCAGGTTGTACTCAGTCAACTGCTGACGAATCTTTGCAGGGTTAGCTGCTTCCTTATCCACCTTGTTGACTGCCACCACGATGGGTACGCCTGCTGCCTGAGCGTGGTTCAACGCCTCAACAGTTTGCGGCATAACACCGTCATCTGCCGCGACCACAAGAATCGCGATGTCGGTAACTTGCGCACCACGAGCACGCATTGCGGTGAAGGCCTCGTGACCAGGGGTATCGATAAAGGTGAGGGCACGATCATTCCCGTCCACCTGTGTCTTTACCTGGTAGGCACCAATGTGCTGGGTAATACCACCGGCTTCCCCAGAGACAACATCGGCGTTACGAATTGCATCAAGCAATCGAGTCTTACCGTGGTCAACGTGACCCATAACGGTGACTACCGGCGGACGGGCCTTGAGGTCCTCGTCCGTTTCAGCAGCTTGCTCGCCCTCAAGGTCAATGTCAAAGGCACCGAGCAGTTCGCGGTCTTCGTCTTCAGCCGAGACCATCTCAATGACGTAGCCAAGCTCCGCCGCAAGAGTGCCGAACGTGTCTTCATCGAGCGACTGGGTTGCCGTCGCCATTTCACCGAGGTGGAAGAGCACGGTAACCAAGCTTGCTGGGTTTGCATCGATCTTGTCTGCGAAGTCCGAGAGGCTCGAGCCGCGACGCAGTCGGACAACAGTTGAACCGTCACCACGAGGAACAGTTACACCACCAAGTGAAGGTGCCTGCATCTGCTCAAACTCTTGACGCTTCGCGCGCTTTGACTTGCGTCCCTTAACAGGACGGCCTCCGGAACGCCCAAAAGCACCTGCGGTATTGCCACGTCCACCAGGACCTGGACGTCCACCACGGCCGGCGAATCCGCCGCCCTGGTTAGCGCCCTGGCCTGCTGGCTGGCCCTGAGAGTTACCCTGACCGCCGCGTGGGCCGTTGAATCCACCGCGCGCGCCGCCTTGGCCGCCACGACCGCCTGAGCGCTCACCAGCGCCGGGACGTGGTGCCGCAGAGCGACCTGGCATCATGCCTGGGTTCGGACGGGGACCGCCTGGGCGTGGTCCACCCGGGCGTGGCCCGCCCGGACGTGCATCACCATGTGCGTGATCCGCGGAACGGGCTGGTGCGTGGCCTGCACCCTGGCGTTCGGAACGATCAGTGCGTTCGCCGCGCTCGGGACGAGAGTTTGGACGTCCCGTCCCCTGCTTTTCGGAGAATGGGTTGTTGCCTGGTCGTGGACCACCTGGGCGGGGTCCTCCTTGTCCGGCACCGGCAGGACGTGGTGTCTGTCCTCCAGCGGCCGGACGTGGCGAGCCAGGACGCGGTGCGCCGCTACGCGAACCACCCTGACGAGGCATGCCCTGGGTGGTTGCGAATGGATTGTTGCCCGGACGTGGTCCCGCTGGGCGTGCCCCTGCGGTTGCATTCTCATCCGTCTTTGCCTGGCTTGCAGCACTGGCTGACTTTGCAGCTGCGGAAGCGCCAGGCTTAGCACCGGGCTTTGGCGCACCAGATGATGCAGGCGCTGGCTCCTGAGCCACAGCAGCCGAGGCTGGCTTCTGCTCTGGGGCGGGCTTGTCTTCTTGAGCCGGCTTAGGTGCGGCTGCCGGCTTAGGTGCAGCCTTAGCCGCGGGTTTTGCCGCAGGCTTTTCTGCAGCCGCATTTCCCGCAGTTGGGAATGCGTCACGAAGTTTACGAACCACAGGGGGCTCGATTGTGGAGGAAGCTGAACGCACGAACTCTCCGAGTTCAGTCAGTTTCCCCATGATGGTCTTGCTTTCCACCCCGAGCTCTTTTGCGAGCTCGTAGACGCGGATTTTAGCCACAACTCTCCAGTCTCGGTCCACCCGGGACTGGGAGGACCGTCGTTAGTTACACGGACTCATCGCTGAGTACTCATCGGGTGCCCATCGGCTTCTTACCCGCTTCCTTGTCGACGTGTCATAAATCCACGAACCGGGTCCGTGGATTCAGTTAGGGACAATCAGTTGGCCTGTGCCAGTTGAGTAACGTACGCCTGTACATCACTCAGGTTGATCTCCCCCTGTGTCCTTAACGCCCGGGAAAAGGCTCGCCTTTTCCCGGCCATGTCCAAACACGATTGCTGCGGATGAATCCAACATCCTCGCCCTGGCAGTCCACCAAAACGATCAACGCGAGCCGCAACTGGGCCCACTACGCCGTTTTGGGAACTCCTGAGAGAACTAGATTCCACCACAACACGAATGAGGTGCACCGACGGCTCGACCGCACGACAACCAATGCAGGTACGCATAGGCACCGAGCGAGCGTTGTTCACCAAACCTCTTTTTCCTAAAACACGCACCTTCATTCAGTGCGCGTCTGCACGATCCACGGCTCAGGTGACTCACATAAAAGTGCCACACGAGACAACTGCGGAAAGACATCTAAAAACAGGCCTGACACAACCGAGCCCCTGTCAGTCCCCTAAATTTTAGCGCTTTTCACCGCTTATTGTTAGCCACACACGCCCCAAAGTAGGGCTTCTGGGCCACCTAATACGTCACATTCGAGCCGAGGCCGCAACTAGTTTGAGGATTCCTCATCAGAGCGGATATCAATTTTCCAGCCTGTGAGCTTAGCCGCAAGTCGAGCGTTTTGCCCCTCCTTGCCGATAGCCAAGGACAGTTGGTAATCAGGAACAACCACCTGAGCGGAACGCGCGGCTTCGTCGAGAATTGTCACAGACGTTACCGATGCTGGCGAGAGCGCAGATGCAATAAATTGCGCGGGATCGTCCGTGTAATCAACGATATCGATCTTTTCCCCGCCCAACTCCGCCATCACTGCGCGCACGCGCGCGCCCATCGGGCCGATGCACGCACCTTTAGCGTTGAGGCCTTGGACTCGGGTGCGTACCGCGATCTTGGTTCGATACCCGGCTTCGCGGGCAATCGACACGATCTCGACCGTTCCGTCTGCAACCTCGGGAACTTCAAGTTCAAAGAGGCGCAGCACAAGGTTCGGGTGGGTACGGCTGAGCGTAATCGAGGGTCCGTTCATGCGCCGCGTAACCTCGAGCACATAGGCCCTGATGCGCTCACCATGACGGTACGTCTCGGTAGGCACTTGCTCGTGCTCGGGAAGTTGCGCTTCCTTGCCGCCCAACTCTACGTTCACCACTCGCGGGTTCGAGCCCTGCTGGATGATACCCGAGATCAGTTGGCCTTCCTTGTCCTTGAATTGACCAAGGACCTGGTCATCTTCAACGTCACGCAGACGCTGGAAAATCACCTGGCGAGCAGTAGCCGTTGCAACATGGCCAAAGTCCGATGGGGTGTGGTCGAACTCGGGGCCAAGTTCACGCACGGCTGGCACATAGTTGCCGTCTTCATCCTCCGACGCCGGCGAGACAACAGTCTCTTCGCGCGCCCAGACAACAACGTGTCCGGACTTGCGGTCAATCTCAACCCGTGCGTTTTTGTATGCTTCGGGGGTGCGCTGGTAGGCAACTATCAGCGCTTGCTCGATTGCCGCAATAAGAACGTCCAGGCTAATCTCTCGCTCGCGCTCCAACATGCGCAGCGCGCTCATGTCGATATCCACAGTTAGTCCTCCACGTCTTGTGTGTCCGATTCCTCAGGCACGATGTCTACTAGGTCTTCTTCGCGTGCCTCTTCGGCCCGCTTTAATTCAACTTCAATTTTGGCTTTACGTATGTCTGCGAGTGCAACACGGCGTCCATCTTCAAATTCGAGTTCATCCTCGCCAACACGGATGAGGCGTGCTGTGAAGTCACCGGATGTGGCGCTTATTTTGATCAGCCGTGAGAGTGCCCGGCGGAAATGACGCGGCTCAGTCAGTGGGCGGTTAGTGCCAGGTGAAGACACCTCAAGCATGTATGCGTTGTCTAAAGTGGACACTTCGTCAAGGGCGGTCGATATTTCCCGGGAAACCTCAGCGATACGCTCAAGTCCCACTGATCCCGATTCGGATTCGTTGAGATCTACGGTGACCCTGACGGTAAACGTCTTACCTGAAGGCACAACTCGGACTTCTTCGAGGAAGAGACCGGCGCCCTCGACGACCGGCGTCAGAACACCCTGAAGGTCTTCCGCGGTTGGTTGGACTGCCACTTTCTCTCCTGTCGACGAAACCGTCTACCGGGTAGAAAACTCACCGGTATGAACTTGTGCTTGAACTAAGATTACCGAGTAGCACGCACATTGCTCAGCAGATTCAAACAAAAACCTGACGGATCACGCGGATTGCCTGCATCCAAAGCGAGACCATGGAGATCATTTCGTTATGACGAACCACCTGAAGTATCGCCAGTTTTTGGCTAGATTCAGCAGTTCTATGGCGCGTCCTAGCGAGATGTCGCACGTTCGCCCTGCACGCAGAGCCGTGATAACGATCACCAGTGTTGCCTTGGCCGCATCGCTCTCCTCATGCGGGATCAGAATGGAAACCCCGCAGCCAACCGAACCCGTTCCAGACGCTAACGAAGCCTCACGACAGGCCACGGTGGACGATCTGCTCACTATCGCTCGCACTGCGACGCAGGTTGCCAGCGAGACCGATGATCCTAAAGAAACCGAGCTCATCACTTCTATTGCAACACTGGCAAACCAACAATCTTCTGCGATCGGCGGGGTGTACAGCTCGGGGCTGCCTGACTCGGACCTTGTTGCAACGCCTGTCCCTACGCCAACGGACGAGGTCACCACTTCCGATACCCAAGTACTCGTTGATTCGCTGACAGAGGCTGCTACCCGGATACGTTCTGCTCTGGCAGTGCCCACCGACCCAGACCTTGCCCGCGTCTATGCATCCCTTGCTATTAGTCATCTGCTCAGTGCGCGCGATATTGCACGTTCAAGCACCGCACAGTATGCGCTGCCGGCAGACTTCTCGCTGGAAGGCTGGCAGAACCCTGACTTCTTGCCAACGGACTCAATAGTGGAGCTTATTCGAGCCGAGGACGCAGCCGGATACGCTTTCGAGGTGATTGCTGCCATGCAGGAACCTGACCAGAGGAACCCAGCGCTTAAGAGCGCCGCCGAGCACCGCTCTTTTGCGGCGCATCTTGCGCTTGCCTCGGCCATTGCGGGCACCCCGGATGACCCGCGGCTACCGGTATACGAGTTACCTCTCACGCTTAGCGACGAAGAAAACCGTGCACCGGAAAAAGAGCTTAAAGCACTAGCGGTAAAGATCGAGTCCGATCTCGCGTCCAGTTATATCTCGCTTATACACGCTGTGGATGCCGATACTCGCGTCAACCTCCTGGATCAAGCAGTCAGCCGTGCATTCCTGGCAGCACAATGGGGAGCCATCCCAGGCCAGTTTCCGTTTGTCACTGACGGTGATTCAATCACCTCAGCAATAACTGATAGTTCAAACTGACGAGGAACGACTCCCCTTTGTAGCCAGACGGCTAAACCTTCTGGCTACTCCTGCGCGAATAGGCTTGCGACCGCTGCCTTAATCGTCTCCACGGCCGAATCAACCGCGATCTTGCGCGCTTCACCGGCACGTGGCTTGAGTTCGATTTCGCCCTCGGCCAGTCCACGTCCAATGACTGCAATTAGTGGAACACCGTAGAGTTCTGCATCCTTGAACTTCACGCCCGCAGTCACCTTGGGGCGGTCGTCATACAGAACTTCGACCCCAGCATCGGAGAGCTCTTGGGCAATGCGTTCAGCGGCGTCAAAGACCTCTTGGTCCTTGCCCGTTGCCACAATGTGAACGTGCGCCGGCGCTACGTGCGCAGGCCAAGCAAGACCTTTATCGTCATGGTTTGCCTCGGCCAATGCAGCCATGACTCGAGACACGCCGATTCCGTACGAACCCATCGTTACGGTCACTTGCTTACCGTTTTCATCGAGCACCTTAAGTCCAAGTGCTTCAGCATATTTGCGTCCCAATTGGAAGATGTGGCCGATCTCGATTCCGCGCGCAAGTTCCAGTGGGCCCGAACCATCTGGAGCTTCATCTCCAGCCAGCACCTGAGCAGCTTCAACAATGCCATCAGCAACAAAGTCCCGCCCTGCCACAACGCACAAAGCATGCTTGCCAAACTCGTTAGCACCGGTCACCCATTGCGAGCCATCGACCACACGCGGGTCAACCAAATAACGGATCGCGGTGTCATTACCCGTGTGGGCCTGTCCAAGAACCTGCGGACCAATGTAACCCTTAACCAAGACCTTATTCTTAGCAAAGTCAGCGTCGGTGGCCGGCTCAATCTCAGCGGGTGCAAGCGCAGCTTCGAGACGTTTCATATCAACGTCACGGTTTCCAGGAACACCGACGACAATTAGCTCACGCGTGCCATCCGGTGAACTCGCTGCGACCACTACGTTCTTCAACGTGTCGCTGGCCTCCCACGGGCGGCCATCTTGGCGCGGGTGAGATGAATTCAAAAACGCAACCAGTTCGTCGATAGTCCCGCAGTTAGGGGTATCAACTACCTGAGCGCCAGGAGTATCAGAAGCGTCAATTGGCTCTGGGCGAGGGGTAACAACGGCCTCAACATTTGCGGCATAACCGCCAGCCGAGCGAACAAACGTGTCCTCACCAATCGCTGTAGGTGTAAGGAACTCCTCCGAACGCGAACCACCCATTGCACCCGAGGTAGCCGCCACGATGACGTACTCCAAACCAAGACGGGTAAAAATACGCTCGTAAGCATCACGCTGATTCTGATACGAACGGTCAAGACCTGCGTCATCCACGTCAAACGAATAAGCGTCCTTCATGATGAACTCACGCCCACGGATCAAACCCGCACGCGGACGAGCCTCATCACGATACTTTGTTTGAATTTGGAACAGAGTCAACGGCAGGTCCTTGTACGAGGAATACAAGTCCTTGACCAAAAGCGTGAACATTTCCTCATGGGTCGGAGCAAGCAGGTAGTCCGCTTCCTTACGGTCCTTTAAACGGAAAAGGTTAGGACCGTACTCAGTCCAACGGTTTGTGGCCTCATAAGGCTCGCGCGGCAATAAGGCCGGGAAGTGGACACGCTGCGCGCCGGCCGCCTCCATCTCCTCACGGACAACGGCCTCAACCTTGTCCAGCACACGAAGACCCAACGGAAGCCACGTGTACACACCAGGGGCCGCGCGGCGGATATACCCAGCGCGCACCAAGAGCTTATGGCTAGCGACCTCCGCATCAGCGGGATCCTCACGAAGCGAACGAACAAAGAGATTAGAGAGGCGTAGAAGCATACCTACAAGGTTAATACCTCAGGCCAACTAGATTTACCAGAGCACCAGAAGTCGTCCGAACCTACTACCACCCCAAGGACCGCACCAAGGACCGCCCCGTATCAACTAGAACAAAATTGTGGCGTACTCGCCTACCTGCTCAAATCCAACGTGACGATAGGCTGCCAGTGCGCGAGTGTTGTAGTCGTTAACGTACAGCGAGACGATATCTGCCTTATCACGCAGCCCTAACGCAACAACGGACGCCATGCCCGGAACCGAGAGACCCTTCCCACGGTGCTCTGGCGCGACCCACACTCCCTGGACTTGAGCCACACCACCCGCTATCGCACCAAAATCCGCCTTGAAGACGACCTGATCCCGTCGGCGTTCCAGTGGGCGTGCCACTGAGTCAGGTGCGCTAGCAGGTGCGCCACCTGGTCCACTGCGAATAATCGTGCGCCGTGACGCGATGAGTTCCTGAACACGGGCCGCGTATTGCGAGGAGCCAAAGGACAGTGGAGAGACACCCACTTCCTCAATAAACATGTGAACGCTTGCGGGAAAAACCGCGTCAAAGTCTTCCGGCGTTGCATAGACGGCTAGCGGATCTGGGTCCACACGTGAGGGCTCTGTCATCACCATTGATGGCTGTGAGGCACGGATTTCACGAGGGGCACGCCACTTATCCTCAAGTTGCTTCCACAGCGTAAGTACGTCACGACTCGGGCCAACAATAGAAGAACAGCGCCGCCCAAACTTGGCAGCTAACTGTGCAAAAGCACTGAGCGCCTCGAGGCGCTCGTCCGTGCTCAATGACTGCGGTGGAACTATTGGAATCAAGTTTCCGCCGGCCCAGCACACTGCAGCGAGTGGACCGGACTCGGGGTAACCCCATATTTCGCCAAGAGAACGCTTATTTTGCAGGCCCACCTCCATGTGGACCAGCGCTAAAACAGAGGCCACCAGATCGCGACGTGCGATCTCGATGGCCTGGGGCCATTCGCTCATCGCGAGCACGCGGGCCTTTGGGCCCGCGTGCGCTCGCGACCATGCGAAAGACTTCATGCAGGTCA
>Ga0182744_1003974_pt1 | contig 11343 bp, 11 predicted proteins | sample eDN3rd30CKraftMG_FD_128525 | JGI IMG/M metagenome (GOLD analysis project Ga0182744, IMG submission 128525) | Enriched Miracle-Growth compost microbial communities from Emeryville, California, USA - eDNA 3rd pass 30_C Kraft MG (version 2) (version 2) ...
CCCATCAACATGCTCATCCCCATCCCCGGCTCGAAACTGGCGAATGCCGCTCCGGTCGATCCGATCGAAATCGTCCGCGTCATCGCGCTTGCCCGCATCCTCATGCCGCAATCACACGTCCGCCTGACGGCGGGGCGCGCGGACATGACGGACGAAACGCAGGCGCTCTGCTTCTTTGCCGGCGCCAACTCGATCTTCATCGGCGACACACTGCTCACCGCCGCCAATGCTGGAGACGATCGCGACGCCAGCCTGCTTCGCCGCCTCGGCATGACGGCAGCGCCTCTTGAAGAGACCGCGCCATGATGCGGGAACGGTTGGCGCGCTACGAGACCATGCTGGATCAACTCGCGCAGAAAGGGCGGCGGCGCGGGCTCGCGCAGCAGGGCGGCATAGACTTCACCTCCAACGACTATCTGGGCCTTGCCGGATCGGCGCGCCTCAACGCCGGCATCGTCTCCGCGGTTGAACGCGGCGTGCCGGTGGGCGCGGGCGGATCGCGCCTGCTGCGCGGCAACCATCCCGAGCATGAAGCCCTGGAAACGGAAGCTGCCACCTTCTTCCGCTCCGAACGGGTGCTGTATTTCGGCAGCGGCTACGCCGCCAATGTCGCCATCTTCGCGACGCTGCCGCAACGCGGCGACATCGTCATCCATGACGCGCTGGTGCATGCGAGCGCCAACGAGGGAATAGCGGCCAGCCGCGCGCCAGCGGTCGCCGTTGCGCACAACAATCTCGATGCCTTCGACGCCGCCATCTGCACATGGCGGCAGGCGGGCGGAACCGGGCATCCGTGGATCGCGGTCGAAAGCCTCTATTCGATGGATGGCGACAGGGCGCCCTTGAGCGAACTGGCCGAACTGGCCGACCGGCACGACGGGTTTCTCGTCATCGACGAAGCCCATGCCACCGGACTCTACGGCCCCGGCGGCCGCGGCCTCTCCGCCAGCCTTGAAGGACGCGACAACATCATCGTGCTGCACACCTGCGGCAAGGCGCTGGGCTCTGCCGGCGCGCTTGTCTCCGGCAGCCGCCTTCTCTGCGATTTCCTGGTCAATCGCGCCCGCCCCTTCATCTATGCGACGGCGCCGTCTCCGCTTCTCGCGGCCAGCGTGCGCGAAGCCTTGAAGATTCTTGCGGACGAGCCGGAGCGGCGCGAAACGCTGCTGCACCTGATTGCTTTCGCCAATGAGCAGCTCAACGCCCGCTTCGGGATCGCAGGCAGCGGGTCGCAGATTCTGCCGGTCATCATCGGTGACGACCGGCGCACCGTGCGCATCGCCCGGCGCATGCAGGCGGAAGGCTTTGACATCCGCGCCATCCGGCCGCCCACGGTCCCGGAGGGAACCGCGCGCCTGCGCATCGCCATCACGCTCAATGTCGATACGGCCACGATCGCCCGCATGTTCGATCTTCTGGCGCAAGCGATCGAAGAAGAAGTCATCGAAGAGAAAGCCATGGTGGGAAGCCCCATGACAGCGAGAGCGCCATGAGTTTGCGTCTGGTCGTGACCGGCACAGACACAGGGATCGGCAAAACGGTCTTCTCGGCCGCGCTGACCGACGCACTCGGCGCCTGCTACTGGAAGCCGGTCCAATCCGGCCTCGACACAGAGACCGATAGCGAGACCGTGCGACGGTTGGGACGGATTTCGCCGCAGCGAATTCTTTCCGAAGCGTGGCGTCTCAACACGCCTGTCTCGCCACATCTGGCGGCGGAGATCGACGGCGTGACGCTTGATCCCGCAGCGCTCTCCCCACCCCAGACCACCCTGCCCCTCGTCATAGAAGGCGCCGGCGGCCTGCTCGTCCCGCTGACGCGCAGCAGTGTTTTCGCCGACGTCTTCGCCCGCTGGCAGTTTCCCACCATTCTGTGCGCGCGAACCGCGCTCGGCACGATCAACCACACGCTGCTGTCGCTGCAGGCGATGCGGCATCGCCGGATTCCCATCCTCGGCGTCGCCTTCATCGGCGATGCGCACCCCGATACGGAACGGATCATCACGGAGATGGGCGCCACACATAGCCTGGGCCGACTGGCGCACCTCGATCCATTGACGCCAGACGCCCTGCGCCAGAGCTTCCGAACCCATTTCGACATCTCTCCTTTCGAAGCGGCGAACACCTGATGTCTCCCGCTCCGGCATCCCCCGTCTGGCATCCCTTCACCCAGCACGCGCTCGAACCGGCGATGAAAAGAATCGTCAGGACCGACGGCGCCTACCTCATCGACGAAGACGGCCGTTCGGCTCTCGATGCCATCTCCTCCTGGTGGGTCATCACCCATGGCCATCGGCACCCCACTATCATGGAGGCAATCCGAACGGCCACCGAAACCTTCGATCAGATCATCTTCGCCGAATACACCCATGAGCCGGCCGAACAACTGGCAAGAGGCCTGATCGCGCTCGCGCCGCCGGATCTAGCCCATGTCTTCTATTCCGACAGCGGCTCGACCGCGGTCGAAGTCGCCTTGAAGATGGCGCTTGGCTTCTTTCACAATACGGGAGGGCCCCGCGCGCGCATCGTCGTGATGGAACACAGCTATCACGGCGACACGATCGGCACGATGTCGGCCGGCGAGCGCGGCGTTTTCAACGCGGCCTACGAACCGCTTCTCTTCGCCGTCGATAAAATTCCCTTTCCCCTTCCCGGCCGTGAGCAGGACACGCTCGATGCCTTCGAGCAGGTCTGCCGCAAAGGGCAGGTCGCGGCCCTGCTGATCGAGCCGCTGGTGCTCGGCGCCGGCGGCATGCGTATGTATCCGCCGCATCTGCTGACCCAATTGAAACGCATTGCAGAGGTGTATGGCTGCCTGCTCATCGCCGACGAGGTCATGACCGGCTGGGGCAGGACCGGCACCCTGTTTGCCTGCGAACAGGCTGCCATCACGCCGGACATTCTCTGCACATCCAAGGGCCTGACGGGCGGCGCGCTGCCGCTGGCGGCAACGCTATGCTCGGCCGAAATCTTCGACGCACATCTGTCGGCCGACCGCAGCCGCACCTTCTTTCATTCGAGTTCTTACACCGCCAACCCGATCGCCTGCGCGGCGGGGCTCGCCAATCTCGGCGTCTGGCGGACCGAACCCGTGGCTGCGCGTATCAAATCCCTGGAGAACATGCATCGCGAAGGGCTGGCGCCATTCCGCAACGATCCGCGTTTCATCAACGTCCGCCAATCCGGCACGATCGCCGCACTCGATCTTGATGTTGCAGCGTCCGGATACTTCTCCGACGCCGGCCCCAGGCTGCGCGCTTTTTTTCGCGCAAGAGACCTACTCATCCGCCCGCTCGGTAATGTGATCTATCTGATGATGCCTTACTGCGTCACGTCCGCCGATCTCGACAGAGCCTATGCGGCCATCGATGAAGCGGCCGACATGATCGCAGCCGCCAGGAGGTGAGACCGGGAAAGGTGGCACCGAAGATGCATTTCACCTCGCCACGGGCGAAGCCCTACAGGGGTAGACATTCTTCAGCCCAATCGGAGCGGCCAGATGCAAACGGTCAAATTCCCCCTGTCTGGAAATGTCGTCCAATCGATCTGGACTGCATTCATGAGCCCCTTCAACAACCAGGTCGGCCTGGTCAACATCAATCTGGGCAAATCCTCCGCGCCCGAGGTTGAGCAGCAGGTGCTGGAGCAGGTCGGGAGCTACGGCAAGCAGTTGGGACGGATCGGCGATGTCCTGACGGTGCTGATGAAGCATTTCCACCCCGCCGAACCCTTGTCCGAACCCGAGCAGGAGGCATTGATCGCGCTGAAATTGATGCTCAAGGACATTGCGGACATCAAGGAGGAGCATCGGCGCCAAGCGCTGCGCCCCTGACCGCGATGCTCTAAGCCGGATAGGCCGAGCGCAAGAAGGTTTCCGTCGCGCGCACGGTTGCGGCGGGATTGTCCTCGAACAGCATATGGGCGGCATCTTCGATGTCGGCAGACACGCCGTTGGACACGGTGCGCAGAATCTGCGCATGCGCCTCGGCGCTCAAAATGTCCGACTTGAGACCGCGCACGATCAGGGCCGGACAGGAGACTTTCGCGAAATTGGCCCAGGATTTTTCGGGCGGGTCCATCATGCTCATCTGCGTGCAGGCGCGGTCGATGCGCCAGCTCATGCCCCCGCCAGGCAAGTCCTTCAGGGTGCAACGCAGGCGTGTTTGCAGAAGATCGTCTGGGGACGTCGGATGAAGTTCCTTCAGAAAGTCCATGGCCGCCTGGCGCGACCTGAACTCCGCCGGTGTCCGCTTGACCTCGCTAACGATCCGCTGGGTGCCGGCTGGCATGGGCTGCGGGCTCCAGTCATAGATGACCGTCGCTGCCACCGGTTCCGGATATTGCGCGGTAAAGGCGGCAGCGATGGCGCCGCCCAGCGAATGCCCCGCAAGCGCGAAGCGCGACAGCCCCAGGGCCTTGGCGAGGCCCAACAGATCGCGCACATAGGCCGCAATCGTATAATCGCCGTCGCTTGCCCAATCCGACAGGTTGCGGCCCCGCAGATCGGGCGCGATGACGAAATAGCGATCCGCTAGGGCGCTGCCCAGCGCCTCGAACCATTCGCCGTAGGCGCGCAACCCATGCTGCAGGACGATCGGCGGATGGCCGGGGGTGCCCCAGGTCACATAATGGATCCGCATGCCATCGAGATCGACCATACGGCTTGATGTGGCACTCATGACGGTCTCCGTAAACAGCGAGAAAGCCTCAATCCTTGCCTGACAGTTTGAGCGCGGCAACGCGAAGGCGCGGCAGCATCTCCTCCTTCGCCCGCCGCTCCGCCTGCGCGTCGTAAAGGCCGCCGACATGGAGCGCTGCGACGACACGGCCGTTCGGTTCTGAGATCGGCACGGCGAGGCCGAAGAAATTCTCTTCCTGCTGCCGCGCGACGAATGACCAGCCCTGTGAGCGGACCGCTTTCAGGTGCGCCATGAATTCAGCCTTCGTGCGGACGGTATGCTGCGTCAGCCGCTCGAGCTTCAACGCGCTCATATAATCCGCCAGCTCCTCGTCGCGGAGCGCGGCCAGCATGACATAGCCGATGGAACTGACATAGGCAGGAACGCGGGTGCCGATGCGCGGATCGAAGGTGAGCAGACGCCGCCCCGGCACGCGCCAGACGAAAATTACGTCAGCCGCGTCCAGCACGCCGATGGAGACCGTCTCGTTCAACTCGTCCGCCAACTGTTCCATCACCGCCTGGGCGGAGCGCCAGAAGAACAGGCCGCCGAGATAACGGTAACCCAGCGACAGGACTCGCGGCGTCAGGCGGAACAGCTTTCCATCGGTCTCCACATAACCCATGTGCTTGAGCGTCAGCAGGGCGCGCCGCGCGCCGGCCCGATCGAGCCCGACGATCTCGGCGATGGCTGCCATCGTCAGCGCCGGCTGATGGATGTCGAAAGCCTCCAGAACCTGAAGCGCCTTGGCCAGCGAAGCCAGATAAGCATCCTTGCGACCCGGCGCGGCGCGCTGCTCCAGCTTGTCTGCGATCAAATTATCGGTGTGCGCATTTGACACGCTAATAATTCCAGCCTACTCTATTTGAACATTATGTTCTACTATAGAACATTTGGACAGGGAACGCAAGCATGGACGACAATGTTTCTGCGGATTTTGTGTTCATCAACGGCCACGTCATCGACCCTGCCAATGATATCGATGGACCAGCCGACGTCGCGGTTCTGGACAAGAAGATTCTGGCGGTCGGCGCGCTCGGCGATCTCGCGCGCAGGAAAACAATCGATCTACATGGCGCCATCCTCACGCCGGGGCTGATCGACCTGCACGTCCATTGCTATGCCTGGCTCACACCTTTCGGTCTTCAGGCGGACGATGTCGGCATCAATGCCGGCTGCACGACGATCGTCGACCAGGGCAGCGTCGGCGCATGGACGTTCGGCGGCTTCCAGCACTATGTGCTCAAGCAATCGAAGACCGACATCCGGACATTTCTGTCGATCAACATCGCCGGGGCGCTGCAGGGCGGCCATCGCGGCGAGATGCTGCACAACCCGACCATGGTCGATGTCGGCGAGATCGCCCGCGTCGCCGGCCAGTTTCCGCAGATCGTGCGCGGCATCAAGTGCCACGGCGAGTCAGGCGGCTTTTCCAACTGGGGCGAAGTGGTGCTGCGCAAGGCCGTCGAGGCGGGCGACCGCTGCGGCCTGCCGCTCTACTGCCATACGGGCGAGCTGTTCCCCGTCGACGACAACAACCGGCCCGAGCCGCAGGACGTGCTTGAAGCCGTGGTCGATATCCTGCGCCCCGGCGACACCCTGGCGCATATCTACAGCGGCGCCCCCGACGGCATCATGTCCATCCACAAGACCGTGCCGCCGGCGGTGTTCCGGGCGCTCGACAAGGGCCTGCATTTCGACATCGGCTACGGTGTCAGCTTCCGCTTCGAGATCGCCCGGCAGATGATGTCGGAAAAGGTCTATCCGAATACGATTTCAAGCGATGCCCATGGCGCCTTCGCCGGTTTCTACGACGACAGCGAACTCGATTATTCGCTCTGCGGCGCGATGACCAAGATCATGGCGCTGGGCATGCCGCTGAAGGAGGTCATCCGCCGGGTGACCATCAACCCAGCTCGCATCCTCAGGGACGACCAGATCGGCACGCTGTCCGTCGGCACGCGCGCCGATATCACCGTGCTCGAACGCCTGGCCCGGAAGCGGACCTTTACCGATTACATGCGCAAGCAGCTCTCGAGCGACGAGCAACTGGTGCCGCGCATGGTCATGCGCGACGGCGAACTGTTCGAGCCGACGTGCCGCTACATTCCCGACCTCGATACGAGCACGCCATCGGCGCTTCTCAAGGTTGCTTGAACTTCCTGTTGCCCAGCAAAAGCCGTCAGGACATGCCGTGACAATCACCGTCGAACGTCTCGCGCCCATGCTGGGCGCCGAAATCACCGGGGTGGACCTCTCGCAACCGCTCACCGACGAGCAGTTCGATGCGATCCATGCCGCCTGGATCGAAAACAAGGTGATTTCATTTCCACGCCAGGACATCTCCAACGACGCCTACGAGGCCTTTGCGGCCCGCTTCGGCGAGCTCTATTCCATTCCCTTCCGGGATCGCGAAGGCACAACGGCCGTTCACGAACTGCGAACCGACGAAACCTCGACGTCGGCCTTCGGCGAGACATGGCATTGCGACATGTCCTCGGAAGAGCGGCCTCCGATGGGCACCATGCTCAGGCTTGTGCAAATCCCCAGGCACGGCGGCGGCGATACGATGTTCGCAGACATGTATGTCGCTTATGAAATGCTGTCTGAGAAGATGAAGAGCTTCCTCGACGGCATGACGGCGATCCATGATTCCAGCATCTTCACCAAGAAATACGGCACCACGAAAAACCTGCCTTCGGCCGTGCATCCCGTCGTCCGCACGCACCCCGTCAGCAAGCGCAAATCCCTGTTCGTCAACACCCGCTTCACCACACGCATCAACGAATTGAGCGAAGGCGAATCCCAGGCGGTTCTCGCCTATCTGTTTCGCCACATTGCCGAGACGCCGTACTTTCAGCTCCGGTTTCGCTGGTCGCCGAACACGCTCATCCTCTGGGACAACCGGTGCACACAGCACTGCGCAATCTTCGACTACTCGCCGCAATTGCGCCTCGGCTATCGCGTGATGATCCGCGGCGACAAGCCCGTCTGATACCGCCTGATATTGCCTGTTGATACGCAAGTAAGCCTGCGCAGACCAAACGAGGGACATGGGAGGAACGGCCTAACCTAACAACATTGGGGACTGTCATGTTTGAATCAAAGAACACACGACGGCGTTTCATTCAGGGGGGCCTGGCCGCATCGACGGGCCTCGCCCTCGCCTCGGCTGCAAGGCCCGTTCAGGCGCAACCCTTGCGCAAAGTGAAACTGACACTCTCCTGGATTCCGGATGCGACCTCGCTTCCGTGCCATGTGGCGAAAGCCAAGGGCTTGTGGGCACAACGCGGCCTGGATGTAGACGTCAGCCGCGGCACCGGATCGAGCGCAGCCGTCCAGTCCATGGTGAACGGCCAGTTCGACTTCTGTTATGCCTCCGCGCCGGCCGGCGTCGTCGGATCGACGAAGGGGATGAAGATCACTCATATCGCCGTCACCAGCTACAATTCGACGATGAGCCTTGCCGTGCTGGCCGACTCTCCCATCAAGACGCCGAAGGATCTCGAAGGCAGGTCGCTCGGTTGCGTCATCGAATCCGGCGATTATCCTTTCCTGCCGGTCTTTGCCGCCAAGGCCGGCATCGATCTGAAGAAGGTCAGCATCGTCCAGACAGATCTGAAAATCCGCAACCAGCTTCTCGTGCAAAAGAAGATCGATGCGATGACCGGCTACACGCAGACCTCCGCGCCGCTGCTGATCTCGCAGGGCGTCGGAATGCGCTATTTCCAATATGCAAACTACGGCCTGGCGCTTTACGGCAATTCGCTCATGACCCGGACCGAGCTCTACAACAAAGACCCTGCGCTGTGTCAGGCGGTTGTCGATGGCCTGCTCGAAGGCTTCAAATATATGATTCTAAATCCCCAGGAATCGTTGGATATTCTCATGAAGGAAGTGCCCGAGAGCGCGCTCGTCCCCACCGCCCGCAAGCAGTATGAGCTCGGCTACGGCGTCAATGTCGTGACGATGCTCCAGGGGCCGGTGCGCGAAAAGGGACTTGGTTACGGCGACCCGGCGGCCTTCGAGCAGATGATTGATCTGACCATGAAATATGTCGCCAAGCCTGGCGACATCCGCCCGACCGCAGCCGAAATGCTGACCAACGAATTCGTTGGCAAGCTGCATCTCGCCGCCGAGGAATGGAAACGGGTGGACGAGAGTGTCGCGTCGGCCAAGCAATACATTCTCTGATTGCCGCGCGCCCGCCGATCGCCGGATTGGCGCGGTGTTTGCTTGTTCCGCGGCTGGCCCGGAACCCGGCTGGCAGGACGCCAGCACTGATAACAGGGCAGTGTGATGCTTCCGACGAACCTTGAAGGTCCCGTTGCCGGCGTCAGTCGGTCGGCTGGCGTGCAACTGGCGGGCACGGCCAGATCGCTTGCGAGCGGTCTGCACGCATGGCTCTTGCCCGCAGCGTCCGGCATATTCCTGCTGGCCCTGTGGCAATTCATAGTGGTCTTCGCCAGGCCGCTTCCCACGATCCTGCCGGCGCCCGGCAGTGTTGCGATCGAAGTCCTGCAACAGGCGGGACAGCTTGCGGCCCACGCGGTCCCGACCGGCCTTCAGGCGCTCGCCGGTCTCGCGCTGGCTGTCGTGGTCGGCGTGGCATCGGCGGTTATCCTCACCACCAGCCGCCTGGCGCGCGAAGCGGTCTATCCGCTGCTCCTTGCCTTTCAGATCATTCCGAAAGTCGCACTCATTCCCGTGTTCGTGCTCTGGTTCGGCATCGACGCCGAGTCGCGCATCATCTACACGATGTTCATCAGCTTCTTTCCGATTTCGCTTGCAACGATCGCCGGGCTGGGCAGCGCCGACGCCGGCTCGCTTCGGCTTTGCCGGGCCTTGCGCGCGACGCGCTTCCAGACGTTCACGCAGGTCAGCGTGCCCTATGCCCTGCCGCATTTCTTCGCCGGGCTGAAGATCGCCGCCACCATGGCGATGATCGGCATTGTCGTGGCGGAGTTCATTTCGGCACGGCAAGGGCTTGGATATCTCATCCTCACCGGCGCATCGAAGCTCGACACCGCCTTCGTTCTCGCCGCTATCGCAATTCTCTGCGTTGAAGGTCTTCTCCTGTTCGGCACTGTCGCCTTGATCGAGAAGGTCGTCCGCAACCGCTTTGCGCTATAGTCCGATGTCGATCCCTGTGTCAGTCACCGCCTCGCAAACCGTGAACAGTGGCCAGCTTCCTCCCCGGCGGGGCTGGAAGCGCGCGCGCAGTCTCTGGCCCCGCGGCGGCTTGGGCGGGACGGCTCTGGCCATCAGACCCATCGTGCTTCCCATCCTTCTGCTCCTCGCGATCCTTGCCTTCTGGGATTGGTCGATCGTTTACTTCGATGTCTCGCCGAAGATCCTGGTCGGGCCCTGGACCATTCTGGCGCTCATCCGCGAGCATCCGGAACTGCTGATGCCGCATCTACAGCAGACGGCGCTGGAGACCGGCCTGAGCTGCCTGCTGGCCATTGTCGTCGGGCTTGTGGTCGGCGTCGTCCTGGGCCAGTCCTCGTTTCTCCGGCGCGCCTTCTATCCGCATCTCGTGACCCTGCAGGTCATCCCCAAGGTCGCCCTGATGCCGCTCTTCATCACCTGGCTGGGCACAGGCGCGGAATCGCGCATCAGCTTTGCGATCTTCATGTCGTTTTTTCCGGTGGCCCTCTCGACGATGGTCGGCGTCATCGCAACGCCGCCGCGTTTCATCGTTCTGGCCAGGGGCCTGCGCGCCAGCGAATGGCAGATCCTCAGCCAGATCAGGCTGCCGTTCGCGCTCTCCTACATCTTCACCGGCATCAAGGTCGCGGTCACCATGTGCGTGACAGGCATCGTTGTCGGAGAGTTCGTCACCTCGAAGTCGGGACTTGGCTACCTGATCGTCTTCGCATCCTATCTCGGCTCCGCCGGCGTCGCCTTTGCCTCGATCCTGCTGCTGTGCGGCTTCGGCAGCCTGCTGTTCGGCATCGTCGCACTCGCCGAAGCCATTTTCACACGCTGGTACCCCACCGATGCACGCCGCAACTGACTCTGCCCCGACATCGCCAGACGGAACCAATGCGATGAAGAAGGCATCCGCCTCGCCGAATTTCGTATCGATCCAGGCCGCCGGGAAAATCTATAATCCCGGCCCCAATCAGGTCGAAGCGGTCAGCCCGATTTCCATCGACATTCCCAAGGGACAGTTCGTTTCGATCCTCGGCCCCAGCGGCTGCGGCAAGAGCACCCTGCTGATGATGATCGCGGGGCTCGAGGCGGCAACGCAGGGCCGGATCTGCATCGACGGGGCGGTAGTCCGCGAGCCGCGCAATGAAGTCGGCATCATCTTTCAGGACCCCACCCTGCTGCCGTGGAAGACGGCCCTCGACAATGTGCTCTTCCCCATCCGCATCCGCGAACGGCTGGTCAAGCATTACGAGAAAGATGCGCTGGCCCTGCTCGAAACCGTCGGGCTCGGTGGCTTCGCCAACCGGCGTCCCTCGGAACTGTCGGGCGGCATGAAGCAACGCGTGGCGATCTGCCGGGCGCTGATTTCCGATCCGGACATTCTCCTGATGGATGAGCCCTTCAGCGCGCTCGACGCCATCACCCGCGACGAGATGAATGTGCTTCTCGGCGAGATCTGGGAACAGTACCATAAGACCGCGATCTTCATCACGCACAGCATAAGGGAA
>Ga0182744_1003977_pt1 | contig 11333 bp, 8 predicted proteins | sample eDN3rd30CKraftMG_FD_128525 | JGI IMG/M metagenome (GOLD analysis project Ga0182744, IMG submission 128525) | Enriched Miracle-Growth compost microbial communities from Emeryville, California, USA - eDNA 3rd pass 30_C Kraft MG (version 2) (version 2) ...
AAAACAACCCGCTGATGGCGGCTTCCTGGATCGAGCACCAGCACCGCGACGCCTTCTGGAAGCAGGGTTCGGTATGCGAGGACTATTCGCGCATCACGGCGGCGGTCTATGCCGTCGGCGGCTGGGCCGACGGCTATTCCAACGCCATCCCGCGCATGCTGGCCGGCCTGCCGGGACCGAAGAAGGGGCTGATCGGCCCATGGGCGCATGCCTATCCGCATGACGCCAATCCCGGCCCGCGGATCGGCTTCCTGCAGGAAGCGCTGCGCTGGTGGGATTTCTGGCTGAAAGGAAAAGACACCGGCATCATGGACGAGCCGATGCTGCGCGCCTGGATGCAGGAAAGCGTGCCGCCGGCCACGACCTACCCGGAGCGCCCGGGCCGCTGGATCGCCGAGGCGGCATGGCCGCCGGCTGGGCGCCAGCCGCAAATCCTGCATCTCGACGACCGCCGCCTGACCGACCGGCCGGGGAAGGGCGGCCCCGTCATCGTCGCGTCGAGCCTTTCCACGGGCGTCACCTTCGGCGAATGGTGCCCCTACGGGCTGGCCGGCGAACTGCCTTCCGACCAGCGGCCGGACGACGGACGTTCCGTCTGCTTCGATACCGAACCGCTCGCTGAGCGCGTCGAGATTTTCGGGGCGCCGGTGGTCGAACTGGAACTTGCGTCGCAGAAGCCGGCGGCGATGATCGCGGTGCGGCTGGAGGATGTGGCCCCGGACGGCGCCTCGACGCTGGTCACCTACGGGCTGCTCAACCTCGCCCATCGCGACAGCCACGAGCATCCGCAGGCGTTGGTGCCGGGGCAGACCTATCGCATAAAGGTGACGCTCAACGATGTCGCGCAGGCGTTTCCGGTGGGGCATCGCATCCGCCTGGCGCTCGCCACCTCGCACTGGCCGATCGCCTGGCCGTCGCCGGAGATGGGCGCGCTCACGGTTTTCACGCAGGCCAGCACGCTGGCGCTGCCGGTGCGCGCGCCGTTGCCGGGGGATGCCGACCTCCGGGCTTTTGCCGAGCCGGAGCAGGCCGAAAGCGAACCGCATGCCATCCGCAAGCTCGGCGGGCGCAACCGGTCGATCACCGAAGACCCGATGACCGGCGACGTTACCGTGACGGTGTTCCGCGAGCGCGCTTCCTATCACCTGCCGGCGATCGACCTGAATTTCGATGCCGACACGCGCGAGCACTACCGCATCAACGACGCCGATCCTTCGACCGCCAGCGCCGAGACCCGCTCGACCTGGCGGCTGGCGCGCGGCGACTGGCGCATCCGCACCGAAACCGCGACGCGGGTAAGCTGCACGCCTGCCGAATTCGTCATCCACGCTACCCTCGACGCCTTCGAAGGCGAAGAAAAAGTGGCCGGCCGGGTCTGGGAGAAGAAAATTCCGCGCCAGCTGGTTTGAGCCGGCACCGTTCGTGCCCTCGATAGGAGCGGCCATGGGCACGCTGGCGTGCTAAGCGCGGGACGAGGCATCCGAGGGGACCATGTCCGCCAACATGCTTAATACTTTACTAAAATCTTGATTTCGCTGTTGTTTGGTCAGGTTCCCGCAAGCTTTTCCGTGTAACGGTGTGCGGGCGGCGGGCATGACGGGGACGAACTATCGCTGCGGCTTGCCGCATGCGTGATCCAACATCCCTGACAGGATGCTCGTATCAGACAGCGATCCGGGCACCGTTCACGCGGCTCCGGGAAGGAGCAGCTATGTCAGTTCTTCCATTGAATTTTCCTGACAAGGCTAATGTCACGAAGCACCGGCTGCTTGCCTCCGCCGCCCCCCTGGTATTGGCGCTTTCGGTTTCCGCCGCTCCGCATGCCGCAGCCCAAACGGTGACACTCAACGGCGATACCGATCCTGCGACCGCTGCGGAAATTCTTCCCGACACTAATCTGACGATCGGCGTTTCCACAGCAGGCTCGATGACCATCACGGATGGCGGCCAAGTCAGCAATGCGGACGGCATGCTCGGTGCGGAAGGTGAAGGCGAGGCCCTGGTTTCCGGAGCGGGATCGACCTGGAAAAATTCCGGAAGGCTCACTGTCGGCGCCTATGGCGGCGGGTCGTTGCGCATCGAAGACGGGGGGCGTGTCGAGAATGGTCTTGGCATCGTCGGTAGCGGCGCGCGCGGCGACGTGGTGGTGACCGGTGCGAACACGACATGGGCAAACGGGGACTCTCTCGCCGTCGGCAACCATAATGTCGGTACCTTGCTTGTCGAGGATGGCGCGACCGTCACCAGCAGCCAGGGCTTCGTCGGCGGCGGGGGGCCAACCACCGCAAGCGCAACAATCGGTAGCGTCACCGTTACGGGGGCGGGGTCGAGCTGGTCCACAGTCCTTAACATCAGCATCGGAAATTACGGCACCGGCACACTGGTCGTCGAAGACGGTGCTCTCGTTCGCGCAGGTGCCGGTATTTACCTTGCATCATCCGCAGCAGAAGACAGTGGAACGCTGGTCGTGCAAGGCACGGATGCCGCTCGCGCCGTTCTCGAAACCAGCCGAATCAGCCGCGGCAGCGGGACCGCGCGCGTAACCATCGACGGCGGTATCGTGCGTGCAACGCAGAACGATGCCGCCTTCATCAACAATTTCGGCAGCGACGAATTCGTTATCGGCTCAGGCGGCGGCGTCTTCGATAGCAATGGCTTCGAGATAGGCATTGGTGCCGACATCGGAGGAGCGGGCACCCTCGTCAAGACGGGATTGGGCGTTCTCACGCTGTCCGGCAATAATGCCTATGCCGGCGGCACCGCCATCGAGGGCGGAACGGTGCGGATCTCCTCGGACGCCAATCTCGGTAGTGCGGCAGGGCGCCTGTCTTTCGACGGGGGCACGCTCAACACCGCGGCCGACGTCATCACAGGCCGCGGCGTCGACCTGATCGGAGCCGGCACCTTCCTGACGGACGCCGGGACGACGGCTACCCTGACCGGCGCTGTCAGCGGCGCGGGCTCCCTCACCAAGGATGGCGGCGGAACCCTCGTCATCGCCGGCGCGGCGACGCATTCCGGGGCCACGACGGTCGCCGCCGGCACGCTTGCCGCCGGCGCGACGAATACGTTCAGCGCGGCTTCGGCGACCGCGATTCTCGGCGGAGGGACGCTGGCGCTCAACGGTTTCGACCAGACCATTGCGGCGCTTGACAATGCCGGCCTCGTCAGTTTCGGAGGCGCGCCGGGCACGACGCTGACGGTCAACGGCAACTATGTCGGCAGTGGCGGAACGCTTGTTTTCAACACGACGCTCGGCGGCGGCGCCTCGCCGACCGATCGGCTGGTGGTGAACGGCGATACGTCAGGCACCAGCAATGTGCGGGTGACCAATATCGGTGGGGCCGGCGCGCCTACGGTGGACGGCATCAAGCTTATCGAGATCGACAACCTCTCCAACGGCGATTTCAACCTGCTGGGGGACTACGTGCTCAACGGGGAACAGGCTGTTATCGCGGGGGCCTACGGCTATGCGCTACGCAAGAACGGCGTCAGCACCCCGGCCGATGGCGACTGGTACCTGCGTTCGACGGGCCTGGCACCGACCTTGCCGGTCTACGAGAACTACCCGCAGGTGCTGCTCGGCATGGTCGACCTGCCCACCCTGCAGCAGCGCGTCGGCACCCGCTACTGGACGGCGCTCGACGGCGCCGCACCGGCCGGCGGCGCCACCCCTTACGCCATCTGGGCGCGCATCGAGGGCGCGCATGGCCGCGTCAAGTCGGCCGGCTCGGACAGCGGCGGTGCCCGCTTCGACCACGACAGCTCGCTCGTGCAGGTCGGTCTGGATGGCCAGCTCGCCGCCAATGCCTCGGGCATGTGGGTGGGCGGGCTGACCGCACAATATGGCCGCGCCAGCGCCGACATCCATTCCGGTCTCGGCGACGGCTTCAACACCACCACCAGTTACGGCATTGGCGCGACGCTGACCTGGTATGGCGAGAACGGCCTTTATATCGACGGCCAGGCGCAGCTTGCCGCGCTGCGCAGCAACCTTTCCGCTGCCGACATCGGCAGCATCGGCAACGGCCTCCATGGCAGCGGCCACGCGCTGAGCCTGGAGGCCGGCCGCAAGACCCAGCTTGGCGGCGGCTGGTCGCTGACGCCGCAGGTGCGACTCGCCTATGCCTCGGTCGACTTCGACCGCTTCACCGACAGGTTCGGCGCCGAGGTGTCGCTCAGGAAGGGCGGCAGCCTGAAGGGCCGGCTCGGCATCGCGGCCGACTACGAGCCCGGCGCCGGCAAGCATGTCTACGGCATCGGCAACCTGACCTACGAGTTCCTCGACGGTACGGCAGTGGCGGTGTCAGGCGTTGACCTCGCCATCAAGCCGCAGCGCTTCGGCGCCGAACTCGGCCTCGGCGGCAGCTACGGCTGGAACGGCGGCAAATACGCGCTGCACGGCGAGATGCTGGCTGCCACCAGCTTTGCGGGCAGCCGCAGCCTCAAGGGAACCGTCGGCTTCACCATGGGCTTCTAGCAACGGGTGGTTTCCAGCCGCCTCGGCCCGTGCGCCAGACCCTTGGCGCGCCGGGTGAGTCTCGACAGGGAGCGATTGCCCAGGAAAGCGAAACACCAGCGTCCTTGGATGAGAGGGCGAGGTGGCGGCCGCCGGCCTGACTGCAGCCAACCGGTCATGCCCGGCCAGATGCGAAGCGGAATATGGCGCATGACCGGGGATTGCGACGAAGCGCTATCCTACACGATAGAGCGTGCGCAAACCCCGGCCCGAAGCCCGACTGGTAAGAAGGTGCTATCTATTTGATAACAATAGATATGTCTGGATTATTTGTATGGCGACCGGCGGTGATGGCGGAGAGAGCGGGATTCGAACCCGCGATACGGTTCCCCGTATACACACTTTCCAGGCGTGCGCCTTCAACCACTCGGCCACCTCTCCGTCCTTGGCGCAGCGTCGCGGCCGGTTTCGCCGCGCGGGTCGGGACATGCGCCATGTCCTTGCAAAGCAGGCGCGGTGTTTCCACGCCCCGGCTGCCGCCGACCAGCGGCATCCTCGCGCATCCAAGCCGACAAAGCATGGGATGCGGGGCTCATCTAGTCGATCCGGAGCCGAATGCCAAGCCATAAGGCATTGCTTTTTGGCGATCCCGCCGGCTTTGTCCGAATAGGCGTGAGGGCAGGGCCGTTTCGTGCGGCGGCTTTCGCACAGACATTGCGCGGCAGGCGGCCGCGTCCTATCAGTGAAGCGTGAAGAGAACCGCTAAAGGGTCCGCATGCTCCGCTTTCTTTTCCGGCTTGCCGCCATGGTCGCCCTGTCGGTCGCCGTCATCATGGCGGTGCTGGACACGACCCGCACCGTGGCGGCCTCGGCGCTGGTAGTGACGCCCTTGAAGGCAAGCTGGCTTTCCGTCTCGCCGGATACGCTGGCCGCATTCGAGGCCTTCGTGCGGGAGAAGATCGGCCCCGCGGCCTGGGACATGGCCATCGCGCATGTGCTCGAGCTTCCGGGTTTTGCCGTCTTTGCGGGACTGGCGCTGTTGCTTTACGCGATCGGTTACCGGCGCAGGCCGCGCGACCCGCGCTTCCCGCCGGCGTCGTGACGGGCCGGATAAGCACCGATGTTTTTTCTCGCGGACATGCTCAACAAGAAGCTGCATTTGCCCAGGCCGGAGGAGGCCCTGCCGGGGCGCGGCAAGCCGCTTCGCACCGCCGCGCGCCATCACGTCTCCAAGCGCCCGCTGAAGGGGCCGTATCCCGAGGGGGCGGAAAGCATGGTCTTCGCCATGGGCGATTTCCATGCGGCCGAGCGCCTGTTCTGGCCGCTGGAGGGCGTGTGGGTGACCGCGGCCGGCTTTTGCGGCGGCACGACGCCCAATCCGACCTATCAGGAGGTCGGAACCGGCCTTACCGGACATGCGCAGGCCGTGCTCGTCGTCTTCGACCCGGCGATCGTTTCCCTGCCCGGCCTGCTGAAACTGTTCTGGGAAGCGCATGACCCGACGCAGGGCATGCGCCAGGGCAGCGATCTCGGCACCTTGTACCGGTCGGGGATCTATCCGCGCGACGCCGGGCAGAACCGGGTGACGCTTGCCTCGCGGGACGCCTACCAGGCCGCGCTGCATGGCGCGGGGCTTGGTGCCATCACGACCGAGGTCGTGCCGGAGGCGCCGTTCTATTTCGCCGAGGCCGATCATCAGCAGTATCTTGCCAGGAACAGGAGCGGCAGCGCCGGCCTGACGGGCACCGGTGTCGTGTTTCCCGATTCGGCCCGGGCCTGAGGCGGGTTCGGGCGGCTCAAGATTCCGGGTGAATTTTGCGGCAGGCCATGCCAGATTGCCCTCGGCTTCAAGCGGAGGAGCTTGTGCTGACGGCCGCGCCGGCCGACCGGGCGGCGGGCAACGCTACGATGAGACGAACCGACAGGGTGGATTTTATGAAACGTATTGTGCTTGGCCTTCTGGCCGCGACTGCAATGTCGCTTCCGGCCTTCGCCGCGGATATACAGCCCGCGCTGCTTTATGATCTCGGCGGCAAGTTCGACAAGTCCTTCAACGAGGCCGCCTATAACGGCGCCGAGAAATTCAAGGCCGAAACGGGCGTCGCCTATGTCGAGTTCGAGGTGTCGAACGCCTCGCAGCGCGAGCAGGCCCTGCGCCGCTTTGCCGAAGACGGCCGCAACCCGATCGTCATGGCCGGTTTTTCCTGGGTCGAATCGCTGCAGAAGGTGGCGGCTGAATATCCGGAACTGAACTTCGCCATCATCGACGACCAGGTCGACCTGCCCAACGTGCGCTCGCTCAAGTTCAAGGACAATGAAGGTTCCTATATCGTCGGCGTGCTGGCGGCGATGGCCTCCAAGACCAAGAAGGTCGGCTTCATCGGCGGCATGGACGTGCCGCTCATCCGCAATTTCGAATGCGGCTATGTCGGCGGCGCCAAGGCGGCGGGCGCGACCGAGGTCATCCAGAACATGACCGGCGACACGCCGGCGGCGTGGAACGACCCGGCCAAGGGCGGCGAGATCGCCAAGACGCAGATCGACCAGGGCGCCGACGTCATCTATGCGGCGGCCGGCGGCACCGGCGTCGGCGTGCTGCAGGCGGCGGCGGACACCGGCAAGCTCGGCATCGGCGTCGATTCCAACCAGAACGGCCTGCAGCCGGGCCATGTGCTGACCTCGATGCTGAAGCGCGTCGACGTGGCCGTCTACAGCGCCTTCATGGATGGCAAGAACGGCACCTTCAAGGGTGGCCTCAACGATCTCGGCCTCAAGGAGGGCGGCGTCGACTACGCCATGGACGAGAACAACAAGGACCTGGTCACGCCCGAGATGAAGGCCGCGGCCGACAAGGCCAAGGAAGACATCATCTCCGGCAAGATCCAGGTGCACGACTACAACACGGACAATAAGTGCCCCTATTGACCGGGAACTTTGCCGTTTCCTGAGGATCGCCGGGCTTGTCCCGGCGATTTTCGTAAGGAGGGTGGATGACCGTCACCGTCGAACCCATGACCGGAGATGACGTCGAGCCGGCAGCGCGGTTGCGGATGCCAGCGTTCTTTTCCGGCAGCGACCGTACCCTCGAACAGGATATGGCCGGCTTGCGCGGGCTTGTCGCCGAGGCCGGCGGTTTCCAGGTTTCCCTGGTTGCCCGCATGGGCGACGAACTGGCGGGGTCGGTCCTGCTGGTGCGAGACGAACTGGATGCCCGGCATGACGTCGGCCCATGGCTGGCCGGGCTGGTGGTGGCGCCGCAGGCGCGGCAGCGTGGCATAGGCACCGCCCTGGTGAGGGCGGTCGAAGCGCATGCACGTGGGCACGGGATCGAAAGGCTTTACCTTTATACGTGGGAGGCCCGGCGGTTCTATGCCTTGCTCGGCTGGCGTGTAGTCGAGACCTTTGACGACGGCGGCGAACCGGCGATGCTGATGGCGCGCCGCCTGTCCTAGCCTGCCCACCGGAGCGGGTGCGCCGACGCTGCTGCCACCTACCAGTGCGGCGGCTTGGTCACCGGGATTTCCGGCGCCGCCTGTTCCTCCAGCAGCAGGAAGCGCTCGGTCAGCGCGTCCAGCTTGTGCTGGAGGCGGTCGATCACCTTCCATTGCTCGGCGAGTTGACCGGAAAGTTCGTCGATGACCTTTTCCTGCTCCGCCACGCGCATTTCCAGCGTCGTTACTCGATCGGGATCGATCGCCATCGGGTATTCTCCATTTGCTGCCGGGGGCTTGCCTGCCGTACCGCGGCAGCTTTGCGGCCAATGATTTCAGCCTCGCTCGAAATTGGCAAGCGTGCCGCTCGCAGCCGCCCGCCGGCCGGCGCGAGGCCGATTGGCAGCGCGCGGGCACCATGCTAGCAAAGATAAAAGAATGGGAAGCGTTGCATGGCTGAGGCCGCGATCGAGCTGATCGGCATCAACAAGAGCTTCGGTGCCGTCCATGCCAATCGCGACATCAATCTCGAGGTCGCGCGCGGCAGCATCCACGGCATCGTCGGCGAGAACGGCGCCGGAAAATCGACGCTGATGTCGATCCTCTACGGCTTCTACCAGGCCGACAGCGGCGAAATCCGCGTCAACGGGCAGGCAAGGGCGATCCGGGCTTCCAACGAGGCCATCGCCGCCGGCATCGGCATGGTGCATCAGCACTTCATGCTGGTCGACAATTTCACCGTGCTGGAAAATGTCATTCTGGGCGCGGAGAACGATCCGCTGCTGAAGAAAAGCATCGCTCGGGCGCGCTCGGAACTGGTGCGCCTGGAGCGCGAATACGGCTTGCAGGTCGATCCCGACGCGCTGATCGAGGAACTGCCGGTCGGCCTGCAACAGCGGGTCGAAATCCTCAAGGCGCTCTATCGCGGCGCCGAAATCCTCATCCTCGACGAGCCGACCGGGGTGTTGACGCCGGCCGAGGCCGACCACCTGTTCCGCATCCTGCGGCAGCTGAAGGAGCAGGGAAAGACGGTGGTGCTGATCACGCACAAGCTGCGCGAGATCATGGCGATCACCGACACGGTGTCAGTGATGCGGCAGGGCACCATGGTGGCCACCCGCGAGACTGCGAAGACGACGGTGGAGGAACTGGCGGAACTGATGGTGGGGCGGCGCGTGCTACTGCGCGTCGAGAAGGGCGAGGCGCGACCCGGCGCGGTCAAGCTCGCCGTCAGCGACCTGACGGTCAAGGACGGGCGTGGCGTCACCATGGTCGATCAGGTCTCCTTCGAGGTGCGCGCCGGCGAAATCGTCGGCATCGCGGGCGTGGCCGGCAACGGCCAGTCCGAGTTGATCGAGGCGATCGCCGGCATCCGCAGCGCCGTTTCGGGCAGCGTGATGCTCGATGGCAGGCCGATCGACGTGACCGGGGCCGCCGATCCCGGCGAACTGCGCGAGCGCGGGCTGGCGCATGTGCCGGAGGACCGCCACCATGTCGGGCTGGTGCTGGCTTTCGAGGAAAACGAGAACTCGATCCTCGGCTATCACGACCACGAGCGCTACGCCAAGGGCGTGTTCCTCGACATCGACGCCATCCGCGACGCGGCGAAGGAGAAGATCGAGAAATACGATATCCGCCCGGCCGACTGCCGACTGAAGACCGCCAATTTCTCCGGCGGCAACCAGCAGAAGATCGTTCTGTCGCGCGAGATGGAACAGGATCCGGGCGTGCTCGTCGTCGGCCAGCCGACGCGCGGCGTCGACGTCGGGGCCATCGAATTCATCCACAAGCGGCTGATCGCCATGCGCGACGCCGGCAAGGCAGTGGTGGTGGTCTCGGTCGAGCTGGACGAGATCCGTTCGCTGTCGGACCGTATCCTGGTGATGTTCGAGGGCCGCGTCGTCGGCGAAAGGGGACCGGAGGCGAGCGAGGGCGAACTCGGCCTGCTGATGGCCGGCGTCGAGCGGAGGCAGGCGGCCGAATGAGCACCCCCTATGCCAAGCTGCCCGCGTGGGCCGACTACGGGCTGATCCCGCTGCTCAACCTCGTGGTTGCCTTCTTCGTCGCCGGCCTCGTCGTGCTGCTGGTCGGCGAAAGCCCGTTCCGCGCCGCCGCCATCCTGATCGAAGGGGCGTTCGGGCGCGGGCAGGGCATCGCCTATACGCTCTATTACGCCACGACCTTCATCTTCACCGGCCTGTCGGTTGCGGTCGCGGTGCATTGCGGCCTGTTCAACATCGGTACCGAGGGACAGGCCTATATGGGCGGGCTCGGGGTGGCGCTCACCTGCCTTGCCTTCGATAGCGTCCTGCCATGGTGGCTGACATTCCCGCTCGCCATCCTCGCCTCGGCCGGCGTCGGCGCGCTGTGGGCGCTGATCCCGGCCTATCTGCAGGCGCGGCGCGGCTCGCACATCGTCATCACCACCATCATGTTCAACTTCATCGCCGCCTCGATCATGGTCTACCTGCTGGTCGGGCCGCTGAAGCCGCTGGCCTCGCAGGCGCCGCAGACGCGGCTGTTCCTCGAAGGCGGGCAGCTGCCCAAGCTCAACTGGCTGATCGAGCTGTTCGGGGGCAGGGTGCGTTCCGCGCCCTTCAACGTGTCCTTCCTGCTGGCGCTCGCCATGGCGTTCTTCATGTGGGTTCTGGTGTGGCGCACACGCTTCGGCTACGAAATGCGCACCTACGGCTTTTCGCCGAAGGCCGCCCGCTACGCCGGCATCTCGGAAACCCGCATCATCATCCTGACCATGATGATTTCCGGGGCCTTCGCCGGCATGATGGCGCTCAACCCGACCATGGGCGACCAGCACAACGTCGCCATCGACTTCGTCGGCGGGGCAGGCTTCGTCGGCATCGCGGTGGCGCTGATGGGCCGCTCGCACCCGGTCGGCATCGTGCTGGCGGCGATCCTGTTCGGCATGCTCTACCAGGGCGGCGCGGAACTGGCCTTCGAGATGCCCGCGATCTCGCGCGACATGATCGTCATCATCCAGGGGCTGGTGATCCTGTTCGCGGGTGCGCTGGAACATATGCTGCGGCCGCAGGTGCAGGCGCTGTTCGCCGTGTTCAGCCCGCGTTCGGTCGGCATCGCGGCTGCGGCAAAGGACGGCTGAGATGGATATCTTCGACGCCTCCCTGCAGGTACTCAACTCTACCATCCGGCTTTCGGTGCCGCTGCTTCTTGCCTGCCTGGCGGGTCTCTACTCGGAGCGCTCCGGCATTTTCGACATCGGGCTGGAGGGCAAGATGCTGGCCGGCGCCTTTGCCGGGGCGGCGGCCGCCGCCGTGTTCCACTCCGCGCTGATCGGCATCGGCATGGCGATCCTGATCTCGGTCGGGTTTGCGCTGGTGCACGGCTTCGCCTCGATCACGCATCGCGGCAACCAGATCGTCTCCGGCGTCGCCATCAACTTCATCGCCGCCGGCTCCACTATCATC
>Ga0182744_1003978_pt1 | contig 11332 bp, 10 predicted proteins | sample eDN3rd30CKraftMG_FD_128525 | JGI IMG/M metagenome (GOLD analysis project Ga0182744, IMG submission 128525) | Enriched Miracle-Growth compost microbial communities from Emeryville, California, USA - eDNA 3rd pass 30_C Kraft MG (version 2) (version 2) ...
CATCGCGGCGCCGGCCTCGGCGGCGGCAACGACGAGCGCGAGCAGACGCTCAACCAGTTGCTGGTCGAGATGGACGGCTTCGAGGCCAACGAAGGCATCATCCTGATCGCCGCTACCAACCGGCCCGACGTGCTCGACCCGGCCTTGCTGCGGCCCGGCCGCTTCGACCGCCAGGTGGTGGTGCCGAACCCGGACGTCGTCGGCCGCGAGCAGATCCTCAAGGTGCATGTGCGCAAGGTGCCGCTGGCGCCCGACGTCAACCTCAAGACCATTGCCCGCGGCACGCCCGGCTTCTCCGGCGCCGACCTGATGAACCTCGTCAACGAGGCGGCGCTGATGGCCGCGCGCCGCAACAAGCGCATGGTCACGCAGGGCGAGTTCGAGGATGCCAAGGACAAGGTGATGATGGGCGCCGAGCGCAAGTCGCTGGTGATGACGGAGGAGGAGAAGCTCCTCACCGCCTATCACGAGGGCGGCCACGCCATCGTCGCGCTCAACGTCGCCGCCACCGATCCGGTCCACAAGGCGACGATCATCCCGCGCGGCCGCGCGCTCGGCATGGTCATGCAGTTGCCCGAGCGCGACAAGCTGTCGATGTCGTTCGAGCAGATGACCTCGCGGCTCGCCATCATCATGGGCGGGCGCGTCGCCGAGGAGATGGTGTTCGGCAAGGACAAGGTGACCTCCGGCGCGGCTTCCGACATCGAGCAGGGCACCAAGCTCGCCCGCATGATGGTGACGCGCTGGGGCTTCTCCGACGAACTCGGCCCCGTCGCCTATGGCGAGAATCAGGACGAGGTATTCCTCGGCTACCAGGTGGCGCGGCAGACCAATATCTCGGAGGAGACGAGCCGCAAGATCGACGCCGAGGTGCGCCGCTATGTCGAGGCCGGGCTTGCCGAAGCGCGGCGCATCCTGACCGAGAAGCGCGCCGATCTCGAAACGCTGGCCAAGGGCCTGCTCGAGTTCGAGACGCTCTCCGGCGACGAGATCAAGGACCTGCTCAACGGCATCCGGCCGAACCGCGAGACGGTGATCGAGCCGGCCGGCCCGCGCGTCTCCGCGGTGCCCTCGGCCGGCCGTGGCCGCCGCGGCCCCGAAACCGGACCGCTGGAGCCGCAGCCGCAGGCGTAAGCGGCTGACACAAGATCGATGACGGCCGGGCCTTTCGCCCGGCCGTTGCTTTTGATACCGCCTGCCTGCCTTCTCGTGACGTTTTCTCCCGATGCTCGAACCCGCGCGCCCCGAAGTGGAGCCTTACTGGTCGGCGGCCGGCTGGTGGGTCGGCCTGCGACTCTCGCTGCCGATCCTCGCCAGCCTCGTCCTGTTCGGTCTGGCGGTCGGCGCCGCCGGCGCGCGCGCCGGCCTGTCATTCGTCGAAAATCTGGCGATGAATGTCGTCGTCTTCGCCGGCGTCTCGCAGATGGTGGCGCTGGAAATCTGGCCGCAGACCTTCACCTGGAGCACGGTGGCGACGCTGACGCTGATCACCGCCGTGGTCAATTCGCGGATGTTTCTGGCCAGCGCATCGATGCACGTGTGGCTGGCGCGGGCGCCGGCCTGGCAGACGGTGCCGCTGCTCTATTACCTCACCGATACGAGCTGGCTGGTATCGATGCGCTATCGCGCCGAGGGCGGGCGCGATCTTGCCGTCTGCGCGGCCTCGACGCTGTTCATCGTCGTTGTCTGGCTGGCGATGACGGTCGTCGGCTACCTGCTCGGCGCGCGCGTCGGCAATCCGCGCACCTACGGCCTCGATCTGGTGATGCCGGTGTTTTTCGTCGTCATGCTGGTGCCGCTGTGGAACGGCCCGCGCCGCGCCGTCGGCTGGGCCATCGCCGGCTTCGTGGCGCTGGCGACGGAGCGGCTGCTGCCGGGCTGGTGGTTCATCATCGTCGGCGCGGTTGCCGGGGCGGTCGCCGGCGGCCTGCTCGAAGAGCGCCGGCAGGTGGCTCTATGAGCGCGACCGACATGAGCGCGATCAGCCTGCAATCGCACGGCGTGTGGATCACCATCGCGGCGATGGCGGCGGCAACCTTCGCCCTGCGCGCCGGCGGGTTCCTGCTGATGCGGCGCGTGTCGATGACGCCGCGGCTGCGCGCCATGCTCGATGCGTTGCCGGGCGCGGTCATTGCCGCCACCGTGCTGCCCCTGGTGCTGCGCGACGGCGTCTCGGCGGTGCTGGCTGTCGGCGTCGCGCTGGCGGTGATGGCGGCAAGCCGCAACGACTTTCTCGCCGTCGTGTGCGGCATCGGCGCGGTGGTGCTGGCGCGCGCGTTGCCGGTTTGAGCCGTTCGGCGCGGCCGTGGCGGTGGGCGGGTATGGCGGAACCGGCGCGGCGACTCAAATTGCGGAAAGGTTGGGTTGCGGGGACGGTGGGGTTGCGGCAAAGGCATTTCTCCCGCACCGCCGAAGCGGCTACGATACTGGCGTCTATGATGCCGGCTTGGAGGTGCCGAATTCATGTCCGCTGAAACCACCAAGCCCGTCATGCCGCAGGCTGCCCCGCAAGCTGCCTCACAAGCCGCCTCACAGAAGACCGCGCATCTGAAGGAGGATAACCCGGCGCTGCGCCGCCGGCGCGGCTATGACGGACCGGCGCTGTTCTCCTTCGGCTTCCGGCCGTTCTTCCTGGCGGCGGCGCTGTGGGCGGCGCTCGGCATCCTGTTGTGGCTGCCGCAGTTCTTCGGCGACATCGAATTGCACAGCCATCTGTCGCCGCTCGAATGGCACATCCACGAAATGCTGTTCGGCTATGTGGCGGCGGCGGTCGCCGGTTTTCTGCTCACCGCGATCCCGAACTGGACCGGGCGGCTGCCGGTCAACGGAGTGCCGCTCGCCGGACTTGCGGCGTTGTGGCTTGCCGGCCGCATCGCGCTCCTCGCCTCGGCCGGTCACGGTGTCGCGGCGGCGGCGATCGACGTGTCGTTTCTCGTGGTGCTGGCGGCGGTGGCGGCACGCGAGATCGTCGCCGGCCGCAACTGGCGCAATCTGCGGGTGCTGCTGGCGCTCGGCGTGCTGATTATCGGCAATGTCGTGTTCCACGCCGAAGTGCTGATCGACGGCTTTGCCGATTACGGCATCCGCATTTCGATCGGCGGCGTGATCCTGCTGCTGACGCTGATCGGCGGCCGCATCGTGCCGAGCTTCACCAACAACTGGCTCAACCGCAACAATCCGGGGCGGCTGCCAATCGCCTTCTCGCGCTACGATGCCGCGACCATCACGATGAGCGCGCTGGCGCTCCTCGCCTGGGTGATCGCGCCGGGCGAACCGATCACCGGCGCGCTGTTGATCCTCGCCGGTCTCATGCAGGCGCTGCGGCTTTCCCGCTGGGCGGGCGACCGAACGGTCAGCGACCGGCTCTTGCTGATCCTGCACGTCGGCTACGCCTTCATCCCGCTCGGCTTCGTGCTGCTCGGCGCCGCCTTGTGGGTGAACGCTTTGCCGGAGAGCGCCGGCATCCATGCCTGGACGGCGGGCGCGGTCGGCGTGATGACGCTGGCGGTGATGACGCGCGCCAGCCTCGGCCATCTCAAGCAGCCGCTCGTCGCCTCCGGCAGCACGCAGGCGATCTATGCGCTGGTGCTGGTCGCCGCGCTCCTGCGGATCGTCGCGGCGTTCGCCGGCGGTTCCGGCCTCCTGGTGGCGGCGGGCCTGTTCTGGGCGGCGGCGTTCCTTGGCTTCGTGATCTGCTACGGCCCGGCGCTCGCCGGCCGGCCGCCGTCCTGGACGATCACCGGGCGGCGCACGCAGGCGAAAGCCTGACGCGCCACGCTGACGACAAGATGGCCGCGATGCCGCTGCCGAACCGCGTCGATCCGTTCGGGACCCTGTTCGCCGATCCGGCGCGCGGCTCCTTCATGGGCAATCGCGGCGGGCGCATACACGACGCCGAGTGCCGGCTGACGCGGCGTCGCTTTGCCTCGCGGCAATGGATCTGCTGCGTGCTGGCGTTCAAGGGTCGCCACCGCGCGGTCTGGGGCAAGGGCTATACCGAACTGTTCTTCCTCGACGAGCCGACGGCGTTCGCCGCCGGGCATCGCCCGTGTTTCGAGTGCCGCCGCGCGGATGCGGTTGCGTTCGCGAGCGATTTTGGCGGGGGAGAGCCGGCACGCGCCGATGCGATGGATCGCGTCCTGCATGGCGAGCGCCTCGACGGCCGGGAGAAGCGGCTGCACCGCCTGCCGATCGACACGCTGCCGGACGGCGCCGCGCTGACGCCGGACGGGCGCACGGCGCTGATGCTGAAAGCCGGACGCCTGCTGCGCTGGTCGCCGTCAGGCTATGCCGATGCGGGCGAGCGCCCGCGCCGCGGCGATGTCGATGTGCTGACGCCGCCCGCGATCCTCGACGTGCTGCGGCGCGGTTATCGGCCGTGCTGGCATCCGAGCGCCGGGTAGCCGTCGTCGTACGCGGACATAGCCCGTCAAAGACGGGCTATGTCCGGCCATGAAAGATGACGGCCCCCAGCCTACGCCTTGAATCGCGGCGCCAGCCGCAGCGCGTTCTCGCGGTCGACGGCCCTGAGTTCATCGGCGGTGAAGTTCCGCTTCAGCGCGTCGAGATAGTCGGTGGCGCGGCGATAGGGGAAGTCGGAGCCGAAGACGATCTGTGAGGTCGGTACCATCTTCTTGACGGCGGCAAGCGTCACGTCGTTGGGGATCGCTGCGGTGTCGTAGTAGAAGCCGTCGATCAATTCGTCGATCTGCTCGCGAGTGAACTTGCCCTTGTAGGGCGGGATCGCGATCGACTGCACGGTGAAACGCTCGTAGAAGGCGGTGAGCGCGCCGCCGCCATGCGACCAGATCCAGTTGATGTCGGGATATTTCTGCGCGGTGCCGGAGAAGATCACCGAGAAGATCGAGCGCGTCGTGTCGGTGCCGAACTCGATCAGCGCGGGGGCGATGCCGCGCACCAGATTGCCGCAGCAGTTCGCCGAGGTCGGATGCGTGTAGACGGTGGCCTTGCGGCGGTTCAATTCCTGCCACACCGGCTCGAACTCGGCATAGCCCAGCCACTTGTCGCCGTAGCTGGTCATGATGCCGACGCCGTCGACCTTGAGCGTATCGAAGGCATATTCGATCGCCTTGAGTGACTCGTCGATATAGGGCAGCGGCAGCATCGCCCAGGTGCCGAAGCGGCCCTTGTGATCGGTTTCGAGTTTCTTGGCGTATTCGTTGCTTTCCTTGGCGATGCGCGCGGCGTCGGCGGCCTTGAGGCCGAAGGTCTGCGGCGTGGTCGGCGAGGTGATCGACACCGCGACACCGCCCTTGTCCATGTCGTCGAGCGTCTTCTGGATCGTCCAGTTGGCGAGCGGCGGATTGTCCTGCTTCATGCTCTTGACCGCGTCGAGCCAGGTCGGCGGCGAGATATGGTGATGCACGTCGATGCGGTGCGGCTTCACCGCCGGCGCCGCCGGCTGGGCGCTCGCACCCGCGCCCTGCGCGAAGCTCTCGACGGTAAAGCCGCCGGCGGAGAGCCCGGCACCGAGCGCCAGCGCCGCGCCGCCCTTGAGCCACTGGCGGCGGCTCAAGCCCGGCGAGGCGTGCGGCAGGCCGCAATTGCAGAGCGACGAAAATCCGAACCTGGCAGTCATCTGTATCCTCCCATGGTCTTCGCGGTTTTTCTGGTGACGGCCTGCCGATCGACAGGCTTGTGCGGGCGAGTGTAAGGCCCTGCGCGCCGGCTTGTCGCGGCCTTCCGGCGTGGGTCAGCGATGTTTTACCGGCAAGGCTGTGGGCGGCGGTATGTCGGCACTCCAGAACAGCGCGACGATCCCGGCCATCAGCGCCAGCACGACGACGAGCAGCGCCACGCAGGCCGGATAGTCGCCGTAGCGGAAGGCGAGGCTGCACAGCGCGCCGCCGAAAGTGCCGCCGATGTAAAAGCACGTCGCATAAAGCCCGACCGCCGAGGAGCGGCCGGCCTGCGCGGTGAGCGCCACATAGCCGGTGGAGACCGCCTGGCACATCAGCCCGCAGGCGGCGCAGATCGTCAGCCCGACGAGGATCACCCACAGCGGCGCGGCGAGCGTCAGCGCGGTGCCGGCGATCCAGGCGGCGATCAGGCCGATCATCAGTCGGCGGCGGCCGAAGCGCGCCACCAGCCGGCCGACCGAGGGCGCCGTCGCCGAACCGAACAGATAGGTGAAGAAGATCGCCCCGAGCAGGCTCGGCGTCAGCAGATAGGGCGGCGCCGCCAGATGGAAGTTGATGAAGGTGAACAGGCCGATGAAATTGAACAGCACGCCGAAGCCGACCGCGAAGGTGGCGATGAGCTTCGGGTTGCGCAAATGCGCCAGCATCTGCCGCGCCGACGTCATCAGCCCGGCCGAGCGCACGAAGTTGCGTTCGCGCGGCAGCAGGAAGAAGACCACGACCGCGCCGATGAAGTTGATCGCCGCGAGGCAGACGAACGCCGTCCGCCAGCCGGCGGCGTCGGTGATCAGCCCGGTGAGGAAGCGGCCGGAGAAGCCGCCGAGGCTGGCGCCCGCAGTATAGAGCCCGATCGCGGCGGTGGCCTGGCGCGGCTTGAACTCCTCGCCGATATAGGCGATCGCCACCGCGAAGATCGGCGGCAGCAGCAGTCCCTGGACGAAGCGCCAGATCATCAGCTCGCTGAGCGAACCCGACAGCGCCCCGCCGATCGCCGGCAGGCCGATTACCGCCATCGCCGTCAGGATCACCCGCCGCCGCCCGATGACGTCGGCGACGGTGCCGGTGAACGGCGCGGTCATCGCCACCGCAAGCACGCTCACCGTGATCAGATAGGAGATGTCGGAGGCGGTGGCGTTGAACTCCCGCTGCAATAGCGGCAGCAGCGCCTGCGGCGAATACAGATTGATGAAGGCGCAATAGCCGATGATCGCCACCGCCATGCGTCGCGCCGCATCGGCTTTTGAACCGGCCGCATCCATCGTGTTGTCTATAACGTTTGAATCGGACCCGAGCGACGACCGCCGAGCTATGCACGGGTTTGCCGCGCCGGGCCAGAGGCCGCGGCAGGCAGCGGCACCCCGGCATTCGCATAACTTGCGCATAATTTATGCTCGCGCATGGGTCTTCGTGTTCCGTGCGGCAGCCCCTTGACCCTGGCGGCTTTGCCCGAAAGAGTCCGCCCGCGGAACGGGAACACGGTTTGTCATCGAGGTTGGCGGATGCGGGGCAAGGAGAACATGCGCACGGGCGGCGAGATCCTCGTCGATCAGCTTGTCGCCCACGGCGTGACGCACGCCTTCTGCGTGCCCGGCGAGAGCTACCTCGCGGCGCTCGATGCGTTCCACGACCGTCCGATCGACCTCATCGTCTGCCGTCAGGAAGGCGGCGCCGCCTCGATGGCCGAGGCGCACGGCAAGGCGACCGGCCGGCCGGGCATCTGTTTCGTCACCCGCGGGCCGGGCGCCGCCAATGCCTCGGCCGGCATCCATATCGCCCGCCAGGACGACACGCCGATGATCGTCTTCGTCGGTCAGATCGGCCGCGACATGCGCGAGCGCGACGCCTTCCAGGAACTCGACTACCGCGCGGTGTTCGGCACGATGGCGAAATGGGCGACCGAGATCGACGATCCGGCGCGCATCCCGGAGATCGTGTCGCGCGCCTTCCATACCGCGACCAGCGGCCGGCCCGGCCCGGTGGTCGTGGCGCTGCCGGAGGACATGCTGGTGGAGCGCGCGGCGGTCGCCGATGCGCTGCCCTATGTGCCGGTCGAGACCTCGCCGGGCGCGGCGGAGATGGACCGGCTCGGCGAACTACTCGCCGCCGCCAGGGCGCCGATGGCGATCGCCGGCGGCAGCCGCTGGTCGCAACCGGCCTGCGATCAGTTGATGCGCTTTGCCGAACGCTTCGCGCTGCCGGTCTGCACGACCTTCCGTCGCAGTTCGATCATGGACGCGCTGCACCCGTGTTACGCCGGCGATCTCGGCATCGGTCCCAACCCGAAACTGCTGGCGCGAATCAAGGCGGCCGATCTCGTCGTGCTGATCGGCGACCGGATGAGCGAGATGGCCTCGCAGAGCTATACGCTGTTCGACATCCCGAACGTGCAGATGACCTTCGTGCATGTGCATCCGGGCGCCGAGGAACTGGGCCGCGTCTATCGCCCGCATCTGGCGATCAATGCCGCGCCGACGGGGTTCTGCGCCATGCTGGAGCGGTTGCAGCCGCTGTCGGCGCCGGCCTGGCAGGGGACGGCGGATGAGGCGCATGCCGATTATCTCGCCTTCAGCGAGACGGCGACGCCGCTGCCGGGCGCGGTCAATCTCGGCGAGATCATCGTCTGGCTGCGCGCGCATCTGCCGCCGGAAGCGATCATCAGCAACGGCGCCGGCAATTTCGCCGGCTGGATCCATCGCTTCTATCGCTTCCGCCGGTTCGCTACGCAGATCGCGCCGACCTCCGGCTCGATGGGTTACGGCGTGCCGGCGGCGGTCGGCATGAAGGCGCTCTATCCCGACCGGCCGGTGGTCTGCATTGCCGGCGACGGCGATTTCCTGATGCACGGGCAGGAGCTGATGACCGCCGTGCAATACGGCCTGCCGGTGATCGTCGTCGTCGCCGACAACGGCATGTACGGCACCATCCGCATGCACCAGGAACGCGAATATCCCGGCCGCGTCGTCGCCACGACGCTGCGCAATCCCGACTTCGCCGCCTATGCCAGGGCGTTCGGCGGCTTCGGCATCACGGTGGAGAAGACCGCCGACTTCCCTGCCGCCTTTGCCGCGGCCGAGCAATCGGGGCTGCCGGCGATCATCCACCTCAAGGTCGACGGCGAGGGCATCACCCCGACGACGACGCTGACCGCGATCCGCGAGAAGAGTCTCGCAACACGCGGCTGATATTTTTTCACTGAGGGGCTTGTGCCAGCGACAGTGCGGCCGCTTGTGCTCGACCCGTGAATCGGCGTTCAGTGGATTTATGGCTTACCGGCAGACCGCCAATGTCCTGCGTAAGCTCGCCGAGCGCGAGGACGCCATCCTTGACGCGGCGCGCGCCGCCGCCGCCGAGGGCGGCATGGCGGCGGTGCAGATCGTCCCGGTGGCGCGGCGCGCCGGCATCGCCGCCGGCACGGTCTATCGCTATTTCCCGGCCAAGGCCGATCTGATCGCGCAGTTCGTCGCCTCGGTGTCGGCGGACGAACTGGCGGCGGTGCGCAACGCCGCGGCGGCGGCGCCGGGGCCGCTGTCGGCGCTGGCTGCGGTGATCGTCACCTTCGCGACGCGCGCGCTTGCCGCGCGGCGGCTCGCCTGGGCGGTGATCGCCGAGCCGGTCGATGCCGATGTCGATGCCGCGCGGCTCGCTTATCGCAAGGCGCTGTGTGCGGAGATCGAGGTGCGCATCCGCGCGGCGATCGCCGGCGGGCATCTGCCGGAGCAGGATGCGCCGACGGCCGCGGCGGCGATCACCGGCGCGCTGCTCGAAGGTCTGCTCGGGCCGCTGGCGCCGGAGACCGGCGGCGACCCGGCGCAGGCGCGCGAGGCGGTGCAGACGCTCGCGCTGCTGGCGTTGCGCGCGCTCGGCGTGGTCGATGCGCATGCGCGCGGCCTGGTGGCGCGCGCGGCGACGCCGCCGTAGACGTCTTATGCCCCGACAGAAGCGTCATTGCAGGGCCGCGCCGCAGGCGCGTGAGCCGGCAATCCATCATTTTCAGAAAGATGGATGCGCGGATCAAGTCCGCGCATGACGGAAGGGATACCCGGATCAATAGGGCGTTTACGCCTGTCTTCGACGGGCTATATCCGGGCATGACAAAGCAAAGAGAGAGACCCGATTACAGGTCGAGCGTCACCAGTTCGACGGAGGTGTCGTCGGGATCGTCGGTGACGTGGAAGCCGAGTTCGCGGCACATTTGCAGCATAGTGACGTTTTCGCGCAGCACCTGGCCGTGGATGCGGCGCACGCCGCGCTGGCGCGCCGCCGCGATCATCTGCTGCATCAGCATCCAGCCGAGGCCGTGGCCCTTGAGATGCGAGCGGACCTGCACGGCGAACTCGCCGGCGCGGTCGTCCGGGTCGTTGTGCAGGCGCACGACGCCGAGCATGCGGCCCTTCGCCTCGTCGATGGCGATCAGCGCGAAGGCGTGCGCCGGATCGAACCGCGTCAGCCGTTCGATCATCTGCGGGGTGATTTCGCGCACCGGCCCGAACAGCCGCAGCCGCATGTCGTTGGCGGTGAGGTCGGCGATGAAGTCGGGGTAGAGCGCCGCGTCCTGCGGCGTGAGCGCGCGGATCAGGACGCGCGTGCCGTCGCGCAGTTCTTCGTGGCGTTCGGTAAACGGCGGATGCGCGTCCTGCGGCGTGGCTTATCCCTTACTTCTTGGCCCCATCGGCCTTGAACTGGGCGAGGAACATCCAGAGGCTCTTGGCCTCCTTCTCGTTCTTGATGCCGGCAAAGACCATCTTGGTGCCCGGAATCTTCGCCTTCGGGTCCTTGATATAGTCGAGGAATTCCTTTTCGTTCCAGGTGATGCCGGAATTCTTGTTGGCGTCCGAATATTTATAGGCTTCGACGCTGCCCGAATGGCGGCCGTCGAGGCCGTTGAGTTCGGGACCGACCTTGTTCTTGGCGTTCTCGCCGACGGCGTGGCACGCCTGGCACTTCTTGAAGGAGGTCTCCCCAGCGGCGACGTCCTGGGCGGCGGCCAGACCGGTCGAGCCGGCGAGAACCACGATTGCGAGTGCGAAAGCCTTCATCATGCTTGCTCCTGAATTCTCCACGCCGCCCGTCAAAGCAATTTCGCCTTCGCCGCGGCAGTTGTACACTCTCTAATATAACCTGGAGTGAATATGTCCATCCGGATGCCTGCGGCCGATCAAACCGTTCTCGACCGGCGGGCCGCGATCGTCGCGGCGCTGCGACAGATCGTCCCCGGCGAGGGCGTCATCGCCGGGGAAACGGAGATGCGGCCGTTCGAATCGGACGGTCTGCCGGCCTATCGGCAATTGCCGATGGTCGTCGTCCTGCCGGAAACGACGAAGCAGGTGTCGCAGGTCCTGGCCTATTGCCACGCGGAGGGCATCAAGGTGGTGCCGCGCGGGGCGGGCACTTCGCTCTCCGGCGGGGCGCTGCCGCTCGTCGACGGCGTGCTGCTCGGCATGGCGAAGTTCAGCCGCGTGCGCGAGATCGATTTCGACAACCGCGTCGCGGTGGTCGAGCCCGGCGTCACCAATCTCGCCGTCACCCAGGCGGTCGAGCACGAGGGCTTCTATTACGCGCCGGACCCGTCCTCGCAGATCGCCTGCACCATCGGCGGCAATATCGCGGAAAACTCCGGCGGCGTGCATTGCCTGAAATACGGCATGACCACCAACAACGTGCTCGGCTGCGAG
>Ga0182744_1003983_pt1 | contig 11315 bp, 12 predicted proteins | sample eDN3rd30CKraftMG_FD_128525 | JGI IMG/M metagenome (GOLD analysis project Ga0182744, IMG submission 128525) | Enriched Miracle-Growth compost microbial communities from Emeryville, California, USA - eDNA 3rd pass 30_C Kraft MG (version 2) (version 2) ...
TCATGATTGCCGGATGGCAAAGGGCATAGGGGGGATGCCCCCAATTCCCGTCAGCCCCGCGTAGGCGGGGATCAGTCCACGCATCGAGCTATCGTTGAATCGCGAACCTGGCTGGATCCCGGCCTTCGCCGGGATGACGAATAAGGAATTGGATTCGCAATCTTCCCCACACTCCATGGCCGGGCTTGACCCGGCCATCCAGAGTCACACGCTCCAACGTCTTCGCACGTTGCACTGGATGGCCGCCTCGGAGGGCGGCCATGACGAGAGGGCGGAAATCAGGAAGGTCAGGCCGCTGCTTCGAGCGTTGACAGAAGGATGCTCTCGAACACGCGCCGCCCGTCGGTACCGCCGAGCGCCGTCTCATAGAGACGCTCGGGATGAGGCATCATGCCAAGCACGCGTCCCGTCTCGTTGACGATGCCCGCGATATTGCGCTGGGCTCCATTCGGGCATGTCTCCGGCGTCACGGCGCCATTGGCGTCGCAATAGCGGAAAGCAATGCGGCCTTCTCCTTCGAGACGATTCAGAGTTTCGCTATCGGCGAAATAGTTGCCTTCGCCGTGTGCGATTGGAACTTTGATCGTTTCGTCTTTGCGATAGCACTTGGTGAAGAAGGTGTCGTTGTTCTCGACCTTCAGGAATACGTCGCGGCAGATAAAGTGCAGTGAGGCGTTGCGCATCAGCGCTCCCGGCAACAATCCGGACTCGCAGAGAACCTGAAAGCCGTTGCAAATGCCGAGGACCGGCGTTCCGGCCTTCGCCTTGGCGACCACGTCTTTCATGATCGGCGAATGTGCGGCCATCGCGCCGCAACGCAGATAGTCGCCGTAGGAGAAGCCGCCCGGCAGTACAATGACGTCGGACGAGGGGACGCTGGCGTCGCCGTGCCAGACCATCTTTGGCGCAAACCCGGTGACGCGCTCGATCGCGGTTTTGACGTCGCGATCGCAATTCGATCCGGGAAAGACGATGACGGAAGCGCGGAGCATCTGGGCAACCTCGGTTAGCAGCAACAGTCGCCGACACGCGTCCCCCGACAGCGTGTCAATTGGAACTGATGGCCTTCAGGTAATGCGACTCAAGCCGCAAGTCCACTTGCCGCCCCGTCGCGGCTGGAGTTTCCGGCGATCGTTGGGCCCGCGCAGGGAAGACACAACATCGATAATCCCGATGCCGTTGCCGCCTTATTCCCCTCCCGCTTGCGGGAAGGGGGTAGGGGTGGGGGGTAACGATCTGGGCGCGATTTTGCGGAATGGCACCGTGCTCGGCTGGCGACTGAAATCGGCGAAAGAGAAACTCTCGACATCACCCCCCCGACCCCTCCCCGAGGGGAGGGAAGAAGTGGGAGATGTTTGCTTAGGACAGTAACCTCGCGGAGAGACGCGCGCCTTGCGATCTGGCTCGTCGCCGCTTCCGTCCGATTTTGTCACTCTTGCCGCCCCGTCGCGGATAGAGGCGCTCTCCAATTCCCCTCCCCCTTGCGGGAAGGGGTCAGGGGTGGGGGTGGAAAACGTGCTCCACGTTGTGGCGTGCCACCGGGCGCTCTGCGTCACCCTCCCGGCAAGGGGGAGCGAAAGTTTGCGCTTCTTTCCGTCATCCCCGCGTAGGCGGGGATCCATCCAAGCATCGGCAGGCCTGCAAGACTTCGGTCTGGACAGATCCCGGCCTTCGCCGGGATGACGTTCAGAGAGCGTCGAAGGCGCGGCCTACCCGCCGACTCGTGCGAGGGAAGGGAGAAGCGATCACGGTCCCGGCGATAGCGGAGATCGCTCGCGCTTCCGCTGTTCGACCTCATCCCGCGATACGTTAGTGAGTCTTGTGTCTTCCGCCTTTAGCGAGGCGAGCAGTGCTGGAAACTGCGCTTTATCTCCGTAGCTGCAGGCCTTGCTTTGCGCGGTCCAAACGCCGGTCACCTGCTTCACGAATTTGCGCAAGATAATGGCGGGATGCCCAGGCTCGCCTGGCGCGGTAAATGTAATCTCGATCCGCCACACATCCGGCGCGGAAGCCGTAATGAGATCCCGGCCATCGCGTGCCGTTCGCTCGGCTCCGGGAAGCCAGGCTGCCGCGTTTCGCAGCGCCTCAAAGCCTTTGCTGCAATCGAGTTCGGGTGGCGCGGGCGTCGGATCGGCGAACACTTGGCAAGATCCGAAGGCGGCCAGCGCCAACATCATCCCGAGCCGTGCCCGCATCAGGCGGAAAGCTCGTAGCTGTAGTTCTCGATGACGGTATTCGCGAGCAGGTCCTTGCACATCTGTTCGACGATGGAGCGGGCCTTCTCCGGGTCGGTCTCGGAAAGATCGACTTCGATGTACTTTCCCTGGCGCACGTCCCCGACGCCCGAAATGCCGAGACCTTTGACGGCCCCTTCGATCGCCTTGCCCTGCGGATCGAGGACACCGTTCTTCAGCGTGATCTTGATGCGGGCTTTCATTCGCTTCGCTCTGTAGGGATTAGGTTTTAGGGGTTAGGTTCTAGGGAAAAGTCGTCCCTAAAACCTAATCACTAGCCCCTAACACCTCAATTTGGCTTGCCATTAACGGGATTCGACGAGACGAGCACCGGGCCCGCGCCGCGCGGCCTGGGGTTTTCCGTCAGAACGCCGAGCCGACGCGCCACTTCCTGATAGGCCTCGAGCACGCCGCCGAGATCCTTGCGGAAGCGGTCCTTGTCGAGCTTATCGCCTGACTGCGCATCCCACAGGCGGCAGCAATCCGGGCTGATCTCGTCCGCCAGGACAATGCGTACCTGCTCGTTGTCGTAGTAGCGGCCGAACTCGACCTTGAAGTCGACGAGGCGGATGCCGATGCCGAGGAACAGGCCGACGAGGAAGTCGTTCACGCGCAGCGCCAACTGCATCAGTTCGTCGATTTCCTGCGGCGTCGCCCAGCCGAACGCGGTGATGTGCTCCTCCGAGACCATCGGATCGTTCAACTCGTCTTTCTTGTAATAGAACTCGATGATCGACCGCGGCAGCTGCGAGCCTTCTTCAAGCCCGAGCCGCTCCGAAAGCGAACCGGCCGCGATGTTGCGGACGACCACTTCGAGCGGAATGATCTCGACTTCGCGGATCAACTGCTCACGCATGTTCAGACGCTTGATGAAGTGTGTCGGAACACCGATCTCGCCGAGTTTTACGAAGATGTACTCGGAGATTCGATTGTTCAGCACGCCCTTGCCTTCAATCAACGCGTGTTTTTTCGCGTTGAATGCGGTTGCGTCGTCCTTGAAATGCTGAATAAGGGTTCCCGGCTCAGGGCCCTCATAGAGGACCTTTGCCTTGCCCTCATAGATGCGCCGACGCTTGTTCATTCCTGGACCTCTGAGGATCAACAGCTTGCTCTCACTCATACGTAGATGGGAACTCTCTCACCAATTCGTACTCAGACGCTGACGCCTTGATTTTCCAACCTGTTTTCTGCATGTCGGGGAAAGGTGCCGCGCGCCTTTACGCGCTCGAAAGCGTAAGCGGAGACTAGCCGAATGCGGGTGGCGACACAATGTAGACCATGAGCCGCAGCGCCGCCGGGAGGGCCAAAGCCAACCCGTTGATTTCGCTCAGACCACCAATTTAATCTGGTGAATTGCTGGGCGGTATGAGAGCTATGCAACACGCGCAATCTGCGCGCTGGCGCAGGCTTGCAGTCTGAGGTTGTGTTGACCGGGCAGTCCGGGAATCGATGGGAGATTGAAAAAGCATGACGACGTTCGACAAACGCGAGCAGGGATTTGAGCAAAAATTCGCTCGCGATTCAGAGCTGAAGTTCAAAGCCGAAAGCCGTCGCAACAAAGCCGTCGCCGAGTGGGCGGCGGCCAAGCTCGGTCTCACCGGCGAAGCCGTGGAGGCTTACATCAAAGAGGTCCGCAAAGCTGATCTCGCCGAGTCGGGTGACGAGGACGTCTTCCGCAAGGTGAAGGCTGACCTCGCAGCCAAAGGCGTTGCTGTCGACGACGTCGAACTCCGCACCGTCATGGCCAACGCTCTCGCGAAAGCCGTCGTCGATCTCGAGTCGGCCAAGAGCTGAAGGCCTTTGAGTTCCGTCGGAACTTACCTCCCTTTCACGTCATGGCCGCCCTCCGAGGCGGCCATCCAGGGCGACACGACGGAACGGCGAAGCTCTGGATGGCCGGGTCAGGCCCGGCCATGACGTGGTTTGGGGAATTTGTTTCCAGCGGAAGCGTCTTCGGGGATTGTGATCACCCCAGCTTCCGCAGAAATTGCCCGAACTGCAGAAGACCCTCGGGCCACGGTCCATGACCGGACTCGACGTTGATGTGCCCGCTCTCGCCGGCATCGCTGAGCGTCGCGCCCCACTTCTCCGCCAGATATTCGGCCCGCGCATAGCTGCAATAGAGGTCGTTGTTGGCGACGATGAGGTGTGCCGGAAACGGCAAGCGCCGCTCGGGCATCTTGTCGAAACCACGCGGGCCTTTGTCCGGCGGCCAGCGCTTGCCACCCGTGTCCGGCCAGTACTGGGCGTAATCGACGTCGGCCGGAGCGACGAGAAACGCGCCGATGACGCCGCTGCGCCTCAGCTTGTCCGCAGCATAGACCACGGCCGGAACACCGAGCGAATGAGCAACCGCGATCACCGGCTGCGTCGCGCCGCTAGCGAACTTGGCCATGCGGTCGCCCCAGATCTCGACGTCGGGATTTTCCCAGTCTTCCTGAATGACTCGCCGCGCCGTGGTCAGGTTCCGTTCCCAGCGGGTCTGCCAGTGATCGGAACCCGAGTTTTGCCAGCCGGGGACGAGGAGAATGTCAATTTCGGAGGTTTTCATCGCCGTCTGATTAGCGGAGCCGCCGCGCCGAGGGAAGGGGCGGACGTGTCAAGCGATCCGTACGCGTCGGGGAACTTGAACGCGCAACGGGCGTTGCCGGTCAACACTGAAGGAGACGCCTCAATGAAAATCGAAAACCTCGAAGATCTGTTCGTTCACACCCTCCAGGACGTTTATTACGCCGAGAGTAAACTCGTGAAGGCGCTGCCGAAAATGGCGAAAGCCTGCGACTCGCCCGCTCTCGCGAAGGCGTTCATGGGACATTGCGAAGAAACCAAGGAGCACATCACGCGCCTCGATGACGTGTTCAAGGCGCTGGGCCGCAAGTCGAATGCCGTCGAATGCCCGGCCATCAAGGGCATTCTCGAAGAAGGCGAAGAGCTGATGTCGGAAGTCAAAGACCCCGACACGCGCGACGCCGCGATGATCGCCGCCGGTCAGGCCGCCGAGCACTACGAGATCACGCGATACGGAACGCTCGTCTCGTGGGCCAAGCTGCTTGGCCATAAGGACGTGGCGGGCATTCTCGAAAAAACACTCAAGGAAGAGTATGGCGCCGACGACAAGCTCACGAAGCTCGCCGAGAGCCGTCTCAATAAGGAAGCCGCATAAAGCGGCGCTCGATCAATCGAGCAATGCAAACGTCAAACAACGCCGCTGCGGTCCCGTAGCGGCGTCGTTTTATTACCTGGTCGAGGATGCGATCAGGCCGAACCGAAGACGCGCTTGAAGATCGTGTCGACGTGCGCCGTGTGGTAATCGAGGTCGAACATTTTATCGAGCTGGGCAGGCGGGATCTTGGCCGTCACGTCCTTGTCGGCCTTGAGTTCGGTGAGGAAGTCCTTGCCGTGTTCCCAGGTCTTCATCGCATTCCGCTGCACGAGTGCGTAGGAATCTTCGCGGCTGACGCCTGCCTGCGTCAGAGCCAGAAGCACGCGCTGGGAATTATGCAGGCCGCCGAGCTTGTCGAGGTTCTTCTTCATGTTCGCCGGATAAACGACCAGCTTCTCGATGACGCCCGCCAGCCGCACCAGCGCGAAATCCAGCGTGACCGTGGCGTCGGGACCGATCATGCGCTCGACGCTCGAATGCGAGATGTCGCGCTCGTGCCAGAGCGCCACGTTCTCCATCGCCGGAATGGAATAGCCGCGGACCAGACGGGCCAACCCGGTCAGGTTTTCCGACAGCACCGGGTTGCGCTTGTGCGGCATGGCCGACGAGCCTTTCTGTCCCGGCGAGAAGTATTCTTCCGCTTCCAGAACTTCCGTCCGTTGCAGATGCCGGATTTCGATCGCCAGCCGCTCGACGCTGGAGGCGACGACCCCGAGCGTCGCGAAGTACATCGCGTGGCGGTCTCGCGGGATGATCTGCGTTGAGACGGGCTCTGGCTCCAGCCCCATCTGTTGTGCGACGTACACCTCGATACGCGGATCAATGTTGGCGAAGGTGCCGACCGCACCCGAGATGGCGCACGTCGCCACCTCCTTCCGGGCGGCAACCAGGCGTTCGCGTGCCCTCTCAAATTCCGCGTAAGCGAAGGCGAGCTTGATGCCGAAAGTCGTCGGCTCGGCATGGATGCCGTGGCTGCGCCCGATGGTGACGGTGTCCTTATGTTCGAACGCCCGCGTCTTGAGCGCCGCGAGCAGCCGGTCGACGTCGGCGATCAGCAGGTCGGCGGCGCGAACGAGCTGCACGTTGAGGCAGGTATCGAGTACGTCGGACGAGGTCATGCCCTGATGCACGAAACGCGCTTCCGGGCCGATGAATTCCGCGAGGTGGGTCAGGAAGGCGATGACGTCATGCTTGGTGACGGCCTCGATTTCGTCGATCCGCGCAACGTCGAACGTCGCTGCCGATCCTTTTTCCCAGATCTTCTTTGCCGCAGCTTCTGGAATGAGCCCGATCTGGGCGCTGGCTGTAGCGGCGTGAGCTTCAATCTCGAACCAGATCCGAAATCGTGTTTGCGGCTCCCAAATCGAGGTCATTTCGGAACGGGAATAGCGGGGTATCATGCGACTTAATTCCTTGATGCAGTGCGGGAGGCGTAGCAGACAGGCAACTACACATCAATTGATTGCCATCGATTAGCGATTTATTCGCCCGATTCTCAAGCGAACGAGCCAATGCCGCGCTGTTTCGCTAACGCTATGAAACAATTTGTGATGCTCGATCTGAATCTCGCCAGCCTGTCGCCACGAACGATTGGGTAGATGGCCGATATTGGAGCTGTGAATACTGTCGGGCCGTTCAGCTACTATTCACGACAAGTAAGTCACACTCGCTGAAATCGTCGATCGTTCACTGTAATGCGCATTTTAATGGCCGATCGGCGTGCATAAATTGGAAGATAATGAGTCGGAAGAAATGTCCAGGAGTAGGGAACTCCAGGAGGCTTCCGAAAATGAAGCGGGAGACACTGAGGATATGGCACAGCAAATGGGCAGCGGGGAGTTCGCCGAGCTGGTCCACCAAATGGAACAATCGGACGACGATCCGCGCCAATGCTACGCACTCGTTAAGAAGCGCATCACCGAATTTCGACGCTCGGGACGGGATGTCCCTGACGAACTTTCGAGACTCGAGCGGCGCTTGCTTTCGGAATGCATGCAGGCCTCTCAAGGCCGCTAAATCGATGGAATAAGGTCCGGGGGCGGACCGAGGACGTGGACTGGACGAGCCGAACCGGTTTTAGCGGTTGGGCTCCAAGCTCAGAGGCCGGTTGTGCTCGGGTTGCTTTGAGCCACTCTGAATGCCCCTGAACATGATGGATTCCGACGCGAGTCTGCGCCCGTGACGATCTCACGGACGCCCCGAGGCCTCGGCCCTTACTCGTTCGTCACAGGACATTGTGCGTGCCGTCGCAGAACGGCTCGTCGTCGGTCGCCTTGCAGCCGCATAAATTGAAGACGCCGGTGTGATCGACGGTAAATTGCAGCGGCTCGAATGACGTGCCCTCGTGCGAGCCATCGCAAAATGGCTGGGTCTTCGATCTGCCGCAGCGGCAAAACCAATATTCCTGCCCCTCCGTCAGTTCGACCTGAAAGGGGCCAGTCTGCGCAACGACCGCCTCATCCGACATTTCCGATCCTCCTGGCTCCCCGGCGTGCCCGCGTCTTGGCTGCTTCGAGGGATTCTAAATTTCCAAAACTCGCTATCGGCTTTAGCGCCCAAGGGCAAGAGCCGGGGAGGGCGCGGTCCGGCAAGCGTGAACGGAATGAGTAGGTGTAACCGGCACCCCGTAGCCATCGGCCATTCCGAAATGTGCTGCCGGTAACGTCGCCACGGAGTCGCTCTCTATTTCCCACTCCCCCTGTGGGGAGGGGGTAGGGTGGGGGTAAGGTCCAGACAGGATCACGCGGCCGCTCTCAGAGGCAGCAATGCAACGGCAACAATACATCCAGGGTGCACGGCTCGTTGCCGTTCCTGGATGCAAGCCGCCGGACTGCCCAACCTGTGGGCAGCGATAAAAGACAAGGCATACCAAAGGTGGACATTGGATAAAGCCTGAGCAAAGCTCCCCCCGCGCAGAATCCGCCGGGGGGAGCCGGGTGGGGCGCGCGCAGATCCGGTCAAGGCTCGCCAAGAGGCCGGGATCGTCGCAGCCACCAAGATGGGGACAGGACCACAAAACATGCCGAACCTTTTTCGCAAGAAGGCCGTCGCCTATGACAGTTCCGAATTCGGCTTGAAGCGGTGTCTCAGCGCTCTGGACCTGACGTTGCTTGGCGTCGGCGCGATCATCGGAACCGGCATTTTCGTGCTGACGGGCCATGCCGCCGCCGTTCAATCGGGACCGGCGGTCGTGTTGTCCTTTATCGTGGCCGGCCTCGCGTGTGGGTTCGCGGCCCTGTCCTACGCCGAACTGGCGTCGAGCGTCGGCGGCTGCGGCAGCGCATATGGCTACAGCTATGCCGCATTCGGTGAGCTGATCGCCTGGATCATCGCCTGGGATCTGATCCTCGAATACGGCGTATCGGTCGCCGCCGTCGCCAACGGCTGGTCGGGATATTTCAACAATGCGTTGCAAGCGATGGGGTTCGGACTCCCTGACTATCTGACCAGAGGCCCGACCGCGCTCGCCTGGAACAACTACCTCGGCGGCGCGCTGCAATGGTTCGGCTTCGATCCCACCGCTCCGGGCATCCGCGACGAAGGCCCTGGTGGCATCATCAACTTGCCCGGCTTCACGATCATCATGATGCTGATGGTTTTGCTGATCATGGGCGTCAAGGAGAGTGCCCGCATCAACGCCGCTGCCGTGGTGATCAAATTGATCGCTGTCGCCATCTTCGTCGGCGTCGCCGTTTTCAACGTCAATCCTGAGAACTGGTCGCCCTTCGTACCCTTCGGCTGGTTCAGTCACGATGGAAGCAGGCCGATCGGCGTCCTTGCCGGCGCATCGATCGTGTTCTTCGCCTACGTCGGCTTCGACGCCGTCTCGACAGCGGTTGAGGAAGCCTACAATCCGCAACGTGATATTCCGATCGGCATTCTCGCCGCGTTGATCTTTTGCACTCTCGTCTACGTCATCGTCTCGGCCCTGATGACCGGCATCGTGCCCTACAGCGTCCTCAATGTTCCTTCGCCCGCATCCGAGGCTCTGCTACGCATCGGCCACAACACGGCGGCCGGACTCGTCGCCACCGGAGTCGTCGCCGGACTGACGACCGTCATGCTCGTGCTTTACTACGCATTGACGCGCATCATCGTCGGCGTTTCCCGCGACGGCCTGCTCCCGGGCTTCTTCGCGACGGTCAACGCGAAGACGCAAACCCCGATCCGCACGACGGTGCTGGCCGGCCTGGCGATGGCCATCATGGCCGGCTTCATTCCGCTCGGCATATTGGCGGAACTCGTCAACATCGGCACGCTGGCGGCCTTCGTTCTCGTCTGCGGCGGCGTCATCGCGCTGCGCATGACACACCCCGACATGCCGAGGCCCTTCAAGACGCCGGGCGGCATCATTCTGCCGGTCCTCGGCGTCCTGTCGTGCGGTGCCCTGATCACATTCCTTCCGTATGAAACGCATCTGCGCTTCATCATCTGGCTGGCGCTGGGGCTGGTGATCTACTTCGGCTACTCGATGAAACGCAGCAAGCTGGCGCTCGCCGAGGCGGGCGCCTGAGCGTGCCCGCGCTCAATCCTTGAGCAATGTCACGGCCGCCTCGTGCGGTGACATCGTGCCGGACAGAACGGAGTCAGCGAGCGGATCGAGTCCGCTCCTGCCGCCGGCCTTGATGCGGTTGGCGACGATATCCGACGCCGCGCGCGCGATCAGATAGCGGGCGCGTCTGCGGCGGCGCTCCACGGCATCCTGTGAGCGGACCTGATCGCCAAGCGCATCGAGCGTGCCGATCAGCTCCGGCACGCCGCTGCCATTGATGGCGCTCGTCTTCATTACTGGAATCTTCTCGGCTCGCGTCGCGCGGATCGACAGCGCGCCCGCAAGCTGCTGCAGCGTTTGTTCCGCACCGGGCCGGTCGCTCTTGTTGACGACGATGACGTCGGCGATTTCGAGTAGCCCCGATTTCATCGCCTGGATGTCGTCGCCAAGTCCCGGCGCCGCGATGACGACGCGAATGTCGGCGACCTCCGCGACATCGATCTCGTTCTGTCCCGTGCCGACGGTCTCGAGCAGCACGATGTCGAAGCCCGCGCCGTCGAGCGCATCGATGATGCGCACCGCAGCGGGAGAGAGGCCGCCGAGATAACCGCGCGATGCCAGCGATCGTACGAAGACGCCGTCGTCATCGAGCGCCGCCGTCATGCGAATGCGATCGCCGAGGATGGCGCCGCCGGAAACCGGACTCGAAGGATCGACGGCGATGACGCCGACCGTGCGGCCGAGCTTTCTGAGTTCCCCGATGATGGCGTTGACCAGCGTCGACTTCCCGGCCCCGGGCGGACCCGTGAAGCCGATGACGAGCGAATGCCCGAGATGGGGTTGCAGTCCTTTCAGCAGCGCCGGGGCCGCCGCCGAAAGCCGTTCCAGTTCGGTGATGACGCTGGCGATGGCGCGGCGCTCTCCACCGCGCATGCGCGCAATGACTTGCGGGATGTCGCCATTGGCGATGCGTGCGGTCGGCGACGCGCTTTTGGGGTCAATCTTGGCCATAAGCGCTGATAAGTGGGAAGCCGCCGAAGCGCAACGGCTGGCCTCCGATTAAGCCTGCGAACGGTGCACTTAGCCACACGCGGTCGAGGGTTCACCGTGTTGGAAAGCCGATAAGCGATCCCGGGCGTCAAAAGTGCTCGGTAACCGAGCGCCCTCTTGAGGGGGAGACCGGCTCGGCCGCCGCCAGGATCGCCGGGACGACCTTGTCGATCTCATCGACGACGATGAAGTGTACATCTAGTCCCGACCGGATGAACGTTTCGTGCTTCATATGATCGAGCAGTTTCAGGAAGGGATCCCAGAAGCCGCCGATATTGGCAACGACGATCGGCTTCGAATGCCGTCCGAGCTGCGCCCAGGTGAGTTGTTCGACAAGTTCTTCAAGCGTGCCGATGCCGCCGGGCAACGCGACGAA